>OCTA010001698.1_pt1 | contig 20238 bp, 15 predicted proteins | sample 1538991 | NCBI WGS metagenome assembly OCTA01 (sample SAMEA3539302, study PRJEB22396) | soil metagenome | biome: tundra; feature: field; material: soil | place: USA | collected 2010-05 | depth 0.15 m | reverse complement strand
GCGGTCCAGCCCGGGCAGAGCGCGTTGACCCGGACGCCGAGCGTCGCCCATTCGACCGCCAGCGACTTCGTGAGCGAGACGAGGCCCGCCTTGGCCGCCCCGTAGGGGGACAGGAAGGGCGACGCGGCCAGGCCAGCCACCGAGGCGACGTTGATGACCGAGCCCTGGCCCCGCTCCACCAGGTGACCCCCGATGGCATGGCAGACGTACATCGCGGAATCCAGGTTCAGCCGGAGGATCTTGTCCCAGCCGGGCAGCCGGAGGTCGAGGAAGGGCACCAGGAAGTTGGAGCCGCCGGCATTGTTGACAACCACGTCCACATGACCAAGTTGCTCGATAGCCGCGGCGACCGCGGCGGCCACCTCCTCCTGCCGGGTCACGTCGGCCGGTATGACGAACGCCTTGCGGCCATGGGCGGCCACCTGCGCCGCCGTCTCGGCCAGGCCATCCGCGCCGCGCGCCACCAGGGCCAGGTCGGCCCCGGCCTCCGCCAGGGCAACCGCGATCACCTGCCCGATTCCCCGCGACGCTCCCGTGACGAAAGCCTTCTTGCCGGTCAGGTCGAAAAGCGGCACGGTCAGTCCTTCCACTCGGTCGGCAGCGGCCAGGCCGCCGGATTGACCCGCCGCACGATCTCGTTCAGCACGACACGGACATAGGGCTCGCCGACCCACAAATGCTTGGCCCGGTCGACCCCCACGGTCTCAGCTTGCGGGACTCGCGCGAAGCGCCGCCGGGCCTCGTCGGGGCGCAGGTAGTCATCGAGTTCCGGGACGAGAACCAGCAACGGCTTCCCGGACGCGGCCCAGGAGTCCAGTTCCTCGTCGCCTGCCCGCTTCAGCGGCGGCGAGAGCAGGATGGCGCCTTCAACGGCCGGATCCGCTCCCCACCTCAGCGCCAGCTCGGTGCCGAACGACCAGCCCAGCAGCCAGAGCCGGGGCAGTCCGGCGGCGGCACACCAGGCGATCGCGGAGGCCACGTCATGGCGCTCCGTTTCCCCCTCGCCGAACTCGCCCTCGCTGCGGCCCTGTGCCGACGAGGTGCCGCGGGTATTGAACCTGAGCACAGCCAGCCCGGCCAGCGCGGGCAGCCGGTAGGACGCCTTGCGCAGGATGTGACTGTCCATCATCCCGCCGTGGGTGGGCAGCGGATGCAGGCAGATCAGCGTGGCCACCGGTTCCTGGGTAGCGGGCCGGGCCAGTTCACCGGTCAGGGCCAGGCCGTCATCGGTGCGCAGGGTGACCCGCTCGCGCCGGGCCGGCAGGATGGTGCTCGCCCTGATCTCGCTCATTTCATGGCTTCCCTCGCGGCGCTTCGCTGGCTTCGGGCTCATTTCATGGCTTCCCTCGCGGGCGCTTCGCTTGACGATGCCCGATTGCATGCCTTCGGCATGACGCACGGAGGCGCATTCTGACCCGGCGGACTCAGTCATGGCCTCCCTCGCGGGCGCTTCGCTGGCGTCGGGAGGCGGTGGCTGCGCCGCTCCCAGCAGGGCCGGTGCCAGTGCCTGCGCTCGCTCGGCCCAGGGGAAAGCGCGGGCCAGGCCACCATGTGCGGCGTGCCGGGAGGGATTTCTTGATCGCATCCGGGGCAACGATAGCCCTTCACCGCGGCGGCACCCGGCACGAACCGGACCACCCAGTCCCGGTCATCCCACGACTCGTGGAGTTCCGGGCCGAGCGGAGGGGGAGCGTCCGTGGCGCCACCGGGGGGGCCGCCGCGTCCGCTCCGGCCCGCGCCGCCGCGGCCGGTCCCGGCGCGTCCCCGGCGCGGGAGATCATCAGGCAGGCGGCGGGCCTTGCGCGGGCTCACGGCGGTCATTGCCCCGATCCGCCAGCGTGGAACGCGAGCCCCCGGCCGATGACCGCCACTTCGCGAATCTCCATGGCGGCGACATTACAGTCGGCTCCTGCACGGCTTGTTATCGCCCGGTGCAGGTGACGCCGGCCGGGCCGCACGTGGTCAGGGCCCGCGCTCTCGGGCCCGTCACGGTGGTCGCTGCCGGAGGCTACCAAAAGCGGCCAGTTAGCTGATATCAGGATCTGAGAACCTTGTGGCGATTAAGGTTGCGCCGACGCAGGGAGATGGGGATCCGGATGTCAGCAACAGAAGCGTCGCCGGAGCGAGTTTCACCGCGTCCTGGCGGCGCCGAGCCCCGTCCGCCTGGAAGACCGGCGCTCAGTGACCGGCTTCCGCGCGCCTGGCTCTTTCCCCTGCTCGTGTTCGCGGCCACCTGGCTGCTCATCCTGGCCACCTGGTACGGCTCGGACGCCTTCTATGGCCACAGCCATCCGTGGGCCTGGCGCTTCCTGTTCAAGGACGCCGCCTACTACCTGAGCATCGCCGAGCACGGCTACCCAATGCGGCTGCCTTCCCCGTGGAACGGTTCTCCGATCGCAGCCAAGGCCGCCTTTTTCCCGCTCTTCCCGTTGCTGATCCGGATCGCCAGCTATCTGACCGGCGGCAATTATCTCGCCGCCGCACTTATCACCAGCGTTCTGGCCGGAGCGCTTATCACCAGCGTTCTGGCCGGAGCGGCGTCGGCGCTCGGTGTCTGGGCGCTAGCGGCCCGGGTGCGTGACCGGCGGGTGGCCGACCGCGCGGTGGCGCTGTACTGCTTCTTCCCGGGCGCGATGACGTTCGCCATGCTCTACTCCGAGCCGCTGTCTGTGGCGCTCGCGGCCGCCGCGCTGCTGGCTCTTCTCGACCGGCGGTGGCTGCTCGCCGGGGTCATTGGCGCCGCCGGCACCGCCGAGCGGCCGACCCTGATCGTTCTCGCCGTGGTTTCCGGAATCGCCGCGGTTCAGGCGATCTGGACCCGCCGCGAGTGGCGGGCCCTGCTCGCGCCCATCCTGACCCCGCTCGGCGCCCTCGGGTACTTCGCTTATCTCGGGCGCCGGTATCACGATTACGCGTTCTGGTTCCGGGTCGAACACGACGGATGGAATGCTCATATCGACTGGGGCGTGCACATGCTGCACATCATGCTCTGGACCGACCCGAAGACCGAGCACTACCAGGTGTTCAACTGGCTGCTCATCATCATGTTCCTGGCGGCGGTAGCCGGTATCGCCATGATGGTGGCCGCCCGGCTGCCGATTCCGGTGACCCTGTTCGGCGTACTCGCCGTGCTCCTCACAGTCATGTCCTACGCACAGGTCAGCAAGCCCAGGTTTATCTGGGCTGCCTTCCCCCTCTTTATCGGTGCGGGAGCGAAGCTGCCGCGGGCCATCTACTGGCCGGTGCTCGTCCTCTCGGCCGCAGGCCTCGCCTTCCTCATCGCGTGGTGGCCGAACCAACTCAGCGGGCCCGCACCATGAGCCGTCCGCCACGGTGCCGCCCGACGGCTTAACCAAGGTGCCGGCCGACGGCTTAACCAGCGAGCCGGGCCAGGACCACGAGCCCGGCGACGGCATAGCCGGCCTGGTGCTGGCCGGCGAGCCGCCGGACTATGCAGGCGATCATGGCCCAGGTGACCAAGGCTTTGTGGCTGGCGGGAGGCGTTCGCGGTGCGGGTTCCACAGCAGAGGCCTCGCGCCGTCGCGATCTCGGACGCATCCCCGCTGGCCCGCAGTTCCATGGAGAGGGCATGGCGGCGGGCCGCGCGACGTGTTGTCGACTCGGTACGGTGTGGTGGTGAACGTGCGCACCGGGGTCCGTGTGAGGCCGACGCCTGGGTGGGTGTGGTTGCTGGCGGGTGGCGTGGTGTTCGCTGCATCGGTGGCGATGTACCGGCAGATTTTCGTCATTGACCCGTCGTTGTGGTCGCACAGCGATGAATGGATTTACCGGGCCGGCGGGGTGGTGGCCCGTCAGCATCCTGCGGATCTGTACAAGGTACTGATGGGCGCGCCGGATGAGGAGAAGCTTCCGTTCACCTATCCGCCGTTCGCGGCCCTGGTGTTCGCCGCAGGCAGCGCGTTCAGTTTCGGGATATGGCAGATCGGGCTGGTCGTCACCGACCTGATCTTGCTGCCGGTGATCGTCTACGCTTCGCTGCGTACCTCCGGACGCCGTGGGCTTCGCGGCGCAGCCCTCGCCCTCGTGGTGGCGGGGATGGCGATATGGCTGGAACCCGTCTACATGACGATGTTCTTCGGGCAGATTAACCTGATCTTGCTCGCGTTGGTCATCGTCGACCTCGCGTTGCCGGATTCCAGCCGGTGGAAAGGGATCGGCATTGGCATCGCGGCGGGGCTGAAGCTCACCCCGCTGATCTTCATCCCCTACCTGCTGGCGTCGCGCCGGGTCCGCGCCGGGGTGGTCGGTCTGCTGAGCTTCGCCGCTACGATCGTGATCGGGTTCGCCGTGCTGCCGGCCGCCTCCCGCCAATACTGGGCAGGCAAGTTCGCTGTGCACGGGGGCGCGCTGCGGCTGCAGGACCAGTCCATCAACGGTGTCCTGGCGCGGCTGATGCACAGCGACCCGGCGGCCCATATGCTCTGGCTTGCGATGGCGCTCGTGGTCGCGGTGGCCGGCCTGGCGACCGCGGCGACCGCCAGCCGCCGGGGCCTTGAGCTGCTGGGGATCGTGCTGTGCGGGGTCACCGGCCTGCTGGTCTCGCCGATCTCGTGGAGCCACCACTGGGTGTGGGTCGTCCCGGGCCTGGCGCTCATGGCCGCCGGCGCCAGCCCCGGCAGGGCAGGAACCGCCGGCCCGGCGGCCATCCACCCGCGAGGCTGGGCCGCCCGCGCCACCGGAGCCGCGGCGATCCTCGCCGTGTTCGTCATGTGGCCCCGGCCGGGCCGGTTCGGCCGCGCCACCGACTGGCTGCCCGCGGGATTCCTGCGGCTCGCCCCACAGGGTGGCACCCTGGAATACACCTGGCACGGCGCCATGCTGCTGATCGGCAACTCCTACGTGATCGCTGGCGCCGCCGCGATCACTGGCGCCGCCGGATACCTGTGGGCCACCCGCAGCCGCGCACCGCGCATGCCCGGCCCCAGCGCAACCGGGGACCACCTGATGCCCGCATCAGCCGGAGAACACCCACGACCGTAGAAAACCGGAATCTGGGAACAGGGCCATCACCCGCACCCGCCAGCACCATGCCGAAGACGGCCGCCTCCGAGGAGGAAACCGGCGAATCGCCGGCCGCACCGGGCGGGCGGGCTGGCCCGGTGCCGCGGCCCGGTTGGATCCCGGCCCGTTTCCGTAGCGCGGTATGGCCTGAGCGCCGTGCCGCGAAGGGGCGGCACCGTCGGCCGCTGGTCATGGCAGTCGGCGTCGGCGTGGTCTGCCTGCTGTACGTCGCCTACCTGGAGCAGGCACGATCCCTGGGCTCCGACGCAGACGGCGCCAGCAACGTCCTCCAGGCATGGGACATGCTGCACGGCAACCCGTTGCTGCGTGGCTGGTGGCTCTCGGACGTGTCGTTCTATACCACCGAGTTGCCCGAATACATGCTCGTGGAGCTGGTTCACGGCTTGCATGCCGGAGACATTTAGCTGGCGGCGGCGGCAACGTACACCCTGCTGATCCTGCTCGCGGCGCTGCTCGCCAAGGGCCGGGCCACCGGGACAGAAGGGCTCGCTAGTGGCTGATGCGGGCTGGCGACCGGCGGCTAGCCAGCGAGCCGGGCCAGGACCACGAGCCCGGTCCCGGTATTCGGGAACGCCCGTTGCATCACCCGGAACGGCGCGGTCCCCCATCGGATGGCCGCACCGAGCCTGGCGCCCGATGGCTGGAGCAACCGGCCCGATCCGGCGGTGCGCTCGGCAACCGACTTGCCGGTCGCGGCGGCGAGCCGGCGGCGGCCGATCTGGTTGCGGCCGGCCTCCAGGAGGTAGCCGAGCGGGAAGCCGTACTGGCGTATCTCGATCTCACCAAAGCCACACCTGGCCAGCAGCGCCGCCATGGCCGCGGGATCGTAGCGACGGAAGTGGCCCGCCATCTCGTCAGCCGGAGCGAAGCGGCGCTGGTGCGCCGGGACCGACAGCAGCAGCCATCCACCGGCCCGTAGCCGGCCCGCCCACTCCTTCAGCGCGGCCTCATCGTCTTCGATGTGTTCGAGCACTTCGAACGCGCAGACCAGGTCGAACTGCTCCTCGCCGATCGCTTCGACCGCGACATTACGGACCTCGCCCGTGGCCACCGCGCTGACCCGTCGCTGGGCCACTGCCCAGGACGTCTGGTCCGGCTCGACGCCGACGTAGCGGTAGCGCTGCGCCAGCCGGGCGCCAAGTGCGCCCTGACCGCAGCCGACCTCGAGCACGTCGGTGATGCCGGCCGGCAGGATGCGCTTCACTACGTCGTAGCGCAGCCAGGCGTTCGGCGTCAGCGGGGCAACCGCGTTGACGTCTGCCCCCGACTCTGCTGCTGCTGGGCTGGAGACCATTCCGAACTCCTTGTCGTGAAGGTCGCGCCGCCGCGGCGGTGCCGCTGGCCGGGCCAGTTGCTGGGCCAGCGGAGCCACGATCTGCTCGGGCGCGAATTGCTGCTGGGCCAGCTCATGGGCCTGCCGCCGCAGCCGGATCAGCTCGCCGCGGTCACCGGCCAGCCGCAGCAATGCCGTGGCCAGCGCCTCTGGGTCGCCCGGCGGTACCAGGATGGCAGCCTCCGCCAGCGCCCGTCGCTGCGGGGCGGTGTCCGAGGTCACGATCGCGCACCCGGCGGCGGCGCCCTGGAACACCTTGTTCGGCACCACCCGCAGCGCCTTGTCCCCGGTGCCGAAGATGCCGAGGCAGACGTCGTGGCTGGCCACCAGGGCCGGCAGTTCGGCGGCGGGGACCCAGCTCAGCCAGCGGACGGCAGGATTGGCCGCAGCGGCAGCTCTCGTCTCGGCCTCGTCCTGACCGCTGCCGATCATGGTGACCTCGATGGGCGCCCCGGCGATCTGGCCCAGCGCGGCGCCGATCACGGGGGTCCCCTGCAGCGGGGTGTAGAGGCCGTAGAACACCACCCGCAGCGGCCCGGACCCGTCCGCTCCCCCGGCTGGCCGCTCAGCCGGGCGCGCGGCCGCATACCACGCCGCCGGTGCGCCGACCGGTACCACGACGGCCCGGGCCCGGTGCGGTCCGGGCAGCGCGGCCAGGTGCTCGTCGGTGTCCACCACGATGATGTCGGCGGCGCGCAGGGCGGCCGAGTCGATCGTCCGCAGCAGGGCCTGCCGCGGGCCGCCGTCCAGCCGCCGGTCCCGCGCGGTGTCGCTGGCCCCGACGAGGTGGTCGAGCACCACCGGCACCCGGCGGAAGACCAGTTTCGCCAGGTGGACGTCGAAGTGGCCGAGATACCCGACCAGCACCACGTCCGGCGCGGGCATCCGGCGGGCGGCCCGGGCCAGCGTCGTCCAGCGCCGGGCGAGCCGCAGCAGCAAGGCCGGCGCCCGCCACGGGTGGGCCAGCATGTTGACCCTGGCCGCCGTGTCCAGGCCCAGCGGCGCATTGCACTCGGCCACGTCGAATCCGCGGGCCCGCAGACCCTCCGCGATCGTGGCCACCCTCGGATGGGTCGAGGTGTCGTAGGTGCCGAAGAGAAGAACGCGCATGATGTGCGTACCCTAACGGCTCTAGGAAGCAGCACGGACCGAGATCGCCCGGTCGGGGATCTACCGCACCGAATAGGCTCTGGCTATGTCGGACCACCAAGTCGCCGCCCCGGCCGGCGAATCTCCCGCCATCGGCGGCGCGGCGCCCGGCCAGCGCCGCAGCAGGTGGGCCGCTATCGGCGGGCTGATCGGCAGCCGGCCGGTGCGCTGGGGATTCGTCGCGGTCACGGTCGGCCTCGGCGGCTACGCGGTGGCCGGGGAATGGACCAAGGTGCGGGCCGCGCTGGCCAGCCTCGGGTTCCTGACCGTAGCGGGGTTCCTGACGGTGGTGGCCGCCCTGCTCAGCGTGCTGATCGGGCTATTCGCGACGATGCTGGTGTGGCGGCGGCTGCTCGCGGCGCTCGGGTCGCCGTTGCCCGTCCGGGTCGCGGCCCGGATCATGTTCGTCGGCCAGCTGGGCAAGTACCTGCCCGGCTCGGTCTGGCCGGTCCTGGCCCAGATGGAACTGGGTACCGCGCACCAGGTGCCGCGCCCCCGCTCGGCCAGCGCCTCGGTGCTCGCCATGCTGCTGTCCCTACTCAGCGGGCTGCTGACCGCGCTGATCGCGCTGCCCTTCGCCGGCGGGTCGACGCCTTACCTGTGGGCCCTGCTGGCCGCTCCGGTCCTGCTGGTCGGCCTGCACCCCAAGGTCCTCAATGCGGTCCTGGCCCGGCTGCTCCGGCTGGCCAGGCGTCCCCCACTGGAGCGGCCGCTGACCGGCCGCGCGATAGCAGGCGCGCTGGCCTGGGCGTTTGCTTCGTGGTTCCTGTTCGGCGTCCAGATCTGGCTCCTCGCGATCCGGCTGGGAGCGCCGGACGGCAAGGCGGCGCTGCTCGCGATCGGCGGCTTCGCCTTCGCCTGGAGCGTCGGCTTCCTGGTGGTGATCGCCCCGGCCGGGGCCGGCGTGCGGGAACTGCTGCTGATCGCGATGCTGGGCCCAGTGCTCGGCGTGGGCGCCGCCACCGCGGTGGCCCTGGTGTCCCGCGCCCTGATGACCATCGGCGACCTGGTCACCGCCGGGGTGGCAGCCGCCTTCACCCGGCGCCCGGGCACGGCCGTGACGAAGCAGGCCGGACGGACTACCGCCTAGTATCCGTCGGCCAGCGCGTGCCGGAAGTACTCAACGGTTCGCTTGAGCCCTTCCTCCAGCTGCACGGTCGGCCCCCACCCCAGCAGGTCCTGAGCGCGGTCGATATCAGGCTTGCGACGCACTGGATCGTCGGATGGGAGCGGGTGGTGCTCGATCGGGCCGTCGCTGCCGACCAGCGCCAGTACCAACACGGCGAGTTCGAGCATCGTAAACTCGACGGGATTGCCGAGATTGACCGGACCGGTGACATCCGTTGCCGAGTTCATCAGCCGGATCAGGCCGTCCACCAGATCGTCGACGTAGCAGAACGATCTGGTCTGCGAGCCGTCACCAAACACGGTGAGCGGCTCGCCCCGGAGGGCCTGGACGACGAAGCTCGACACCACCCGGCCATCGTTCGGCAGCATGTTCGGGCCGTAGGTGTTGAAGATCCGCGCGACCTTGATCGGCAGCGCGTGCTGCCGGTGGTAGTCGAAGAACAGGGTCTCCGCGCACCTTTTGCCCTCGTCATAGCAGGACCGGATGCCGATGGGGTTCACGTTGCCCCAGTAGGACTCCTCCTGCGGGTGCACAGTCGGATCACCGTACACCTCGGACGTCGAGGCGAGCAGGACCCGCGCGCCCAGCCGCTTGGCCAGCCCGAGCATGTTGATCGAGCCGTGCACACAGGTCTTCGTGGTCTGGACCGGGTCCCGCTGGTAGTAGACAGGCGAGGCCGGGCAGGCGAGGTGATAGATCTGGTCGACCTCGACGTAGAGCGGGAACGTCACGTCGTGGCGCATTAGCTCGAAACGTGGCTCGTCGAGCAGATCGAGGACGTTGTGCCGCGTGCTCGAGTAGAAGTTGTCCACAACGAGCACGTCGTGACCCAGCGCGAGCAGACGCCGGCACAGGTGCGATCCAATGAAACCCGAGCCCCCGGTCACCAGGACCCGCTGCGATGCGGCAACCGGCGTCTCCAGACGACCGCGCGTCGGGCTCGAGCTCACTGAAAACTCCTTCGACGAGGCTGGCACACGGCGTGCCTTCCTGTGCGGCCGCAATCTATCGGTTTGTGACATTCGATGCCGGCATCGCCGTTGGCATTCTCCCGTAAGCTGCCGTTCGTGAAGCTGTCTATCCTGATGCCCGTCTACAACGAGTATGCGACCCTGACCTCCGCGATCAAGGAGGTTCTCAATGTCAACTTCCCCTGCGAGATGGAGCTCGTCGTTGTCGACGACGGCAGCACGGACGGCACCAGGGACCTGTACCCATCCCTCGGGTCCGACCCGCGGGTAAGCATCCACATGCACGAACGCAACCGGGGTAAAGGGGCGGCTATCCGCACGGCAGCCGCCGTCGCCACCGGCGACTACATGATCATGTGCGACGCCGACCTGGAGTACGCGCCGGCCGAGATCCCCTCGCTGCTAGCGCCTGTGGTCGCCGGTCAAGCTGAGGTCGTGTACGGCACAAGGACATTCGGTAGTCACAACGCGTACTCCTACGCCTACGTGCTGGGCAACAAAGCGGTGACGACCTTCGCAAACGTACTGTTCAACTGCTATATCAGCGACCTGGAGACCTGCTTCAAGCTGATCCCGACCGCCCTGTACCGCGAGCTGGGCATTCGCGAGACCGGATTTGGCATGGAGGCCGAGGTCACCGGGAAGTTGCTCCGGCGCGGTGTCCGGCCCTACGAGGTTCCGATCAGCTACAAGGCGCGCACCCGCGAAGCCGGAAAGAAGCTCACCTGGCGCGACGGCGCAGAAGCGCTGTGGATTCTGCTCCGGGAGCGGCTCGCGGCCCGTCGCGCCTGACGCTAGCTGGGCCGTCCGCGATACTTCAGCCACTGCGATATTCGGAAGGCTGGAACCAGTTGCGTGTTGACGATGACGCGCTCGAATCCGCCTCGGACGCAACTCCAGCGGAATCTGGCGCCCCCACCGGAGGTCCGGGCGCCCGGGTGCGAGAGGCGTTCCAGCGGCGGCTGACAGCGGAACACCTGCTTGTACTCCTGCTGGGGCTGCTGGTCCTCGTGGTCCACGACGTGGGGTACGTACTCAGTCAGCCGTTCTGGACAGACGAGGCCTGGGTCGCGGTCACCACCCGGTTCCCGCTGTCGCAGCTGCCCGCGACGACCGCTAGCACGCCGATCGGCTGGTCGGCGCTGATGCGCGTGCTCACCGTGAGTGGGGCGCAGACCTCCCGGCTGCTGCCCCTCGCCTTCGCCGGCGCCGCCGTGGTGATCGCCTACTGGTTCGCGCGGCAGATCGGCTGGCAATGGGGGCCGGCCTCGGTAGCCGCCGGGCTGCTGGCCGGGATTGGCGTGCTGCTGGTCCCCGCGATGCTCGTGCGCGACGATCTGAAGCAGTACACCGCGGATGCCTGCATGGCGCTGGTGACGCTGGCGCTGACCTCGCGGCTCGAACGCGAATGGTCGCGCCGAAGGCTGGCCGTCCTGTCAGTCGCCGTCTGGGGCGGCATGCTGCTCAGCACCGCCGTCGCATTCGTGGGCATCGCGGCGTTCGGGGCGGTGTGCGTCGTCCAGCTCGCGCGGCGCGCCTGGCATCGGCTCATGGAGGCGGCCGTGACCGGGGCGGGCACGGCCGCCCTGATGATCGGCGTGTACGAGGGATTCGATGCCCGCGCGGTCGTGCCCGCGCTCACTGCCTACTGGGCAGGCTACTATCCGCCGGTCGCCCTGGGCCTGCGTGCGAGTACCACGTTCGTGGCCTCGCATTTTGAGGCTGACCGTGGCTATTTCGGCCTGGGCCCCATGTGGCTGGCGGTCCCGCTGGTCATTGCCGGGCTCGTCACCATTGTCCGGCTCGGCAGGCCCGCGACGGCGATCGCGTTCTTCGCGCTGTGGCCGGAGATGATCACCCTCTCCGCGCTGAAGAAGTACCCCCTCTTCGACCTGCGGACCTCCACGTTCCTGTTCGCCATCACTGTCGTGGTCGCGGCGATCGGGCTGATCGGGGTGGGCTCGCTGCTGCAGCCCTGGCTCAAGGGCCAGGGAGCTGCCGGGCTGGCTGCCGTGGTGGTGGTGGTCGCCGCGGTGGCGGCATTCGCCGCGGGCGCCCAGCCGTACGTGCGAAGCCACACGATCCCGAACGAGGACGTGCGCGACCAGGCTCGCTACGTCGCCGCGCATGCCGCGCCCGACGACGTGATCCTGGTGAACCTGAACAGCAACTGGGGGTTCGCGTACTACTGGCCGTTCGGCCAGCCGTCCCGACGGGCAGATAATTCCGTTTTGCAGGGGTATGAAGCTTATTTTCCTGATCAGCCGCGCATTATCGTCGCGCGCACCAGGGACCCCGCGGGTGTCAGCGCGGCGCTCTCGCAGGCGCTGACGCGGGCGCGGCGGCACGCATGCGCCCGGATCTGGCTCGTCCGCACGCACGTCTCAGCCGCCGAGCGGGCGGCCTGGATCGCGGCACTGCGACAGCAGCGACTGCCCACCACGCAGATTGGTGACGACGGCCTGAGCGTCGTGCAGGTGGGCAGGTGCCAGCGAGCCCGGTGAGCCACCAGGCGGTCAGGGTTCGTTCAGGGTCCGTTCAGCGGTTCCGGCCCCGGGGCGATACCGTTATGTGATCGTGGCAAGAGCACGTACGTTAGTGTCCCGCGCTGAGGTTTGGCCCGATATTCTGCGCAATCATGGGCATGCGAGTGACGATGGAGGGCGCCCTGCATGCCGTCGAGCAGGGTGCGAGCGAGCGAGCGAGCAGGCACCGGCCCGCTCACCGGGTCGCGGTGGGCGTGCTGACGGCCGTGACAGCGGCCGCCTACTCCGTCTTCGCGTTGCTGCGCTTCTACACATTCCAGACCGCGTCGTATGACCTCGTGATCTTCGACCAGGCGGTGCGGGCATATGCGCACTTCCGGCCGGGCATCTCGGTCATCAAGGGCGTACACAACGGATTCGGCCCTAACTTCTCCATCCTGGGCGACCACTGGTCGCCGATACTCGCGGCCCTGGCCCCCCTGTACTGGATCTTCAATACCCCAGAGATCCTGCTCGTGGCGCAGGCGGTTCTCTTCGCGCTCGCGATCCCGCCGCTGTGGCTATTCGCCCGCCGGGCGTTCGGCGGCGGCGGGCTCGGCGGAGGCGGGCGGGCCACTGCGGCCGCGTACCTCGTCTGCGGGGCGTACGCGCTGAGCTGGCCGATCGCCTCGGCGGTGGGCTTTGATTTCCATGAAGTCGCGTTCGCTCCTGTGCTGATAGCGGTGGCCCTCGAGCGCCTGGCGGCTGGCCGGCTGCGCACCGCGCTTATCGCGCTCGCTGCTCTGCTCCTGGTCAAGGAAGACATGGGCTTTCTCGTCGCCGGGATCGGGATCTACCTGGCGGTGGCCCGCCCGCGGGTGGTGAAGAGGCAGTTGCTGGTCGCCGTCGCCCTGGTGGTCGTCGGGCTCGCCGACAGCGTGCTCGCGACCTACGTCCTGATCCCGGCTTTCGGCGGGCGCTCCGACTACTACTGGGCGTACCAGGCCCTCGGCAACAACGTCCCGCAGGCGGCCGTGCACCTGATCACCCACCCGGTCAGTTCCCTGCGGCTGCTCATCACGCCGCGGGTCAAGCTCGACACCATGCTCTGGCTGCTCGCCGCGTTCTGCCTGCTCTCGCTGCGGTCGCCCATCGTGCTGGCCGCGATCCCGCTCCTGCTCGAGCGGATGCTGGCGTCCAAGTTCCCCAACTGGTGGGTCACCTCGTTCCAGTACAACGCCTACCTCGTGATGATTTTCGCGTTCGCCGCGGTCGACGGCGCCGCGCGGATCGACCGATGGTCGGTGCAGGTCAGGAAGGAATTCGCGGCCCGGCGAAACCGGGCCGCCGGGACGCTGCCGCCCGCGGCCAGCCCGGCCAGTACCCCGGCCACCCCGGCCGTTGCCCCGGCCAGTGCCCCGGCCACCGGGACGGCGCCGCGGTCGCCGGTCTCCCGTGGGGTGGGCACGGTCGCGCTCGGCTGTGCCATCGCCATGCTTGCGGTCGCGGTGTACCTGGTCCCCCGGTTCGCGTTCGGGGCCGCCCTCCATCCGTCGTTCTACCACCGGGATGCGCAGATGAAAGCGGCCGCCGCGGCGGTCGCCGTCGTGCCGAGCGGCGTGACCGTCCAGGCGGTGAACAACCTCGGTCCGCAGTTGTCGGGGCGGGATACCGTTCTGCTGTGGGATGGGGACGGTAAGCACGGCCCGCTGCGGCCGCCCTGGGTGATCGCCGACGTGGCGCGGCTGGAGTTCACCTTCTCAAGCGTGGCCCAGCAGAAACAGAGCGTGGGAGTGCTGCTGCGCAGCGGTTACCGGACGGTTTTCGAGCGCGACGGGTACGTCGTATTGCACCGTGTTCGCCTGAACAGTGCCGGGCAGCGTGCGGGCACCGCCAGTTCCAAGGAGGCCACCGGATGACCGCCGCCAAGACCGCGATCACCGGGCCGCCGGCGGCGGGCGCTCCGGACGGCAGCGTGGTGGCCGGCCCAGCCGACGTGGCCGGCCGGCTGCTGGGCAGGCTGACCGTGCTGCCTGCGTTGCTGGCCATGGCCTGGCTGCTGGCTGGCCTGCCGCTGCTGCTGCTGGGTGTGTTCACACCGGTGGCCATGCTGGTGGTATCGGTACCGCTCGCCGTGGTGCTGGTGGTGTTCGGCCTGCGCTGGATCCCGGGCCGGTGGGAGGGCCCGCTGCCGCTGCGCAAGCCGGAGCACGGGCGCACGCCCTGGTGGACCGTCGTCGCTGTCGTCGCGATAGCAGTCGGGTTCGGCGTTGATCAGCTGATCTATCACTCCGAGTTCCTCATCGTGATGCGCGATCCGGCGTCCTACATGCAGTTCGCCAATTGGATCGCCCACCACGGCTCACTGCCGATCCCTCAGGACCGGGCCGCGTTCGGCGGCACCCATCCGGGGCTCAGCTTCGACAGCTTCGCCTTCTACCAGGTCGGCAACACCGTGGTGCCGCAGTTCATGGCGGGACTGCCGATGGTCCTGGCGGGCGGCTACTGGATCGGCGGCGTGGCCGCGGCGCTGGTGATGGCACCCGTGCTCGGGGCCCTGGCCGTGCTCACCTTCGGCGGCCTGGCCGCCCGGCTGGTCGGGCCCCGGTGGGCGCCACTGGCGGCCCTCGTTCTCGCGATCTCGCTGCCGGAGATGTTCACCAGCCGGTCGACATACAGCGAACCGCTGGTGCAGATCCTGTTCCTCGGCGGGTTCTGCCTGGTCATCGACTCATTCGGAACCGACGGGATCGGCCGGCGGGTCACCGCGGGGCTGGGCGGCCTCGCCCTCGGCCTGACCCTGCTGGTGCGCATCGACGGAGCGAGCGACATGCTCCCGGTGATCCCGTACTGCGGGCTGCTGCTCCTCGGCCGCCGCCGGCAGCAGGCCATCCCGCTGCTCGGTGGCCTGGTGGTCGGCGCGGCCTACGGCGGCGTCGACGGACTGGTGCTGTCGCGGCCGTATCTGCACAGCATCAAGACGTCACTGGAGCCGCTGGCGCTGGTGGGCGGCCTCATCGTGCTCGCGGTCACGGTGGCGGTCGTCCTGCTGTGGGACCGGGGCCTGCCCAAGATAACGGGGACGTGGCTGCCCAACGCGGTCGCCCTGCTGGCCTTCGTGGTCATGATCGGCTTCGCCATCCGGCCGTACCTGCAGACGGTCCGGGCCAACTCGGGCGCGGCCACCGAGGACTACGTGGCCAGTATGCAGCGGGCAGATCATCTGCCGGTCGACCCGTCGCGCCTGTATTACGAGCTCAGCCTGCACTGGGTGTTCTGGTACATCGGCCTGCCCGCCGTGCTGCTCGGCACGCTCGCGGCCGCGCTGCTCGCCCGCAGGTGCCTGTGGGGCCGCGTGCCGATCTGGACACTGCCGCTCATGACGTTCGCGTGGACCATCGTGGTGACGCTGTACCGGCCCGCGATCACCCCCGATCAGCCCTGGGCCAGCCGCAGGCTGGTGCCCGCGGTGCTGCCCGGCTTTATCCTGCTGGCGGTCTGGGGCATGAGCTGGCTGGTCGGCCGGGCGCGGCGCAGTGGCTACGACCGGGTGACCACCGGCGCCCTCACTGCCATCTGCGGGGCGGCCCTGGTATTGCCGGCCGCGATGACCACATTCGGCCTGGGGGTCAAGGATGGCGGCCCGCTCGGGCTCAAGCCCACCGCGGACGGGCTGGCCGTGCAGACCACCTACAGGGGGGAGATCGCGGCGCTCAACGGCATGTGCGCGGCGATCCCGGCCAACGCATCGGTCGTCTTCCTCGTTTACGGCCTGGATGGCGACTGGCTCACCGAGGACGTCCGTGGGACGTGCAATGTCCCGGTCGCGCGCTTGCATACCGGGTCGTCCAGTACCGTTGAACAGGTCGTCCGCGGGATAGAACGAGCCGGCCGGCGACCCGTGCTCCTCGCAGACAACCCAGCGGACCTCACGCCCTACGGCGGCCCGGTAAGGCAGATCATGGCGCTGAAAAACCGGCAGGACGGGCATAGCCTGACGACTCCCCCACTGCACACCTGGTCGCTCACGATGAACGTCTGGATGTCGGAGCCATCGCGATGACCATTCCTCTCGACGGTACGACCGCCGCTACCCCGGGCGACGTAGTAGTGTCACCCCCCGTGAGCGTTCCGTCCCCAGTAGCCCCCTATGTCTCGATCATCCTTCCCTGCCATAACGAGCAAGGGCATGTCACCACCGAGGTGGCGCGGATCTGCGAGGCCATGGATGCGAGCGGGTACGACTACGAGCTCGTCGCGTACGATGACGCCTCCACCGATGGCACCCTCGCCCGGCTGCACGAGGCCGCGCCGCGATTCCCGCACCTGAAGATCGTGCACTTCCACCGCAACGGCGGCTCCGGGACCGTCCGCCGCATCGGCACTCAGCAGGCCCTGGGCCAGATCGTCGTGTGGACCGACGCTGACATGACGTATCCGAACGAGCGTATTCCCGAGTTCGTCCAGATGCTTGAGAAGGACCCGCTACTGGATCAGGTAGTGGGAGCGAGGACCAGCGAAGAGGGCACCCACAAGTTCCTGCGCGTGCCGGCCAAGTGGTTCATCCGCAAGCTCGCCGAACTGCTGACCAACTCCCAGATCCCGGACCTGAACTCGGGGCTCAGGGCGTTCCGGCGCCAGGTCGCGCTGCCGTACCTGAGACTGCTTCCGCCCGGGTTCTCGTGCGTCACCACGATCACGATCGCCTTCCTGTCCAACCAGCATGACGTGCGCTACATGCCGATCGACTACTCGAAGCGGGCGGGCACGTCGAAGTTCAAGTTCGTCAGGGACGCCTACCGCTACATCCTCCAGGTGCTGCGGATGGTGATGTACTTCAACCCGCTCAAAGTGCTCATGCCGGTAGCGCTGGTGCTGCTCGCCCTCGGCTTCGCCAAGGGCATCTACGACCTGGTCGTGCATCCGCTGCACTTCGCGGCCGACACCATCCTGATCTTCCTGACCGGGCTGATCATCGGCACGCTCGCGCTTCTCGCCGACTTGATTGTCCGGTCGCGCGGAGACACGTGACCCCGTGCTGGGGCGATCCGCTGGAGAGCGCCCGCGAGAGAAGGAGAGCTCAGTGGCTCGTCGGGTGACCGTGCTTGGCACCGGGTATCTCGGCACCACGCATGCCGCGTGCATGGCCGAACTCGGCTTTGACGTGCTGGGCGTGGATGTCGACGCGGCCCGGATCGGCGCGCTCGCGGCGGGCAGGCTGCCCTTTTACGAACCTGGCCTTGAGCCGTTGCTGGAACGTGGCCTGCGGTCGGGGCGGCTGCGCTTCAGCACGTCGTTCCGGGAGGCCGCGGACTTCGGGGACGTGCACTTCTGCTGTGTCGGCACGCCGCAGCGGGCGGAGTCGGGCGGAGCCGACCTGTCGCAATTGTTCGGCTGTATCGACGCTCTAGCGCCACTGCTGGACCGGCCGGCTCTTATCGTTGGGAAATCAACCACGCCGGCCGGCACGGCGGCGGGCCTCGCCGACCGCCTGGCGCGGCTGGTACCTGAAGGATCAGGCGTCGAGCTGGCCTGGAACCCGGAGTTCCTGCGGGAGGGACACGCGGTCGCCGACACGCTGCGGCCGGAACGAATCGTGGTGGGAGTGCGCTCAGCCAGCGCCGAGGCCATCCTGCGTGAGGTCTACGCGGAGCCACTGGCGGCGGGAGTCCCCTTTGTCGTCACCGACTTCGCCACCGCCGAGCTGGTCAAAGTGGCCGCGAACGCTTTTCTGGCGACCAAGATCTCTTTCATCAACGCCATGGCTGAGGTCTGCGAAGCAGCCGGCGCGGACATCAGCAGGCTGGCCGAGGCGCTCGCGTACGATCACCGCATTGGCGGCGCCGGCATGCGGCCCGGCCTCGGTTTCGGCGGCGGCTGCCTGCCGAAGGACATCCGGGCCTTTATGACCCGGGCCACGGAGCTTGGCGCGGACGAGGCGATTTCCTTCCTCCGCCAGGTGGACGCGATCAATATACGGCGCCGCTCCCGCATGGTCGAGCTGGCCTCTGAGCTGGCCGGGGGGTCGCTCCAGGGCCGCAACGTCGGAGTGCTCGGCCTCGCGTTCAAGCCAGATTCCGACGACATCAGGGACTCGCCCGCACTCGACGTGGCTATGGCCCTCCGCGGCCTCGGCGCCCACGTCACTGCTTATGACCCCGCGGCCATGGACAAGGCCCGGCTGGCCCACCCAGAGCTGGAATACGCGGGCTCGGTGCTCGGCGCTGCCGCTGAGGCACATGTACTGCTCCTGCTGACCGAGTGGCCGGAGTTCCGGCAGGCGGACCCAGAGGTCATCGGGAAAGCAGTGGCGCACCGTAACATCGCGGACGGCCGCCACGCGCTCGACCCGGCGACGTGGCGCGCCGCCGGCTGGACCTACCGTGCGCTCGGCCGCCCCGCATCATCGTGACCCGCTCGGGCGGCGACCAGGTTACAGTTGGCTCTCGTGCGGCTCGTCATCGCCCGGTGCAGCGTCAACTACGCAGGACGCCTGTCCGCCCATCTCCCTGACGCTCTGCGGCTGCTGATCATCAAGGCCGACTCGTCGGTGCTGATCCATGCCGATGGCGGCAGTTATAAGCCGCTCAACTGGATGTCCCCGCCCTGCCGGCTGGACGAGCAGCCGGGCCGGTGGATGGTCACCGGCAAGTCCGGTGAGACGCTGACCATCGACATCTCCGAGATCGTCAGCGACTCCTCGTTCGCGCTGGGCGAGGATCCCGGCCTGGTCAAGGACGGCGTCGAGGCCCACCTCCAGGAGCTGCTCGCGGCCCAGCCCGCCGTGCTCGGCGAGGGCTGGCGGCTGGTCCGCCGGGAGTACCCCACCGCGATCGGCCCGGTCGACCTGATGTGCCGGGACGCGGCCGGCGGCGCCGTCGCCATCGAGGTCAAGCGCCGCGGCGAGATCGACGGAGCCAATTCTAACGAAGGTGCCGCTTCGGGGGGAGGGACTCATGTGGCGGTCGAGATCAAGCGCCACGCTGGCATCGATGCTGTCGAACAGTTGACCAGGTACCTGGAGCTGCTGAACCGGGACCCGCTCCTGACCCCGGTTAAGGGCGTGCTCGCTGCGCAGACGATAAAGCCACAGGCGCGCACGCTGGCGGAAGCCCGCGGAATTAGGTGCGTGGTCCTGGACTACGACGCCATGCGCGGGATCGAACGCGAGGGGACGTTGTTCTAGCGTTACGTAGGCCGCATGGAGATTTTCAAGCAGCCGAGGCTCACCCTGGCAGATCCGGGCCGCGCGCTGCCAGTCGGCTAGAAGCAAGTGTTGCAAGATCAACAACAGCCGGCTAGCACGCGAGGGGTCGAGCAGCTGACCCGGTACCTGGATCTGCTGAACCGCGACCCGCTGCTCGCTCCGGTGCAGGGCATTTTCGCCGCCCAGGAGATCAAGCCGCAGGCCCGGGTGCTGGCCGAGGACCGCGGCATCCGGTGCGTCACCCTGGACTACGAGTCCATGCGCGGCGCCGGGGACGGCGCGCTGCGGCTGTTCTGAACACCCCGGGTCTGAGCACCCCGGGTCTGAGCACCCCGGGTCTGAGCACTCCGGGTCTGAGCCCCTAGAGCAGCCGCCGCGCGAACCCCCGCGAGCTGCTCGAGGGCCAGCTTGAGCAGCGGCCTCAGCGCCGTGGGCGGGTCGGCGCTGAACCAGTGCCGCACGGCTACCTGCGAGGCGGCCGTGACGGCACCCGCCAGGACCTGCGGGTACATGTCGCGGTCGAGGTCGAGGCCGGCCCGCTTGGCGATCGCCTGGGCCAGGGCGTCCTGCATGGCGGAGTTGACCTTCAGGTACTCGCCGCGGATCGCGGGCGAGTTCAGGACGAGCCTGAGTGCGGTCATCCACTCTCTGTCGCGCGGCTGATCGGTGCCCTCGTAGTGCTCAAGCACCGCGTTGGTGATGGCCTCCCACAGCGGCTCGCTGGCCGGCCGATCGAGCAGGGACACGCCGATGCGCTGGGCCCGGTCCGTCCCGGACGCGCAGATCGCCTCGTACTTGCTGGAGAAGTAGTTGCGGAACGTGCGGAGCGCCACGTCCGCCTCGGCGGTGATGTCCTCGATGGTGACGTTCTCCAGCCCGCGCTCCATGGCCAGCCGGATGGCGGCCGCGCTCAGCCGCTGGCGGATGGCGAGCTTCTTGCG
>OCTA010001695.1_pt1 | contig 20248 bp, 16 predicted proteins | sample 1538991 | NCBI WGS metagenome assembly OCTA01 (sample SAMEA3539302, study PRJEB22396) | soil metagenome | biome: tundra; feature: field; material: soil | place: USA | collected 2010-05 | depth 0.15 m | reverse complement strand
GCTCGCGGGTAGTCGGGAGGTTCCGCCCGTTTCGCGTCGTCGCGAGGCGTGTCCTGCCTCAACTCGCCGGCCCGCTCGCCCTGACGCGCCGGCCCTCCGACGACCGGCTCACCGCGCGCGCCGGCGGCAACGTGAAGAACACGGTCGCGCCCTTTCCTTCGGCCGCTTCGGCCCAAACGCGGCCGCCGTGGCGATCGATGACGCGATGGACCGTCGCGAGCCCGATCCCGGTACCCGGAAACTCGTCTTCCCGGTGCAAGCGGCGGAAGGGAGCGAAGAGGGTGGACGCGTACGCCATGTCGAAGCCCGCGCCGTTGTCGCGCACGAAGAAGGCGCCGCCCCTCTCGACCGACTCGACGCCGAATTCGACGCGCGCCGCCTCGACCTTGCTCGTGAACTTCCACGCGTTCTGGAGCAGGTTCTCGAAGACGATCCGTAGGAGCCGGCGGTCGCCTTGCGCCGTCAGCCGCGGCTCGATCACCATCGTGACCTGCCGGCCGGGCTCGTTGCGGCGAAGGCTGTCGCTCACGGCGAAGACGATCTCCGAGAGGTCGATGGCCTCGCGGCGTAGCTCGGCCGAGTTGATGCGCGACAGGTCGAGGAGGGCGTCGATGAGCTCACCCATTCGCGTCGCGCCGGTTCGAATGCGGCGCAGGTAGTCCTGCCCGCGCTCGTCGAGCTGGGTGCCGTAGTCTTCGAGCAGCAACCGGCTGAAGCCGTCCATCGCGCGAAGGGGAGCGCGCAGATCGTGCGACACGGAGTAGCTGAAGACCTCGAGCTCCTTGTTCTTTCGTTCGAGCTCGCTCACGAGCGCCGCGCGCGACTCGGCGACCTGGCGGGCGGCGCGCTCTTCCATCGCGACGAGCTCGCTCCGCAGGAGGTCGTCGCGAATGTGACGGTGCTCGTCTTCGAACTGCTTGCGCCGCAGCTGGGCGCGCACGCGCACGTTGAGCACCTCGAACTCGCTCGACTTGGGGATGTAGTCGTCGGCCCCGCTGCCGAGGCCGTCGAGCATGGACGCGCGATCGTCGAGCGAGGTGAGCAAGATGAGCGGAATGTCCCGGACGCCGGGCGAGGCCTTGATGAGGCGGCAGGTCTCCTTTCCGCCGAGGCCCGGCATGATGAGGTCGAGCAAGATGCAGTCGACCGCCTGCACCGACAGGAGTTCGAGCCCCTCTTCGCCCGATCGAGCCATGACGACGTCGTACCCCTGGCCGCGAAGCAGCGCGCCGATCTCGTTCAGGTAGGTGGCGCTGTCGTCGATGGCGAGGATGCGCTTGGGTCCGAAGAGGCTGGCCGTATCGATGCGCTCGGCGGTCACCGCGCGGAGCACGGCCGTCAGGCGCGCGAGAATGACCTCGAGGTCTTCTTCTTTGCGCACGAACGCGTCGGCCCCCGCGTCGAGGGCGCGGAGCTCGCTCTTTCGGTCTTCCGAGCCCGTGAAGAGGATGCACGCGGTTCCGCGGAGCGCCGCGTCGAGGCGAATCTTCCGGATCACGGTCGCGCCGTCGAAGCCGGGCAGCACCCCGTCGACGAGCACGGCCGCGGGGCGGCTGCTGGCCGCGAGCCGGAGGCCCTCTTCGCCGCTCGCCGCGAGGAGCACCTTGTAGCCGGCGCCCTCGAGCGCGTGGCGGAGCTCTTCGCGAAACGTGGGGCTGTCGTCGATCACGAGCACGCTCGCCCGCGCGATCGGCGGGGGCGCCGCCTCGGTGAGCAGCTCGCGCGCGCGGGCGATGACGTAGCCGAGATCGTACGGCTTGCCGACGTAGTCGTCGGCGCCGATCTGCAGGGCCCGAACGCGGTCTTTGACCTCGGCCTCGCTCGACAGCATCACGACGCGAACGCCCGGCGCCCAGATCCGGATCTCGCGCAGGAGGTCGATGCCGTCGCCGTCGGGCAAGACCACGTCGAGAATGACGAGCGAGACCTGCCCGCGCGCCAGCGCGGCCCTCGCCTCGGCGACGGTCGCGCAGGGGAGCGTGCGAAACCCGGCCGCCTCGAGCGCCTCGGTCACGTCCATGCGAACCGTGATGCTGTCGTCCACGATGAGTACGATCCCGTTCATGACTCGACTCCGTTGCTTCCCTCGCCCGAGCGGGGCAGCGCTGCCAGAACTCCGCCGATCGACTGGAGGGGGAGCACCCGCTCCGCCGCGCCGAGGAGCACGGCCTCGCGCGGCATGCCGTAGACCACCGACGTGGTCTCGTCCTGGGCGATCGTGACGCCCCCCGCCTTGCGGATCTCGAGCAGGCCGGCGGCCCCGTCGCGTCCCATTCCGGTCAAGAGGGCGGCGGCCACCGACGCCCCGTATTCGCGGGACACGCTCTCGAAGAGAACGTCGATCGACGGGCGGCACGAGTGCCGGGGCGGCGCCGACGTGAGATAGAAGCGCCTGGAAGCGATGGTGAGGTGCTGGCCCGGAGGGGCCATGGCCACGCGGCCCGCGAACGATCGCACGAGGTCTCCGTCGGCCGGGTACGAGACCTGGTGCCGCGTCTGCTGCGCGAGCCAGTCGGCGAAGGCGAGGCCGAAGGGCGCGTCGAGGTGCAACACGATGATGACCGGCAGCGGAAAAGGGATCGGGAGGGCGCGAAGCACGGTCACGAGCGCCGCGGGACCGCCGGTCGAGGCGCCCAGCGCCACGATCTCCGTCTCGCCTCGACCCGCGCCGAGCCGCGGCTCCGGAGCCCGCACGGGCGCGGGCACGGAGACGCGCCCGTAGGCGCCGAGCCGCGCCCTCGGGTGGGTGATGACCTTGATCCGCGAGACGAGCTTGACGGCGCTCCGAAACCGCTGCTCCCACTCGCCGTCGGGCTCGTCGCCGCGCGGCTTTTCGAGGACGTCGACGGCGCCGGCCGCCAGGGCGTCGTAGGTCTTGAACAGCTCGCCGCGGTTGTACGACGACGAGACCACGAGGATCGGCGTCGGGCAGTGGGCCATGATCTGCTCGGTGGCATCGAGCCCGGTCATCACGGGCAAGATCATGTCGAGGGTGATGACGTCGGGGCTCAGCAGGTGGCAGAGCTCGACGGCGCGCTTGCCGTTGTCGGCTTCGCCCACGACCTCGAACTCGGGATCCGCGTCGAGCACCTCGCTGAGGCGCCGGCGAACGGTGAGCGAGTCTTCGACGACGAGAACGCGGATGCGGCGCATGATCATCCGATGAGCTGGCGAATGGTTCGCAAGAACTGGCCCTGGTCGAACTCGCCCTTCACGATGTAGGCCAGCGCTCCGGCCTCCGTGGCCCGCCGCCGGTCGTCGGCGGAGTCGCACGAGCTCACCATGATCGCGGGCACCGCCCCGAGCACGGGATCGGCCTGCGTGCGCGCCACGAACTGGAAGCCGTCGATCCCCGGCATCTCGATGTCGACCAGGAACAGACTGTGCGGCGTCTCGCGCGCGCGCACGAGGCCCTCTTCGCCCGAGGTCGCGAGCTCGACGGCATAGCCCGCCGACTCCAGGATGCTCTGTTCGAGCATGCGGGTGGTGAGCGAGTCGTCGACGATCAAGATGGGCGCTCGCGCTTCGGCGCTCGCCGCCGCGCGAGCGGCGATCTGCCCCCCGTGCGCCGCGGCGACCAGCCCGCGGGGGTCGAGCACGAGCTGCGGATGGCCGTCGTCGTCGAGCGAGACCCCGGCCGCGATCGGAACGGAGCCCGCCGCCTTCGGCAGGGGCCTGAGCACGATGCTCGACGTGCCCACCAACCGATCGGCGCCGATCACGGCCGTCTGCGTCCCCGAGGCGACGACGATCGCGGACCACGACGCCTCGACGCCGTCGGCGCCCGCGATGGCCGCGACGCTCGCCAGGCGGAGGAACGGTACGACCACCCCGTCGACGACCACGGAGTCCCGATCGGCGGAGCGCGAGATGTCGCGCGACGAGAGCCGCATCGCTCGGCGCACGGCGTCGAGCGGCAGGGCGAACCGGGACCCGCCCGTCTCGAGAACGAGCGCGGTGATCGCCGAGATCGAGATCGGGACGCAGAGGTCGACGGCCACGCCGCGGCCCCGCTGGCTGGTGAGCTTCACGTCGCCCTTGAGCTCCGCGACCGTGGACCGGAGCACGTCGAGACCGACGCCGCGCCCGGCGATCTCCGTGACGGCCTCGGTCGTCGTCACGCCGCTCTCGAGGACCAGACGCAAGATCTCGTCGGGCCCGAGGGTCTCGGCCCTTGCGGCCGTGATCACCCCGCGCGCGACCGCGGCGCGTCGAACCGAATCGGGATCGATCCCGCGGCCGTCGTCGGAGCACACGAAGGCGATGCGGTTGCCGCGTCGCTCGACCTGAAGGCCGACGCGCCCGGCCGAGGGCTTGCCGAGACGACGGCGCTCGGCTTCGGGCTCGATCCCGTGGGCCAGCGCGTTTCTCACGACGTGAAGGAGAGCGTCGCGAAGCGCAAAGAGCACGTTGGCTTCGAGGCGGCACTCGCCCCCGGTCGCCTCGAAGACGATCGACCGGTCGAGCGCGTGCGCGGCGTCGCGCGCGGCCCGCTCGAGCGTCGGGAACACGGTGCTGGCCGGGAGCAGCCGCAGGTCGTGCGCGCGGTCGCGCGTCTGATCGAGCTCGCTGCCCAGTCGATCGACCCCGGCTCCGAGGTTGCGCTCGACGCGAGCGACGAGAGCGCGAAGCTCTTCGGCCGACGCGCGGGCCCGCTGCGAGGCCGGCAGCTGGTCTGCCAGCGCGGCGGCCATCTGCCTCACGCGCGCGAGGTCGTCGAGCTCGCGCCGGACCTCGGCGAGCCGCGAGGTCGCCTCGGAGATCCCTCCGAGGAGCGCGTCCATCTCGCCGATGTCGACCCGCACGCTCCGGAGCGGTTCGGGCGGGATAGACGCGACGCGCGCTACGGGCGCGATGGAGTCGACGCTGGCCACGCCGGGCGGCCCCTCCGGATCGAGCGCGTCGAGCCCCGACGAGACCCCGTCGAGCAGGCGCAGGATCGGCTCGGCCAGCGCCGGCTCGACGGCAGAGCCCGGATCGCGATGTGCAGCGAGCAAGTCTTCGACGGCGTGGGCGGCTTCCGCGATCCGCGGCTGCTTCACGACGCGCGCGGCCCCCTTGAGCGTGTGCGCCAGCCGGAGCATCTCGACGACCCGTTCGCTGCCGCCGGTCCCCTTCTCGATCGCAAGGGCGGCTCGCGCGAGCCCCTCGACGAGCTCCCGCGCCTCGACGCGAAAGTACTTGTAGGGGTCCCGGGCCACGATCTAGGCGTGCTCCTGGGGCTGAATGAGCTGCGCCAGGTTCCTGGAGAGCGCGGTGAGCTGAGACGACGTCTGCAGCGTTTGCGTCGAGCTGGCCTCGGTCTCGCGCGCCGCTTGCGACACGTTCACGACCGCCACGTTGACCTGCTCGACGGCCGTGGTCTGCTGCTTCGTGCTGAGCTCGATCTCCTTCGCGGCGTCGGCGGTCGTCGCCACCAGGCCCGCGATCTGCTTGAACGACGCCGCGACCTCGCCGAACTGCCTCGTCCCGAGATCGACCGCCTTCGAGCCCCCCTCGGTGGCCATGACCGTCGTGTTCACGGCGGCGCGAATGTCGTCGACGAGGCCGCGGATCTCTTTGGTCGAGCCGCCCACCCGGTCGGCGAGCTTTCGAATCTCGTCGGCCACGACGCTGAACCGCTTGCCCATCTCGCCCGCGCCCGCTGCCTCGATGGTCGCGTTGATGGCGAGAATGTTCGTCTGCTCCGCGAGCTCGTTGATGATCTCGAGGATGCCGCCGATCTGCTGGGACTTCTTGCCGAGATCGAGCATGTGCGTCACGATCGCGTCGACCTGGCGCCGGATCGTGCCTACGGCGTCCTGCGTCTTCACCACCGACTCGTCGCCGCGCCGGGCGGCGGAGCCGGCCTCGGCGGCGATCTGCGCGACGCGGCGCGCGCTCTCGGCGATCTGGCGCGAGGTCGCGATGAGCTCACTGATCGTCGTGGTGATCTGGGTCATGGCCGTCGCTTGCTCCTTGGCGCCCGACACCTGCTGGTTGGCCGCCGTCTGCAGCTCGGCAGACGAGCTCCGCACGTGCTGAACGGCCGAGCCGATCTGCGTGGCGAGCGAGCGCGTGATGACGAACGCGACGGCCGTGACGAGGAGCAGACCGAAGAGGGTGCCCGCGATCAAGGTCGAGCGCGCGCTCGTGGCGGAGGCGTCGACCTCCTGGGCCTGGCCCTGCAGGCGAGCGCGCTCTTCGTGCTCCATCTGGCCGAGGATGCGGCGCACTTCGTCCATCGCCCGCTTCCCCTCCCCCGATTTCACGACGGCGACCGCCGGCTCCAGGCCGACGCTCCGGCGCAGATCGTTCACCTGCTTGAGCTCCGCCATCTTCGAGGCCAGGAGTGGCTCCACCTCGGCGAAGCGCCTCACCTGGCTCGGAGTGTCGGCGATCAGGTCGCGCAGCGCGTCGAGCGTGGTGGGCAGCGCGGTGACCGCGTTGCGATAGGGCTCGAGGAAGGTCTCGTCGCCGGTGATGACGTAGCCTCGCTCACCCGTCTCCGCGTCTTTGAGCAGGCTGAGGACCTCGGTGAGGTGCTCGAGGATGACGTGCGTGCGCGTGGCGGCGTAGCTCGTCTTGGCCAGCGCGGTGATGCTCTGGTACGCGACGATGCCCACGCCCACGAGCAGCACGAACGACAGCGCGAAGCCCGCCGCCACTTTTTTTCCAAAGGTCCACATGCTCATCGCTCCTTCACCGGTCCTGCCGCTGCCGTCGCCTCGTAGGCGGCCTTCACCACGGCGGCGAGGTCGATGACGCCTCGCAGCGCGTCGTGGCCTCGCACGAGCTCGCGAACGATCGACGCCCGGCGAGCCGGCCGCGGCGCGCTCGACGCGCCGGCCTCGTCGGCCTCGTCGGCCTCGTCGGCGTCGACGGCCTCGTCGGCGGCCCGCACGTCGGTCATGAGCGCCTCGAAGTAGCCGTCGAAGTCGCAGAAGCCGAGGGCGATCGTGTCCCCTCTCTGCCCCGCGCACGACGCGAACCAACGGGGCGGCTCCTCGCTGTAGCCCATCAAGACGCTCAGGCTGAAGACGGGGACGACGACCCCCCGAAGGCCCGCCAACCCGAGCAATGCCGCGGCGCTCCCGGGGAGCGGGACGATCTTGCAAGCCGCCGCGAGACCGCTCATCTGCTGGATGCGGAGCGCGAAGCCGTCGCCGCCGAGGCGCAGCGCGAGGAACGCCGCGACGTCCGCGCCGCGCGCGACCGTCGGGGCCGCGAAGACGGCGTCGAACCGGCGGCGCATCGCCTCCGCCGCCGAGAACGCGGGCGCGCGCACCCCGTGGGTCACCGCGCCCCTCCCGCCGCGCGGAGCTCGGCACGGCAAAGGCGGGTGAGGGCCTCGCGCGTGAAGCCCCCTCCGAAGAGGCGAATGCGCTCGGCGTCTTCGCCCGCCAGGAGATCGAGCGCCTGCCCGAGCTCGCGCTGCGCCGCGCGAAGGTCGCCAGAGCGTCGCGCCAGCAGGCCGAGGTGTAGACGCGGCATCGCGAACCCGGGATCGAGCGCCGCCGCCACGCGGTCGTTCTCGAGGGCGCCGGTCCGGTCGCCGACGCCCTCCCGGCAGAGCGCGAGGAGGTAGTGCGCTCCGGCGCTGTCTGCGCCCCCGGCGCGCAGCTTCGAGCACGCACGCTCCGCGGCCTCGAGTTGCCCTTGATGCGTCAGAAGGATGGCCCGTACGAGCAAGACGTCGGGGGCGCTGGCCTCGTGCTCCGGCAGACGATCGAGGCACTCGAGCGCCCCGGCGAAGCGCTCTCGCGCGAGCAGCGCCATCGACTCGGCGAGCGGGGACCCGGAGCCCGGCTCCGGGCCGGGGCACGAAGGCCTGGCGGCCGGCTGCTCGCTCAGCTCGCGGATCCGCTCGGTGGAGCGTCGAACGGTCTCGGCCCACTCTCCGCCCGGAGGCCGGCTCGAAGGCCGCGGAGGCGCGATCGACCCGGCCGGCCCGCAGGCCTCGGCCGTCGTTCGCTGGTAGTAGAAGGTGCCGTGGGTGTTCCGAAGCGAGAACTCTTGCGAGAGCTCGCGAAGCGAGTCGGCGTGGCCGAGGAAGAGATAACCGCCGGGCGCGAGCGCCTGCTTCATGCGGGCAACGACCGCGCGCACCGTCTCAGGGGTCAGGTACATGAGAACGTTCCGGCAGAAGATCACGTCGTAAGACTCGGAGAGCCACAGGTCGGGCTCGGGAGCCGCGAGGTTTCGCTCCTCGAAGCGCACCTCGGCTCGAATCGACGGCGCCACGGCATAGTCGCGCCCCACCTCTCGAAACCAGCGCCGGCGCACGTCGGCCGGGGTCTCGCGGAGCGACCAGGCCGAATACCGACCCTCGGCCGCGCGCTCGAGCGCCGCCGCGTTCACGTCGACGCCGGTGATCGTCACCTCACCGCGTGGCGCTCCGCACTCTCGGGCGATGATGGCGAGCGAGTAGGCTTCTTCACCCGACGCGCAGCCGGCCGAGAGGATTCGCACGCACGGGCCGCTCATCTGGCTCGCGTGATGGGCCTGGCTCGCGCGGGCGGCGCGTCGCTCGGGCAAGACCGCCTCGGCGAATGCGCGGAGCTGGTCCGGGTTGCGAAAAAAGTAGGTCTCGCCCACGGTGAGCTGGCGAGCCAGGGCGTGAAGATCGCGGCGTCGGAGGCGCGCGCGTTCGAGGCGCGCGAGGTACGCCGCGGCGCCGCCGTCACTCGCCACGCAGAGACGCTCGAAGACCGCGGCCAGCTCATTCGAGCGGGCGTCTTCGAATTGAAGCCCGAGGTGGCTCGCCACGGCCGCCCGAAAGCGGGCGAGGTCGCTGGAGTCGAAGGGCGCCGTCACGCCCCCGCACCCGCACCCGCGCCGTCGAGCGACGCCCAGACTGACTCCGGGATCATCCGCGCGGCGCCGAGCACGACCAGCAAGTCGCCGTCGAGCGCGCCCATCCATTCGACCGCCTCGACGCCCGCGCCGCGAAGCAGCGGAGGGAGATCGCGGACCCAGTCAGTCGCCAGCGGCCGGACGCCGAGCACGGCGTCGACGGCTACGAGCGCCCTGCGCTCCCCGATCCGGAGCGCGAGAAACCGCGTGTGACCCACCGAGGGGCTGCCGCCGAGGAGCGTCGCGGCGTCGACGACCGGGGCCGGCGTCCCGCGCAAGATCGCGACCCCCAGGACGAACGGCGGCACGCCCGCGAGCGGCTCGACCGGCAAGGGCCGCATCGTCTCCGAGACATGCTCGATCGGAAACGCGCACGTGGAGGCACCCACGCGACAGAGAATGCACAGGCCGCTTGGACCTCCCCTTTCGTCCACGATGCCCCCCTCGACGGATCGAAGCGTCAGCCTACCCCGCCGGCGGCGGAGAACCTACCTACCTACGTCTGCGTCTGCGTCTGCGTCTACGGCGGCGGCGTCTGGCGCGTCGCCTTGGTCACGCGATTCCGACCGGCGTGCTTCGACGCGTAGAGCGCGCGATCGGCGGCGGCGATCAGCTGCATGCCGGGCTCGGGCAGATCCTGGAACGACGCGACGCCGATGCTTATCGTGACGGGAATGCGCACGCCCTGAAACAGAATGACCAGGGAGGCGATGAGCTCGCGAATCCGCTCGCCCAGGATCGCGGCCTTGTCGACGTCGGTCTCGCGGCAAAGGATGGCGAACTCTTCGCCGCCGTAGCGCGCGAACAGGTCTTCGATGCGGAGCGTGCCGGAGATGCAGCTCGAGAGCGCGACGAGCACGTGGTCTCCCGCCAGGTGACCGTGAGCGTCGTTCACCTTCTTGAAGTGGTCGGCGTCGAGCATCAGCAAGGACAGCGGCGACTTGTGCCGGTGCGCGTAGGCGATCTCGGTCGGCAGGCGGTCGAGGAAGTAGCGCTTCGTGTACGCCTTGGTCAGCCCATCGTGAAGGGCCGCTTCGTACATCTTGTGCTGAAAATTTTCTTCGAAGTGGTCGGCGAACATGAACTTGAGAATGGTGACCGAGCCCACCTGGATCTTGTCGCCGTCTTGCAGGGGGGCCGTGCGCTGGACGCGCCGGCCGTTGACGAGGGTGCCGTTGGCGCTGCCCAGGTCCTCGATCGAGATCAGGCCGGCCGTGTTGACGACCTTGGCGTGACGCCGGGAGACCCCGTCGTCTTGCAGTCGCACGGCGGCGCCGTGCGCGCGCCCGATGAGGGTCTCGGATTCGCCGACCGGGAACATCTGGCCGAGGTTCTGGCCGGCGAGCACGATGAGGTACGCCCGATCGCGCCGGCTCTGGGCCCTCAGAAGCTCGCTATCGAGCCGCCCGGTCTGCGTGCGCGCTTCATCGGAATACGAGATGACGTGGGGGCCCGACGGCTTCGACGGCTTCCGTTTTTCGGGGGGCCCCACCTTACACGCTCCAGACGACGCCGGGAAAGGGCCTGCCGGGCCTTGCGATCAGGTACCCTTGCAGGAGATCGCAGCCGACCGCGCGAAGGACGTCTCGCTCGGCCACCGTCTCGACCCCCTCGGCGACCACGAGCATGTTCAGCTCGTGCGAGAGGGCGGTCATCTTGTCGATCACCCGCCGCTTCACGGGGTTCTTGTCGACGTCGCGCACGAGCGACATGTCGAGCTTGACCACCTCGGGCTCGAGGGTGGCGAAGGTGGTGAGCCCCGCGTAGCCCGCGCCCAGATCGTCGACCGCCAGCCGGAACCCCATCGTGCGAAGGCGCGCCACCCGGGTCCGCAGATCGGAGATGTCGTCGAGAGCGGCTCTCTCGGTGATCTCGAGAACGACGGTCGAGGCCATGAGCGCGAGCGGCGACATGCGGTCGAAGAGCGTCGGATCCGTGAGGTCGTTCGGGTGCAGATTGACGAAGAGCGTCGCGCCCTCGGCCCTCGCCATGGGCACCACCGTGATGGACCGCACGGTCCTCCCGAGCTCGTGCATCCTGCCGAGGCGCTCGGCCGCTTCGAGAATGGCGCCGGGGTTCGGCAGCGTGGGCTCGTCGGCGCGAAGGAGCGCTTCGTACCCGAAAATCGAGCCGTCGGCCGCCCTCACGATCGGCTGGTAGGCCATCCACGCCACGCGCAGCGCGCGGTCGAAGCTCGCCTCGAGGCCGGCTCGATCCGCCGCAAGAACGGACGATTGACCGACGAGCGAGAGCGCCTCTCGCTTCAACCGGGCCATCTTTCGAACGGCCACCGCCCGGTGCACGCTGTCTTGCAGCACGTCGAGGTCCACCGGCTTGGGGAGATACTTGTACGCGCCGTAGTCGATCGCCTCGATCGCGCTCGCGATGTCGGGACCCGCGGTCATGAGAAGGACCGGCACGTCGAGATCGTGCTCGCGCACGGCGCGCAGGAGCTCGAGCCCTCCCATCTCGGGCATGTTGAGGTCACTGATGATCGCGTCGACCGACGCGAGGTCCGCGATCCAGCGCGTGGCGTCGCGCCCGTTGGTCGCGACGACGACCTCGTATCCGGCGCGTTCGAGGAACCGCGCGAGGGCGCGGCGAAGACCCTCGTCGTCATCGACGAGCAGCAATCGACCTTTGCTCGGCGCGCTCATGTGCGGGCACCCGTTTCGCGCGCGGACCTGCGGTTCTCGGAGGGCACACGAAGAGCGTCGGACGGGCGACGCTCCGAGTCAACGCCCCTGCAACTAGCCCACCTCTACCCTCACGGCGACCTCGACCTCGCGAACGGCGCACGACGAGCCACGACAGACCACGACGCGCACGCGCCCGCTCAGGTCGCCTGCGCCCTTCGCGCGGGCGACCACGGCGAACGACCATCGCCACAGGCCTGGCTCTCGCACGGACGCGTCGTGCGCTCCGATGCGACCGCGGAGCGCCGTGGCGAAGGGAGGCACTCGAAGGAGCACGACGTCTCCCCATGCGATCGACTCGCCGGGCTCCACGCGAGCCTCGACCTCGCAACGAACGCGCCCCGGATCGGCGACGCGGTCGCAGGTCAGGAGGGCGCGCAGATCGCTGGCGTCGCCGGCGTCGCCGGCGCGAGCGACGCGAGCGAGGGCGCCGCTGCCCAGCGCGCACGCAGCGGCGATGGAGGCCACGGCACCGACGGTGAAAACGCGGCCGGCGCGGGCCCGGGCCGCTGGCGTGTATCGCATCAGTTCGCGAATGCTAGCGTAGAACGCGATGGTGGCAGCAGACCTGGGAACGGCCGGCGTGGGGTCCCTCGGCGTGATGCACTTTCGACGGGTCGCGCGAGGGGTGGCGCTCGCCGCCGCCGCGGCGTGCGCCATCGGCTGCGATCGCTCGGGACCGCTCGCCGACCTCGACGCTGGCTGGACGATCACCCCCTCGGCCGCCGGGGGCGATCAGGTCGGCGCGCGCGACGCGGGCCCCTCGCGCGACGCGGGCCGGCGCATGCCGCCGCGACCCGTGCCGATCACGAGCCCCACGGTGCGCGTGACGATGCCGATCGAAGTGCAGCTCCAGGCCATTCAGTACATGGCCGCGATGGAGGCGCCCCAGCCCGACGATGGGCCCGCCGAGGCGGCGTACGCGCAGTCGATCGCCGCGAGCCTCGCCTCCGCCGGCAAGACCGACGTGGGCGCCGGCGGCCGGCGCATCGAGATCGCGGTCGCGAAGGGCTGCGACGCGTCGATGCCGAAGCAGGCGATCGCGCGCCACACGGCAGCCTCGTTGACGACCCTGCTCGCCCACGGGGTCCTCGTGGTCCGCTGCAGCGACCACGAAGTGCAGTGCCTTCAGAGCACCCGCGACGCCGACGACGTGCTCTGCACGCACAAGTGACGCGGAGAGCGTGAGCGTGCGAGCGTGCGAGCGTGACCAAGTCACCCGTCGCGAGGTTGGCTGTTCGTGGCCAGGCTCTTGATCGTCGCCACGAGCTCCTGAGGCTCGATGGGCTTCGCCATGTGAACCTGGTAGCCCGCGAGCATGGCGCGCGTGCGGTCTTCGGAGCGAGCGAACGCGGTGAGCGCGATCGCGGGCGTCCGCCCCCCTTCGGCGCCGCCAAGGGCCCGCACGTCGCGAATGAACTGGTAGCCGTCACGCCCCGGCATCCCGATGTCGCTGACGATCACGTCGGGCCGATTGGACTTCGCGAGCGCCAGCCCCTCTTCGGCAGACGACGCCACGAGCACGCTAGCGCCGGACTCGGCGAGCACCGACCTCAAGAGCTCGCGCGCGTCGACCCCGTCATCGACGACGAGCACGACGAGCTCGGCCAGCGAGACTTCGAAGGGGGTGACGGCCGTATCCAGTCCGCTCGTCGGGTGTTCGCCGGGGGTGGGGCCGGCCACGCGCACGGCCCGGAGCGGCAGGCTGACAACGAACGTCGCGCCTTTCCCCAGGCCCTCGCTCTCCGCCCGGATCGTGCCGCCGTGGAGCTCGACGAGCTGTTTCACGATCGAGAGGCCCAGCCCGAGGCCGCCGTAGGTTCGCGTCGTCGAGGCGTCGGCCTGCCGGAATCGCTCGAACAGATGCGGAAGGAACTGGGAGCTGACGCCGATGCCGTAGTCGTGAACGACGATCTCGACCTGCGAGTTCACGCGCTGAACGATGACGTCGATCGTGCCCCCCTTGGGCGTGAACTTTACCGCGTTGGTCAGCAAGTTCCAGACGACCTGCTGAAGGCGATTCGGATCGCCGACCACGAATTCCGTGTTCGGGTCGATCGTGGTGCGGAGCGAGATGGACTTGGCGCCCGCCGATGGCCGCACGACGTCGACCGCCGCGACGACGATCGCGGCGAGCTCGACCCGCTGAACGTCGAGGCGCATTTTGCCCGAGACGATCGCGCTCATGTCGAGGAGATCCTCGATGAGTCGCGCCTGCGCGCGCGCGTTGCGGGCGATCGTCTCGATGGCGCGTCGCGTCTCCGAGTCTTCTTCGATGCGGGCCAGCAAGATCTGCGACCAGCCGAGAATGGCGTTGAGGGGCGTGCGAAGTTCGTGCGACAGCGTCGCCAGAAACTCGTCTTTGAGCCGACTGACGCGCTCGAGCTCGGCGCGCGCCGCCCGCTCGGCGTCGAGATGGTGCGCCCGATCGTCGGCCGATCGCCTGGCGTCTTCGTACAGGCGCGCGTTGTCGAGCGCGACGGCGGCCTGGGCCGCGAGTCCGACGATCATGCGCTCGGACCGATCGGTGAACACGTCGCACGCGGCATGGCCGAACATGAGCGCGCCGAGCACCGACTTGTTCCGGGAGACGACCGGCACGGCGAGATAGCTGCGAACGGGAAAACGACCCGGCGGCGCGACCCGGTGCGGGTCCGTCTGCCCGAAGCGCGGATCCGTGCCCAGGTCGCCGACCCGGATCACGCCGCCTTCTGCGCCCAGGGTCGACGCGAAGAGCTGCGTATAGCTGGGCGATCTGAACGTCTCGAAGCCCTCGCCGCTGGCGCACGAGAGCGCGTCGATGGAGACGACGGGGCCCTCGGGAGTCTCCGCGCTGGACAAGAACGCGCCGAACTGAGCTCCGCTGAGCCGGGTCCCCGCATCGGTCGCGGTCTGAAGGAGGCTTTGCAGGTCGAGACTCGAGGCGAGGGTCGCGCCCGTGACATTGAGGAGCTCGAGGGCGCGGGTCTCTTCTTCCAGCGCTTCTTTGGCCTTGACCAGCTCTTGCTCGGCGCGCTGGCGCGCATGCAAGATGCTCTGCACGTTCTGCAGCGCGGCCGACCGCAGCCGCTTGTCTTCGTCGTCGTCGTCGGCCCGCATCATCGCGCTCGCAGCACGTCTTCGGCCAGGGCGGTGCCGGCGACTCGAGCGGCGATCTTGGCGAACGCGGTGTCGCGCGTGGTCGACGTGTCGTCGCTGAACGGCGAGAACCCGCAGTCGTCGGTCGTTCCCAGCTGCTCGAGGGGAATGTACTCGGCCGCCTCGAGCACGCGATCGCGGACCTCTTCGGCCGAATCGACGTGGGGATCGATCGGCGACACCACGCCGACGAAGATCCGCATACCGGGCTTCAAGTGATCCCGGATGATCCCGAGCACCCGCGTCGGATCGGGCTCGCCCGCCAGCGCGACGTAATAGTTGGTGACATTGAGCTGCAGCAGGCTCGGGAGGAGGTCTGCGTAGTCGACCTCGGCGCTGTGGGTGGAGTCGATGTCTCCGCCGGGACACGTGTGAACGCCGATCCGCTTGCGCTCTTCGGCCGAGAACCTGGCGAGCGCCAGGTTGTTGAGATCGATGAAGCTCGCGAGGAGCACGCCCGTGGGGTCGATCTTCAGGGCGTAGCGGCCCTCCGTGAAGTCGATCTGCACGGCGTGCGCGCCCTTCTGCAGGCAGCGGCGCACCTCGCCGGCATGCTCGGCGAGCAGGTCGTCGATGAACTGATCCCGCGAGTATCCGGCGATCCCCTCGGAGGGGTAGAGGAGGCTCAACGCCGACGGTGAGATCACCGCCTGCTTGACCGGCCGGGTCGTGAAGCGCTGGGCCGCCTCGAGATAAGCGTCGGCGTAGGTCTTGTAACGGAACGGCGCGGCGGTCAGTCGCGGCATCCGGCGCACGTGACCCGCCGCGAACGGGATCTTGAACCCATCGGGAGCCAGGTTCGCCAGCCCGTGGACGCAGTAGTCCCAGAAGTTGTGGTACTTGCGTTGCTCTCCGTCGGTGACGACCGGGGAGCCCGTGGCCTCGAAGCGCGCGATCGTGTCACGGATGGCCGACGCGAACAGGGGCTCGAGCGCCGGGTCGTCGGTCTGGCCGCCGTTCGAAGCGACGGCATCGATGAGCGCCCGCGGCCGGGGGATGCTGCCGATCGGCTCGGTGGGGATCATGGTCCAGCTCCTGAACTCGCGCTCACACCCACGAGCCTGCGCGTCGACACTATCACACAGGTCAGGCACACAGGTCAGGCACACAGGTCATGCACACAGGTCAAGCACACAGGTCAAGCACACACGTCAGGCACACACGCCAGGCACACAGGTCAGGGCGCCCAGGCGCCGACCCACGCGGCGCTGCCGCGAATGCACGCCACGTGCGTCGCGTCGTCGCTCACGGCGCAGGCGCGCTGGTCTGCGTAGCTCCCATCGAGCTCGCGGGCGCGGAGCAGCCGCGCCCGGGTCGGGCCGCGCACCATCAGCCCGGCGTCGGTCGGGACGACGAACGTCTTTCCGTCGGGCGAGCGAGGCGAGCCTCGCGTCGCGTCTTGATCGAGGAACGCCGCGAGCAGCGAGGCGTTCGTGAGGTCCGGCGCGATGAGAATGGGCTCCCCCTCGACGATGGCCTCGAGCCCCCGCGCTCCCCACGCGATCGGGATGGCGCGCGCGGGCGCGCCTCGCGACCCGGCGCAACGACCCGCGAGCGGCGGCGGCACCGGGAGCGCCACGTCGCGCACGTCGTCGCCGGTCGCGAACGTCGCGCGGAGCGGAAGGCCGTCGCAGGGATCGTAGGCCTCGATCCATCGGAGGGCGCCGTCGGGCGAGGTCACGGCCGGCTTCCAGTCGACGCCCCCGGCGGCGGCTTCGTCGCCCTGATCCGGATCGACCCGCACGACGCCCGCGAGCGTCTTCACGAGGAGCTTGCCATCGGGCTCGAACGCCAGCGAGCCCCAGGCGGGCTCGTGCCCCTTGGGCTCGATGGGCACCGCGGCGATCGCTCGGACCGTGCGCGCGGCGGTCAACGGAGCGAGCTGGGTCACCCAGCCCTGCGCCTCGGCGGCTCGCGCCGCCGTTCGCGTGGCCGGCGGACGCTCGGCGCGATCGAGCGCCAGCGCCGCGCGAATGGGATCGCCCAGCACCGCGTACGACCGCACGGCCGCGAGCCCGAGCGTCTCGAGGGCGTGCCCGGAGCTGCACCCGAGGGTCCCCGCTCCGGCGACGGCGACGATACGGGGCGCGCCGCCTTCGGAGCACATCGCGCGCCAGAGGGCGCGCACCTGGGTCACGTACCCGGGGATGGCCGGGGCCTCTTTCGACCGGGCCGCGTGCGCGGCGGCCGACGACGCGAGCGCCGTGAACGACGACTCCGTGGCCCCCGCGTCTCGACTCAGGCCCGCCGGGCGATCGAGCCACGCGATGGTCGCGCTGACCCGCGGGCCAGGTTCGAGGGGAGCGCCGCCCCCTTCGATGGTCACGCGCAGCGCGATGTCTTCGCGCCCGTCGGCGTCGCGATCCGACCCGTCGGCGTCGACCGAAAGGGCCGGCGCGCCCGCGGGATCGGCGAGGGTCGCGGCGAGCCGGACGCGCGGGGTCGCACCCCCGGCGAGAACCGCCACCCATCGAACGGGCGCGCTCGACGGATGCACCGGGCACTGCTGCCCGAGCTCGGCGAGAACCGAGTGGGCGCCGATCCCCACGAGGCGAGCGACCGCCGTGCAGCTCGGGTCTTGCGCGAGGTTGGCGGGCGGGTCGAACGTCAACGGCGCCGCGCCCGGAGCTCCCCGGTAGAAGACGACGCGCCCGGGGTCGTTCCCGTCGGCCGGCCGCACGATCGCGAACACGTCTTTCGTACCGTCGCCGTCGAAGTCGCGAGCCAGGCCGAGCACGAAGACCTGACCGTCGGGCGCCGTGACGGGCACGCCGTCAACGGCCCACTGGCTCAGGCTCGGCGGGGCCACCAGGGCCGGCTCACCGGAGAACGGGTCGACGCCCCCTTCGCTGGCGGGCGAGGCGTCGGCCAGCGAGGCGCCCGCTTCGTCGAGCGCTTCGCCGTGTGGCGCCGCCGACGCGATCGCGTAGGGCACATAGGGGTGGTCGTCGTGGCAGCCCCTGCAGCCGGCCGACCATGCGAGGCTGACCAGGCTGAGGAGGCCGACCGGCGTCCCGACCGCGCGAAGGTTCATCCACGGGGCGTGATAGCCGCTCCCGGTCTCTTTTCGCAAACGAGCTCCCATGCTCCCCTTGCCGCGCGACAATGGACAACGCCCCCCACGCGTGGGAGCTTCCCGCGATGCGGACGGGCCCCGCGGCACTCGCCCTCGCGGCCGCGGCCGCCGCGCTGGTCGTGTTGGCCTTCTCGGTCCTGCCCTCGGGTGCTCGCCTGGCCCGCGCCAGCGCCCTCGCGGGCGACCCGGCGCAGGAGCTCGAACGCGTTCGCGCGGATCCCGCGCTGGCCGACGACCCGGCCGCCATCGACGCGCTGGCTCGCGATCTGCCGTCGTTCCCGCCGGGCCCGGTGCGCGTCGAGGCCCGCATGCTCGTGGCCGAGGCCTGGCTCGGCCGGATGCACCGACCCGACGACGCCCTCTCCGTGCTTCGCGCCGTGACCGACGATCCGGAGGCGGATCCGCTGACCGCGCGGCTCGCGGAGCGCGAGATCGTCGACGCGCTGATCGCCGAAGGTCGCCTCGACGAAGCCGCGGCCGAAGCGAGCGCGCACGCCCATCGCCTCGACCCGCGCGTCGTAGTGCACACGCGAACGCTCGTTCGCCGGCGATCGCTCCGCCGTGTGGCGATCGCCGAGCTCTGCATCTTCGGAGCGCTCGCCGGAAGGTCTCTGCTCGCCGCGTTCAAGCGAGGCGCGGTGGGCGCGTCCGGGCGCGCGCTCCGTCGCGTGCTCTTCCCCGCGCTGGGCTTCGCGGTCTACGTGGCCGCGGCCGGCGGCTTGCTCGCGTCGCAGTACGAGACCGGGAACAGCGCGCCCTTCGTGCTCTTCGGACTCCTCGTCGTCCCCATCGTGCTCCTCGCGCGCGCGTGGGCTGCGGTCGGCTCGACGCGTTCGGCCGCCCGCGCCTTCCGCGCGGTGATCTGCGCCGTGAGCGTCTTTGCGGCAGCGTTCATGCTCCTCGACGCCGTGAACCCCGCGTACCTCGAAGGGTTCGGGTTGTGAGCCACGATGGGATCACTCTCAGCGGCCGGGCCTACGCCGCACGAACCGACGACCGGACAAGCTCGTCTAGTTGTAGTACGGTACGCGCATGGTTCCGCGCGCTCGCCCACGCATCGCCGAGCCGGTCCGCGCTGACTTGCCGCCGGACGCTGAAGCCCAAGTGAGGGCAGGCATCGAAGCCTCTCTGCGCGACGATGCGATGGCTCTCACGGCCGATGAAGCCGAGCACTACTACGACACGGGCGAGCTCCCGGAGCGCGTCGAGCGTTGGGCTGGATCCCTCGAATAACCAAGCCTTACCCTCGAACGCTACGAGCGCTTGGATTGACGGCTGGCTCTCCCGACGCGCGGCTGGTGAGCGCTACGGCGCGGGAACTGGCTCGAGCGAGCGTGCTCCCGATGCCCGGTGATGTCGAATCGTCTTTGCCCGCCGCGACGGCCGCTCTGGTCGAGGAGCTGGAAGGCCGGCCAACGGTCTCTGCGTTCGCACGCCGGCTGCAAGGCAAACGCCTTTGGCTCTGGTACCGCCTCCCCAGGGCTGGGCAGTTCGATCTGGTGGCCGTTACGCGCGTACCGCCATCCCCACGACGCGCCTGAAACCGCGCGGCCGGCGGCCTGCTCGCGTCGCAGTACGAGACCGGGAACAGCGCGCCCTTCGTGCTCTTCGGACTCCTCGTTCTCCCCATCGTGCTCCTCGCGCGCGCGTGCGCTGCGGTCGGTTCGACGCGTTCAGCCGTCCGCGCCTTCCGCGCGGTGATCTGCGCCCACCGCTGCTTCAGAGCGTCGGCGCGGAGGGCGGCGGCCGCTGCGGTTTCGCCTCTTGCAACGCCATCAGGTACTCCCCCAGGGTCGCATCCAGTCTCGTGTACATGAACGTCTGAAATGGTTTCCGGTCGCCCATCACCGAGGCCTGCTCCAGCGTATCGAGATACGCCTTGCGGTCTTCGGGGCGCACCGAAACCGGTGGGTAGCCGTCCCTCAGAAGCATCAGGTTCATCAAGAGGCGGGACGTGCGCCCGTTGCCGTCGTCAAACGGATGAATCGCCGAAAGCCGGAAATGCGCTTCGAACGCGGCGGCGGGTTCGGCGTTCGACGTCTCGAGCCATGTTCCGAACTCCTCCATCCATTGCGGCACCTTCGCCGGGTTCGGCAGCACCGCGCCGGAACCGGCGATGCGCCTCGGATGAGGGCTGTAGACGCCTGCAATGTCGGGCTGGCTGCGCAGCACGATCCTGCGGTGCAGCTCGCGCACGGTCGCCTCGTCGAGCGGCGGTGGATTCGGTGCCGCGACCCGTTCGCGCACCCACCTCACCGCGGCATAGTGGTCGACGGCCTCGAGATGGTCGCGCAGCGTCTTGCCGCCAACCGTGATGCCGTGCTCGATGACCTCCGCCGTCTCGCGCAGGGTCAGCGTGTTGCCCTCGATCGCGTTCGACGTATAGGTCAAGTCAACGTCGTAGGATTTCTGAAACGCGCGAAGGGCGCCCTGCGACAAGGGTCGCAGGGCGTCGAGCCGAACTTTCTTTTCGGCAATGGTGGTCAGAAGCGCATCCACTCAA
>OCTA010001693.1_pt1 | contig 20250 bp, 14 predicted proteins | sample 1538991 | NCBI WGS metagenome assembly OCTA01 (sample SAMEA3539302, study PRJEB22396) | soil metagenome | biome: tundra; feature: field; material: soil | place: USA | collected 2010-05 | depth 0.15 m | reverse complement strand
GTCCCCGCCGTCAGGCACGCATCCATCAGCACCTGGCAGCCCGCCACATTCGCCGCCACAAATGCCCCCGCCCCGGCAATCGACCGGTCCACATGAGTCTCCGCAGCGAAATTCACCACCAGATCATGCCCCGGCACCACCCCCGCCAGCAGCCCCTCATCACAAATATCCCCCCGCACGAACTCCAGCCGCCCGCAACCCGACACCGGCCCCAGATTCGCCAGATTCCCCGCATACGTGAGCTTGTCCAGCACCGTCACACGCGCATCCCCGAAACCCCGATAACCCCCCGACAACATCGTCCGCACATAATGCGACCCGATAAAACCAGCACCACCCGTCACCAGAACCCTCATCACCACGGCGCCCGCACCCCAGTCCCCCGGGGAACCGCGCCCACCCCCCTCCGCCTCGACACCAGCCAGCCGTCACCTCACGAACTGATCTGCACCCTACTGTGATCACCAAGAACGAGCCGATGCGCCTTCGGAACCTTTGGCGCCGTAGTGACCTCCACATCGTGGCCGATCAGGGACGCCTCGATCCGGCGGACTCCGTGGATCGATGCCCCGCGCAGCATGATGGAGTACTCGATCTCGCTGTCGACGATGGCGCACTCCGGCGCGACGGAGGTGAACGGGCCGACGTAGGAGTCGGTCACGGTGGTGCCGGCGCCGATGATGACGGGACCGACGATGCGCGACCCCGTCACCTGGGCCCTGTCCTCGATCACCACCCGCCCGATCAGCTCGCTGGCATCATCAACCGTGCCATCCTGCGCCGGCTGCACGCTCTCCAGCACCAGCCGGTTGACCTCGAGCATGTCGGCGACATTGCCGGTGTCCTTCCAGTACCCGGAAATGAGCGTGGAATGCACCGGGTGGCCAGCGTCGATCAGCCACTGAATCGCCTCGGTGATCTCCAGCTCGCCCCGCCGTGACGGCCTGAGATTCCGGACCGCCTCATGGATAGCCGGCGTGAACATGTAGACGCCGACGAGCGCCAGGTCGCTCTTGGGGTGCTCGGGCTTCTCCTCGAGGCGGACGACCTGACCGGCGCCGTCCAGCTCCGCCACGCCGAACTCCCGCGGGTCAGGCACCTGGGTCAGCATGATCTGCGCGTCCGGCCGGGCCGAGCGGAACTCCTCGACCAGCGGGCTGATGCCGCCGACGATGAAGTTGTCACCCAGGTACATGACGAAGTCGTCGTCGGCAAGGAAATCGCCCGCCACCAGCACCGCGTGGGCCAGGCCCAGCGGTGCCTCCTGGCTGATGTAGGTGGCCTTGATGCCGAGCGCGGAGCCATCGCCCACGGCCGCCTCGATCGCGGCAGCCGTGTCTCCGACAACCAGGCCGACGTCAGTGATGCCAGCGTCCCTGATGGCCTCAAGACCGTAGAAGAGCACGGGCTTGTTGGCGACAGGCAGCAGCTGCTTAGCCGAGGTGTAGGTGATCGGCCGGAGCCGGGTTCCGGCACCCCCGGCCAGGACCAGAGCCTTCATGCTGGCGAACCTAGCGTGCCCCGGCCGTGGGGCGACAGCGAACCGGACAAGAGCCGACACTGCCCGAAGCCTGATCATGATCTGCCCGGTCCGGCAAATGCCCACATCAGCCCATGCATCCGGGCATGAGCCGGCGCGATCAGCCGGTAGCCTTCCGAAGACTCTCGACGAGGGCTACGGCTATGCCTCTCGCGAGCCGGGCAGCGCGGCCAGCAGGCCGGCGCTCCGCACGCTGCTCAGCTCCTCCGGCCGGGAACGAAACCAGTCCACCGTCCGGCGCACGCCGTCCTCGAGGCGGATCTCCGGTTCCCACCCGAGTATGCGGCGGGCGCGGCTGATGAGCGGGCGGCGGCGGGTGGGATCGTCGGCCGGGAGCGGCCGGAGCTCGATCAGCGAGGAAGACCCGGTGACCCGGAGCACCAGCTGAGCGAAGTCGGCGACAGTGAGCTCCTCGGGGTTGCCCAGGTTCACCGGCCCGGGCTCGGCGCAGTCGATCATGGCGATGGCGCCCCGGACGAGATCGTCGACATACTGGAAGCTGCGCGTCTGGCTGCCGTCCCCGTAGATCGTGAGCGGCTCGCCGACCAGCGCTTGGGTGATGAAGTTCGTCACGATCCGGCCGTCGGAAGCGCTCATCCGCGGCCCGTAGGTATTGAAGATGCGGATGATGCCGGTGTTCAGGCCGCGCTCCCGCCGGTAGGCGGACGTGATTGCCTCGGCGAACCGCTTCGCCTCGTCGTACACGCTGCGCGGGCCGATCGGGTTGACGTTGCCCCAGTACTCCTCCGGCTGCGGGTGCATGGCCGCATCGCCGTAGACCTCGCTGGTGGAGGCGAGCAGGAACCGTGATCCGTCGCGCTCGGCTACCCGCAAGGCGTTTTCGGTACCCCTGCTGCCGACCGCCAGGGTCTCCAGGGCGAGCCGCCGGTACTGCGGCGGCGAGGCCGGGCTGGCCAGGTGCGCGACAACGTCGAACGGGCCCGCGACGTCCAGTCCTGCGGCCACGTCAGCTTTGGCGAACTGGAAGCCCGGCAGGCCGAGCAGGTGCGCGATGTTCTCGGCGCGGCCGGTGGCGAGGTTGTCGACGCACACCACGGCGTCGCCCCGGGTGAGGAGCACCTCGCACAGATGAGAGCCGATAAAACCAGCCCCGCCGGTCACAAGAATCCGCATGCCCGTCCTTTACCCCAGCTCACATGCGGTATTAGCCATCTCGGTCGGCTCCCCGCCACGCACGCCAAGACCGCGTACCGACCATCCGGCAGCGCGCCAGCGATCCAGCGGCAGCGCATTGCGCGCGTCGAGCAGACATGGCCGTCGTACGACAGCCCGGAGCGCGGCCGGGTCAAGCTCCTGGTACTGCGGCCACTCGGTGAGGTGCAGCACGATGTCGGCATCCTCGCACGCCTTCTGCACGTCCGGCGCGTAGTCGAGGTCGGGCCAGACCGCCCTGGCGTTGTCGGTCGCCTTGGGATCGTGCACGCAGACGCGGGCACCCTCCCGCTGCACGGTGACTGCGACATCCAGCGCCGGCGAGTCGCGCACGTCATCGGTATTCGGCTTGAATGCAGCCCCGAGCACCGCTACGTTGCAGCCCTCCAGAGAGCCGCCCGCCAGCTCCGTGGCCAGCTCGACGGCCCGGGCGCGGCGCCTGGTATTGATCACATCGATCTCTCGCAGGAAGTGCAGCGATTCGGCCACGCCGAGCTCGCTCCCCCTGGCCAGCAGGGCACGCACGTCCTTCGGCAGGCAGCCACCGCCGTACCCGAGTCCGGCGTACAGGCCGCGCCGGCCGATCCGGTCGTCGTAGCCGAGCGCCGTGGCCAGCGTCACGACATCAGCCCCGGCCACGTCACACAGGTCGGCCATCGCGTTGATGAACGAGATCTTGGTGGCCAGGAAGGCGTTCGCCGAGACCTTGACCAGCTCCGCAGTAGCCAGATCGGTGCAGATGTACGGCGTGCCCGCATCCAGCAGGGGCGCGTACACCTGGCGCAGGGTGGCGTCGGCGGTAGCGGACGTGACGCCCGCGACCAGCCGGTCCGGGCGCAGGGTGTCCTGCACCGCGAAGCCCTCGCGCAGGAACTCCGGATTCCACGCCAGCTCCGCGTCCGGGCCCTTCGGCGCCAGCTCAGCGAGCCGCCCGGCCAGCCGGGCGGCCGTGCCGACCGGGACAGTGGACTTGCCCGCGATCAGGCAGCTGCTCGTGAGATATGGCGCGAGCCCGTCGATCACCGCCTCGATGGCGCTGGTGTCGGCGGCCAGCGAGCCGGGCAGCTGGGGCGTCCCCACGCAGATGAAATGCACCTCGCCGAACCTGGCCGCATCAGCCAGGGAGCCGCCGAAGCGCAGCGTGCCCGATCCAAGCCCGCGAGCCAGCAGCTCGTCCAGTCCTGGCTCGAAGAACGGCGCCCGGCCCTGCGCCAGCACGCCGATCCGGCGCGGGTCCGAGTCCACCCCGAGCACATCGTGGCCGATCGCGGCCATGCACGCGGCATGCACAGCGCCCAGGTATCCAGTGCCGATGACGCTGATGCGCACGATGCGCCCCTCCTTGTATGAACGGCAAGCCCCGCATGCTACCCGCGGTAGCTGACGGATGGAGATGCTGCAAGCCCCACGAGCCAGGACCCGCCAGGACCCTCGCCATCCCGTACGGGATGTGGACCTGCAAGCGTCCTTGAGGGCCGGCGCCAGCTGCGTCCCTATTATCCACGGTCCTGATGGGCATAGCTGCGCAACCGTCCAGATGAGGGCCGGCCTCGATACAGGTTTTAATAGCTGCATACCTTCTGATGGCCGATGTGTACCACCAAACCGGCTGAACTATACCGTAACGGACGATGTGCGCTGAGCGTCAAGCGGTGACGGCGGCCGGCCCGGCTTTCAGTGGCTCCCGCGCCTGGCTGGCGCCCGCTAGCCGCTTCGAGCGGCTGTCACCGCGTGGCGGTGATCATCAGATGCCAGCCGATGGCCCGGCCGAGCCGGCGCCGGACGCCGAGCGGCGGCTTCGTGGTGAGCGGCCCGAAGCCGTAGGTGAACGGGTAGTCCGAGTGGACTTCGACGTTCGAGAAATCGCGGAACAGCTTGCGGACGCCGCTGCGGCTGAAGGTATAGACGACCGGGCAGTGGTCCTTCCTGTCGTTCGGCGACTCATAAGGCAGCCGCAGCGCCCGGTGCGCGAGGTTGACCAGCGAGTCCCGGTGGTAAAGCATCACGTATGCCGTCCCGCCGGGCCGCAGGACCCGGTGCACCTCCGCCACGGACCGTTCGATGTCCGGGGTGTGGTGGAGCACGCCGAACGAGTAGACGGCGTCGAAGCTCTCGTCGGGGAAAGCGAGTCCCTCGGCGTTTCCCAGCCGGAAGTCGATCGTGACCCCGCGGTGCGCGGCGAACTGCGTGGCCACCGCAAGGGCATTCTCCGTCAGGTCGACCGCCGTCACCTGGAAGCCCCGCTTTGCCAGCTGGATGCTGTCGACGCCGATGCCGCAGCCGACCTCGAGCAGGCTCTGGCCCGCACCGTCCATCGACGCGAAGAGCTCGGGCAGGTGATAGTGCGTGCTGTACCTGCGCTCCTCGATCTCGTCGAAATACGAGCCTGAGGCCCTCTCGGCGGCGGTGTAGTACTCGTTGTTGATGTGTGACTGCCAGAAGTCACGGACGGTGTCAACTGTGCTGCCCCGCTGGGGTTTCATGACGTCATGCTCCTTCGACGGCGGCGCGACGAGCTGGCACGGCCTGGCCCTGAGCGAACGTCTCAAGCCACGTCTCGACGCCGATCATCTGCCAGAGCATGAAGTAGTGCCAGCGCAGGCGCTGGTGGGGCGCTGCTTTGAGCACAGCCCGGACGAACTCGGGATTGAAGATACCGGATCGCCGGAGCCGGTCCGGCGACAGCTTCTCCCGGACCATCGGTCCTAGGTCCTTCTGGTACTGCTCGACGGGATCGAAAGTGAATCCCCATTTCGGCTTGCGCAGCACACGGTCGGGAAGCACCCCGGTCAGCGAGTCCTTGAGCAGTCCCTTGGGGCCGCTGCCGAAGCGCACGCCGTCCGGGATGCGGGCGGCGAACCGGACCAGTTCGAGGTCGAGCAGCGGAACGCGGGACTCCACGGAGTGCGCCATCGACATGGTGTCCTCGTTATGCAGGAGGTCGCACACCATCTTGGTCGCGAACTCGGCCCGCAGGGCCTGGCTCTCCAGTGGCCGTTCGTCGTCGAAGTGAGGGCCGTAGTCCGCCCAGGCGGGCAGCTCGAGCCGACCGAGGAAATCGGGGGTGTACACGCGCTTGAGTAGCGCGGGGTTGAAGTCCCAGGCATTGCGGAGCAGCAGGTAGTTGCGGGCCCCGTCGCCACCGGCGGCAAGCCACTCGAGCTTGCGGGTGGCCAGGTCGAGTCCCGGCCGGCCCAATCCCGCGGCCCGCCGCGCCGCCCAGTTCAAGGATGGCGCCAGGGCGCGGACCGCGGTGCCGGGCCCCCCGCTCCGGAGCCTGCGGGTGCGCAGCATGTGGGCGTAGAAGTCGTAGCCGGCGAACAGCTCGTCACCGCCGAGCCCCGACAGCACCACCGACACGTGCTCGCCGATGAACCGGTGCAGCAGGTACAGCTGCAACGAGTTGACCTTGGGCTCCTCGGTGTGCCAGATGGCATCGGCCAGGTGAGCGAGGGCCGGCTCGTGCAGCACCACCTCCTGGTGCTCGGTACCGAAGGCGCGCGCTACGAAGCGGGCGTCGGCGGTCTCATCGGTGGGCTCGCCGAAGCCGAGGCTGAAGGTCTTGATCGGCCCGCTCGTAGTGCGCCGGAGCATGGCCACGATGGAACTCGAATCGATGCCGCCCGACAGCGAGACACCGACCGGCACGTCCGAGATGAGCTGGCGCTTGACCGCTTCCTCGTAATGAAACCGGATTCCCTCCATCCAGTCGTCGCGGCTCATGCTCCCGTCCGGCGTCCAGTCGATGGCCGTGTACGGGAACAGCCGGGCCCGCCCTTCGGCGAACTCGAGGACGTGTCCCGGTGGCACGCGCTTGATGTCCCGGAAGAACGTCAGGTGCCCGGGGACGTAGCGGACGTTCATCGAAAGATGCAGGCTCGCCTCGTCGAGCTCAGCCGGGACGAGCCCGCTCGCGAGCACCGCCTTGGCTTCGGAGCCGAACGCCAGCATGCCGTCCCGGATCGAGTACACCAGCGGCTTCACCCCGAGCGGGTCCCGGACCAGGAAGAGCTTGCGGCGCGATCGGTCGAACAGGGCGAAGGAAAAGATCCCGTTGAGCCGGGCCGCGAAGGCGATCCCCTCGTCCTCGTAGAGATGAGGCAGGATCTCAGTGTCGCAATGGGTACTCAGCCGGTGACCGCGTGCCAGCACAGCGTCACGAAGCTGGGGGTAGTTGTAGATCTCGCCGTTGTAGACGACGATCACTGAGCCATCTTCGTTGGCCATCGGCTGAGAGCCGCCCGGCACGTCCTGGATCGCCAGCCTGCGGTTGCCGAGGTGAACGCCCTCGCCGCTGTAGAAGCCGTCGCCGTCGGGTCCGCGGTGGGCGATCATGTCGGTCATGGCCCGGACAAGCTCTTCGTCCCCGAAGCCCGACGTACCTGCTATCCCGCACACGGCAGTTACCGGTCCCTGCTGAGCGTCATCGGGCTGAGCGTCATCGGGCACCCGCGAAGGAGGTCTCGAAGTAGTCGGTCATCCACGCGGTGACATCGATCTTCTCGTCCAGGAGACGCTGCCGCGCTGCCTGCCACGCGAGCGCAGGCTTCGCGAGTATCTCGTCAATGGCGGACAGGGCCATGTCGTACTGGTTCTCGGTGAAGTGCCGGACGAGGCCGTACCGCCGCTCCTCGTCGTCGGTGTATCCCCGTCCGGTGGTCGCGATGAACACCGCCGGCACCCCCAGCACTGCCGCCTCCGAAGACATCGTGGCCGACTCTCCCACCACGAGCCGGGCGTGGGCGATCAGGTGGTGGATCTGCTCCACGGGCCCCCTGACGGCGAGGTCGGCGAGGTCAGGGGTCAGGGGCGCCTCGGCGGAGATGAGTACTCGCCCGCGGCGCTGGAGCAACTCGATCAGGTGCCGCTTCTGCTTGACCGACAGGCCGCGTTCCTGGCGGTCGTGGACGGCCTGCCAGGACACGAACCGCACGATCGAGTAGGGCTCGTCAGGGCGGACTCCGAACTCGGCGAGCACCGCGGGATCCGGCTGGAAGCGATTCGGATGGAGATAGGCGAGCTCGTGGTACCCGGCGTACTGCGGATGGCGTCCCCGGACCTTGCCCTGGTAGCAGTCCGGCGTGCACACGCTGTACGCGAGCGGGTACACGAGCCGGTTGGTCTGCACGGCGAACTCGGTGTCATAGAACACCACCGCCGGGACCCTCCGCAGGGCGCCCGCCAGCGCGATCGACGGGCCCATGATCCCCGTCATGACGTCCGGCTTGAACGAGCGCATGACCTTCATGAGCCGCGGCGTGCGCTGGGCCATCTCGACGGCGAGGCCGGCGCCGCTCATCTGCCGCGAGATCTGCTGGTAAGGAAGGTCGAACGCCCGCAAGAGCTCGACGGACCTGTCCTTGTCACGGGCGGTGATGCACACCTCGTGCCCGCGGGCCTCCATCTCGGCATGGAAGTTCCGGAAGAAGTGGACATGCGCGGGGTGCAGGATGTCGATGAGGACGCGCATGCGATCAGGCGACCTTGCCGGATGCGGTGGCCAGCGGTCGCTGCGCCACGGCCAGGACGCCGGCCCCCCAGCGCGGCCGGGAGAACTTCCCGAAGTAAGAGAGCGCGAGCAGCAGCGGGAACACCGCGGCATATTGCAGCTTGCGGCGCTGATCGGCACCGGTAATCAGGTAGGAGATGTTGTTGGTGAACGTCTCCAGCATCCCGTACGTGTAGTGGTGGGCCGTCACCTGGAACCCGGCGTCCTGAAGCTTGCCCACCAGCTGGTCGGCCTTATATCCAGGCCGGACGTGGCCGGGGACGTCGAAGTTGACCCGGCGGCCGAACAGGATCCACCGCCGGTCGTAGCCGGGGACGTGGACCACGAGCCGTCCGCCCGGGCGCAGCGCGTGCAGCAGCGTGCGCATCGCCTCGATGTCGTCTTCGACATGCTCGAGGTTGTCGACGCTCACGACCATGTCGAACTCGCCGGAGAAGCCGAGCTTCGTGACATCACCCTCCTGGAAGCTGCAGTTAGCCAGGTGCGCCCGTCTCGCGATCTCGTTGGCCCTGTCGACCAGGTCCGGTTCGAGCTCGACGCCGACGACCCGCGCCTCCGGGTGCCGTTTGGCGAGCTCATAGCTGAAAACCCCGGAGCCGCAGCCGGCATCCAGGATGGCCCGGTAGGAGCCATCGGTGGCCGGCAGCACCCGCCGCAACCGGATGCGCAGCCCGTTGGCCGGCGCGCCGAGCAGGTTCGCGTACAGCCGCTCGAACCTGCTGCGGCTGGGGTCGAGCGACAGCTCGCGGCCTGGGAATCCCTTCACTCTTGTCCTCCGCAGTTCTCGAGGTAACTGGCGAGCGCCCACGACATCCAGCCCTGGCACCAGCGCAGCTCCCTGATACGTGTCCGGAATCGGCGGCGCCGCTGGTAGTAGAACCACCCGCTCGCCGGATCCCACATGTTGTCGAGCGTCCATTGCAGCACCCGGGTGGCGGCCGCAGCCCCGGCACCCAGGTGCCGCTGCTGGAGCGAGAAGGTGATGATCCCCTGGGCGCAGCCGTGGATATCGATCGGGTACAGCCGGTCGCTCATGAATCTCGCCGCGCCGTTCGCCTCGAACAGCCGCTGCTCGTAAAACTCGATGCCCTGCCGGTAGGCGGACTCGAATTCGTCACTTCCCGCGGACAGCCCGTACTGCAGGATCGCGTCGAGGATGAAGCCCGTGTGGTAGTTGTCGTGGGTGATGTGGCTGGCAGACGGCGGATCGGAGTAGAACCAGGCGCCATAGTCGGTCTGCTTCGAGACGACGTAGCGGACAAGCCGGCCGCCCTGGCGGATGAGCTCGCTGTCGCCCGTGATGGCGCCCAGCCGGGCCGCCAGGGCCCCGGCCAGGGCCGAGACGTCCATGACGATCCAGTCGATGGCACGGTCAGGCACGTAGCTGAGGCACCAGCGGTCGTCGTCCTCGTAAAGCGTCTTCGGGGCCTCGAGCAGGAACGCCGTGGCGAGCCCGGCAGCGTCGAGGTAGCGGCCGTCCTGGAGCGTCTGGTAACCGTCGAGCAGGGCCTGGCCGACGAACGACGTGACCACCCGGTTGGGGAAGTGCCGCGGGGCGAAGAACCCGACGTCCTGCCAGGGATAGGGGTAACCCCAGCACAGCCCGTCGAATCCCGGCGCCGGATGGGCGATCAGCCAGTCGAGCAGCTCGCGCGCCTCGCCGGCGTCGGCCGCCGAACCCGTCATCCGGTGCCGGGCGAGGAGCGCACGGGCGAAAAGTGAAAGCCCTTTCGCGTTCCTGGCCTTGCGGACACCCACCAGGGGCCGGACGTCGACGGGGCTGCGAGTCACCACCTGAATAGCGCCGAGCCGGCGCAGTCTCGACCCGCCGGCCAGGCGCGCCAGGACGGGCGAGTTGAGGCCGTCGTGCTTGGAATATCCTTCGTACCGGTCCGACCGAGCGGTCCGCAGGACCCGGTCAAGCACCTCCATGTGAGTCCCGGCCCCGCGCTTGGCCGTAGCCGTGAATCGGTCGTCTGTCATCGCAGCGGTAACCTCGGATCTGATGGCTCTCGGAGACCCTTGAGCGTCGGGAGCGGGCCCGGGCCTGGCGCGGACTTTCCAGCGGGCCGGGGCGCTTCGGACTAACGGTACAGGCTAGCAGGAGGCGGTCGCGCTGTTAGGCAGGTTGCCCGCACCTGCACCGGGACCTCGGTAAGCGTCATCCATCGGGTGATTCTGGTAGCGTGACGCAGCTACATGTGAGCTATCCGGCGGCCAGCAGAGGCGGGCCGCGATGCCCGGTGACCGTCGCAACGCGGCCGGGTACGTCTGAGCGAAGGCAGGTTGAAGTCGGCATGAAGCAGGTGTTCCGCAGGGTGATTGACCGGCGCGGCCGCGTTCTTGTCGCCGACCTCCCCGTCCCGCACATGGGCCCTGATCAGGTCCTTGTCCAGAGCCATTACTCGCTCATCAGCTCGGGCACGGAGATGGGGACGCTCTCGAAGACGCCGGCTGAGATGGTACGCCAGACCGTCTCGGATCCCTGGATGCGGAACGTGGTCAAGCAGACCGTCTTCGCCACCGGCCCCAGCCAGACTGCGCGACGGGTCTGGCACGAGATGGTCACGCCCCGGGAGATCGGCTACAGCGGCGCAGGGACCGTGCTGGCGCTTGGCGACAACGTGGAAGGCTTCGAGATCGGCCAGACGGTGGCGTACGCGGCGAGCGGCCACGCCGAGGTGGCGGCCCCGTACGTCAACCACGTGGTTCCCGTCCCCGACGGGGTGGACCTTCGTCACGCGGCCTTCGTCACGGTCGGCGGCATCGCCATGCAGTCCCTGCGGCGCGCTGACCTGAAATTCGGCGAGACGGTCGCCATCTACGGCCTCGGCCTGGTCGGCCAGCTATGCGCCAGCATCGCGAAGGCAGCCGGATGCGTCGTCGTCGGGATCGACATCAACCCGAAGGCGAACGCGCTGGCCACCGCCGCCGGCGCCGCGCTGGCGGTTAACCCTTCCGAACCCGGCTGGAAGCGCCGCATCATCGATTTCACTGGCAAGAACGGGGTCGACGCCACGGTGATCTGCGCCAGCTCGGACTCGCCGGAGATCATCAACTCGGCCATGGAGATCACCCGGCGGCAGGGCCGCGTGGTGCTGGTCGGCTACGTCAAGCTCGACATCCACCCCAAGAATTTCCTGCACCGCGAGATCGACCTCCGGTATTCGCGCGCATACGGGCCGGGGAGCTACGACGCCAACTACGAGAAGGCGCGCGTCGACTACCCGTTCGGCTACGTCCGCTGGACGGAGAAGCGCAACCTCGAGGAGTTCATCCGGCTCATCAGCACCGGGGCGGTCAACCCGGAACCGCTGATCGCGGGGGTCTACCCGGTGGAACGCGCCCAGGAGCCCTTCGATGCCATCCGCGAACGGACACTGCCCGGCGTGGCCGCGTTGATCTCGTACGGATCCGACCCGGACCGCAGCCGGACGGTGCAGATCGACCCGCGCCCGAAGCGTGAGGGCAAGGTCGGGGTCTCGCTGATCGGGTTCGGCAACCACGTCCTGGGCATGCACCTCCCCAACCTCCGGTCGATGCGTGACGTCGAGCTCCGCGGCATCGCGTCGGCGACGGCGCGGAACGCTTCCGTCGTCGCGAAGAGCCTCGGCGCCACGATGATCACGACCGACGTCGGCGAGCTGCTCGCGGACGAGGGCACCGACGCAGTGATGATCTGCTCCACTCAGCCGGAGCACTTCGGGCACATCAAGGCGGCCATCTCGGCCGGCAAGGCCGTGTTCATCGAGAAGCCGATGGTCACCCGCCTCGACGACTTCAGCGAGCTGCTCCGGCTGATGGCGGCCCGGCCGGCCCTGGTCACGCTGGGCCTTAACCGCCGTTACTCGCCCCTCGTCGACACCCTCCGCAAGTCGCTGGACTCCCCCGTCGACTTCGTCGAGTACGTGATCGCCCAGCAGTACCTGCCGCCCGAGCACTGGAGCCTCGACCCCGTGGACGGCGGCGGCCGGCTGGTCAGCGAGGGAGAGCACTTCATCGACCTCTGCAACCTGCTCATCGGCAAGCGCCCGGTGTCCGTGACCGCTCGCGCACTGGGCAAGAAGCCAGACGACCTCCGGACGCTGTGCAACTTCTCGGTGACCCTCCATTATGACGGCGCCGCCGCCACGGTCGTCTTCAATGAGTCCGGCGCCCCTGGCTTCCCCCGGGAGCGGCTGTCGGTGTTCGCCCACGGCCAGGTGGCGATCCTGGATGACTTCGGGAAGCTCACAGAGTTCGGCCAGCGCAAGCCGCGCAGCAAGGGCACCGGCTTGCACAAGTCCATGGGGCACGCCGAGGAGCTTGAGCAGTTCGTCCGCGCCGTGAAGGGCCAGCCCAACCATCTGCTGTCCTGGGAGGGTTCCTCGCTGGCGACGCTGTGCATGTTCGCGGCCCAGGAGAGCATAAGGCTCGGAGCCGAGATCGACCTCGACCAGTTCTACCGGTCGTTGCTCGTCCCGGCAGACGCCAACGGCGTAGCAGCCGGGGATAGCTCATCGGAGGAAGCACCCGAAGGCGCGCCCGCCGGGATCAACTGAGCGGGTCCGGCCGCAGGTGAAGGCGGGTGAGCCTGGTCCGCTTGGCCGGACATCATCAGGGGCCAGACGGCGGAGAGGCGGACGCCGCCCGGGTCGTCAGCTCCCGCTTGAGCGCTGGCGGGCGAGCGTGCGCGCCGCCCGCAGTCGGCGCCGGCCGACGAGCGCCGCGGCGGCCGTACCGGCGATGGCGTCGGACACGACCCCGATCGCCCGGATCACCAGCGCCACGGTGAGGGCGATCGCCGTCGTCGTTCGCGTGCTCAGGACCGCGACCATCACCGCTTCCCTGACACCCGCGCCGGCGGGGGCGAAGACAGCCAGGAAGCCCACGACCCACGACAGCGAGTAACCACCGATCGACACGAGCAGCGTGCCTGGCCGGTCGCCGGCAAGCTGTCGCATCAGCACGTAGACCGTGGCCCCGTTGCACAGCCAGCCGGCCGCCGCCCACACCATGGTCCGGGCGAGGCCCTTGACGCTCACGCCCTGCTCGAGCGGAGGCTGGCGCGACAGCCGCAGCACCAGACGAAGCAGGGGGTTCAGGACCGGCGGAGACAGGATAACGATGACGATGGGTATGAGGAAGAGGACCCAGAAGGTGCGTTCGAACGATGCGCCGGCCGCAAAAGGCAGCGTGACCGCCGCCCCCGCTGCTCCCGAGCAGGTCATCACGGCGTAGCCCAGGGGCACGGAGAAAGCGGTCCTGCTCCGGGGGACACCGCGGTCAGCCGCCAGCTCCGACTGGGCGAGCACCGGCCAGATGCTGCCGGGAACGTATTTCGCCAGCTGGCCGATGAACATGATGCGCCAGGCCTCGGGAATCGACAGCCGTGAACCGAGGTCGGCGAGCAGCTCCCGCCAGACCATGAGGCTGCAGGCGAGCCCGCAGAGACTGGCGACGAACACCAGCAGCACTGCGGCCACGGACAGTCGCTGCACCTCATGCCACAGCGTGCCCGCCTGGTCGACGAGGGTGACGACAAGCAGCGCCAGCACGACGGCCAGGAAGCCGAATCGGAGCGTCTTCGATCTCATCAGGCCCAGCAGCCAGGCGAGCCCGCGCGCGAATGGCGTGTCGGGGCGGCCGGGCGGCCCGGCCGGGACCTGGCCCGGGCCTAGGGCAGCCGAACCGGGAGCATCCGATGGCAGGACCGGGCCCCGCTGGCGCGCGTTATCCGCTGGCTCCGGATCGGCCGCCGCCAGCCTGCCCGGCCCATCGGCGCGATGCGGCGAGCCAACAGGTCCTGGTCGCGACATTCCTACCGGATCGGCTTCTCGAACGCGTACCCGACGCGCCGCCCGAGGTATCCGAGCGTCCGGTGGATCTTGAACTCCAGCTTCGCGGGCCCTCTGACGATAGCCGGGTAACCGGGGAGCCAGACATCGTCCAGCGGGGCGATGCTGGAAGCGAACGAGACGGGCCGCAGACCGGCCTTCGCTGCCATCTTGCGAATCTCGATCGGCGAGAAGAGATGCGCATAGCCGTAATGCAGCGTCTTCTCCTTCATCATCTTCCAGATGCCCGCCGCGTAGGGGAGGTTCCACCAATTGGGCACTGTGATGATCACGTGGCCCCCGCGCTTCGTGGTGCGGGCCATCTCGTCGACGGCCTTCTGCCGGCCTGCGGCGGACGGGATGTGATCGATCGTCGACATGGAGACAGCTACGTCGAACGTCCCGTCCTCGAATGGCAAGTCGCACGCATCTGCGACCTTGAATGAGAACTTCGCTGCCAGATCCGGATGCAGCTCCCGCCGCAGGAGCTTCTCCGCCCCTTCGATGGACTGGGGGCTGATGTCGATCGCCGTCCAGTGGCCGATCTTGCGGGCGTAGTAGAGCTCGTCCACGGGGAACGAACAGCCGACGTTGAGGACCGACTTGCCCTCCATCCCGACAAATTCCATCAGGGTGTAGTCGCTGCGCAGCTTCGAGTACATATACGTGTACTGGTCGCGGGGATCATGCTCGGCCATCCGCGACCCGAGCTCCTCGTAGGACGCCAGCGCAGCCTTAGAGCTGGACTCTGGCTTTGCGTACTCAACCATTCTCTCGGGGGCCTCCCTCTGGTGACGGCGCGGCGCGCTCGTCGGAGGGAGCCACCGTAGCAGAAGAGACAAGCTAGCCAGAACTCCGCATCCCCGAGGAGCGCGTGACAGAGCCGAGCCCGCCGGCTCCGGACGACCTCACGATTGTACATAGAGCAGGAGGGACTCCGGACTGACGGGATGGCCATCACCCGGGCCCCCGGCCAGATGACGATGCCACCCGTGGATCCGCAGCTCATCCCGTCGGCCGGGGGCTTGCCCGAGTTAGCCGGCGGGGCTGGGCCGCGCGGGGTAGCATCTCTGCCGGTAACCCGCCTGCCGGGGCCTTCGAGGCCTTTCGCGGCCTTGGCGGTCTTCGCGGCCTTAGGGCGGCGGGAGACCCTTAAGTTGAGAAGGCCATCGTCTTGGCAGGGTTCCTGGTCACCTATCACGCGGCCGATGGCTCTACTGCTCGCTCGACGGCAGCCGCGGCCGGCTTCCCGATGTTAGCTGCGGGATCGGCGCCGAAACGATCCAGCTCGCCAGATGCGGATCCCAGGTGACCGCGGCCGGCCGCACCGGAACGCGCTCAAGGTGGCCGGCCTGCCGCGGCAGCTGCTGCCCCCAGGGCTGCGCCGAGCGTCAGGCCGTAGGATCTGCGCGTGAGCATCCTCCGCACCCGCCTGTCCGGACGTGCGGCGACGGCGGCCGCCGGCCCCGCCGCCGGCCGCCGGGGCCGCGTCCCGGTCGGTGACCTGCTCGCCGTCGCCGGCCTCCTCGTCGAAGCGGGGCTCATCGAGTTCTTCCTGCGGCACCTGCTGACCAGGCCGTTCTATTATGACGAGGCCTGGCGGGCGTACGAAATCGCGCTGGGCACCGGCTTCCTGGGCCAGCTGCACGCGGCCGTTGGCCCGCTGGCGCTTGGCTGGCTCGGCATCGAGAACGCCGCGCGCCTCATGCTCGGCGACACCGAGGCGGGGCTTCGCGCACCTATGTTCCTGGTTCTGCCCGCACTCGCGGTGGCGACCTACCGGCTTGCCCGGCGCTGGCTCGGTGTCGGGGTGAGCTTCTGCGCAGCCGGCCTGCTGCTCGCCAACAGCTGGATCGTCAACTACGGGCTTCAGCTCAAGTCCTACCCGTACGAGGGGCTGCTCGCCATCGCCACCGTGGCCTTGTACCTGCTGGCGCAGAGCACCACCCGGCGCCCGGCTCAGCTCCTCGCGTTGTATGCAGCGCTCGGCCTGACCTGCGTCTTCTCGCTGCCGAACTTGTTCGTGGTCGGACCCCTGCTGGCGTTGGACCTCATCCGGGTGGTCCGCGCCCGAGATCAGCTTGCGCTGCGCATCGCGGGACAGGCCCTCGCCGGAGCGATCGCGCTGGGCCAGTATGTGGTGTTCGTGGCCCCGCAGGCAGGCGTTGCAGGCGCCGGATTCTTTCAGGCCCAGTACGCGCCGCACCGGCCCGCCGCGCTCGTGCGCTTCGCGATTCAGGGCGTCAAGTCGTACTTCCCCTCGATGGTTACCGGTGTGGCCGGCGCGATGAACGCGGTCCCTTCCTACGCGCTTCCGCCCGCTGCCCATTACCTGCTCGCTCTTGTCCTGGTGCTCCTGCTGGCTGCCGGGGTCGTGGCGGCGGCCCGGGACCCAGCGGGGCGGGCACTTGTGGTGGCCGTCGGCGGAGCGCTGCTGCTCGAACTCCTCGCGTCCGCGGTGCAACGGTGGCCGTTCGGACTGATCCGCCAGAACATTTTCGTGCTGCCGCTGCTCTACATGCTCGGCGGGATCGGCGCCGTGTCGCTGGCCAACATGCTCCGCGGTCCGCGGCGTGCCGACGGTACCCGGTCCGGTCCCGTCACGTTGTGGCGTGCGCTCGCCCTGGGGGCCGGCGCGGCGGTGCTCGCCGCCGCGGGCGCTGCGACCGGTGTGGCCACCGGGCAGGCATTGGCCGAATCGGGCAGGCTGCAGACCGCACCGACCATGTTCGGCGGTGCCGGCCCGGCGGTCGCCGACGCCCGCCTGGCGGCCGCGGCCGGCGACCTGGTCATCATCCGGGCCGACCGGTCCACGCCGGCCTGGTACGGCACTGCGTGGTTGTACTACATGGAGAAGTACCAGGGGTATCCGGCGGCGGTCGCGGCGCGCCCGCGCATTCCGGCCCGGAACACCATCTCCGTCATCTACGTCACGCCCGGCGCGGTCGATCCGTTTCTCGCCGCGCATGCCGGGAGCCCGGCCGTCTTCCTGCTGGAGTACAACCTTCCCGGTTTCCGCTTCCCCAGCTGGGCGCACCGGCAGTCGCTGGAGACCTTGCGGCGGTTCGGCTACTGCCCCGCCAGCGAGGTCGCGTATCCGATGACCGGACACCTTACGGTCCTGGTTCGAGCCGGATGCTCCAGGCCTAAAGCCCGGTGATAACCGTTCGGCGGGCCCCGGTCATCGCAAGGGCGCACACCGGTACTGTCCAGGCCCGAGCCCGGCCTCGCCAGAGTGCGCGCGGGACGGCGTGGTGTCTCCCGGACAAGGGGTGCCGGTGCTGATCCGGACGGCCTCAGGATGGTGCATCGAGCAGGAGGGGCTCTGGGCCGACGGGAATAGTCGTCACACGGGCCCCGGCCAGATCACGGCGCCACGCATGGATCTCGGTCCGCGCGAGGTGCGACCGGATGATCCAGATCCGCGCCCGGGCCGGGTCCGGTTCCGCAGCGATCTTGGTCCTCGCCGCCGCTAGCGCATTCGCGACGTCCACCGCCCGGCGGTTGGTCATCACGACGATCCACGGCGCGCCGGGATACGCCACGACGTGGCCGTTGGGACCTGCGGAGGAGGCGGGGAACGAAGGTCTGGCCAGCGGGTAGTAATACGCAAAGGCATAGCTGGCCGCGTAGCTGACGATGATGACGTCCCCGGGCCGGAAGTGGGCGTCGACATACACGACCTGAGACCGGGCATCCTCGTGCGGTATCTCGCGGGACCTGATGTAGGTGTCCGTCACCGGCACCCAGACGGCAAGCGCCAGAACGGCAGCAACCAGTGGCACCCGGCGATCGATCGCGGCAGCCCAGTGCCCGGCGGCCGCGACCGCGACGGCCATGAGGACCGGCGCCGCCACGAGCCAGAAGGTGGAGGTCCGAAGGTCGCCGAATGGGTACTTGCGGGCTGCACTCCCGACGATGACGATCGCCAGGGTCATCGGGAACATGGCGGCCAGGGCGAAGCGCCGGAGCCAGAGCAGCGCGGCGATGCCTGCCAGCACCAGTACCGCGTCGACGACCAGCGACCGGAAACCCAGGTACGGCGCGAGCTGGTCCAGTCGGAAATGAATGAAGGAGATCGCGGCGGACGGACTGCGAGTGGGAACGTAGTAGCCAGCCCAGTAGGAGACGAGGTTGCGGGTGATCTGCGGGCGGACGACAGCCTCGTAGATCGCGAGGCTCACGACGAGCATCCCCGCTGAAGCGCCTGCGAGGTCAAGGAGCCTTCGATAGTGCCGCTTGACCAGGCACTCGAGAGCGAGGGAACCTATGGCCGCTATCCCCACGAGGATCACCGTATTGGCGAACAACAGGCCGGCGGACGCCACCGCGGCGAGCGCGATGAGGCGCCGGAGGCGCCATTCGTTCTCGATGCGCGCCACGAGGACCCACAGGACGAGGCACGCGAACGCCTCGGCCGTGTACTGCTTGAGGTCGTCTCGGACGAGCATCGCCGGCGACAGCAGCGCGGCGGCGCCGGTGAGGATCCCCGGGCTGAACCGGGTCAGGCGAAGCTCGCGCCCGAAGAGGTAGGCCGTAGCCGCCGCCAGCATCGTGAACGCGAGCGGCACGAGCCGGAGCCGCTGGGCGCCGCCGAAGGGCACCAGCCGCAGCAGGAGCGTCCACCCGAGGGGCGTGCTCGACGCCAGCGAAGGGGTGAGCCCGATCCTCGCCCGGACCGTGTCCGCCACCCACGCCTCGTCGACCCAGAAAGGATGCTGGAGCAGGTACGGCACATTGTGAACGACGAGCACCGACAGGCCGACAGCGGCGGCGAGACAGACGTCAATCACGCCGAGCTTTCCGGGCGGAGGTCGAGGTCTGGATGCGGCCGGGAGGTTACTGTTTACCCCCCGCCGGCGAAGAAAAGTCGGTGCCTTCGCCCGAACGACCACCCTGCCTCCCAGCAGCCGACATGGGCAGCCTGACTACTGCCACTTCACAAGCCTGCGCGCAGATTCTGCCGGCAAGCCCCGGCACAAGCACCCTGAACTGGACTTACCAACCTAGTGGAAAGGTAGCCGGTGCGCTGTCACACGGGACCCCTCACGTGGCTCCTCGACCGGACTGGATGGCGTCAGCCGGGACGGGCCGCACGCCGCTCGCGAAGCAGGATCCATAGCGCCTCGACGCCGTCGCGCCAGGTGAGCTTCTTGCCGGCCTCGCGGCTGCGCGCCGTGTAGCTGATCGGAACCTCGGTGGGCCGGATGCCCCGTCGCAGCAGCTTCCCGGTGACCTCGGCCTCCATGCCGAATCCGGTCTCGCGGATGTCCAGCTCACGGTAGAGCTCGGCGGGGATCAGCTTGAAGCAGGTCTCGAGGTCGCTGATGCGGGCGTGGAACATCACGTTCGCGGCGGTCGTCACCCCTTTGTTGCCCAAGACATAGAGGTAGGAGTACGAGTTGTGACTACCGAATGTCCTGGTGCCGTAGACGACCTCGGCGTGCCCGGCGAGGACAGGCGCCAGCAGTGCCGGGATGTCGGCCGGTGAGTATTCCAGATCGGCGTCGCACATGATCACGTAGTCGCCAGTAGCGACGGTAGCTGCCGTGCGGATCGCGGCACCCTTGCCCTTGTTGCGCTCGTGCATGTGGATGCTCACGCGCGGGTCGTCCCGCAGGGATGGGTACAGGTCCCTGGTGCCGTCGGTGCTGCCATCGTCAACGACGACGAGCTCGATCTCGCAAGGGAAGTCGACCTCGAGGACTTCCTTGATCGCGGAAGTCAGGGTCGCGAACTCGTTGTACACAGGCATCAGTATCGACAGCTTCACGGTGGGCAGCTTACGTGACGCTGTCAGCGGGAATGCAGGTAATTCCGCCGGTCGCCAGCAATTCGTTACGGCCGTTTTGTCACGTCCGTAACCCGCTGCGGCGCCTGAGCCGGCGGCCGCGCGCAGCGCCGGATCCGCCCGGCTGCTCCGCGGCCTGGCGGCATGCGCGGTGCGGCGATCCGGTACGGCCGCGCCGTTCCTGACGCTGCAACGGCCATTTCCCGGTACCTCAACCGGGCTCGTGGTCCCGGCTCGGCTCGCTGGCTAGCCGGTGGCCGCAGCCTGCATTAGCCAGGCGGCCGCTATCCGGAAGGCCCGGGACTCCGCGCAGGCCAGCCCGGCCACCAGGGACCCGTGAAACGGACTGCTGGCCTACTGGATCACGTCAGGTGTCGCTGCGGGAGCGGACGATGAGGTCGGCGAGGAGGGCGAGGGAGGC
>OCTA010001691.1_pt1 | contig 20258 bp, 19 predicted proteins | sample 1538991 | NCBI WGS metagenome assembly OCTA01 (sample SAMEA3539302, study PRJEB22396) | soil metagenome | biome: tundra; feature: field; material: soil | place: USA | collected 2010-05 | depth 0.15 m | reverse complement strand
GACAGCTGCCAGCGGCGCCCGATCGCGTCCTTGACGTGCACGTCGATCTTGGGCGCGTAGAAGGCGCCCTCGCCCTCCGCGATCACGTACGGCAGCCCGGAGGAGTCCAGGGCGTGCTTGAGCGCCGCCTCCGCGGCTGCCCATTCCGCCAGCTCACCGACGTACTTCTCCGGCCGGGTGGACAGCTCAGCCTCGAAGTCGGTCAGGCCGAAGTCGCGGAGCAGCCCGACCACGAAGCTCAGCAGCGAGGCCAGCTCGGCTGGCAGCTGCTCCGGGGTGCAGAAGATGTGCGAATCGTCCTGGGTGAAGCCGCGGGCCCGGGTCAGGCCGTGCACCACGCCGGACTTCTCGTACCGGTACACGGTGCCGAACTCGAACAACCGCAGCGGCAGCTCCCGGTAGGAGCGCCCGCGCGATGCGTAGATCAGGATGTGCATCGGGCAGTTCATCGGCTTGGCGTAGTAGGTCACCCCGTCCAGCTCCATCGGCGGGAACATGCCGCCGGAGTACCACTCCAGGTGCCCGGAGGTGATGAACAGGTCTTCCTTGGTCACGTGCGGGGTGTTGACGAACTCGTACCCGGCTTCGGCGTGGCGGCGGCGCGAGTAGTCCTCCATCACCCGGCGGATGGTGCCGCCCTTGGGATGGAAGACGGGCAGCCCGCTGCCGATCTCAGCCGGGAACGAGAACAGGTCGAGCTCCGCGCCGAGCTTGCGGTGGTCGCGCTTCTCGGCCTCCTCGAGCAGCCGCACGTACTCGTCTTGCTTATCCCGCGACTCCCACGCGGTGCCGTAGATCCGCTGCAGCTGCGGGTTCTTCTCACTCCCCCGCCAGTAGGCGCCGCCGGTGCGCATCAGCTTGAACGCCGGGATGGCCCTGGTGGTCGGGACGTGCGGGCCCCGGCACAGGTCCTTCCAGCACAGCGCGCCGCTGGCCGGGTCCAGGTTGTCGTAGATGGTCAGCTCGTTCCCGCCGACCTCCACCGACTCGCCGTCATCGCCAGATTCCGCTAGCACTGTCGCGGCCGGGGCCCCCTTGAGCCCGATCAGCTCCAGCTTGTACGGCTCATCCGCCAGCTCTGACCTGGCCTGCTCGTCGGTCACCACCCGCCGGGAGAACCGCTGGCCCTGCTTAACGATCTGGCGCATCCGGCCTCCGATCGCCTTCAGGTCGTCGGGGGTGAACGGCGCCTCGACGTCGAAGTCGTAGTAGAACCCGTTCTCCACCGGCGGGCCGATACCGAGCTTGGCCTGCGGGAACAGCTCCTGCACGGCCTGCGCCATGACGTGCGCGGTCGAGTGCCGCACGATGTACCGGCCGTCGTCGCTGGCCACGTCCACCGGGTCCACGACGTCCCCGCCGGCGAGCGGGTACGCCAGATCGCGCAGCTCGCCGTTGACCCGGGCGGCGATGACCTTAGGGTCGGAGCCGAGCGCCTCGCCCGCCGTCGTGCCAGCCTCGACCACATGCTCGCGACCTGCGAGGGTGATACGAAGCTGCTGGCTGGACACGGTGGACTCCTCCATGGTCGAAACAACTGGCCGAAACAACTGGCCACCCGATGCTACCGGGGTGCGGACGTGTGGCGCGCGCGAGTTATGGCCGAGGCTAGCTGCGGCCGCGACGATCGTCGCGACCCTTGGGCACCAGGCCGGCCCGGCGCAGCGCATCGGCCAGTGCGCCATCGGCCGGGGTTTCGCTCTTGCGCTCGCCGCCGGAGCGGCTCGAGCTGGGCCGGGCGCTGGAACCAGGGGCCGTTCGGCCTGATCGGCCTGATCCGGGGCGGTCCTCGGCTCGCTCGCGGCCGCCGGCCGGGCGCGGACCCGGAGCCGCGTCGTCGTCCAGGCGCAGGGTGAGCGAGATCCGGTGCCGGGGCACGTCGACGGAGAGCACCTTAACCCGGACCACGTCGCCGGACTTGACCACCGTGTGCGGGTCGGAGACGAAGTTCCGCGACATGGCGGACACGTGCACCAGGCCGTCCTGGTGCACGCCGACGTCGACGAACGCGCCGAACGCGGCCACGTTGGTGACCACGCCCTCGAGCACCAGGCCGGGTTCCAGGTCCTCGATCTTCTCGATTCCCTCGGCAAAGGTCGCGGTGGTGAACGCGGGGCGCGGGTCGCGGCCGGGCTTTTCCAGCTCACGCAGGATGTCGGTGACGGTCGGCAGCCCGAAACGGTCGTCAGTAAACTTCTCCGGCCGCAGGCCGCGCAGCACGGCGCTGCTGCCGATCAGGTCGCCGGCGGCGCTGCCCGTCACGGCCAGGATGCGGCGGACCACGGGGTAAGCCTCGGGATGCACACCGGAGGCATCGAGCGGGTCATCACCGCCGCGGATGCGCAGGAACCCGGCGCACTGCTCGAAGGCCTTCGGGCCGAGCCGGGGCACGGTCATCAGCTGCTGGCGGGTCCGGAACGGGCCTTCGGTGTCGCGGCGGACCACGATCGCGGCCGCCAGGTTACCCGTGATCCCTGACACCCGGGCCAGCAGCGGCTGCGAGGCGGTGTTCAGGTCCACGCCGACCGCGTTCACGCAGTCCTCGACCACCGCGTCCAGCGAGTGCGACAGCTTGCCCTCGGCGACGTCGTGCTGGTACTGGCCGACGCCGATCGACTTCGGGTCGATCTTGACCAGTTCGGCCAGCGGATCCTGCAACCGCCGCGCGATCGAGACCGCGCCGCGGAGCGAGACGTCCATGCCGGGTAGTTCGGCGGAGGCATAGGCCGAGGCCGAGTACACGCTGGCGCCGGCCTCGGAGACCACCACCTTGGTGAGGTTGAGGCCGGGATGGCGCTTGATCAGGTCGGCGGCCAGCCGGTCGGTCTCCCGCGAGGCGGTGCCGTTGCCGATGGCGATCAGATCCGCGTGATGAGCCTTCGCGAGCTTGGCGAGGACGTCGACGGCCTCGTCCCAGCGGCGGTGCGGCTCGTGCGGGTAAATGGTGGCGGTGCCGAGCGCCTTGCCGGTTTTATCGGTGACCGCGACCTTGACGCCGGTGCGGAAGCCCGGGTCCAGGCCGATGGTGGTGCGCGCCCCCGCCGGGGCGGCCAGCAGCAGGTCGCGCAGGTTGGCAGCGAACACCCGGACCGCCTCGTCCTCGGCCGTCTGCCACAGCCGGACCCGGATGTCCACGCTCAGGTGCACCAGGATGCGGGTGCGCCAGGCCCAGTGGACGGCGGCGTTCAGCCACATGTCGCCCGGGCGGCCCTGGTCGCCGATGCCGAAGCGCTCGGCGATGCGGGCCTCGTTGCCGGCGTCCTCGGTCCCTGGATCCAGGGTGAGGTCGAGGACCTCCTCCTTCTCGCCCCGGAACAGGGCCAGGATGCGGTGCGAGGGCAGCCGCGCGAACGGCTCGCTGAACTCGAAGTAGTCGGCGAACTTGGCGCCCTTCTGTTCCTGGCCCTCGCGGACTTTGGAGCTCAGCGTGCCGCGGGCGGCCATCGCCTCGCGCAGTTCCCCGAGCAGGTCCGCGTCCTCGGCGAACCGCTCGACCAGGATCGATCGGGCGCCGTCCAGGGCCTGTGCGGTATCGGCGACGCCCTTGGAGGCGTCGACGAAGGTCGCGGCCTCGTGCTGAGGGTTCTTGTCCGGGTTCGCCAGCAGCAGGCCGGCCAGCGGCTCCAGGCCCGCCTCGCGGGCGATCTGGGCCCGGGTGCGGCGTTTCGGCTTGTAGGGCAGGTACAGATCCTCCAGCCGGGCCTTGGAGTCGGCGGCGCGGATCTGGCGCTCGAGCTCGTCGGTCAGCTTGCCCTGGGTTCCGATCTCGGTCAGGATCGCGGCCCGGCGTTCATCGAGCTCGCGCAGGTAATGCAGCCGCTCCTCCAGCGTGCGTAGCTGCGCGTCGTCGAGCGTGCCGGTGGCTTCCTTGCGGTACCTGGCGATGAACGGCACGGTGGCGCCGCCGTCGAGCAACTCCACGGCGGCGCTGACCCGCCGGACGGCCACGCCAAGCTCGTCGGCGATCCGCTGGTCCACGGACCGGGCCTGATTGTCCCCTGATTTAATCTGCGTCACCAGAGCATTCTGCCAGCGACCGGCCGGCCGGCGGCCGGCTAAGCGCGCGTGTAGCGCTGAATGCTCACCCCGTCGGTGCCGATTTCGGTGACGTCGGCGAGCTTTAGCCTGGTCATCGCGGTCCCGTCGAACAGGCGCTTACCCCCGGACGAGCGTGGCACTGCCGGCGATCAGGTGCTGGTAACCCTCCGCGCCGCCCGGATCCTCGGGGCTGCCTTCTGGCGGGCGCGGTAGGCGGCCACCGTGGTGCGGCTGGCGCAGGCGTGCTCGCAGTAGCGGCGGGACTGGTTGCGGGAGGTGTCGACGAGCCAGCGGCCGCAGCCCTGCGCCGCGCAACGCCGGAGCCGGGACCGGCCGTAACGGCAGACGTAGAGCACAAGGCCGGAGGTGGCCAGCGGTGGCAGCCACTGGGCCAGCGGCGCGTCGTCCCGCGCGTAATGCAGGTGCGGCGTCCCGTCGTGCCTGGTCAGGTGGGGCTTGCAAGGCTGAGCCTCGAGCAGTTCGGCCAGTGCGTCGAGGAAGTCGTCCTCGGACGGCTGGCTGAGCACCGCAAGGTGGTGTTTCCCGGTACACCACCTACGGAACGGACTCCATCATGGCAGAGATCGACGTCCGCCGGCTGACCGCCGGAGCGAGCGGTCCTCGCCGTAGCCCAGGCTGAGGTGGCGGTGGATCAGGACTTCTGGGTCCGAACGAACCTGGGTTCGTCCGCCCTGGAACGTGCCTCGACAGCGGCGGCGGACGCTGCGGCCGATCCCTCGGTCGGCTTCGACCTGGAATTCCTCCGGCTCAAGCATGACTACACGGGCAAGCTGTTCGGCGCGGCCGGCGACGCGCCGCGATTCGGACCGCAGGGCCGCGATGCCGAGGTCATCGACCGCCTGGCGTCACGGGCGGCTAACCTTCGGGCCAGCGCTCCTGATCGAGAACGGGCGGCGGCGGCCACGTTCTACGCCGGGCAGGCGCGGCAGATGTGGGAGCGGTCGGCAGAGCAGCGGCAGCGGGCCGGGGCGGTTCCGTACGTCCTGTCCCAGCAGCTACTGCTGGCTGGCCTCGCGCGGGACACACCGGGGATCCGGACGCGGCCCGCACGGTGGCCAGGGAGGTCGGCCGCTGGGCGCATGCGCTGGGGGTCACGCTCCTGGAATCGCAGGCGGCCGAGATCGCCGGGCCCTGACGTCCGGGGGCTGGCTACCCGGTCAGGCCGGCCAGGTCCAGGAGGTCATCGAGGATGCGGTCGAGGGAGCTGACGGTCAGCGAGAGGTGGCCCTCGCCTGGGAGCAGGTGGGTGCGGGCGCCGGGAACGTGGGCGGCCAGCCACTGGCCGTGCGCGAACGGGACCATCTTGTCCTGGTCGCCCTGCCAGATGGCGACCGGCGCGGACGCGGCGGGTGTGTCCCCGGCCGGTTCCCAGCCGAGGGAAAAGCCCCAGTCCTTGACGAACGCCAGGTCATCGTCGCGCCAGCCGGCGATGCCGGTGTTCATCGAGGCTCGCAGGGCGGCGGCGACATAATCGGCGAAGTCCCCGGTGAGCGCGGTCTGGTCGGCGGCGATCACCAGGCCGCCCAGCGCCCGGGCCACCTCGGCCCCGGTGACGGCGCCCACCACGACCGCTTCGGCCTCGAGGAACTTGGTCAGCGCCGCCTCGCCCTGGACGGCGGCGCCGAACTCATCGACGTTCTCCTGGCCCATGCCGGCCAGCCAGTCCAGTCCCTCGGCCTGGTAGGGCGCGACCCCGGCGATGGAGGCCGCCGCCAGGCAGCGCCCGGACAGCGCCGCGGCACAGGCCAGCGCGTGCGGTCCGCCGCCGGACCAGCCCATGGTGACGAAGGTGTCCGCGCCGAGCTCGTCGAGGATCGCGGCCGTATCCCCGGCCACGTCGACCACCCGGCGGCCGGGGTGCGGCGTGGATCCCTCGTAACCGGGCCGCGCGGCCAGGATGACCCGCAGACCGCGCACCTGAGCCGCCCGGACCGTGGGCGGGTACAGGACAAGCCCGACGGGCGTGCCCTCGTGCAGCACCAGCGGCAAGCCATCGGACGGGCCGGCGATGAGCATGTCGGCCTTTCTCCCGTCGGGCAAGGTGATGCTGCGGCGCTCGGTTTCCAGGGACCGTTCGGTTTCCATGGACATCAGCCTAGATGGGCCATGGGCTCGGGCCCGGGTCAGCCTGGCGGGCGGGCGAAGCCCCGCTCGGGCGTCACCAGGACGGCGACACGGCGCTCGTCGGCCATCACCCGGTCGTAGGCGTTGAAATCGTCGTGCTCGCCGCCCGCGGCGGTGAAGATCTCCCGCAGCAGCAGGCGCAGCCGTTCCGCGTCCACCCCGGGCATCGGGTCACCGGGTCCGGCCAGCTCGGCCGGCCCTTCGGCCGAGGCCCATTCCCACCCCGACCGGACCACGACCGTGGCGCGCGGCCTGGCCCTCAGGTTGGCCACCCGGTGCGCGTCACCCCGGCTGCACCGGCTAATAGGACAGGACGATGCGGTCTTCGACCGGGCGGTAGCCCAGGCGCTGGTACAAGGCATTGCTGGTGGGGTTGGCGAGGTCGGTGTAGAGCACGACCTCCTGGGCGCCGGCGTCGCGCGCGGCCTGGCTGACGGCGGCGGTCGCCGCGCCGGCGTACCCGCGGCCACGAAGCTCCGGGGGCGTGTAGACGGGCCCGACGCGGACCATCCCGGCGACGGCGCGGGTGAGGCCGGCGATCGAAACCGGGGCGCCGCCCGCCTCCCATATGGTGATGCCGCCGTAGCTGAGCCTTTCGTCCACGGCGGCCGCATGATCCTCGTCGGCCAGGTCGCCGACCTCGCGCGCGAACGCGTCGAACCATGTGATCAGCAGGTCCCGGTCCGGTTCGGCGGCGGGCCGGGCTGATCCTTCTGGCCGGGGATCGGGCGGGATGAGGTCACCGAGCCGGAACAGGCGCATCCGGCGGTGGACCTGCGCGTCGGCCGCGGTACAGTGCCGCCAGGCCGCCGCGAAGGCGTCCGCGGTCTCCTGCTCCGCGTTGATGCCGAGGACGAGGCGCCCGGCCCTCGCGAGCTCGGCGGCGAGCTCAGCCGCGGCCTGGCGGCTCATGGAGGTGAGGAAGACCGGGAACTCCGGCGTGTGCAGGAACGCTCCGCCGACCAGGTCCAGGCCTGCGTCCGGACGCCACCAGCCGAGCAGCGTCCGGTCCGGGCCGGGCGAAGTGCCGAGCGGGGTCGTTGCGGCGGACGGGGCGGTTACTGCCTTAACTCGGAGGTTTTCCGTCACGGTGAGGACGACGCTGTTCCGCGCGGGCTCGGCGCGCAGGAAATCGCCGGCTTCGGCCAGGAACTCCTCGGCCGCCGTCGTGGTAGACCAGGACATGCGTCATAGTTACACGGCATTCTCCGCCCTTCGCATCTGATTTTCCGGCGCCTGGTGTGATCCGAGGGTGGACAGGAAGGTGACACCGACGATGCCCGACGAAGCAGCCCTGATGAGCGCGGCCCGCGAATCCGCGGCGACTGCCGGCGCGTTCGGCGCGGATCTGTACCCGCTGCTGGCGCAGGACGGCGCGAACACGGTCTTCTCGCCGCTCAGCGTGGCCAGCGCCCTGTGGATGGCCTGGTGCGGGGCCCGCGGCCAGACGGCGGCGGAGCTGGCTCGCGCGCTGCACCTGAACGGATCGGCCGACGCGGCGATGGACGGGCTGCGCTCGGTGTCCGCTCTGCTCGGGGAGACGGTCGCGCGCGGCCTCGTGACGTTCCGGGCCCCGAATACCGCGTGGGTCCAGTCTGGCCTGCCGGTGCGGCCTGAGTTCACTGCCCGGCTGAGCGACGCCGGAGCTAGGTTCGCTGACGCCGACTTCGCCCGCGCGCCCGAGCTGGCCCGGGACGGGATCAATCGCCTGATCGCCGAGCAGACCGAAGGGAAGATCACCGGTCTGCTGCCGCCGGACAGCATCGGGCCGCTGACCAGGCTGGTGCTCGCGAACGCCGTGTACCTGAAGGCGGCGTGGGCTGACCCCTTTCCTGCGGCGCAGACCAGCGACGCGCTGTTCTACCCGGACGGCCCTGATCGGCCGGGCCTGACCGCGCGGATGATGCGCGGCACCGCCGCGCGCGCTTACCTGCGCGGCGACGGATATCAGGCCGTCCTGCTGCCCTACGCCGGCGGCACCCTGGCGATGGCGGTGATCGTGCCCGACGGGGCGCTGGCGGCGCTGCGGCCCGCGATCGCCGCCCGCGGCCTGGGCGGCATGCTCGCCGGGACGGCCAGGCACCAGGTCACGCTGGTCATACCGCGGTTCCGGGCGGAGGCCTCGTTCGGCCTCATCCCGGCCTTGCGACAGCTGGGCGTGAACGAGGCGTTCGGCGACGGCGCGGACTTCAGCGGCATCACCGAGGCCGAGCAGTTGCGGATAGGCGCGGTCGCGCACAAGGCCTACATCGACGTCGATGAGCAGGGCACGGAAGCGGCGGCGGCCACCGCGGTGGTCATGGTGGCGGCGGCCGCGCTGCGACCGCTGCCGCCGGTCACGATGGTCGTCGACCGGCCGTTCCTGTTCGCCATCGTCCACACCGCGACCGGCCTGCCGCTGTTTCTCGGCCAGCTGAGCCGCCCGGGTTCCGGCTGATCAGGGGCCAGCCCGGCGGCGTGTCCGCATCCGCAGGCGTGAAAGCCGCCCCCATGGGCCGGGCCTGGGCGTGCTGGCGTGGGCCGTAGCGGCGCTGGTGGCCGACGGGCTGCTGCTCCGGCTGCGCGACGCATGAGGAGGTCCCGCCGGTGACCTGGCGGAGGAGCATCGGGTCGCCCGCGTGTCCGTGGTGGCCGGAGCCGTTCGGATGTAGTGTCACTCTGACCAGATGTATGGATACCCAATGTCACGCTCGGGGCATCCCAGCATCAACACCACTGAGCGGGGGATCTGGCCGATCTCAACTGCCGTAGGCGAACACGGAACGACCCGGGGATTCTCTTTGCCTCTATACGGGGCTCTGATCTTCGCGGGCATCCGCGTGCTCAGCCTGGCAACCGCCGCGTTCCTTCTGCCCCGCGGGAAATTCCGTGAACTCCATTGTTCGCTGCCGCAGTTAATAAGGTCATGGGACAGTGGCCGCTATCTGATTATCGCTGTCCATGGCTATCGTCATGGCTCCAATCTCGTCTGGTTCCCCGGGTACCCCGCGGCCATTCGTGTCATCGCCTGGATACCCGGAGTCAGCCCAGTTCGGGCAGGCCTGGGCGTGACGATCGCCGCCGGGCTGGTGGCGGCGTGGGGGTTGACCAGGCTGGGCATGGCGCTGACCGGTGATCGGCGGGCCAGCCTGATCATAGCTGCGCTATGGGCGGTGGCGCCCGGCTCGATCGTGCTGTCCATGCTGTATGCCGAAGCTCTGTTCTGCGCACTAGCCGTCTGGTCCCTCATCGCCTTGGTGGAGCGGCACTGGCTGACAGCCGCAGGCCTGACGATCCTGGCGGGGACCGTGCGCAGTAGCGCCCTGGCTCTGGTCGCGGCGGTCACCGTCGCAGCGCTGCTCGCCCTGATCCGGGCCGCTCGAGCGCGGCAGCATATCGCCGCGTGGTGGCGTCCGGCGGCCGCGCTGCTGCTGGCCCCGCTCGGCCTGCTCGGCTACTTGGGGTATGTGGCCTGGGCAACGCACCGGCCTGGCGGATGGTTCTCGCTCGAAAAGAACGTGCAGAACGGCTTCGACTGGGGACACAGCACAATGCTTGCCGTGAAGGACGCGATCATTGACGGGCCTACGGCATTTGTGGCACTGACCTTACTGGTGATCGCCGCGGCCGCGGCGATCACCGTATACAGCCTGACCGAACGCATGCCCGTGTGCCTGCACGCCTACACGCTCGTGATAGTCCTGACCGCCCTCGCCACGGGGCCTTACTACCTGGGCTCCAAGCCGCGCTTCCTGCTGCCCGCCATGCTGCTCGGCTTCCCGCTGGCCCGCCTCCTGGCCCCGGCGCGAACGTGGGTGCTGATTCCCCTGATCGCCATACTCGCCGCCACGTCAACCTGGTTCAGCCTCTATCTCATGAGCGTCGGATGGGCACCCTGAGCTGAGCGCAGACGAGGCTTCACGCCCCGCCACGGGCGGCGGTGTCGGTCATCTGACAGCACCCGCTGACCCACCTCGATTGTTGACAATTTTGTTGGTGATTTTTAGGATCGGTTACGTGCGAGCGGAGGAGGATGCGGTACGGGGCGAGCCTGGGGGTGATGGGCGAGGCTGGGGGGCTGGGAGGTCGGCGGTTAGCGGGGCGGCGGGGCGGCGGGTAGCCGTAGAGCGGCTGCGGCGGGCGATTCTTGGCGGCGACATGGCGCCCGGGCAGCGACTGGTTGAGGAGGAGCTGTCGGGGATGCTCGCCGTGACCCGGGCCAGCCTGCGGGCGGCGCTGTTCGACCTGACCGCGGAGGGGCTCGTGGAGCGGATACCGAACCGCGGGGCGCGAGTCCGGGTCATCACGCGGGACGAGGCGGTCGCCATCACCGAGTGCCGGATGGTGCTGGAGGGACTGTGCGCGGCTAAGGCGGCCGAGCTGGTCACCGAGGCCGAGGCCGGGCATCTCCGGCAGCTAGGCGAGGAGCTCGAGCGCAGCGTCGCGGACGGCGAGCCGCTGAAGTACTCGGCGCTCAACCACGAACTGCACCGGCTGGTGCGGGAGATATCGGGTCAGACGGTGGCGGCGGCCCTGCTCGAACGCCTGAACGGGCAGCTGGTCCGCCACCAGTTCCAGCTGTCCCTGCGCCCGGGGCGCCCGCAGGCCTCGCTGCCCGAGCACCTGGCGATCATAACCGCGATCACGGAACGGCGGCCGGCCCAGGCGGAGGCAGCGGCACGCCGCCACCTGCACAGCGTCATAGCGGCCCTGCTCGAGGAGGAAGTCCGGTGACGACAACGCAGTCCATGCTGGTCATCAGCGCACACGCGGCTGATTTCGTCTGGCGGGCCGGGGGTGCGGTCGCGCTCGCCGCCTCGCGCGGTGAACGGGTGAAGGTGCTCTGCCTGACCTACGGCGAGCGCGGTGAGTCGGCCAGCGCCTGGCGTGCGGGCAAGACGCTGGAGGAAATCAAGGCGCTGCGCCGGGCCGAGGCGGAGACCGCCGCGGCCGCGCTCGGCGCGGAGATCGAGTTCCTTGATGCCGGGGACTACCCGCTGCGCGAATCAGACGAGCTCACCGACCGCATCGTCGGCGTGTACCGCGAGGTCAACCCGTCTGTCGTGCTGACCCATCCGCTCGCCGACCCGTACAACGGTGATCATCCCGCGGCCGCGCAGATGGCGTTGCGGGCGCGGGTGCTGGCCCAGGCGATCGGCTACCCGGCCGCCGGGGAGCCGATCGGCGCGCCGCCGGTGTTCCTGTTCGAGCCGCACCAGCCGGAGATGTGCGGCTTCAAGCCGGAGGTCCTGCTCGACATCACGCCGGTCTTCGAGGCCAAGCGCAAGGCGATGGAGTGCATGGCCGCCCAGCAGCACCTGTGGGATTACTACACGGACCTGGCTAAACGGCGCGGCACACAGCTCAAGCGGAATGCCGGGCCCAACCTGGGGCTGCCCCAATCCACCCTGGGCGAGGCCTACATGAGGGTGTTCCCGCACGTCACGGACAGGCTGAGCTGATGCGCAACGTGATCGTCACCGGGGTGGCCCGCGCTGACCTTGCCGTTGTGGACGCCCTCGCCGAGCTCGGCGTGGCCACCGTGCACGAGGCGATCGGCCGGGCCGGGTACCTGGGACCGGGGCTGCGACCCATCCAGGACGGGAGCCGGGTCGGCGGGACCGCGGTGACCGCGCTGTGCTGGCCGGGCGACAACCTGATGATCCACGCGGCGGCCGAGCAGTGCCAGGCCGGCGACCTGCTGGTGGTGACGACGACGTCGCCGTCAACCGACGGGATGTTCGGCGAGCTGCTGGCGACCTCGCTGGCCGTGCGCGGGGTCCGGGGCCTGGTCATCGAGGCGGGCGTGCGGGACGTGGCCGAACTGCGCGCGATGGGCTTCGGTGTCTGGTCGGCGACGGTGAGCGCCCAGGGCACGGTCAAGGAGACGCCGGGCGCGGTCAACGTTCCGGTATCGGTCGGCGGGCAGATCATCCGGCCCGGCGACGCGATCATCGCCGACGACGACGGCGTGGTGTGCGTGCCGCGCGGCGACGTCAGCCAGGCCCTGGCCGCCGCGCGGGCCCGGGTGGCCAGGGAGGAGCAGATCCGCAAGGCCCTGGCCGGCGGCCAGCTCGGCCTGGACCTGTACGGGCTGCGAGACAAGCTCGCCGCGCGCGGCGTGCAGTACGTGCCGGAAGGAACCCCTGATGGGCTCGGCTGACGGGGTGCGGTGCATGCTGATGCGGGGCGGGACGTCGAAGGGGGCGTACTTCCTGGCCGGGGACCTGCCGGCGGATCCGGCCGAACGGGACGACCTGCTGCTGCGCATCATGGGCAGTCCCGACACCCGGCAGATCGACGGCATCGGCGGGGCGCATCCGCTGACCTCCAAGGTGGCCGTCATCAGTCGTTCTGATCGGGCGGACGCCGACGTTGATTACCTGTTCCTGCAGGTCGGCGTCGATGCGGCCACCGTCTCGGCCCGGCAGAACTGCGGCAACCTGCTGGCCGGCGTGGGCCCGTTCGCGGTCGAGCGGGGCCTGGCGGCCAAGGCGCCGGTCCGGATCCACATGGTCAACTCCGGCAGCGTGGCCACCGCCACCTTCCCCGGGGCGGACGGCACCGTCGACTACGACGGCCAGACCGCGATCGCCGGGGTGCCGGGGACGGCGGCGGCGGTAGTTCTCGCCTTCGACGACGGGCAGCGGAGCGCGGGGACGCAGGGGTTGGCCACCGGCACCCTGCTGCCGACCGGGCACGTCCGCGATGTCATCGACGGCGTCACCGTGACCTGCGTGGACAACGGCATGCCGGTGGTGGTCGTGGCCGCGTCCGAGCTCGGCCGGACTGGGTACGAGACGGTCGCTGAGCTCGAAGCGGATGCTGAACTCAACCGGCGGGTGCAGGCGCTGCGGCTCGCGGCCGGCGAACTGATGGGCCTGGGCGACGTGTCCGGCACCTCGGTGCCGAAGGTCTCGCTCGTGGCCGCCCCGGCGGCCGGCGGCACGATCTGCACCCGGACGTTCATCCCGGTGCGGGTGCACGATTCGATCGGGGTACTCGGCGCGGTCAGCGTCGCGACCGCGCTGCTGCTTGACGGGGCCGCCGGAGCCGGGCTAGCCGTGGCCAAACCGGGGCAGACGCGTTTCGACATCGAGCACCCCACCGGGCACCTCGAGGTCGAGGTCGAGATCGACACCACTCGCCAGCCGCCCGCGGTGATCCGCGCCGGAGTGGTGCGGACCGCGCGCAAGCTGTTCGACGGCACCGTCTTCCCCCGGAGGTACTCGTGAGGCAGGACCCCGCGGCCACCCGGCCGCCGTTGCACGACGTCGCGCACCTGGGGCACATCGAGCTGCTGACGCCGGAACCCGAGGCGAGCCTGCGGTTCTTCGTCGACGTGCTCGGGCTGACAGAGAACGGCCGCGAGGGCAACTCAGTCTACCTGCGCACCTGGGACGACTACGAGCATCACACAGTCAAGCTCACCGCGCACGACACCTCGGGCATCCGCCGGGTGGGGCTGCGGGCGTCGAGCCAGCAGGCGCTCGAGGCGCGCGTCCGCGCGATCGAGGCAACCGGGCTGGGCATCAGCTGGAAAGACGGCGACCCTGGTATCGGGCCTGCCTACCTGTTCCGTGATCCGGACGGGCACGAGCTCGAGCTGTACTGGGAGACCGAGTGGTACTCGCCGCCGCAGGAGCTGAAGCCGTCGCTGAAGAACCAGGCTCAGGCCTACCCGGGGCGCGGCGTGTGCGTGCGGCGGCTGGACCACGTGAACTACCTGGCCGCCGACGTCCCGCCCAGCGGCGAGTTCGTCCGCGACGTGCTCGGCGGCCGGGTGACCGAGCAGATCAGGCTCGACGACGGCACCATCTCCGGGCAGTGGCTGCACTTCACCAACAAGGGCTACGACCTGGTGTACACGCGGGACTGGACCGGCAGCACCGGGCGGCTGCACCACGTCGCGTTCGCGCCAGACACGCGGGAGGACATCCTGCGCGCGGCCGACATCTGCCTGGACCGCGGCGTGTTCATCGAGACCGGGCCGCACAAGCACGCGATCCAGCAGACGTTCTTCCTCTACGTCTACGAGCCCGGCGGCAACCGGATCGAGCTGTGCAACCCGGCCGCGCGGCTGGTGCTGGCGCCGGACTGGCGCACGATCACCTGGACCGAAGCCGAGCGCGCCAAAGGCCAGGCCTGGGGGCTGAAAACCATCGAGTCGTTCCACACCCACGGCACGCCGCCGGTGCCGTAGGGCAGAGTAGAGCCATGACGAATCAGCTGGACGGGACCGTCGCCCTGGTGACAGGCGCCTCAAGCGGCATCGGGACGGCGACGGCGGAGGCGCTGGCGGCGCTGGGCGCGACGGTGGCGCTGGCCGCGCGGCGGACCGAGCGGATCACCGAGCTCGCGGGCAAGATCCGGGCCGGCGGCGGGACCGCGCTGGCCATCACCGCGGACGTGACCAGCGAGCCGGAGGCACGGGCCGCGGTGGAGCGGACGGTGGCCGAGCTTGGCCGGCTGGACACGCTGGTCAACAACGCCGGCGTGATGCTCCTCGGGCCCGCGGTGGGCGCGCCGCTCGAGGAGTGGCGCAACATGGTGGACCTCAACCTGTCCGGGCTGCTGTACTGCACCCACGCGGCGCTCCCGCACCTGCTCGACGCGGCCGCCAGCGGCCCGCGACAGGTCGCGGACCTGGTAAACGTGAGCTCGGTGGCCGGCCGGGTGCCACGCAGCGGCAGCGCGGTCTACAACGCCACCAAGCACGGGGTCGGCGCGTTCAGTGAGGCGCTGCGGCAGGAGGTCACCCGGCGGCACCTGCGGGTCAGCGTGATCGAGCCAGGCGCGGTCGACACCGAGCTGGTCAGCCACAACCGGCCGGAAGTCGCCGAACGTCACCACCAGCGATTCGCGCAGACACAGAAGATGGAGGCGGCCGACATCGCCGAGACGATCGCCTTCGTCGTCACCCGGCCGCGGCACATGTCGATCAACGAGGTGCTGGTGCGGCCCACGGAGCAGGACAACTAGCGCGGGGCGGGCCTTACTGGGGTAGTTGCAGGTCGGGCGGGGTCGGGGTGGTGATGACCGAGAACACCGCGCCCTGATTGTCGGCGACCACGCCAATCCGGCCGTAGGGACTGTCGTGGACGGGGTCCACGATGCTGCCGCCGAGCTCGCCGACCGTGGCCACCGCCGCGTCGGTGTCGTCGACGGCGAAGTAGGCTGACCAGACTGCGGGCGCTCCCTCCGGCGTCCCGTCCGGATACTGGCCGATGCCGCCGACCTCGCGCCCGTCGACCATGAGCATCGCGTACCTGAAGGCGCCCTCACTCACGTCCTGGTAGTCGTAGCCGAAGACGGCGCGGTAGAAGGCCTTGCTCGCGTCGTAGTCCCGGCTCAGATGCTCGTTCCAGGTCAGCGAGCCGGTCTCGTTGGCCAGGCCGATCCCGGTCGTCGTCCCGCCCTGCCACAGGCCGAAGATGGCTCCGGCCGTATCGACAGCCAGGGCCATCCGGCCGGAATCGGTGACATCGGCCGGCTCGACCAGCAGCTGGCCGCCCGCCGCCTTGATCGCGGCGGCGACCGCGTCCGCGTCGTCGGCGGCCAGGTACGTGGTCCAGGTCGGCAGCGCGCCGGGCGGACCGAAGTTCGGGCTGAGGCCCGCGACGATCCGGCCGTTCTTGTGGCAGATCGAGTAGCCGCCCGTCTCCGGGCCGCCCGACTCGATGTCCCAGCCGAACAAGGCCTGGTAGAAGGCGATCGCCTTCGGCGCGTCGCCGACAGTAACGTCGGCCCAGCACGGTGTGCCAGCCAGCCACGGGGTGTCACGCGTTACCATTCGCGCACCTCCCAGCCGCCTTCTCGTTGCCGATGACGCTAACACAGGGCGAGTCGGGCCTGCCCCCTACACTGGGCATTCATGTACGCCAAGACCAGGCCGACAGCGGGAAGCCTGACGCCGAAGCAAAAGCGGATCTTCGCCATCACCGGCATCGTGGTCATCCTGCTGCTCGGCGGCCTGGGCGTGTGGGGGGCGCTGGCCCATGACACCTACGGCGCGTCGGCTAACGGCTGCGTGAACGTCATCCTGCCGAGCTCCACCGGCGGGTCCACCCTGCACTACTGCGGATCACAGGCGAAAGCGTTCTGCCAGACCGCGTTCCAGGGCACCGACCAGGTCTCACTGCGCGCCCGGCCGCAGTGCGTGCTGGCCGGGCTTGGCCCCCCAAGCTCCGCGAAACCCTAGCGGGGGTGCTCGCGTGATCAGGGCAGCGCGCGTGGCTTGGCGGGGGCGCAGGGCAGACTGCGGGCATGACGATCTTTACTGAGCACGAGGGCGTGAATCCCGTCGTCGCGCAGGTGGTGCGGTCCGGCTTCGCCGAATCATGGCACCGCGGGGCGGTGGCCGGACTTGGCGCCGACGGGACTCAGGTGATCAGCGCCGGCCAGACGGACGTGCCGTTCTTTCCCCGGTCGGCGAACAAGCCCTTGCAAGCGGCGGCGATGCTTCGCGGCGGCCTTGAGCTGGACGGTGAGCTGCTGGCGCTGGCCGCGGCGAGCCACTCCGGCGAGGACTTCCACGTAGACGGCGTGCGGAAGATCTTGTCCGGGGCCGGCCTGAGCGAGGATGACCTGCGCTGCCCCGCGGGCTGGCCGCTCGATATCGACACCGCGCGCCGCATGATCCTCCGCGGCGAGGATGAGTCCAGGATCCGGATGAACTGCTCGGGCAAGCACGCGGCCATGCTGGCCACCTGCGTGCTGAACGGCTGGCCGACGGCCGGATACCTGGCGCCGGATCATCCGTTGCAGCTCGCGATCCGGCGAACCGTCGAGGAACTCGCCGGACAGCAGGCGAGCGCGGCCGGCATCGACGGCTGCGGCGCGCCGCTGTTCGCGCTGACGCTGGACGGGCTGGCCCGCGCGTTCCGGACGCTGGTGCTCTCGGCGGCCAGGACGCCAGAGCGCCGGGTGGCCGACGCCATGCGCAGGTACCCGGAGTGGACCAGCGGGACGGACCGGGACGAACGCAAGCTGATGGACGCGGTGCCTGGACTGCTGGTCAAGGCGGGCGCCGAGGGCGTCGCCGCGTTCGCGTTCGCGGACGGCAGGTCCGGCGCCGTCAAGATCGACGACGGGATGGCGCGCGGCCGGACGCCGGTCACGGTGGCGGCGCTGCGCCTGCTCGGTGCCGTCGTGCCCGATGAGCTCGCCACCGTTCCCGTCATGGGCGGCGAGGCCGACGTGGGCGCCGTCCGCGCCGTTCTCTAGCGGCCGCCTCGGCGCCGCCGGCTAGCGCGCACGGAGAAAATGTCAGGGGCGCGCCGTAGGATTGCGCGGTGAGCAAGAAGACACGGTCGCGTCGCAGCGCACCCATCAGCAAGGCAGCCGCGAAAAGGGCTCTGGTCGCCAAGGCCGTGACACCGGCCGGGAAGGAGCTGGCGGCCAGGGCGGCCATCAGCGGTGCGCGGGCGAGCGCCGGAACAGCGAGCGCCGGAACGGCGAGCGCGCCTGAACGCAGCGAAGCCGACGAGTTCGTCCAGCGGATACTGTCCGGCCTGTGGGCCGGGGTCGAGTCGGGTGATCCGCTGCGGGCCGAAATCGAGACCTCCACCTGCATGGGGATACCGTACGTGCTGGGCCAGCGGGATCCGGCCGAGATCGAGTCCTTTATCTCCACCGTCCTGGTCGACGGGGCCGTCCGCCGGGAGACGCCCGACGGCGCCGCGCTGCTCCGCGTGCTGATGGCGCTCGGCGCCAAGGGCGTCAAGAAGTCGGCCAGCCAAGCGCTGGCTCAGCTGACCGACATCGGCATCTACCCGCCAGAGTGGGTGACCGAGATCGGGAAGGTGACGCCCGGCCAGGCCTGGCGCCGGTACGACGTGTTCGGCGACGACGAGGCGATCGCGGCGACGTTCGGTTACGGGGAATCCGAGCACGGCGTCGTGGTGCAGGTTGACCTGACCGGCATCCCCATCGCCACCGCGGTCGGCGTGGCCACCAACGCCGGGAACCTGATCGAGGCCATGAGCCACCATGAGGATGAGTTCGATCGTTCCGAGCAGATCAGCCTGGCCGAAGCGCGCCGTCACATGGAAGGGCCGCTGACCCGGTCTGAGCAGGACCCGGACCCGGGCCTGTCCACCGAGACCGTCGCCTACCTGCCCCTCGCCCGGACCCGGATCCGCCGCCTGCCCGCCGAGGACGGCGAGCCGGCGAAGGAGTTCACCGCGGCCGATCGCGCGGCCGCGGCCGAGGACTTCATGAAGAGCCCGCTGGCCGCGGACGCCGTCGCGGCCGACGAGGAATCCACCCGATTCTGGGCTGAGGTGCTGACCGGCTACAGCAGCCGCATTCCCGGCGAGCCGCCGGGCCAGGTCGGGCCCCGCAAGCTCGCGCACATACTCCTTGGCCACGTGTCCAACACCTTCGTCCTGTCCGCCGCGCAGCGCCAGCACCTCGAGCCCGCGGTGACCGCGTGGACCCACTGGTCCGCCGCGTACCGGGGCCTGGGTGAGGCTGAGACAGCGCGCCTGGTTGAGCATCTCCCCGACATGTTCAGCCGGTTCGACGAGGCCTACGGCCAGCCGGACGCGGCCGCGGTCCGCGGCTACGTCTCCGACCTTGCCACCAGCGACGCCGACGTGTCCTGGCTGGCCCGCAACGTTGGGCGCCGCATGTTCGCCCTGCCGATGCCCGGCCGTCAAAGTGGCCCCAGCCAGCGGAACGTCGGCGACCCGGCTGACCGCCGGGCCCTGACCGAGGCCGAGTTCGGCGGGTGCACTCCGCCGAACGGCATGACCAGCGAGCAGTTCGTGGACGCCGCGTACGGCGTCATCTCCGAACTCTGGCGCGAGGATTCTGACGAGACCTTCCAGGTCGCGAACCGGTTGTTCGCCGAGGGCGTCTCGCGGCACGACATCATCCACCGGCTGGCCGGCGCACCCGCCCCGACGAGGGGCTCATCGATCATCCGTTGAGTTCTGAGCCGTCGTGCCGTCTCACTTTCTGGCGGCGCGTCGTCCGGACGGCTGCGACAGGGACAGGCGACGAAGGAAGGCCCGGGCGATGAGCTACCCGGACGTGAACGGCATCGACCCGTACTGGGCTACTCCTTCGGCGGCGCGACCGCCCCGCGCACCGCGATCCAGCATCCGCACCTGGTGCGGCGGCTCGGACGTCGCGGAGATCACCGCCGCCGTCACGCACTACGACCTCTTCGCCCCGCCCGACCTGGCGACCGCGGTCATTCCCTTCCTGGACGCACCGTCGCTCGAGCCGCCGGCCCCGTTCACTCCGTGAGTCGCCCGGGTCCGTTACCGGCTGGGGCGCAGGACGGTTCAGTTCGCGCCGCGGACCGCCCGGGCCAGTGCGTGCGGCGACGGCTCGAGCTGGGCGAACAGGGCCGTCAGCTGGGTGGCCGCGTGCTGCCTGGCCTGCTGCGCCTGCGCCGTCGCCTGCTCATAGACCTGCCGGTAGGCCAGGGCCCAGTGCTGTGCACTCGCGGCCGTGGCATCGGCCGCAGGCCGGACGGACACCGGTGGCGGCCGCCCGTCCGTGCCGATCGTGACGCCGTACCTGGACGCGACGTACGCCTCGTCCTGCAGCGCGCTCTGGATCATGGCCAAATCGACGGCGAGGCCGTCGAGGATGCTGGCGGTCTGGCCGATCACCGTCGCCAGCGCTTCGGCGGTGACCGGATCCTGATGCCGGGCGGCGCTCATCTCGGCCGCGAAGCCGAAAAGCGCGCTCGCGAGCGCGTGCAGACCGCCGATGTCTCGGCCCACCCAGTCTTCGGCGGGCATCAGTTGCTGCCCTTGCTCGTCCGGCATCCCGGTCATGACGTCCCCACGGGGCCCCGGGGCAGTGCGGATACCGCCCTCTACCCAGGACTACGGCGGTAAGCCGGCCCTGGTTCGATGCCGGGCCTCAGGAACTCACAACGGCCCGCAGCCGGGCCAGGGCCGTGGTGTAGGCATGCTCGGGCGGGCGGGCATAGCCGTTGACATCCTCCCCCGCCTGAAGGCGGGGGATTCCAGCTACTACGCCGATTGGAGCAGCAGGTGAGGTTCGCGGTTCACGGGCCGGGCTACCCCGTCGCCTCCCCGCGCAGTCACGGCGTGCCCCGCCGCGATGCTGAT
>OCTA010001690.1_pt1 | contig 20263 bp, 20 predicted proteins | sample 1538991 | NCBI WGS metagenome assembly OCTA01 (sample SAMEA3539302, study PRJEB22396) | soil metagenome | biome: tundra; feature: field; material: soil | place: USA | collected 2010-05 | depth 0.15 m | reverse complement strand
GTGATCAGTGATCAGTGATCGGTGAGCAGTTCTGCGCCTTTGCTCCTTTGCGCCTCTGCGTTAAGCCCCCACTATCTCAGGCTCAGCTCGGATTGTCGGGTTCCGGCGGGGTCTGGAGGTGTTTCTTGAGTTGGTGCCGGGCAACCAGCCTCTGCGTGAACACGTAGGAGAGGAGGGCGAACGGGGCGCCGCACACAACCGACCCGATCAGCAAAGGTTTGCCGACCGTGAAGAAAGTCGTCCAGTGTCGCCAGGAGTAACCCTGCACATGCATCTTGGTCAGCGCCGGCGGGAAATGATGCGGCTGGCTTAAGAGCCAGAAGCCCACGTCGTATTCCCACCGGAAAAGCAGCGGCATCAGGGGCAGGAGGATGTCGTGCGCCGCGCTGGCAAAGACCGCCGCAATGATGTTGCTGCGGGTCAGCCAAGCGAACAGGATGGTCAGAACCGTCTTCAGGCCGAACAGGGGAGTGAAGCCGATGAAGATGCCAATGGCGACGCCGCCCGCGATAGCCTCCGGCGTGTCGCGAATCGCGAGCAGCTTCAACGAGTGCTCATGTAGCCAGCGATGTGGGTTCATGCTCTATTCCAACCGCCGATTGTATGCCACCGCATCCTTATACCGTACTCCACTGCCGCCGAAGATGTCCAGCGCTGAACCGATCGTCAGGTCTATCCTGCCCTGCCCCAGCCGCGTCACCGCCTCCAGGTCCGCCAGGGAACTGGCGCCGCCCGCGTAGGTGGTCGGGATCGGCGACCATTGCGCGAGGCTCGAGACAAGCTCCTGATCAATACCGCGGCACTGCCCTTCGATATCGACGGCGTGAATCAGGAACTCGGCGCACCACGCAGCGAGCTTCTCCAGGCTTTCGCGGCTGAGCGCCAGGTCGGTGAACTTCTGCCAGCGGTCGGTGACCACGAAATAAGCCGCGCCGCGCCGGCGGCAGCTCAAGTCCAGAACCAGACGCGCCTTGCCGACCGACTCGGAGAGCTGCGCGAGGCGTGCCCAATCCACTTGCCCGCCGCGGAACACCCACGAGGTGACTATGACATGCGAAGCGCCCGCGTCCAGCCACGCCTGTGCGTTGTCGAGATTGACGCCGCCGCCGATTTGCAGCCCGCCAGGATAGACCATCAACGCCGCGCGTGCTTCAGTCTCGTTGCCCGGACCGAGCATGATCACGTGCCCGCCTTTCAGGCCGTCGCGCTTGTAGAGTTCGGCGTACCAGGCGGCTGGCCGGTCGGAGACAAAGTTCGTCTGTAACCGTCCCGGCCCGGCATCCAGGGTGCCGCCGACGATTTGCTTCACTTTGCCCTCATGAAGATCGATGCAAGGCCGAAACACGCCTTATCCTATAGTCCAAGGTCCAAAGTCCAAAGTCCAAAGTCTCCCCTATTTTGCTCTGGCATTCCGGGGCCGGGTTGTCTTTCCTATCCGGGTCGGTCGGTGTTCAGCCGTGGCTTAAACCAACATGAATCACACAAAAGTCTCCGCCGCGCGCGTCCGCCAAATCCTGGCCGGCGCGAGCCGAACCCGCGTCCTGGTGGTAGGCGATGCGATGCTCGACCATTTTGTCCGGGGCAGCGTGGCGCGCATATCGCCGGAAGCGCCGGTGCCGGTGGTGGATTTCGAGGACGAGAACTTCATGCCCGGCGGCGCGGCCAACGTCGCGCGCAACCTGACCGCCCTCCAGGTGCCCACGGAGTTGCTGGGGGTCGTGGGCCGCGACCCGGCGGCCAGGCAACTGAAAGCCCTCCTCAGCGAATACCACATTGGCTGCCGCGGCTTGCTCGACGCCTCGGGCCGCACCACCAGCGTCAAGACCCGCATTGTCGCCCACAAACAGCAGGTCGTCCGCATCGACCGCGAGACGCGCGACGGGCTCAGCGCCTCGCTAACCGGGCGATTGCTGGGCACGGTGCGATCGATGATTCCGCGCGCAGCGGCGGTGATCGTGGGCGATTATGGAAAAGGGGTCGTCACCCAACCGCTCGTGGATGAGATCAAACGCATTTGCCGCGAGCATGGGGTCTGGCTCAGCCTCGATCCCAAGCCGGTGCATCACCTTAATCTGGCTGGGCTCTCGCTGATCACGCCAAACCGCAAGGAGGCCTTCGAGCTGGCCGGCCTCCAGGATGAGACGCGGCACAACAATCCGTTCGCGGACACCAACCTCATGCGTGTCGCCGAGGGGCTGTTGAATGAATTCCGGCCGGCAGTGCTCCTGATCACACTGGGTGAATTGGGGATGCTGCTTTGCCGGCACGGGCAGAAGCCGTTTCACATACCGACGGTCGCCCAGGAAGTCTTCGACGTGTCCGGCGCGGGTGACACGGTGATTGCGACCTTCACCCTGGCGGTCGCGGCGGGGGCGTCACCATTGGAAGCTGCGATTATTTCCAATCACGCCGCCGGGATTGTGGTCGGCAAGGTTGGCACGGCCACGGTTGCCACCGAGGAGTTGCTGGCAAGCTTCAAACCGCAGCGTTGACTTAGTCAGTTTCCGCTTGTCGAGTGCTGATTCTACCACGAAGGTTGGACCATGACGGGGACCAAAGTAACCGCTGAAACCATCCGCGCGATGAAGGGGCGCGGAGAGAAGATCGCCGCGCTCACCGCCTACGATTGTCCGATGACCCGGCTGCTGGATGAAGCAGGGGTCCCGCTGATCCTGGTCGGCGATTCGCTGGGCATGGTGGTGCTGGGTTACCCGGACACCACGCATGTCACCATGGCGGAGATGGAACATCACACCCGCGCCGCGGCCCGCGCCAAACCGCGTGCCTTGCTGGCAGCGGACCTGCCCTACCACAGTTACGACACCGTCGCGGACGCGGTAGCTAACGCAAAGCGCCTCGCCGCCGCCGGGGCGGAAGGCGTCAAAGCCGAGGGCGGTGCGGAGATTCTGGAGCAGGTCCGCGCGATTGTGGGAAGCGGGATTCCTTTCCTGGGCCATCTCGGCATGTTGCCCCAGCATGTAATTGAAGAGGGCGGTTACCACGTTAAGGGGAAGAGCGAGCCGGAACACCAGCGATTGCTGGCGGATGCGCGCGCACTGGCAACCGCGGGCGCTTTCGCCGTGGTGCTCGAACTGGTCACGCCGCGTGTGGCGAAGGAACTGACGCAACAGGTTTCCATCCCTACCATAGGGATTGGCGCAGGGCCGGACTGCGACGGGCAAATCCTGGTCACGCCCGATCTGCTGGGCATGTTGCCCTGGTTCAGTCTTAAACATGTGAAGCCCAAGCTTAACGCTGCCGAGCAGATGCGGACGGTGGTCAAGGCTTGGAAACAGAGCGTAGAAGCAGTGAAGGGGTGAAAAGTTAAAGGATGAGAATGAAGCGACTAACACACATTGATGCGCGTGGAGAGGCCAGCATGGTCGATGTTTCAGCCAAGCCGGTGATGTTCCGCGAAGCCGTGGCCAGCGGAGAGGTGCGGCTGCAAAGAACCACATTGAAACTCATAGAGTCCCAGACCATTGCCAAAGGCAACGTCCTGGCCGCGGCTCGATTGGCGGGCATCCTGGCCGCCAAGAAGACCGGTGAACTCATTCCCCTCTGCCATCCCTTGCCCCTCACGCATTGCGAGGTCAACTTTGCCATTCCGAAGACCCTGGATCGCATTGTCATTACCGCTTCCGCCAAAATCGCAGCCCAGACGGGTGTGGAAATGGAAGCTCTCACAGCCGTCAGCATTGCCGGTCTGACGATCTACGACATGTGCAAGGCGGTGGACAAGACTATGCGCGTGACCAACGTCAGGCTGGTTTCCAAGACGAAACGATGAGTTGGGATTCGTTAAGGATTATGCAAATCCATGTTGGCATTATCACAGTCTCAGATCGCGCGTCGCAGAGCGTTTACGACGACCGCGGGGGCCCGGCGTTGAAGGCGGCAGCGGAGGGTTGTGGCTGGAAGGTGCTGGCTGAGGCGCTCGTCGCCGACGAGAAGCCGGATATCCAGGGCGCGGTGCGCGAGCAGATTGCGCGAGGCTGCCAGCTCATCCTGACCACCGGCGGCACGGGTGTGGCCCGGCGCGACGTGACGCCTGAGGCGGTGCGCGAGATCGGCGCACGCGAGCTGCCGGGCTTTGGCGAAGTCATGCGGCTGGAATCGATGAAGCTCACGCCAAACGCCATTCTCTCACGAAGTTTGGCCATTGTGGTGGAGAAGGTTTTGGTGATCTGCCTGCCGGGCAAGCCCAAGGGTGCAGTCGAGTGCCTGGGCTTTGTCGCCGGGGCTATTCCGCATTGCATTGAAGTCTTGCAGGAAGCGTCGACGAGCTGTTAGCCGGCTTAAGACAGGAACTTTTTGCCACGGCGGTTGTTCAAGGATAGAATCAGCACATGGACCTGGATTCACTAGTCAATCTGGCGGCCACGAACGGAGCCAGCGATTTGCATCTGGAAGCGGGGCTGTCGGCGGCCCTGCGGATTCGCGGCACCCTGCGGACCACCGGCGAACCCCTCCCGGCGAGTCTGCTGCTGGACATGGCGCGCCAAGTCACCGGCGAAGAGGAGTGGCCGCGGTTCCTGGAGCAGAAGTCGTTCGACTGCTCGCGAAACTTCCACGGTGTGCGCGTCCGCATCAACATCCTGCAGACCTCCCGCGGCATCGGTTTCGCCATCCGCCTGCTCTCTTCCTTCACCGCGACAATCGAGAAGCTTAATTTGCATCCCGACTTCAAGAAACTGGTCACCGCCCACAACGGATTGATCCTGGTCAGCGGTGCGACGGGTTCCGGCAAATCCTCCACCCTGGCCGCTTTGATCCAGGAGATCAATGTGACCGATACGCGGCACATTGTGACGATTGAAAGCCCCATCGAATACACCTTCCGCCCGCGCCGCGCCTACATCCGGCAGCGCGAGGTCGGGCGCGACACGCCGAGCTTCGAGCAGGCGCTCATCGATTCATTGCGCGAAGACCCCGATGTGCTGATGGTGGGCGAGATGCGCGACCCGGAGACGATGCGGCTGACCTTGGCCGCGTCAGAGACCGGCCACCTCGTGATGGCCACCGTCCATTCCTCGACCTGCGCCGAAGCCCTGCAACGGGTGGTGTCCGCCTTCCCGGCCGAAATCCAAAGCAGCGTCGCCGCGCAACTGGCCGATTGCATGCTGGCCGTCATTTCCCAGCGGCTGCACTTTCGACCCGAGCTGAACATCCGCGTGCCGGAATGCGAGATTCTCGTCCCGACTCATGCGGTGAAGAACTTCATCCGCAACCGCGATTTCTTCAAGATCAGCTCCTCGCTGGAGACGGGCGCCGAGCATGGCATGTGGACCGTGCAGCGATATCGGGCATGGCTGGATAGCCGCAGGAATTGGTACATACCGGGGAAAAGCGTTGACCCGGCTGACAGTGAGCCGGGCGAAGCCGCGCCGCCCCCAGCCCATCCCCCGGCCTTTCCCCTCGCCCCTAAGTCGGCGAAGCCTGAGACGAAAAATGTTTCGCCTTTGCACATGCCGGGCAGTAAACCGCCCGGGAGGATTGAGATTGAACCAGGGGAGAGCGAGTTCGGGAAGATTCTTAAGCGACCCGGTGAATAGTGTAATACTTCCCACTCTGTGCTGCCTAGTGCTCCTCGCGCTCGCGGGGTGTGTCTCCAAGAGCAAGGCTAACGCCCAGGCGCGAGCCGCCTATATGGCCGGGCAGCAACAGGCGATGACGAGGATGCAGCTTGCTCAGACCCAGGGTCAGGGCCCCTGCGTCACGGTGAATGGCGAGGTCCGGAACCGCGTTGTACCCTGGACGCAGGGTCTTACTCTGGCCAAGGCCGTGCTCGCCGCCGATTACTACGGCACCAAAGACCCGGGCCAAATCCTCGTCGTGCACAACGGCATCGCGAACCGCGTTGATCCCAAACAGTTGCTGAGCGGGGTGGACATTCCCTTGCAGCCGGGGGATACCGTGCAGCTTGTGCCGCAAGCCACGGCACCTAGCCAGTAGCGCGCGCGCAACGCGCGAGTAGTTCTCCCTCTCCTCCTTTGGAGGAGAGAACCTCTCGAAATACGTATTTCGCGCTTTGCGCCCTTGAACCTGCCTGCGCGGTGGTCAAAAATAGCCGTTCTTCGCAACATGCTGGGGTACAATGCGTTGCGAATGTCGGATTTTGGAGGTTCCTGGGCAGGGTTGGGGAGGAGGCCCACTAACTTTCTGGAGGCTGCGGCTCGTGGCGACCTTCCAGCGAGTGGCCCCACCAATATATCTGGCGTCGTGCTGGCAGAGAACGAAGGCCTCCTCTCCCTGGCCCTCTCCTCCAGAAGAGGAGAGGGAAACGGCGCCGCGACCGGTGCACACCGCGATCCGTGTAAGGGCCCAGCGTCCCCGGGCGCAGCGGCGTCCGCAGACTCTCCCAAGCGCTGGGGCAGTCGGACCTTGCTGCGCCTAGGGATGTGCGCACTCCCGGGCAGTCGCTTTCGCTCGTCCTGGCCGCAAGACGCGCCATACCTCCAGGCCGCGTTGCACTTTCTTCGTGCTCTGCACGGAGGCTTCGCTTATACCTTGCCGCCATGACCGAGCCCGAGCCGCTTCAACAGATCGACCGCACCTACGTGCGCTATCGTCACCGCAAGCTTTCCTATTTCTCCGGCTGCGACTACTTCCGGCTCACCAGCCATCCGCGCGTCATCGCGGCCTTGCAGGCCGGCGTGAAGAAATACGGGCTGAACGTGGCCGCTTCCCGACTGACCACGGGCAACCATGCGCTTTACCGTGAACTGGAGGCGCAACTCACCGACTTCTTTGGCGCGGAAAGCGCCCTGCTCGTCGCCAGCGGCTACGTCACCAACCTCGTCGTCGCTCAGACGTTGGCCGGGAATTTCTCGCACGCCCTCATCGATGCTGGGGCGCACCCCTCGCTCGCGGACGCCGCGCGCTTCCTGGATTGTCCGGTGCTCCAGTTCAAGTCCCGCGATGCCGAGGCCTTGGCTGGCGCCGTCCAGCGATGCGGCCCCGGGTCTAAGCTGCTGCTGCTCACCGACGGAATGTTTTCGTCCGACGGCTCGGCTGCCCCGCTGGCCGAATACCTGAAGGTCCTGCCCAAAGACGCGTTGATCCTCGTCGATGACGCGCACGGTGCCGGGGTTCTAGGTCGCAACGGCCAGGGCGCGCCCGAACATGCGGGAGTGAGCCGCCGCCGCATCATTCAAACCGTCACGTTGAGCAAGTCGTTCGGCGCTTACGGCGGCGCGATCCTCGGCAGCGCCCGCCTGCGCCAACAAATCCTCGACCGCAGCCGGATGTTCGTCGGCAGCACCGCCCCGCCCCTGCCGCTCGTCAATGCGGCGCTTGCGGGCGTCCGGATTCTGAAGGCGGACAAGAGCTTGCGGCGAAGACTGGTCGTGAACGCGGCCCACGTGAAAACGGCCTTGCGCCAGGCGGGCCTGCCGTTAGCCGAAACGCCCGGACCTATTGTACCTTTGCTCCCCCGGAGCGCGCGCGAAGCGGCCCGCCTGAACCGTGCGCTGTTCGCGGCGGGCATCTATCCCCCGTTCATCAAATATCCCGGCGGACCGCCCAGCGGCTACTTTCGCTTTGTCATTTCCAGCGAACACACCCGCCCGCAGCTCGATCGCCTGCTCGGGGCGTTGATTCCTTTCGTCCGCAGGCAAGCAAATCGCGATTGAGATTAGGGCTTGCGAGGATGTTCGCCCTCCCGGGGACGACAACAGCCCAAGAGGTCGTTTTCGGAAGCCCAAATCCTCGCCGGGGTGGAGCACGAGGCAAATCTGGCTAGAGGGCCCGTTCCGGACGTCGCGGAGTTCACCGACATCGGGAAATGGCGAAGTGGTGGAAGTGGACGACGACATGAGCGCACATGACCATCTCATTCGCCGGTTGGTAGTGCTGCCGTGACCGCCAGGGACTGAAAGATAAGGATTGACCTGACAAGAATTATCTCTTCAACTGTTTGGCACTGCATCTGCTGGAATTCTGTGGCTGACGTTCAGCAGTGCAGGCTGCTGTTCAGTCGAGGAATGGAACTATGGCTCGGAAGTCCATGCCCGAAACGAAGGTGCCGCGCGCCAATCTGTGCGGTGGCCGCCGGATGGTTTTAGCCTTTTTCGGACTGATGCTTCCGCACATAGCCAGCCATGCCGCATCTCCGTTTCGGGTGACCGCGTTTGGCCGGGCCGGCCTGTTGACGTGGACGAACGCCCCGGTGCCGGGAGTTTGCACCGTCCAGGCGTGCACCACACCCAGCGGACCCTGGACTCCCGGGCAGAACGCCTTTGCCACCAATTCGTCGGGCGCGCTCTCAGTACCGCTGGTCGGCGGAACCCGCTTTCATCGAATGCAGGCCGTCGATGTCCCACCCACACCACAAGGCTTTACCAACCTGGTTTACGCCTACGGGATCCTCGAAACCATCGCGGGCAACGGCCTTGGCCGACTGGACGGCATCGATTACTGGTCCGCGACCTATGAAGGCGGTCTGGCAACCTCGGCGGCTTTGTCCCGACCCCACGTCGCAATGGCCGACCGCGCCGGCAGCGTCTATATTGCCGACAAGAACAGTCACTCGGTCCTTAAAGTCACGCCGGACGGCACCATTCAGACTCACGCCGGCACTCACGTCGGGGGGTTCAACGGTGAAGGCCCAGCCGCTGCCACGAGCCTGCAACTTAACTCTCCCAATGGTCTGTGGGTCCTCCCGGAAGGCATTGTTTATGTCCTGGACACCGACAACGGCCGGGTGCGGCGCGTGAACACTAACGGCACCATGATGACGCTATTCCAGGCCACCACTGATGGATCGGCTATAAGCACCGGGCGTGGTCTCTGGGTCAAGGCCGATGAGTCGCTAGCCTATTTCTGCGCCGGAACGAAGGTGCGGAGCTGGACGCCATCGGGAGGGGTCCACACGCTCGCTTCGGGCTTCACCGAACTGGGCACTCTATTTGTCGCGCAGGAAGGAGATGTAATTGTGTGTGATCGTGGCGCGAACTACGCCTATCGCATCCATCCCGACGGCTCGGTGATCGTGCTGGCGGGTAACGGCGGGACGACGGGAGGCGGCGATGGCTCATCGGCCTTGGCCACCGGCCTCTATGGCGTACGCAGCCCCTGGCCCGTACCCACGGGCGGTTATCTGCTTCTTTCTCATGAAGGATGCCAGCTTTGGTACTTGGATGCTGCCGGCATTATCCACCTGCTGTTGAACGGGTCAGGGGGCTTCATGCACGCCGGCGACGGCTCGTTCTTTTATGATCCATCCATCCCAAAAATCAGTGAAGGCCGCAGCGTCACCATGGATTACGATGGCAATATCCTGATTTGCGAAAGCGACTATGGCTACATCCGCCGGATTCGGTTTCAAAGAATGCCCGGCAACTGAGGCTCTGAGAACCGACTGACTTGCCCGATCCTGCGTCACTTCCCTTCCAGCGCCAAGTGATGCCTGTCCAAGGTGCTGCCATCGGCATAGGCCAGTTGGGCCAGGGTTCGGTTGTACTCGGCCAGCGCTTGGAGTTCGGCGGTGCGGGCCGCCGTCAGGGTCTCCTGCGCCTGGAGCACAAAGAAGCTGGTCGAGAGCCCGTTCTGGAGTTTCTTCTGCTCTGCGGCCAGGGCGGCTTCGGCAAAGGAACGGGCTTTTCGCGTCGAGCCGACCTGGCTGAAGCAGGAGTGGACCCGGTTGATGTAATCGGCGATCTGCACCAGCACCTCTTGTTCGGCCTTCTTAAGTTGCAATTCGGCGATTTGCTTGGCGGCCCGGCTGGCGCGGTAATTGCCGCGTTCGGTGGCATTGTCGAGGGGAAAGCTCAGCACGACCCCGTAGAAGTAGTCGGGATTGCTGAAGCTGAACGCCTGGCTAACGGCCCTGCCGGAGTTAGCATCAACGCCCAGCCCGCCATAGCGCCCGACCAGGTCGAGGCTTGGGAAAAGCTGATTGTGTTGGAATTTGACGACCACAGCCTGCTTCTCGACGGCCAGCCGTGCTTCAATGAGATCGGGCCGGTTCTTCAACGCGTTCCGGAAGCTCTCGGAGCGGTTGACTTCGGCGGGCAGGGCAAGCAGGACGTCCGCCGGCTGCAGATCGAAGTCGGCCCACTCCCTGAAATCGTCGGTAAGCAGCTTCTTCAAACAGTTCTGTTGGGCCACATAGGCTTCCCGGGCGCTGGTTAAGGCAGTCAAAGCGTTTTGCAGTTGAGCTTCCGCCTGCTCGCTATCGAGGGGCGGCAAATCGCCGACTTGCACCCGGCGCCGGGTTTCTTCCACCAGTTGTTGTCTCAGTTCCACAGCCTTTTCCCGCACCTTGACCAATTCCCGTGCAGCGACGAGATCGTAATAGCTCACTTCAACCGCCAGCACGGTTTTCATTATTTGGAACCGCAACGCCTGCTGGGACATGCCCAATTCCTTACGGCGGACAAGCAGGGTCTCGCGGGCCGAATCGATCCAGAAATCCTTGAGCAGATGCTGCCGCAAGGTCAGGCTGGTCGCGGCCAAATAATTGTTGGTTTGGCGAATCCCCCCGGGATAAGCCGAGGCGTCCTCCGTGTCGGAATTAAAGTCGGTGCGCGCGTTTTGTGCAATGGCGGAGGCGCTTAGACTGTAGCTCAATCCCAGCGGCAGTTGTCCGCTCAAGGCGGGGCCGATAGTGTCCGTCTTGAGTTCAACGGGGAAGTAGGGGTTAAATTTTCTTGGGTCGAAATCGCCAGGCTCGGAGACATAACCGTGTTGGGCGTCGAATGACAGAACGGGGCTGTAAGCGCCATAGGCCCCGCTCAAGTTGTAGCCGGCGGCGTCTGCCACCAGATGTTCAATCTTCAGGTCGAGGTTCTGGCTCAGGGCGAACTCGATGCACTCGGGCAGAGAAAGCGGCCGTGTGTTCGCCGGCGGCTTTGTGCCTTGGCCGGACGCGATGAGGGTGGCACAGGACACCAGCCCCGCCAGGATTCGAACGCGCATGTCGGCGGAGTATGCGCCGTCCAACGAGCCGGGTCAAATTCCTTCGGCAATCTGTTACGGTTTAGGCAAGCGCTTCAACCCCGCCAACCCCCAAAGCCCCGCACCGTCCGGGTCCGGCACGCTCAGCCTTGCGCACAGTCTGCTGCGAGCGCGCTGCTGGCGTTTGGCAGGCGTGGGGTAAGCGTGATGTTACGAAGGGGCTTCGATGGGGCTTCGATGGAGTTACGATGAGGCTTCGAAGGAATTCAATGGTTTTTCCCTATTTGCCTCCAATCTCTGCTGCCCGCCCGCCCATAAGGCGCTTGACTGAGGCTGGCGCGGCACGGTTAAATGACGGGTGTCAATTAGCCGCCAGCCGCATTTGAGCACGAGCTGAACCATGAAGACTGAACGTCGCGAACCGATTCCCATTCCGATGCGGAAGCGCTGGCACTTGCTGCGCGTGCGCTGGCTGCCGCCGCTAGTCTTGATTGCAGGGTTTGGCGCGGTGGCATTTTTGTGGCGGGAGCACGTCGCATCGTTGACGATTGTCGGGCAGGCGGAGCCGGTGGTGTCGGATGTGAGCTGTTACAAGCCGGGGGTGCTGGCGGAGTTGAATGTGGCACGGTTTCAGCGGGTTAAGGCGGGCGACACGGTGGGCAAGGTGCTGATAACGGAGCCCAGGATTCTGGCTTCCTCGCTGGCGGTGATCCAAGCGGAGATTGAGGCGTTGCGGGTGAACTTGAAGCCGGTGGTGGCGCAGCAACACAATGCGATGGATTACGATCAACTGCGGCTGGACTGGATGAAGCAGCGTGCCCAGTTGGCGAGCGCACGCGTGGACCTGGATCTGGCGGAGGCGGAGAATCGCCGGATGGAGGCGTTGTTCAAGGATAAGATTGTGGCGGAACGCGTTTACGAGCAGGCGAAGGCCGCCCGGGATCGGTTGCAGAAAGAGGTGGAAGAGTTGGGCAAGCTGGTGGCGGAAGGTGAGAGGGGTTTTGAACATCTCCAGTTGACCAACGCAGCGGACATCTCGAAAGTGTCAAGCGACCCGCTGGCGGCGGCGATCGCGGTGCAGGAATCCAAGCTGCGGCTGACAGAAGCGGAGTTGAGCCCGCTGCTGGTAAAAGCGCCTATTGACGGGATCGTCAACACAATATTTCGTCGTGCGGGGGAAGCGGTAACGGCCGGGCAACCGATAGTGGCGATTGCCACGCTCAGTCCGGTGAGGATCGTGGGCTATCTGCGGGTGCCGCTGGCGGCGCAGCCGACGGTGGGGATGGCGGTGCAGGTCCGGACGCGTGGGTTGCGTCCGGAGCAGGGCAAGGCCACCGTGACCGAGGTGGGCACACAACTGGAAACCGTGCCGCCGACGCTGCTGGGACCGGTTAATTTTGCCAGCATCGTGCAGGGACTGCCGGTGGACATTAGTCTGCCAGCCAACCTCAAGATCCTGCCTGGCGAACTCGTCGATATTACACTGCCGCCGGCGAAGCGCTAAATCTCCGCCTCATCGTCGTGGAGGTAGATGGAGACGTTTTCGAGGCCCTCTGTGCCGGAGAGCTCAGTTTGGAGTTCGCTGGAGCGGGAGGTGTCGCGAAGGAGGAGCCGATAGGTCAGGTCGGTGCCCTGCGTGGTGGACCTTCGCTCGCTGGCGAGGTCAAGGCGGATGGCGTGGTGTCGGAGAACGTCACGCAAGTTGGCGAGGCGCACGGGGACGTCGCCAGTGACGCGGAGGCTCAGGACGGCGTCGTAGCGGTTGCGTAGGCCGAAGCTCATGAAGCGAAGCACGAGGAAGACCGCGCCGATACCGAATGCAGCGAGCAGGGAAGTGGCGAAGCGAGTGGTACCGATGGCCAATCCCTCCATGATCACCCAGAGGATGAAGGTCGTGTCGCGCGTGTCTTTCAAGACGTTGCGGAAGCGGACAACGCCGAACACAGCCAGCAGGCCGAAGACTACCAGCAAGCTGCCGGACATGGCGGCCATCAGCATGGCGATGATCACCGGCAGCACCGCCAGGGCGCCGACGAAAGTTCGCGAATAGGAGAGAGCCTCGTGGGTCCACATGTAAACGAAACCGATGAACATCCCGGTGGTGAAGGCCAGGACGAGCATAAACAGGATGGCGAGACCGTCCGGGGCGCCGGCGAAATCGGGTCGGCTGAGAGAGGCGATAAAGTCGCTCATAGTTTCAAGGCTTCCTCCTGTTCGGGCAGCGGCTGTCTCCCATGTTGGAGTTGTTGCGCATAAACGCAGGCGCAGTATTTGCAGACAGGGGTTTGGCGGAGATTGAAGATTTTGACCAGGTCCAACATCCAGCGCGGGGCGCATTCATCGAATTTGAGCTCGAGGATGACGCCATCCTTGGGCAGTGGAGCGAGATACGGGGGTAGGTAGGGGCGCCAGCCCCGCTGAGGGACGCCAAGCTTGCCGGAGCCATCGTAGCGGCTGCCATAAATCTCCCGGTCGAATGTAACCCGGAGTTCCTCGTCCACGGGCGATTCCCAAATCTCCCGGAAATAGGAGACATAGATGGCCCCGCGCGCGCGGACGGCATTGGAGAACTGCCAGAAATCCGCATTGACATCCTGCCGGCGTTTTCCATGGACGAGTTGGCTGGTGTCTGGGTAGTAAGGTTGGTTTGGCCAGCCTGCGGACAGGATTTGGCGCACGCCCTCGCGGCTGATCATTGCGCGGTCTTTGCAGATGACCTCGCCGACACGCCTTTTAACCTCCAGGAAGGCGGGGCGCGCCCATTCGTCATCGTAGAACCGGATGCGGAGCTTCATCCGGTTTTTATGGCCCGTGAAGGCCTGGCGGAAGAAGAAGAAATCCGGTGAATCCAGGTAAAGGCTGATGACTGGGTGGCCGCGGATGGGGCCGGAGCCGTTGTGCTCGGAGGGATTGAGATAGCTGCTGATGAAATCCGCCACGGCGACCGCGCGAGGCTCCTCGATCACATACTTGAGTTCGTACCTTGCGCTGTGGCCCATGGGGTGAGCGGGTGGGGGTGTAACCGGGCAACAGGATCGGCGGCTCAGGCACCTTGGGGTGGCGCCAGGGCGGCGTTGGGTGCCAGTGCCCCCGATTCGTTTTCGAAGCGCCTGGTTTCGTAGGCCATAACCTCCCGCGCAAGCCGGATGCACTCGATGGGGCGCGGGCTATAAACCGTCTCCTTTCCGAGCATGACGGCGTCGGCCCGTTGGCGGGCGACGAGGGAAAGGTCCGAAAGCTCGGCCCGCAGCGGCAATCCGGTTTCGGCGAACACCTCGAGGACCTGTGTGGCGACGATGGTGATTTTGCCGGCTCGCCGGGCGGCAGCGACGAGCTGCTCCTGTATGCCGGGGAGCCGCACGTAACCGACCGCCAAGCCAAGGTCGCCACGCGCGACCATGATCCCGTCCGCCTCGTCAATGATCTCGGCGGCCGAATCGACTGCGGCAACCGTTTCGAACTTAGCCATGACCCGGACGCTGGACCCCAGGAAGCTGCGGATTTCTTTCCGACCGGCGCGCACATCAGCCGGGGAGCTGATAAGCGATAGGGCCACCCAATCGGGCGGGAGTCCTGCCGCCGCCATGGCGGCGAGCAACTCTCGGTCCGAGGAGGTGAAGACCGAGAAAGGGCTTGGGCTGTCGGGCAGGAAGAGGGAGTTGGAAGATTTGAGCGGGATGGCGCCTTTCTCCAGCCGAACCAACACGGCGGCGGGCTGCAGTTCTTCGACCACGAAGCTGAGGCGTCCATCGCAGAACCACATCCGGTGTTGGGGCCGAAGCTTGGGCATCAGTTCGACCAGGCCAGGCAGGGGGATCAGGGTGCGTGGCTCCGGGGCGAGAGCGGTGTCTGACACTTCCGGATCCCAGAATAGCACGCGCTGGCCCACAGACAAATTCAGTTCCGGCATGCTGCCGGTTCGGGGGCGCGAAGATGGTAAGTCGAGGAGCAATTGAACCGAAATGCCCAGTTGGGCGGCCACTGTGCGGACGGCGCGGGCATTTTCGAGGTGCGGTCGCTGGCGATAGCCGCAAGGGAGCCTGAACCAGCGGGCGCCTGCCTCAATGGCCTGGTGGAGGTCGGCTGGTTTTTCGAGCGTCGGCCCGATCGTCGCCATAACGTCGGGCACTTTCCAGCTTTTAGATGTGGGCACTGCTAAGTCAAATTCTGATTTCATCTAACAAAAAGAGCAACAACTTAACCGAAGTCGCTTCCAGCTAATTGTTATAGCAGGGTAACAATTGTGTAACAATACGTCAACATTCATTGCTGGACCCGCTCTGTTGCAAAGCAGGGCCCGTGCCAAGGTTCTCGGTAGCAGGGCAATTCGTACCATGCGGTTCAGCGACATGTGAGCCACTACCAGCCTTGGCGAGAGCTGAAGTGCTGCGAGGGCACATTTACTGACGGTCCTGAGACCGAACGAGTGCTGGCCGGAGCCTGTCCGTTGGCTTCAGGGGAAAACTTCGTGGGCAACCGTTGCTCGGCTTTGGCCAGGGCCAAAGCTTGATTGGCTCTTAAAAACAATAAGAGCTCGACTCCGTTGTTCTGACTCAACTGGCGACAATTGCTGCAAGTAGGGACCCAGGCCGCCCATTCAACCCTTTTCCGCAAGCAGCAGCAAAACGCGACGCCCCGCCTCGCCGCGGACAGTCGCTTTCTTGAATCCCAACCCACGTGCCAAGGTGCAAGCCTGCCGCGGCGTGTAATAGGTTTTGTCCTCTGGACTGTGTGGGTAATTCGGGCGCCCACGCTCGTTGAGGAAATCGAACAGAAGAAAACCGCCGGGGAGCAGAACTTCGGCCGTGCTCTCGAGGAGGGCGCGACCTTGGAGGCTGCCGTAGTGCGACAGGAGCACACCGCGCGAAAAGACCGCACCGGCCTTAGGACACAGTTCAGCCAACCGAAAGCAATCGCCGACCTGGAAGCGCGCTCGGGGAATTGCTTTGGCGGTGGCGGCGCGGAGCATCTCGCGACTGATATCCACGCCGATGCCCCATGCAAAGGCGGGGAGCAACTCGGCGAGCACCAAGCCGGTGCCGCAACCGGCGTCGATGAGGCCGCGCTGCCGACAATAACCGCCGCGACGGGAGACGCACCGGAGCGCCTCTCGCAGGAAGCGGGCATAGGCATCGTCATCATTGAGATAGCATCCAGGGCCAGCCAGGGTGCGGTCCCATTCCGGTGCGCGCTGGTCCCAGCGAGCGGCGATGGCAGCTAATTGGCGCTCGCGGTACGGCTGCTTCAGCCGGGGTTCGGCGTTGCCAGCGCAGGGGTTCACAAGCGGATTTGTCCTTTCAAAGCGTTGAAGGTGGAGAGTAACTGGTCACCGCCGGGGAAATCGCGCCAATGCCAGCGTTCAGGGCAGCCGATGGCCGAGGTAATGATACGGCGCACGAGCTGGGTAGGAATAAGCTGGCCGTCGTACACCCGGCGGGAACCGTCATTTTCCTGTATGAACAAGTAACCAAATTCGCTGCGCTGAAGCCGAGCCAGGCCGCCGAGCGAGGGGAGGCGGAAGTTCATGCGCTCGGCCAAATGCGGATGGAGGCGGACTGGCGCCGGGAAGATGTTGATATGGGCGTGATCGACGCAGCAAACGCCCTTGCTCCATTCCGGGGCGGGGCCGTGCTCGAAGAACAGCGGCGGCACGCCGTAGCGCCGAAGCAGCACGCGGCCGATGGCCTGCATCAATCGTTCGAGGTGCTCATAGAGCAGCGCGGGCAGGTGAGCGAAAGACAGAAGGTGTTTGCGGGACAGCAGCAGCAATCCGCCCTCCATGAATTCCCCCAACGGAGGCATGACGACAAAATGCTCATCCTCGTAAAGCACGCGGGAGCGCAGTCGTTCACCCATCATTTCAGAGAAGACGGTGTTGAACTCGTCTTCCAGTTCGGCGCAGAACGGGCATTGGCCGGCCAGAGCGCGCGAGGACGGAGGTTGCCCATTCGGGGCGGTGGTCTCGAGATGGAGTTGGAAGAGCCCGGTTTCGAGGGCAGCCAACGCCTGGGCGCGATGCGGGAGTTGACCATTGTCGGTCATGCCTTCCGGCACGAACAAGCTGGTAAGGGGCAGGGGTTGATGAGCGGGCTGGCGAGAGAAGTCGAGGCGGCCGCGGGCCTGGCCTGACCACGAGCGAAGCGCGCCGCCGAGCCAGCAGCCGATATGGCACTCCATGGTGGCGTTAGTGGTAAGGCCGGTTAAGAGACGTTGGAGGCCGGCCGACCCGAGGCTTCGAAGCACCGCAGAAGTGAGCGGTCCCGGAAAGGGCTGGTAAGCCTCCAGCACCAACCCGGCATCATCCACCAACACTGGCCGGCCGAAGTGCTCTGCGGCGGCGCGGGCTTTGGCGGCGAGCGTTTCAGAAAAGCTAAGGGTTTGGATTTCAGGCAAGGGTCCGGGGGGCGCCTGGAGATGGAGCCGCATGCGTTCGAGCTGTCGTGCGAAGGGGGCATACTTGGCGGGGTTGCTAGTGACGAGCGTCAACATGGCGCGTGCTGGCGAATGAGACTGCTGGCCTGGAGCGCCACGGCTTCCGGCGGCACTTGATCCACATCAAGGAACCGTAGCTCGGAGCGCTGGCGGCTAAGCCAGCGGTAGAATTCCTGCTCGCGCGCATGGAAGACTGTGTTTGCTGTCAGCTCATCGAGAGTGCGGGCGGTGCCTGCTTTTTTGGCGATGCGCGACTGGCAGGTATTAAAGGACGCCTCTAACACGAGGGTGAGGTGGGGGACTCGAATCTGGCCTGCCACCGGGCGGAGCATCGCGAGAAGGAGTTCCAGCCTTTCGGGGCTATCGGCTCCATGGACCGCGAGAGTGGACCAGAGGGAGCGGTCCATCACGACGAGTTTGTCCTTGCGGTTTCGCAACACCCGCATCTGCTCGAAGCACCCGCTTAAAAAGAACATGGCGGAGCTGAACCATTCGGCGTCGCGGATCATGCGCACTTTAAACGGCTCGGTGAACCAGGCGTCATCCGTGCCTAGACAGTGGGGAAGCTGGAGAGCGCGGGCGAGAGTGGTTTTCCCCGCTCCGTTAGGCCCTTCGAGGGCGACGATGAATGGGCCGGAAGAGTCTGGTGCGGCAAACGACGGCAGGACGAGCCGGCCTAGGCCGAGACGGTATAGATCACGGTCATTGGCAGGTGAGCTCATGAGGAAAGCGATTGGGCAGCCGGGCGAGCCGGGCGGAACACAGTCATGGAAGTTTTGCTCAGCGGCGTGGAATAAAGGAACTCCGAGCCCGATCGGGCCTGATCACTGCCGACGTATCCCGCTGACTCAAGCGCGTGAACCGTGTCTTCTAAGAGTTTCAGGAGCTGGCTATGGCTGAGGTAGTCGAACTGGATGTTCTGGTCCAAGCCGCCGTAGCAGAAACTTTCGAACGCCTTCGGGTTGGCGATTCGAATGCCGAATCGCTCAGGATTCCGATAGTAAACTGTGCCTGGAAAAGGGATGAGCTGGTGGATGGAAATCTCGTGTGGTCGGAGTTCCAGCATGAAAGGGATCGAGGCGTATTGCTCCTCGAGCGAGCCGGGGAGTCCATAGATCCAGCCTGTCTTGACACGCAGCCCGGCGGCCTTGGCCGCCCGAACGCCGCGCGCGATTTGCGCCGCTGTCATCCCTTTCTTTGCCCGGCGCAGGATTTGGTCCGAGCCGGCTTCCACTCCGAAGTAGATACGCTGGCAACCGGCGGCACGCATCGCTTCTGCCACGCGGGAGTCCACCTGGTCGGCTCGCATTTGGGCGATCCATCCGACGCCGAGGCGCCGCGCGATGGCGGACTCACAGAATTTAAGGATGTCCGTTTTGCGCAGGAGGAACAGGTCGTCGGCAAAGAAGATTTCCTTTGCGCCGAACTTGTCGCGCAGCAGCTCCATCTCACCGAGCACTTCTTCGTGCCAGCGGACTGCCACACTTTCAGTGCGCAGCGCCCCTGTGTAGTTGCAGCAAAAGGCGCAATGATGAGGACACCCGCGCGAGGCCAACATCGAATGGTGCGTGTAGCGGGGCAAGTTGTACAGCGCGCGATCGACAACGGGCAGGCTCGCAAGAGGAGCATTCGGAGCGAACCCCGGGGTCCGGATGACTTGGCCAGTCCGGTTGTGGAACACCAAGCCAGGCAATCCGGCCAGATCACCACCGCTCTCCAGGCGGGCCACCAGTTCAATGATGGAAGCCTCGCCCTCACCGAGGACCACCACGTCAGCCCCGTCAGCGACCAGGTCTTCCGCGAAGAGCGTGGCATGGATCCCTCCGGCGATGACGCTCACCTGGGGATACTGTCTTTTGATGGCTTGGATTTGCTTCCGGGCGACGGGGTAATTGGGAGTGATGACTGAAAAGCCCACCAGGGCCGGTTGGAACTCCGCCACCCGCTGCAAGAAGACAAGATCGTCAACTGCCTCCGCGTTCTGATCAAAGATGCGCACTTCATGGCCGGCGGCTTGCTCGAGCAGAGTGCCGAGAAACCCGACGCCCAGCGGATACTCCCGGTAGGTCTGTTTGGGATTGTACGAACCGGGGACGGCAAACAGCACGCGCATTAGCCGCCTCCGTTTCCGTCGTTCTTGCGCAAGAAAGACCGGCCCTGTAACAGGAAGCGATCAATCGCCTCGCGGTCGCAATGGTAAACGTGGCTGGAGCCGATGAAGCCCTCCACCCTGCCGGCCAGGAGGTCGAGCTTGCTCGCCACACGCCGCGCCATTTTGGCCACGCACAGGCCATCTGCGTAGAACTTGCGAAACGCGTCCTGGCCCCGGGCGAAGTAAATGGTCTGGAGCAGCCCTTGGCGGTTCAGGAATTGCACCACATTAATGCAAGGCACCTGGCCGTTGCCAGGCCCGCACAAGGTGACCACCGCACGCTTGCTGGAAGCTCTGGTACGCAAGAGGTCGATAACATCCTGTAAATCCCGCCGGCCGGCGGGGCCCGACATCAGGCTGGCATAGTTGTGCTCGAGCGAGTTGGGGCCCTCGGAGAAAAACACCTTTTCCATTTCGGCCACCAGGTGGCTGTCGCCGTATCGGGCCACCACCGCGTCCGTCTGGTCGGCGGCGGGAAAGGAGACTTGGACCCCTAACAGCTCATAGCACTCGCGATCTGCACTGAGCCCTGCCTGTAGAGTCACGTTGACGAGGTTAATCCAGGTTTCTCCCAGGCTGTCAAATTTAAGGCAATTCATGCGGTTCGCCTGGCTCGTTCGATCTGTGGCCATCTGCGGCGGTCGGAGACTTCGGGGAGGTGTTTTCATCCCGCGCGCCCGGAAAGCACTCACATCCACCGGTCACGTCCACACAGCCAAGCTATTCGGGCCTTCATACTAAGTCATGGCAGGGCAGAAGTCAATCTCCGGCGTCAGCATC
>OCTA010001689.1_pt1 | contig 20285 bp, 18 predicted proteins | sample 1538991 | NCBI WGS metagenome assembly OCTA01 (sample SAMEA3539302, study PRJEB22396) | soil metagenome | biome: tundra; feature: field; material: soil | place: USA | collected 2010-05 | depth 0.15 m | reverse complement strand
GGCTGTTCTGACCGCGGGCCGACAGGCCAGCCGCGCTGTGTCAGGCTGACGCGACCAGCCGGTCTGCGGCGTCGGCTGGCGCCACATGCATAACCGCGGATGAAGTCTCCCAGCCGGGCGTGGCGTCGCCTATGGCATGGATCGCAGCGCGCAAGGTCGCAAGCGCCTTGACCATCGCCAATGCAGGGTCGTCAGCCTCAACGATCATCTGAACGTCAACATGTCCGGTGCTCAAGTCGGCGGCAATGTCGGGGTCCTCGACGGCGGCGTCAGCCTCCTCAAGACCCAGGAGGGCGTCCATCAATGGCTCGAGGCGCGACGCGCAGGAGGACTTCAGGCCGATGCATCTGACTTGCTGGACGGTCAGGTACTTCACGGCACCTCCTCCTCCCGCAGCGCTTCACGCTACGTTACCGCCCGGTTCGCGAACCGCGGCACAGTTCGGCAACCGTTGATGGTCCAAATGAGAGCGTTGAGGTTCTTGCGACAGAAGAAATTCAAATTTATTAGCAAACATCGGTCGATTATGATTCCTTGGATAAGTGAGGCTCAGCGATGCCCGTGCGCGCCGCCTCCAGCGCCAGCAGCGCCACGTGCAGCGATGTCCGCGACTCGGCCGAAGCCAGGTCCGTGCCGAGGATCCGCTCAATCCGGTGCAGCCGTTCGTAGAAGGTGGGCCGGGCCAGGTGCGCGTTCTTGGCGGCTTCCGCCTTGTTGCCCCCGGCCGCCAGGTACGCGGCCAGCACGCCGGTGAGTTCGGCTTCTTGCTCGCTGGCCAGTAGTGCGCCGAGTTCACGCTCCACGAACGTCTGCAGCCGCGGATCGTCGCGAAGCAGGTGGAGCAGTCCGCGCAGCCGCAGGTCAGGCAGCCGGTAGAACAACGGGGCGCCGGGTCTCCGGATGTCCGGGCGCTCGGCCGCGACATCGGCCACCTGGCTGGCCTCGAGGAACGAGCGGCGCACGTCCCTGATCGACCCGGCGCCCGCACCGACCCCGATCACGAGCCCGTCCTGATCGTCTCCGAGTCGTTCCCTGATCAGGGTCGCGAGGCTGGTCAGCACCCGATCCGGGTCAGCCTGCGGGCTGAGCGACAGCATGGCGCCCGCGCGGGCGTCATCCAGGGTTCCGACCAGGGCGGGAACCCGCTCGGTCCGGCACGCGGCGGCGGTGATGTCGGCGACGTCGAGCACGCGCGCATGGGCGGAAACCCCGAGCACCCCGCCAGCTCCGGCCGGGTCGCTGAGCCGGAGCACCAGGGCGATGAGCTGCCGCTCCTCGACCGGCACCCCGAGCGCCCGGGAGCGCACCGCGGCTTCGGCCGGGTCGGCGTGGGCCTGGGAGATGATGCCGGTGATCAGCGTCCGGTGCGCCTGGCGGTCCAGGCTCTCCCGGTGCCGGGTGAGCAGGCGGCCGAGCGCCAGCGTGGTGGCGGCCCGCTCGACGAGGACCGTGTCGGTGGCGGCCGGCGGCCCGTCGCAGACCAGGATCACCCGTCCCCAGTCCTCGCCGCGCGCTCCGACCGGCGTGTACAGCCACCCCGACGCCTCGTCGTAAACCGTCCGCCCCGAAGCACCCGCCGAACCTCCGGGACTCACCGCCCGGCTCCGCCTGGCGAAACCGGCCAGCAGGCGAGCCGGATCGGCGCCGCCCGGCTCGCAGGCGAGCACCCGGTGCGCGAGATCGGCCAGGATCACCGGCCGTCCGGCCAGGATCGCGGCCTGCCGGACGATCTCATCGGGCGTGGCGCCCGCCACGGAAAGCTCGGTGAACACCTCGTGCAGGCGCTCCGACGCGCGCAGGTCCTCCAGCTGGGCGTCGATGATCCGGGCGTGCACCGCCTCGGTGATCTCGACGAACGAGACCTCGCGCTCGAAGGCGATCAGCGTCAGCCCGCTACCGGCGGCGGCCCGCACCAGCGCATCAGGCAGGGCTCCGACGTACCGTCGGCCCAGCTCAACCGCCAGGGCGCTCACTCCGGCCCGAGCGAGGTCAGTAGCGTAGCGAGCCAGCAGCACCGGCTCGGACGGCAGCGCGATCCCGGTGGTGAGCACGAATTCGCCGCCCTGCAGCAGGTGGGCCGCGTCCGCCAGCTCGAGCACATGGACCCAGCGGACCCGCGCGCCGAGACCGGCGCGGCCGGCGACCACCTGCGGGCTGCCCCGGCGCACGACGTCGAGGCCGAGCAGGTCGCCAACCGTGGGAAGCATGCAACAAAGAGTAAAGCCAGACCGCAAGAGCATTACATGATGTCGGTTCCCTCCAGGCACGAAACAAGGGAGACTGGGAACCATGTCTGAGCTCCTCGCCCGCCATCGCGCGGTCATCCCCAACTGGGTCGCGGTCTACTATGACGAGCCGATCGAGATCGTCAGCGGCCAGGGCTGCCGGGTCACCGACGCCGGGGGCCACGGGTACCTCGACTTCTTCGCCGGCATCTTGACCAACATGCTCGGCTACGACGTGCCCGAGGTCCGCGACGCGGTCGAGCGGCAGATCGCCACCGGCATCGTGCACACCTCGACGCTGTACCTGATCCGCCATCAGGTCGAGCTGGCGGAGAAGATCGCCCGGCTGTCCGGCATCGAGAACGCCAAGGTGTTCTTCACCAACTCCGGGTCCGAGGCCAACGAAGTCGCGCTGCTGGCCGCCCTCACCGCGCGTAAGGCCAACGAGGTCCTGGCCATGCGGGGCAGCTATCACGGGCGTTCGTTCGGCACCGTCGCCGTGACGGGCAACGCGGCGTGGAAGATGTCGAGCCACAGTCCGTTCGGCACTCATTATCTGCACGGTGCGGACCGGCAGCTGGCCCCCTACAAAAACCTCGACGACGCCGGCTACATCAAGGCCTGCGCGGACGATCTGCGGGCCCTGCTGGCCGGCGGCATCCATCCCGCGGACGTCGCGTGCCTGCTGGCCGAGCCGGTGCAGGGCGTGGGCGGGTTCACGATGCCGCCCGACGGCCTGCTCGCGGCGTACCAGGAGGTCCTGGACGAGCACGGCATCCTGCTGATCTCGGATGAGGTGCAGACCGGCTGGGGCCGCACCGGCGAGCACTTCTGGGGCATCAGCGCGCACGGGATCACCCCGGACGCGATGACGTTCGCCAAGGGCCTCGGCAACGGCTTCGCGATCGGCGGGGTGGTGGCCCGCGGCGAACTGCTGGACGGGATCCGCGGCAACGGCATCTCCACCTTCGGCGGCAACCCGATCGCCACCGCCGCGGCCAACGCCACCCTGGACTACGTGCTCTCCCACGACCTGCAGCGCAACGCCGCCGTCACCGGCCGGATCATCATCGACGGGCTCAGGGAAGCCACCAAGGACACCGCCATCGTCGGCGAGGTGCGCGGCAAGGGCCTGATGTTCGCCGTCGACCTGGTCGACCCGGTGACGAAGAAGCCGAGCCCGCCGCTGGCCGCCAGGATGCTCGAGGCGACCAGGGAGCGCGGCCTGCTGATCGGCAAGGGCGGCCTGTACGGGCACACGCTGCGGATGGCGCCGCCGCTGACGCTGAGCGAGACGGAGGCCAAGGAAGGCCTCGGCATCCTGGCCGACGCCCTCACCGCGGTGAACGAGGAGACGACAGCCAAGTGACGCACAAGCACATCACCCACTGGATCGGCGGCAAGCCCTGGGACGGGGAGGCCGAGCGGCACGGTGACGTGTACGACCCCGCCACCGGGCAGGTCAGCGGCCAGGTCGACTTCGCCACCCCGGCCGAGGTGGAGCTGGCGGTCAAGGCGGCCAGCGACGCGTTCGCCACCTGGCGGCGGGTGTCGCTGGCCCGGCGCGCGACGGTCCTGTTCGCCTTCCGCGAGCTGGTCAAGGCGAACGCCAAGGCGCTGGCCGAGCTGATCACCGCCGAGCACGGCAAGGTGGCCTCGGACGCCGCGGGCGAGGTGGCCCGCGGCCTTGAGGTCGTCGAGTTCGCCTGCGGCATCCCGCACCTGCTCAAGGGCGGGTTCTCGGAGAACGTCTCGACCGGCGTCGACTCGTACTCGATCAGGCAGCCGGTCGGCGTGGTCGCGGGCATCACGCCGTTCAACTTCCCGGCCATGGTGCCGATGTGGATGTTCCCGCTGGCCATCGCGTGCGGCAACACCTTCGTGCTCAAGCCGTCGGAGAAGGACCCCTCTGCGTCGTTGCTGCTGGCCTCGCTGTGGGCCGAGGCGGGGCTGCCGGACGGCGTGTTCAACGTGGTGCACGGCGACAAGGTGGCCGTCGACGCCATCCTGGGCCACCCGGACGTCAAGGCGGTCAGCTTCGTCGGCTCCACGCCCATCGCCAGGTACGTGTACGAGAACGGCACGGCTCAAGGCAAGCGCGTGCAGGCGCTCGGCGGCGCGAAGAACCACATGGTGGTGCTGCCCGACGCGGACCTGGACCTGGCCGCGGACGCCGCGACCTCGGCCGGGTTCGGCTCGGCCGGGGAGCGCTGCATGGCGGTCTCCGCGCTGGTGGCGGTAGATCCGGTCGGGGACGAGCTGGTCGCAAAGATCAGGGACCGGATCGCGAGCCTCCGGGTCGGCCCCGGGTCCGACGAACGGTCCGAGATGGGGCCGCTGGTCACCGGGCCGCACCGGGACAAGGTCGCATCCTACCTGGATTCCGGCGTCCGGGAGGGCGCCACGCTCGCCGTCGACGGCCGGGTCCACCCGGTGCTCGGCGGAACGCAGGAGGGCTTCTGGCTCGGGCCCAGTGTGCTGGACCACGTCACGCCGCAGATGAGCTGCTACACCGACGAGATCTTCGGGCCGGTGCTCAGCGTGCTCCGCGCCCCGACGTACGAGGCCGCCGTGGACCTGGTTAACAACAGCCCCTACGGCAACGGCGTGGCCGTCTTCACCAATGACGGGGGAGCGGCCCGCCGGTTCACCTCCGAGGCCGAGATCGGCATGGTCGGCGTGAACGTGCCGATCCCGGTCCCGATGGCGTACTACTCCTTCGGCGGCTGGAAGGCCTCGCTGTTCGGCGACACCCACGTGCACGGCACAGAAGGCGTCCACTTCTACACCCGCGGCAAGGTGGTCACGTCCCGCTGGCTCGACCCGAGCCACGGCGGCGTCAACCTCGGCTTCCCGGTCAGCACGTAACGCTCGGCCGGCGGCCGGGTCCCCCAGGCCCGGTCGCCGAGCAGCGCCAGCCCGGCCGGCAGCAGGACGCCGCGGACGATGGTGGCGTCGATGAGCACCGCGACCGCCATGGCCACGCCGAACATCTTGAACTCGATCAGCGACAGGGTGGCGAAGATCGAGAACACCGCCACCATGATCGCCGCGGCGCTGGTCACCACGCCCGCGCTGCGGCTGACGCCGGCCGTGACCGCCTCCCGGGCGGACGCGCCGCCCAGCCAGAACTCCCTGATCCGGCTCAGGATGAACACGTGGTAGTCCATGCTGAGCCCGAACAGCATCACGAACATGAACAGCGGCAGCCACGGCGTGATCCCGCCGTAGGCGCTGAAGCCGAGCAGCCCCTGCAGGTGGCCATCTTGGAAGATCAGCACCATGAGACCGTAGGCGGCTCCGACCGATAGCACGTTGAGGCCGATCGAAAGGGCCGGAATATAGGCCGAACGGAAGGTGGTGCCCAGCAGCAGGAAAGCCAGGCCCAGCACGAAGGCGAAGACCCACGGGGTGGTTTTCGCCAGCTGGGCATCGAAGTCGTGGTTGCCCGCGGTCAGCCCGGCCACCGAGTAGCTGATCCCCGGCACCTTCCCGAGCGTGGCGGGCAGCACCTGGGTGCGCAGCGTGCCGAGTGCGGTGACCGAGGTGTTGTCGGTTCCGCCGCCCGCCAGCGGCACCGAGACCACGAGCACCTGGTTGTTCCCGAACATGGCGGTGGTGATGGGCTCGCGGATCGCGCCGTGGCTGGCCGCCACGTCCGCGTGCAGCGCGGCGACGGCATCGCGGACCTGCTGACCGCCGAGATCGGAGCCGGTCACGACCACTTCGGCCGGCTCGGGGCCGCCAGGGAAGGCGCGTGAGATGTCGATCAGGCTGTGCACGACGGGGACGCTGGACGGCAGTTCGTGGATGCCCGCGTCCTCCAGGTGCAGGGAGAGCACCGGTATGGCCAGCGCCAGCAGCACGGCCGCGGCCACGCCGCCCCAGGCCAGCGGCCGCCGCACGACCGCGCGGGCCAGCAGGCCCCAGAACCTGGACTCGTGCGCGGCGGTGCGCCGCCGGCCCAGGAACGGTATCCGGCCGCGTTCGGTCCACGTGCCAAGCAGGGACAAGATCGCGGGCAGGAAGGTCAGCGAGCCGAGCATGGCCACGCCGACGACCATGATCGTGCCGACGGCGACGCCGGAGAACACGTCGATGCCGGTCAGGAACAGGCCGGCCAGGGCGATCATCACGGTCAGCCCGGAGATCACGATGGCCCGCCCCGAGGTGCCGGCCGCGATCCGCAGCGCCTCGGTGGTGTCGTGTCCCGCGGCGCGTTCCTCACGCGTGCGGCGCAGGTAGAACAGTGAGTAGTCGATGCCGACCGCCATCCCGACCAGCAGCACGATCGAGGAGGTGGTGTTGCCGATCGGCAGCCAGCGACCGGGAATGGCCAGCAGCGAGATCGCCGAGATCACGGCGGTGCCGGCTAGCAGCAACGGGATGCCGGCCGCGATCAGCGCGCCGAACACGACGAGCAGCAGGACCAGCGAGACCGGAATCGAGGTGACTTCGGCCTTACGGAAGTCCTGGCTGGTGATGCTGCCGGTGACCCGGTCCAGGCTGGCGTCGCCTGCCTCCTCGATGGTCAGCCCGGGGTGGCGGGCCGCGATGGCGGCGACCGCGTTCATGGCCGGGACGACCGCCTGGTCGTCCTGGCCCGGGTTGCCCGCCACGTTGAAGGTGACCAGCGCGGACCGGCCGCTGACCAGGCCACCGCGGGTGAGCGGCGAGGCGATGCCGGCCGCGGCGTCCGGCCGCGCCCGCAGCGCCGCGACCACCTGGCGGACCGCCTCGCGGACCTCCGGGTCCTGGCCGTAGGTCTGGCCCGCGGTGCGTCCCTGGACGAGCACGCTCTCGGCGGCCGGCTGCTGGACGACGGGCCGGTTCAGCACCCGCTCGGCCTGCCCCGCCTGCCCGGGGTCATAGCTGGTCACGTTGCCCGTGCCGATCCGCTGGCCGATCACCAGCGCCGCGATGACCAGCAGCAGCCAGCCGAAGACGGCGGTCTTGCGATGCCGAGCGGACCAGCCGGCCACTCGTTCCACGATGGGTGCCCGTGCGGGCCGCGTCGTTGTCATGGCACAAAGACTGGGGGAGCGCCCCATCCCGGAGCCATGGTGCGACCTGCCAGAACTGGGGTGGGGTTAACCTCACCCCAGTTCCGGGGGTCGCTGTGATAGGCAACCACCGGGCTCATGGCCTAGCGTCAGAGCCATGTTCCTCCTCCGTGACCTGGTGTCGCCGCGCACCTGGCTGGCCATGATTCATCACCTGGCCGGCCTGTTCACCGGGCTCGCGGCCGTCGTGGTCATCACCACCGGCCTCAGCCTGGGCTTCAGCCTGGTCGTGGTCGCCCTGGTTGGCCTGCCGGTCCTGGGCGTGACCCTGCGGATGGCCGACGGGCTGGCCTCCGTCGAGCGGGCCAGGTTCGGATTCCTGCTCGGGGTGCGGATCCCGGCCTGGCCCGCCGGAAGCCGCGCCGGGTACCGGTGGGGCGTGATCCCGCGCTGGCGGATGCTGACCGAACGGGCCACCTGGGGCGACATCGGCTACGGGCTGCTCCGGCTGCCGGTCAGCGCGGTCACCGCGACGGTCAGCATCGGCGTGTGGGCCGTCGCCCTGGTCATGCTGGCGCTGCCCTGGTACAACTCGTCCTTGCCCAGCGGCGGCGCCAGGTTCGGTGAGACGGTGCTGCGCGGCACCCCGACCATGGCGGTCTCGGCGGCCATCGGCCTGGCGCTGCTGCTGGCGGCGCCGCAGCTGACCCGCGGCCTGGCGGTCGCCGATGCGGCCATGTCCCGCTTCCTGCTCGGGCCGCCGAGCGACCTGGCCGCCCGGGTCAGCGAGCTCGAGCTCAGCCGCGAGCGGGTGGTGGACGCGGCCGAGGCGGAGCGGCGGCGGATCGAGCGTGACCTGCACGACGGCGCCCAGCAGCGGCTGGTCGCGCTGGCCATGGAGCTCGGCCGGGCCCAGGCGAAGTTCGCCGACGACGTTGACGGTGCCCGGGAGCTGGTCGACCAGGCGCACGCCCAGGCCAAGGAGGCCCTCCTCGAGCTGCGCAACCTGGTCCGCGGGGTGCATCCGCCGGTGCTGACTGACCGCGGTCTGGACGCCGCCCTGTCCGGCCTGGCCGCGCTGTGCCCGGTCCCGGTCGACGTGCACGTCGACGTGCCGGTCCGGCCGAAGTCCTCGGTGGAAGCGGTGGCCTACTTCATGGTGGCCGAGGCGCTCACCAACGTGGCCAAGCATTCCCGCGCCAGCCACGCCCGGGTGGTGGTCGAAGGCCGCGGTTACCCGGGCACGCTCACCGTCATGGTCAGCGACGACGGGATCGGCGGCGCGGACCCGGCCAGCCCCGGCCTGTCCGGGCTGGCCGACCGGGTGTCCGGGGTAGACGGGCGGCTGTCGGTGGAATCGCCGTCCGGCGGCCCGACGATCATCGCGGCGGAACTGCCATGCGGGTAGTGATCGCCGAGGATTCCGTCCTGCTGCGGGAGGGCCTGACCCGGCTGCTCACCGAGGCCGGCCACGAGGTCGCCGCGGCCGAGGGCGACGCGGAGCAGTTCCTGCGCGCGGTGGCCGCGCATCCTCCGGACGCGGTGGTGGTCGATGTCCGGATGCCGCCCACGTTCACCGACGAGGGGCTGCGGGCGGCGCTGGTGGTCCGGGACCGCTGGCCCGAAGTCGGCGTGCTTGTCCTGTCCCAGTGGGTCGAGGAGCGGTACGCCACCGAACTGATCTCCGGCCGGCCGCACGGCGTCGGTTACCTGCTCAAGGACCGGGTCGCAGACGTCGGTGAATTCCTCGACGCGCTGCACCGGGTGGCGGCGGGCGGCAGCGCGCTCGATCCCGAAGTCGTCGCGCAGCTGCTCGCCCGCAGCCGCCACCCGCTCGGCGAGCTGACCCCGCGCGAGCGGGAGGTGCTCGCGCTGATGGCCGAAGGCCGATCCAACTCCGCCATCGCCGGCGCCCTGGTCGTCGGCGGCGGCGCGGTGGAAAAACACATCAACAACATCTTCACCAAGCTCGGGCTGGCGCCCGGTGACCGCGACCACCGTCGCGTGCTCGCCGTCCTGCGCTACCTCGGCACGGGATGAACGGGGATACCGCCATGACCACTGCCCTTGTCGCTCCGGGTCGCCTGCGCATGACCCCGGCCCGGATCCTGACCCTGGTGATCGGCGTGCCGCTGGTCCTGGGCCTCATCGGCTGGACCGGCTTCGGCGTCATCGCCGACTTCGGCCAGGCGAGCTTCCCGGTCAGCAGTTACACCGTGCCGGTGGACCACGGCCAGCTGGTGGCCAACGTCGCCAGCGGCAACGTGACCGTGCGACCAGTCGCGGGGACCACCGCCCACCTGGCCGCCAACGTTCAGTACACCCTCATCCGCCCGGCTGTCACCGATAGCACCACGGCGAGCGGCACCACCATCGGCCTCAACTGCCACATGCAGATCGACAATTGCGCGCTGGACGCCACCCTCTCCGTTCCGTATAACACCGCGGTCACGCTGTCGAGTGGCGGCGGTGACATAGCGATCGCCGGCACCGGGGGCAACGTCAGCCTGTCGAGCGACGGCGGCAACGTGACGGTCTCCGGGGTGGGCGGCAACGCGTCGGTGTCGACCGGCGGCGGAGACCTGACCGCCAGCACGCTGGCGGGCCAGCTGAGGTTCGATACCGAAGGCGGCAACGTCAACGCCGACACCCTGACCGCGCCCTACCTCCAAGCTGAGTCGGGCGGCGGCGACGTCTCGCTGGTGTTCACCAAGCCGCCGGGCTACCTGGACATCACCAGCGACGGGGGGAACGTCAACGTGGTCCTCCCGCACGGCGCCACCACCTACCGCGTCGCTACCACCCCCGATGGCGGCAACGTCAGCGGCGGAGTGCCCACCAGCAGCTCCGCCAGCGACACGATCACGATTGAAAGCGGCGGCGGCGACATCAGCATCACCGAAGCGAGCTGAGTGCCGGTGCCATACCGTGCCGACCCCATCACAGTCCTGCCCATGGAACCCCGTGCTGCCTCACCAGCCCGCTCAGCCTCACCCGACCCGCAATTCGCTCACCAGTACGACAACGAGGGCGATTATCGCGGAAGATCCGGCCTTAGTGGAAAAAAAGGTCAACTATCGGGTACCGGATCTTCCGCGGAAGCCGGATCTTCCACGATCTTCCAGGAGGCCGGCGCACCACGGCACGCTTGCGTACCAGGGCGCGCACCGGCATCGCCCCAGGGGACCGGACCACCACGCTGGAGCGGCCTACGTCATCGTGGCCATCCTGGCGGGGCTCGCCTACAGCCTCGTGGCCATGGTCAGCCGCCGCCGTCGCCTCTAGCCCCGGTCTCGTCCTGGATCAATGTCCTGACGCCTGGATGATGGCGTTCAGGGCCCGGACGTGCCCGTCCAACGCGGCCCGGCCCGCGCTGGTGGCCTGGTAGAGGGTGGTGCGCCGCTTACCCCGCCAGTGCTCCTCGGTACTGACGAAGCCCGCGTCGATGAGCACGCGGACGTGGGTGCCGAGGTTGCCGTCGGTCAGCATCAGCGTCTTGCGCAAGATGGTGAAGCTCATCGCGGCGCCGGGCGGCAGCGCGTGCAGCGCCACCTGAATCCGCAGCCGGGTGGGATCGCTCAGCACCGGGTCGAGCGGGCTGGCCAGCAGATCGGCCAGCTCGGAAAGCACCAGCTCGTGTTCGGTCAACTCCGCCACCGCATCCGCCACCCGCCGAGCGCCGCCATGCCCAGGCCGCCCGCGATCCCCACGATGAGCATCGCCAGCTGAGGAGCCGCGATCCGGGCGGCCGCCGCCACCGCCACGATGGCCAGGCCGACCATGGCCAGCGGCAGGTCCTGGACTCCTATTCCGTACAGCAGCATGCCCACCGCCCACACGCTGGCCAGGAAGACCGCCATGATGCGGGCGTTAGCCGGGGCCGCCACGACGACGAGCAAAGGCGAGGTGGCGAAGAGCACCAGCCAGAGCAACGAGAACCGGCGCTCGGTGTTCAGGCGCACCTCGCGGGGACGCACCAGCCAGGTGATCGCCCCGGCGACGGCGCACACCGCCGTGCCGAGGACGGCGCCGCTCACGCCCGGGACGAACTGGAACAAGCTCGCGCCTGCCGCCCAGGCCAGGCCCCACGCCAGCAGCGGGCGCGCAAACGTGACGTCGCGTGCAAGCCGTCGTGAGCGCCGGGTGACGGGCGTTATCTCCTCGAGGATCCGCGCCGCGTCCGCAGACGTCGGCACGCGGAAATCCTCGCCGTGCGGGTTAATGGTCATTGCCCCCTGAAAGACGGCGCCGTCCTATACGGTACCGAGTTTCACCGCGGCGAGCTCAGGCGCAGCGAGCCGAGCAGGACGGTGACGTTCTGAGTCCCCAGGTTGCCCGGCACGGACACGTAGAACACAGCGGGGGTGCGGCCGGCCCCCCGATCGACGACCACCACGGCGGCGAGCTCGCTGTTCCAGGCCAGGCCCTCGCTCGCGGCCGCCGGGTAGTTCATCAAGAACCTGACCATCCAGCCCGGGTGCCCGCTGACCTGCATGGCCGAGCTGGCCTCGATCGTCCGGTCATGCTGCAGCCCGGTGTAGTACGCCGGGTCGAGCGCGCCGACCAGGCTCATCGCGGTGGGCTCGAGGTCCGCGGGGCCCGAATACTGGAACTGCTGCTGAAGCTGGCCCGAGCAGGCATTACCGTGCCAGTCGAAGGTGGCCCCGCCGATGGTGACCTGCCCGGCCACGGCGTGCTCGCCCGCGGTCCAGGCGAAGACCGGTGTGTTCAGGATGGACGGGCAGCCGTCCTGCCAGGGCGAGGAGAGCAACTGGTAGGAGAGCCCGGACGAGGAGTCGGTCACCTGCGGGCCGGTCACCGCGGCCGCCGGCGCCGCCTTCCCCTTCGGGGTAACCCGGTGCCGCCCTGATCCAGCGGCCGGCGATCTGCGGACGGGATGCGCGGAGGAAGACAGCGAGGCCACCGTCGGCGTCCTGGCGATGTCCCTGACGAACATGCCGATGGCCACAAGCACCACCGCCGTGACCACGGTCAGCAGCCAGAGCATCAGCCGCTGCGTACGCCGGCGCCTGCGGCGCGCGGCCGCGTTGTGCTCGCGGACGACCGAATCCCAGCCCGGCGAGGGCATCCCCATGCCGTCAGGTTAAGCGCCGCTACCCTGCGAAAGAAGGCCTGGCCGGACATGATTACCGCGTCGCTGACAAACGGGCAGGTTGTCGCGGTTTGTGGACCCCCGGGAGCCGGCCGGGCTAGACGGTAGCCGGAGCGGGCAGCGGGGCGGCTTCTTCGGCCCGGACAGCGGCCCGGCTGAACAGGGCCGTCACGCCGAACCCGAGAGCCAGCGCGATCAGCACGCCGAGGTTGGCGAAGGCCCAGGCTCCGGTCTTGCCGCCCAGGTGGAAGGGGCTGAGCAGGTAGCCCTGCCAGCTCAGCCAGCTGGCCGCGGTATTGGTGACCAGGCCCCAGCCCAGGCCGGTGGACACGATGACCACCAGCACGGGGAGCCACCTGACGTCGCCGTACCGGCCCGCCGAGGTGAACAGCTCGGGCTCGGCGTAGTCGCGCCGCCGCAGCGCGATGTCGGCCAGCATGACCCCGCACCAGGCCGCGATCGGCACGCCCAGGGTGATCAGGAAGCCCTGGAACTGACCCACGAAGTTATGCGCCACGAACACCACGTAGATGGTGCCGAGCGTCATCACCGTGCCGTCGATCAGGGCGGCCTGGTACCGGGGGATCCGCACGCCGAGGGTCAGCAGCGCCAGCCCGGAGGAGTAGATGTCGAGTACCGAGCCGCCGATCAGCCCGAGTACGGCCACGATGGCGAACGGCACCAGGAACCAGGTGGGCAGCAGGGTGGCCAGCGCCCCGATCGGGTCGGCGCTGATCGCCGAGTTCAGGCTGCTCGAGGAGCCCGCCAGCAGCAGCCCGAAGACCAGCAGGAAGACGGGGGCGATGGATGACGCGAACGTGGTCCAGCCGACGACCCCGCGGCCCGAGGCTCTCCGCGGCAGGTAGCGCGAGTAGTCCGCGGCGCAGTTCACCCAGCCCAGTCCGAAGCCGGTCATCATGAACACCAGCGCGCCGATGAGCTCCTGCTTCGTGCCGCCGTGGATGGCGGACACCGTGTGCCAGTGGATCTTGTCCGCGACCAGTCCGATGAACACCGCGGTGAAAACCCCGGTCACGATCGTGATCCAGGTCTGCATCCGCATGATCAGGTCGAAGCCCATCACCCCGCCGAAGATGGTCAGCGCCACCACGACGATCAGCGCCACGACCTTGGTCCCGTTGCCGCCGCCCCAGCCCAGCCGGTGGAAGACGGTGGCGGTGGCCAGCGTGGCCAGGATGACGAGCACGGTCTCCCAGCCGACGGTCAGCAGCCAGGAGATCGCCGTCGGGAGCTTGTTGCCGTTGACCCCGAAGGCGGCCCGGCTGAGCACCATCGTCGGGGCCGAGCCTCGCTTGCCCGCTACGGCGATGAACCCGCAGGCCAGGAAGGACAGCACGATCCCGACCACGCCGACGACGATGGCCTGCCAGAACGAGATGCCGAAGCCCAGCTCGAACGAGCCGTAGCTGAGGCCCAGGACCGAGATGTTCGCCGCGAACCACGGCCAGAACAGGTCACGCGGATGGCCCTTGCGATCAGCTTCGGCGATGACGTTGATGCCGTTCATCTCGACTTGGAGCGGTCGCAGCTCCGCGGTGCCTTGGGTCATTGCGAACCTCCCTCACTGATCCATGATGGCCTTGCGCTGCGCCCCGTCCACCGGTATGTGGGCGCCGTTGATGAAGCTGGCCAGCGGCGAGGCGAGGAAGGTCACCAGCGCCGCGACCTCCTCGGGCTCGCAGATCCGGCCGAACGGAATGGACTGGGTGGCCAGTTCGTGAGCGCGCTCCTGGGTGATGCCCTTGTCGCGGGCCAGCGCCTTCTCCAGCGTGTCCCACCGGTCGGTGTTCACCGGCCCCGGGTTGACGGTGTTGATGCGTACCCCGTAGCGCCCGTACTGTTCGGCGACCGAGGAGGCGAAGTTGATGTCGGCGGCGTTGGCCACCCCGGCGGTCATCTCCCAGTAACTGGGCTTGAGCCCGTCGTTGCCGACGACGAGCACGATCGCGCCCTCGCCGCGCTGCCGCATGTGCGGGATGACCGCACGCACCGAGCGCACGTACCCCATGAACTTCAGGTTCAGGCTTGACATCCACTGCTCTTCGGTCAGGTCCTCGAGCAGGCCGCCGGGCGAGCTGCCCGCGCAGGTGACCAGGATGTCGATCTGGCCGAACCGCTCCAGGGTGGCATCCACGCAGCGCTGCACGTCGGCGGTCACGCTCATGTCCCCGGCGAGCGGCAGCACCGCCCGGCCCGTCTCGGCGGCGATCTTCTCCGCGGCGGCTTCCAGCGGTCCGGCGGTCCGGGCCGTGATGACCACGTCGCTGCCCTCGCGGGCGAGGAACTCGGCCACGCACCGGCCGATGCCCTTGCTGGCGCCGGTGACGAAGGCGACCTTGCCGTCCAGCCGCAGATCCATGGCCATCCCTTCCGTCTCCCTACAGCGTCACGCCCGGCCGGCGTGTTCCTGTCCTGAGCGTGAGCTGGATGGTATACCAAATATCAATGGGAAAGAAAGGTCTAGTTTGCTGCCGGTTGCGGCCCTACGGGACGTGAGCTTGGCTGGTGGCTTTACGCGATATAGCGTTAACTCGCCGGTGCGGACCGGCACGTAACGCGGAGTCGTCAGCGAGACGGGGAGGGGATGTGTCGGCAGGCTCCTGGCCGGCCGGTGAGGCTTCCGGACCCGGCTCGTGGCCCGGGATGAGGGCCTCTGATGCGGACCGGGACCGGGTCCTGGAGGTACTGCGGGCCGCTGCGGGGGACGGCCGGCTGACCGCCGACGAGCTCGATGAGCGCGTGGAAGCCGCCTTGTCCTCGCGCACGCTTGGTGAGCTGGCCTTGCTCACCGCCGACCTGGTGGCTCCCCCGGGCCTGCCGGGCGCGGCCATGGCGCAGGCCGCCGCGAGCCGGATTTACCAGCGCGGAGGTTCGGTCCGGCGCACCGGCCGCTGGGTAGTTCCGCGGCAGCTTGAGCTGCGGCCGTCGTGGTGTGACGTGTGGCTTGACTTCACCCGCGCGGTGATCACGCATGACACGCTGCGTATTGACCTGAACATGCGTGGCGGATCCCTGGTCCTGCTGGCCGGGCCGGGCCTGGTCGTGGACGCTGATTTCCTGCGGGTGCGCTACGCCGACATCAAGATCCGCCCGAGCGCCGAGCCCGACGTGCCGGTCATTCTTCGCGTGCAGCTGGTCGGCCGCATGCGTTACGGGTGGATCGAGCAAAGGTAGGCCTGCTACCTTGACGACCAGATCGAACGTTTCCTGCGGATAGGGAAGCTCCTCGGCCAAGGACCGGCACCCTTGCTTAGCCACCAGAATCTGGCCGGCGCGGCGGCGATACAGCATTGCCGGTGGCTGGCGAGCGGGGGTCAGTCCGGTGTGGTGAGCTGGTCAAGCGCTGTTACCGACGCCCTGGAGAGGCGGAGGCTTCCTGCCGCGATGTTCTCGGCCAGATGGGCGGGGTCGGAGGTTCCGGGGATGAGCAGCGTGTTGTCGTAGTGCGCCAGCAGCCAGGCGAGCGCCACCTGGGCCGGCGTCGCGCCAAGTTCCTTGGCGATGGAGACGACGGTGGGGTTGTCGGTTGCCTTGGGCCGGTTGGGAAACCCTGAGCCGAGAGGAAAGAACGGGACCCAGGCGATGCCGTGTTCGCGGCACAGCTCAAGGACGGGCTCGGCGGAGCGGTCGAGGATGCTGTAGAGGTTCTGTACGCATGCGATACCGGCGGGCAGCGCCTGGCGGAGCTGGTTAGCGGAGACGTTGCTGAGCCCGATGGCGCCGATCTTTCCAGCGTCTCGCAGCGCGGTCAGTTCAGCGAGCTGGCTATTCAGGTCGACCCTCTGGTCGCCCTCGGCGATCAGGCCGGGCTGAGCGTCGAGGCGTCGCAGGTTGACCACGCCCACGTGCCCAGCGCCGAGCGTGGCGAGGTTGGCCTCGATCTGGGCGCGCAGTTGCTCCGGCCGTTGGGCGGGGACGAGTTTGCCGTCGGCCTCCCTGTCGGCCCCGACCTTGCTGACCAGGACCAGGTCGTCGGGGTAGGGTGCCAGCGCGTCGTGGATGAAGGTGTTGCACGGGCCGTAGAAGTGGGCGGTGTCGATGTGGTTGATGCCTTCACGGACCGCCAGGCGGAGGATGGCAAGCGCCGTATCCGGCCCCACGGCCCGCTGCTCCAGCTGCATCGCCCCGAAGCCGATCCGGGCCACGGTGCGCCCCGCTAGCTGCGCGGTGCCGCCCGGAGCGGGCGTGGGGGAGTTCGTTCTCTGGTCGGCTGCCGTCATCGGTGATCCTCCGGTCGTGACATAGTCATCAGAAACCGGAGGAGCCTCCGGCAGGATCATCGTAACAGGTAATCGGAGGACCCTCCGTATCATGTCGAGCCAGAGCCAACCCAAACGTCTGCGCGTGGATGCCGAGCGCAACCGCGCCCGGCTGCTCGACGCAGCACGGGCCGCGTTCGCATCCGGGCAAGCCTCGGTGACACTGGAGCAAGTCGCACGGGACGCAGACGTCGGGATCGGCACGCTCTACCGCCACTTCCCAACCCGCGAGGCACTGGTCGAAGCGCTCTACCGCCAGGAGCTAGCCGACCTCTGCGCGAGCGCCGGCGACCTGCTCGAAACACACGCCCCCGAGCGCGCCCTGCGCGCCTGGATGGACCGCTTCGCGGACTACGTCAGGGCCAAACGGGAGATGGCAGACGCCCTCCGAGCCGTGTTTGCCTCTGGCAGCGTGACCGTGTCCCACGCACGCGAGCAGCTCACCGCCGCGGTGCAAACGACCCTCGATGCTGGAATCGCCGCCGGGACACTGCGCGATGACGTCCGCGCCGAGGACATCGTCGCCACGATCGTCGGCATGTTCACCGCCACCTCACTAGCCGGCGGACACGAGCAACTGGAACGCATGCTCGATCTGCTGATGGACGCAGTCCGGCGCCCGGGCCAATGAGCCAGGCCACCAGCAGGCCAGTACGAACGACCGAGACCGGCGGACGACGGGTTCAGCCCAGCGCGCTGCGGACGATCTTGCCGAGCTGGTTGCGGGGCAGAGCCTTTACCTGGAATACCCGCTTGGGGCACTTGTACCCGGCCAGCACCGTGTGCGCGTGGGCGATCAGCGCGGCCTCGTCGAGCCTGTGTCCTTCTCGCAGCACCACCCAGGCGGTCACCCGCTCGCCCCACCGATCATCCGGAACGCCCGCCACGGCCACCTCCGCCACCGACGGGTGGTCCTCGAGCGCGATCTCCACCTCGCGCGGATACACGTTCAGGCCGCCCGTGATGATCATTTCCTTGGTCCGGCCGCGGATCACCAGATGCCCGGTGGCCGGGTCCACGGCCCCGATGTCGCCGGTGCGGAACCAGCCGTCCGCGGTAAAGGCGGTCTCGGTGGCCGCCGGGTCGTTCCAGTAGCCGTCGAAGACCTGCGGGCCGCGGAGCTGGATCTCGCCGTCCTGACCAGGAGCACTCTGATGGACGTCACCCGAAGCCAGGATCCTGGCCAGTACCCCGGGCAATGGCACGCCGACCGTGTCGCCGCGAGGATCACCGGCCGGGTTGGAGACGTTGAGCCCGCTCTCGGTCGTGCCGTACCTGACCAGCGGCAGCCGCCCGAGCACGGCCGGCAGCCGTTCGGCCAGCGCCGGGCTCAGCGGTGCCGAGCCGCAGACGGCCAGGCGCAGATCCCGCAGCCCGCCGGCCAGCGGGGCCGGTGCTCCCAGCAGGGCCTGGTAAATGGTGGGTACCGCGAAAAGCACGCTGCCCCGGGTGTCACCTACCGTCTGCGCCAAGTCGGCCGGGGTGAACTTCGACCGGACGTGCACTGTGCCGCCGGCGATCAGCGCAGCGTGCACTCCGCCGAGGCCGTGCTGGTGGTATAGCGGCAGGGCGTGCACGAGCACGTCATCGGCGTGCCACTGCCAGGCCGCCATCGCCGAGCGGATCGAGACCCCCAGCTGGCGGTGGGTCAGCGGCACTCCCTTGGGCCTGCCGGTCGTGCCCGAGGTGTACGCGAGCAGGGCCATGTCGTGCGGCCGGGCCACGATCCCGATAGCTCGTCCGGTCCCGCCGGGCAGCTCCCGGACGTCCACCGTCACCGGCGGCGTGGCCCCAGCGGCCCCAGCGGCCCCCCGGCCAGCGGCTCCCCGGCCGGTGGCCCCCAGCCCGCCCAGCAGCCGTGCGGGCTCGCGGTCGGCGAAGGCCAGCACCGCGCCGGAGTCGGCGACCAGGTGCCTGAGCTCGGCCGCGGTGTACCCCGGGTTAGCGAGCACCACGACGGCGCCGGCCCGGAGCGCGCCCAGGTAGCAGCGCACGAAGCCGACGCTCGCGCCGGCCGCAATCAGGACCCGGTCGCCGGGACGCACCCGTGTCGCCAGCCAGGCCGCCACCCGGCAGGCCGCATCATCAAGCTCGGCGTGGGTAACCGGCTCGCCGTCTACGGTGACCGCGACCCGGTCCGGGACCCGATCCGCGGCCGCGGCCGCCAGCGCAGGGATCGTCTCGTCGCCGAGGGCCGAGACATAGGCCCGTACGTCGGCCACGCCCGGCAGGTGGGTCCGCCAGCCCGCCAGGCTCCACGTTTCGTAACCGCGCTTCATGGCTCGGGGAAGGCGGTCGGGATCGCCCCGGTCACGCGGTCCCAGGCTGACCGGTTAGCCGAACGTTCGGCCTGCATGCGACCGAGCAGCCCCTCGGCCGCCATCACCGCCTTAACCCCAAAGACCCCAGAGACCCCAGAGACCCCGGCGCCCGCTCCCCGCCGCGCGAGATCGGCAGCGATTTCCTCGGCCACCACGTTCGGTTCGTCGCAGACGCGGTTGACGAGCCCGAGGGCCAGCGCCTCGGCCGCCTCCACCCAGCGGCCGGTCAGCACCAGGTCCATGGCCACGCCGCGGCCAACCAGGTCGGGCAGCAGCCAGGCGCCCACCGCGAGGTTCAGGCCGGGCGGTCCGGTCCAGCGGAGCCTGGCCGCCGGGCCCGCAATCCGCAGGTCAGACGCGGCCGCTAGCTGTGCGCCGCCGCCGACCGCCGCCCCGGCCAGCACGGCGATCACCGGTCCGGGCCTGGTGATGATGATCTCGCAGCAGTCGTAGATCAGGTCCGAGACGCTGGCGCGTTCGGCATCGGAAATGGTCAGGTCCGCTCCGGCGCAGAACACCCGCGGATCGGCGCTCCCGAGCAGGACCGGCACCGACGGTTCGGCGGCGAGCGCGTCTCGGACGGCGAGGGTCAGGCTCACATCGAGGGCGTTACGCCGCTCGGGGCGGGAAAGACGCAGCCAGCGACAGCCGGCCGGCCCGTTCTCGACGATCAGATGAGGATGCGGCATGCTCAGGCTCCATGGTGCTCGGGTGCCGTCTCCGGCGCTGGCCGCGTGCCGCTGGCCGGGGGCTCCCGAAACGTCTGAAATATGGTATACCAAATGGACCGGACCCGGAGATGACCCGGAGTGCCGAACGGACCCGAGGAGCCAGGTGAAGCCAGCGCCGTTCGTCTATCACCGCGCGCATAGCGTCGCGGAGGCGGTCGGGCTGCTCGCCGAACTGGGCGACGAGGCGAAAATCCTGGCCGGAGGCCTGAGCCTGGTCCCGATGATGAACTTCCGGCTGGCCCGGCCGGCCGCGCTGGTCGACGTGACCAGGATCGAAGGCCTGAACTACCTGCGGGCGGATCCGGCCGGCCAGGACGGCCTGCGCATCGGCGCGCTGACCACCCACCGCGCCGTCGAGACCACCCGCGATCCCGCCGTCCGGGCCGGGTTCGGCGTGCTGCCTCGTGCGGCCCGCTGGATCGGGCACTATCCGATCCGCAGCCGGGGCACGTTCGGCGGCAGCATCGCGCACGCCGACCCGGCGTCGGAGTGGTGCCTGCTCGCCGTGCTGCTCGGCGCGCAGGTGGTCCTCACCGGGCCGCAGCGCCAGCGGACCGTCCCGGCCGCCGAGTTCTTCCAGGGGTACTACAGCACCGCGGCCAGCCCCGACGA
>OCTA010001688.1_pt1 | contig 20293 bp, 8 predicted proteins | sample 1538991 | NCBI WGS metagenome assembly OCTA01 (sample SAMEA3539302, study PRJEB22396) | soil metagenome | biome: tundra; feature: field; material: soil | place: USA | collected 2010-05 | depth 0.15 m | reverse complement strand
GCGTGCGAAGCGCCCTCACATATTCATGTGAGGTTTGCCTTTGCGACGTGGGCAACGTCGCCCTAACGTCCGGCGGCCTGCTGGATGGCGTGGACCAGCTTGAGGACGCCCGGGTTCTGGGGCCTGAATCCACGCTGGAGGGCCTCGGTCAGCTCGTCTGCGGCCTGGGCGTAGTCGCCCTGGAAGTAGAGCAGGCAGGCGAGGTTGTAGCGCGCCTGCACCCAGCCAGGGTTGGCGGCGGCGGCCTTTCGGAGGTGGACGAGGGCCTCGCTCAAGCGCCCGTCTCTGGCCAATCCCATGCCCAGCTCGTGCTCGGCGAGGTAGTTGCTGTCCACGACCTGGATGGCGTGCTCAAAGAGGGTGGGGCTGTCTTTCCAGTAACGGGCTTGCAAGCGGGTGCAAACGGTCAAGGCAAGGAGGAGGGCGGCGGCGGCCAGCACGGCGGCCAGGCGGCGTGGAAGCGTGGAATTCTCCCTGGCTACCGCGCGGAGGGATGGGGCGGAGCCGGAGCGCGGAGTGGTTGCCCATTGCCCGAGGCTCCAGGCCAAGGCGATGAAGAGGCCGATGACGGGGAGATAGGTGTAGCGGTCGGCGTAGGCTTGCGAGCCGACTTGCACGAGGCCGATGACCGGCAGGAGGGTCCCGAGATACCAAAGCCAGCCGACCAGCAAATACGGTCGGCGGCTGCGAAAGGCCACGGCGCTGGCCGCCATCAGCAGGGCCGCGCCGGCCACGACTTTAGAGGCGGCCCAGCCCGCGGCGGGATGCGGGTAGAGGGCGGCTAGGTGCGCCGGCCAGAACGTCTTTAGCACGTATTCGGCGTAGGCCATGATCGCGGTTGCCAGGCGCAGACTCACCGAATAGGTGTCGAGCGACTGGACGGCGCCGCTTCGCTGCTGGACGAGGTAGGTGGCCACCGAGGCGGCCAGGGCCAGGATGAGGAAGGGGAGCTTCTCCAAAAGGATGAAGGATGAAGGATGAAGGCTGAAGGGAGCGGAGCGGAGCGGGACTTTGGTGGTCTGAAATCGATTCAGAGGCCAGTAGTCGAGTAGGAGCAGAACGAAGGGGAAGGTGACGAGCATGGCTTTGGACATGAGGCTGCAGGCGAAGAGGCATAGCGACAGGAGGTAGAAGCGTGAAACGCGAAACGTGAAACGTGATCCAGGGTGCGTGGCCGGACCTCCGGTGACTTTGGACTGCTCGACATATCGCACATATGCGCACAGGGTGAGCAGCCCAAAGAAGGTGCTGAGAACGTCTTTGCGCTCGGAGATCCAGGCGACCGATTCAACGTGCAGGGGGTGCAGGGCGAAGAGAGCGGCGACCAACGCACTCAGCCAGAATTGCTCGGTCATGCAGCGCAGGAGGAGCAGGAGGAGCAGGGCGTTGGCAATATGGAGCAGCACACTGGTCAAGTGGTGGCCGGCGGGATTGAGTCCGTAGAGCTGGCAGTCGAGCATGTGGGAGAGCCAGGTCAGGGGGTGCCAATTGTAGGCATGGACCGAGGTGAACGCCCATAAGATCGCGGGGCCGGTCAGCCCCCCGCTGACGTGGTCGTTGCTGGTGATGTAGTGCTCGTCATCATGGTAGTACTGGAAATCACAATGGAGGGCCGGCCAATAGGCGGCTAGCGTGAGCAAGACCAGCGCGAGGACGGCGGCGGTTTTCGTCCCAACGCGGTGATGGAAAGTGGACGGCCGATGGCTGGGAGGGGTGCTCACTCCGCGCGATAAGGTTTTTGGTGTTGGTAGAGTTCGAGGCGCTGACGGAATCTGGCGGCGGCGTTGGTTTGGCCAACCTCCTCGGCCAATGCGATGGCCGTTCGATCTGCCTGGGCGGCCTCGGCATAACGGCCGACTGCGGCATAAGCGGCTCCGAGAGTATCGAAGAAGCTGAAGTTGCCGGGATCGGCGGCTGAGGCCTGTTCAGCGAGGCGGACGGCATCGGCGGGGTTGCGACAGGCCGGATCGCGACAGATGGCCAGGGTCCAGGCAAGGTTGTTCACCACTGGCAGCCAAGTCGGTTCTAATTGTAATGCGATTCGCCAGTGCGTAATGGCTTCCGCCGGCTGGCCCTGAGCCTGGAGCAGAACGCCCAGTTGGTAGTGGGCACTGGCCGTTTGGGCCGAGGTCTGCAAAGCTGAAAGGAAGTGCGCTTTTGCTTCGGCAAACTTGTGCTGTTGCATGAGTGATTCGCCAAGCTTGATATGGCCTAACGCATTGTCGCCGGCGACGGCGAGTGAGCGGGTGAAAAGGCTGACGCTGTCCTGCCAATAGCGAAGTTGACCGGCAGTCAACCAGGCGCAGGCTAGAAGGATGCCGGCGCTGGCGCTGCCCAAGACAAGCGGCGAGACGCGCCAGCGCCCCAGCAGGTCGTGAGCGCCCCAGCTTAGCGCGATAAAGAGCCCGATGGATGGGATGTAGCCGTAGCGGTCGGCCATGGATTGCGCGCCGACCTGGACCACGCCGATTACAGGAACGAGAGCGCCCAGGAACCAGAGCCATCCCACCGCCAGATAAGGTCGCCGCGGGGCCGCCCACAGAGCCAGCAGCGATATCACCAGAACGAAGAGGCACGCGCCAATGATTTGCCAGTGCCCCCAGCGGACCAGCGGATAACAGACCGCCAGATTATCCGGCCAGAGGATTTTGCCGATGTAGCGCACATAAGAAACGGACGCATTGGCGAGGCGCGCTCCCACGGGCAGGGTGCTCAGCTCGGAGATTGCGCCCGCCTCTCGCTGCACGACAAGAGTGACGATGCTGGAAGCGGCGGAGAGGGCGAGGAAGGGGAGCTTCTCCAAAAGGATGAAGGATGAAGGATGAAGGATGAGGGGAGGGGAGCGGAGCGGAACTTGGGTTTTCTGAAAGCGATTCAGGGGCCAGTAGTCGAACAGCAACAACAGGAACGGCAGCGTCACCAGCATGGGCTTGCTCATCAGGCTGCAGGCGAAGAGCAGCAGCGACAGGAGGTAGAAGCGTGAAACGTGAAACGGGAAACGTGATGCGAGGTGCGCGGCTGGACCCCCCGCAGCTTTGGACTTTGGACTTTGGACTTTGGACTGTTCGACATATCGCACATACGCCCACAGGGTGAGCAGCCCAAAGAAGGTGCTGAGGACATCTTTGCGCTCGGAGATCCAGGCGACGGATTCGACGTGGATGGGGTGCAGAGCGAAGAGGGCGGCGACCAGGGCGCTGCGCCAGAGGGCGCCGGTCATTCGCTTGAGGAGGCCAAAGAGCAGGAGCGAGTTGAGGGTGTGGAACAGAAGATTGGTGGCATGGTGCGCGGCGGGGCTGAGGCCGAAGAGCTGGCAATCGAGCATGTGGGAGAGCCAGGTCAGCGGATGCCAGTTGGCGGCGTGACTGGTGATGAAGGCCCAAGCCAGGCCGTGCAGCGTGAGACCTCGTTGGACCACCCAGTTGTCGGTAACGTAGTCCGGGTCGTCGAAGTTGAGGAAGAGGCAGTGGAAGACCGGCCAATAGGCAAGGAGAGTCGCGGCGGCCAACAAGAGCAGAACCAGCCATGGAAGAGGAGAAGAGGGGGCTCTTTTCGTCCAATTGGCATGACTGCTCATTAGCAGAGTCCATTATGGCCAACCTGTTTTCGGGGGCCAGCAGAATCGTGAAGACAGTGGAAGCGGGTTCATAGCGACAAAGGATGGTTGGCCAGGCGAAGGGGCAAGAAGACAGAAGACGTTATGAGTATGTTGTGGGGAACGGGCAAATCATTTTATCTGGACGGCGGCCCAGGCTCCATAATCAACTGGGGACGGTCCATTGGGGCCAGAACCGATGTGAAACCGGAGTCGCCCTCCTCCCGGCGGCAAGGCGAGCGAATAAGAATGAAAGTCCCGTTCCGCAGGGTTGTTCGGGGAAAGGAGTCGCCGATACAGAACCTGAGTTTGACCATCTTTATCTTCGAATTCGATGACGAATTCCACGCCGCTGGACATCTGGGCCGAGGTGTAGGCTTCGGGCGATAAAATGTGCCTGCCGGTGACTGAAGAAGCGCTGTTTGGCACCGGCAGCTCGAAGTCGCTTGGTGCCCGCATCACGAGAACTTCTGTCTCTCCGATATAATCAAGGACGCAACTGGAGGCGTTCACGAATAGCGGCAGCGCTGGCAAGATAGGAAAGAGCAGCCGGCGATAACGGAGGTTGTCCTGAATTGGATTTTCCAACTCGGGCATCGCATACAAACGGACGTGGTATCGGTCCCGGAAACCGCGCCCGCGGGCATGGAGCGTGAAGTCACTCCATTCCGCGCCGCGGCCGGTCAGGTATTTGACCAAATACCGCTCGTTCGGGAAATGAGGATTGACAATGCAACCGGCCTCCGCGAATGGAGGAACGAATCGATAGGCCGACAGTTGGTTGCCGCCCTGGATCATCTCGATGAAAACGGACGGGGGCTGGTAAAGCAGCGACCGCAGCTTCCCCCACCAGGTGCACTGCATCTGACACTCCATCCACAGGGGACGAGAGGGGACCTTTACCAATTGTTCAAGGGATAAATCCGCTTCTCGAACGAGTTGAAGAGGCGGCGGCGGCTGGGGGCTGGCTTGCTTTCGCCACAACAGGATATTCCTCTCCATTGCCGCCAACTCATAGGATTGGAACAAGATCCGGATGAGGGGGCCCCCGTCGAGCAAGGGCAACCGATCGTCTATCGATTGCACATCGAGCAGGACAAATTCGGGTGCCTTTGGCGAGGCGTAGTAATCGAGATTCGCGTGCTCCAGATCAGGCGTGTAAGTATTATAACTCTGAAAGGAGGGGCGTGGGGCATAATTAAAACCGTTCAGGAGCACAATTGCCTGACAAAAGCCCAGTGCATCCACGGTCCCATCTTTGATGAGGGCCTTGAACCGGGGCAAATCATGTTGCTTTTTCGACTTGAGCAACTCCGCATCCAGGCCTCTGAGCCGCTCAGAGGGGGACAAGGTGGCTCGCAGGGCGCTGGGAATTCTCTTCGCCAGGCGTTGCGCGATGGCGGGGTAAATCCCCTGGCCAAGAGCCGGAAGGCTTACACAGCCCAAGATCATCACGCCGGCAGGGATCAACCTGAACTTGCGGCTGAAAGAAAACACATTGGGCAGAAGGATCGGAATGGCGGCAGCCGTTAACATGGAGAAAACCAGAAAGTGATAGATATGAATATCATCCCGAACAAAGCCGCACTTCCAGGCGACGAATAAGCCGCACCCGATCATTAGCAGCTTTGGGCTCGCCATCAGGCGATGGGGAGAAAGGCAGAACTCGGCTGCTAACAACCCGCCAAGCCCGGCGAGCATGAGCAGGGCCACCGGCAACCACTGAGGGTTTTGGTTGAGATTCATGGCTTGGCCGTAGCCCGAAGCAACCTGCAAGGAGGTTCGAAAATATGCGGGCAAATGGAACAGTTGCTGTCCGGCGAGGCACCAGCCGAGAACATAGCAGAAGGGAAGCGCAGAAATGCTCAATGCCGCGCGACGCCAGTCGCGCCTTAGGCAGTGGAAGAACAGGACCAGAGAAACCACACAGCTTGAGTAGATAAGAAGGTTGAACTTGATTAATCCAAGCGCTGCCACAAAGGGAAGAAGAAACCAGGACGCCCTGCTTTCGGAGGCGTTTCCCGAAATCCCCAGCAGCCCAACGGCTAGAATCGCAAACAGGTAGAACCCGTCATCCATGTTGGCTATGGGGGCCTGAGCCAGGAAGGCAAAGGTGAGTGCGAACGTTACGCGGTCGGCCCACCCCCCCTTTTGGACGATGAGCCAGAGCAGTCCTGCCATGACCACGGTGGAAAAACACTTCCACATCCAGATGCGGTAGAACCAGATTCCGACGTAGGTTATGCAATCCAGATAGCCCAATGGTCCGTAGCTGAATATGATATCTTTCCCGAATTGCAAGTGGTGCGCTGCCGCAAATGCCAGCACGCCTTGCCACGAAGCATCCGGATTGAGAATAAGCACCACTTCGGGCTGTTTTAGCCAAGCCAGCGCGAGGATGAAGATGGCAAGGACGTTGATGAGCCGCAACGGAGCAAAGACCTTGAGCTTGAACCGCTCCGAAGCGCGGCTGAACTGAGTTTTAGCGCAGCGTGACGTCCCAACCTCAGGTTGCATGGTAACTTTCAAATTGATCCGGCTAGTGCTCGCGGTAAGGTCTTTGGGCTTGGTAAAGCTCCAGGCGCGTGCGGAATTTCGCGGCGGCGTTGGTATCGCTGGCAGCCTGGGCCAAAGCGATCGCTTTCTCAAGGGCGGCGGCAGCGTCAGCGAAGCGGCCCGTTTCGGCGTAGGCGGCAGCCAGTGTGTCCAGGTAGGGAGGAGAGTTGGAGCCAGAGAGGGCGCAGGCCCGCTCGGCCAACTGGACCGCTTCCGCGCCGTTGCGGATCTTGGGGTCTGGATAGGACGCCAGAGCCCAGGCCAGATTGTTCATCAGTTCGAGCCAATCGGGCTTAAGCCGCAGAGCCTGGCGCCAGTGAGCGAGGGCTCCGCTCATATCCTTTGCCTCGGCCAAAATGGCCCCGAGTTGAGAGTGCGCTTCGGGGGAATCCGGCTTCAGATCCAGAGCAGCCTGATAGTCCGCTTTGGCCTGGTCAAATTTGCCTCGTCTGGCCAAGCTCTCTCCTTGCCGCACGAGCAAGTCGGCCAGGTTGTCATGGGCGGCGAGGTCATCCGGCTTCAGTCGCAAGGCAGTCGAAGATTCCGCCATCGCCTCATCCAGAAGGCCCTTCTGGGCCAGGATCGAGCTTAGTTGGAGGTGAATGCCGCTGGCTGCGGGCGCATAGCGCAGAGCCTCGCGCAATTGGAGAATCGCGTCATCCAGTTTCCCCTCTTGCTGCAAAGCATACGCCCAATGGCTGCGGGCCTGGGCGAAGCTGGGGCGCAGCCGCACGGCGTCACTAAAATGCGCCGCGGCGTCACCCGGCTTGCCCTGCATCAATAAAGCGACCCCAACATTATCGTGCGCCTCGGGATTGTCGGGTGTGATTTCGAGGGCTTTCAAGTTGTGCGAGATCGCTCCCTCCAGGTTGCCCTGGCTGCCCAGGGCGGAGCCCAGGTTGACATGCGTTCCGGGGGAAGCAGGGTTAATGCGCAACGCTTCCCGGTAATGCTCAATAGCCTCCGGGGTCCGGTTGTCGGCTTCCAAGGCCAGGCCATAGAGATTGTGGGCCGTGAGATTCTTGGAGGTCACCGTCAACGCCCGCCCAAAAAGGCTGAGGCTGTCCTTCCAATAAGAGACTTGCTGACGGGTTACCCCAGCGCAGGCGATAAGGGACAGCAGTCCGAAGAGGCCCAGCATTGAGAGCGCAGCGGCTTTAGGGACACGGGATGCAGCAGGTTTGGAAACTTCTGTTGCGAGGTCGAACGCGCCCCACGCCAGGCAAATACTCAGTCCGATCAGGGGAAAGTACATGAAGCGGTCGGCCATAGTTTGGGATCCCACCTGGACGATGCCGATGACCGGGACAAGCGTGCCCAGAAACCAGAACCAGCCCGTTCGCAAGCAGGGTTGTTTCCATTTCCAAAGGAGCAAAACGGTCAGCCCGGCCAGAATCGTAGCCGCCAGCAATGGCTGCCATGGCAGCCATTGCTGGGGCGGATAGGCGGCGCTTAAATAGGCGGGCCAGAGCGCATTGCGCAAATAGTAGAGATAGGACATGAGGGCATTGGCCAGACGAGCGTCGAGCGGCAGGAGGCTGGTTGGCACGACGGCTCCACCGGTATGCTGCGCCCGGAAAGTGATCAGACTGAAAGCCAGCGAGAGCGCGAGGAAGGGGAGCTTTTCGAAAAGGATGAAGGATGAAGGACGAAGGATGGAGGGAGCGGTGCGGTGCGGGGCTTGGGTTTTCTGAAATCGGTTCAGGGGCCAGTAGTCCAGAAGCAGGAGGACGAACGGGAGGGTGACGAGCATGGCTTTGGACATAAGGCTGCACGCGAAGAGAAGCAGCGAGAGGAGGTAGAAGAGTGAAACGTGAAACGTGAGGCCTGTTGCGTGTTGCGTGGCCGGACCTCCGGCGACCTTGGGCTTTGGGCTTTGGACTTGAGACTTCCCGGTGTGGCACACGTAAGCCCAGATCGCGAGCAGCCCAAAGAAGGTGCTCAACACATCCTTCCGCTCCGCGACCCAGGCGACCGATTCCACGTGCAGAGGATGGAGGGCAAACACGGCGGCGACAAACGCGCTCCGCCAGACCGCGCCGGTCATTCTACGGAACAGAAGGAAGAGCAATAAAGCGTTGGTGACGTGGAGCAGCAAGTTGGTCAGATGCATCCCGCCCGGACTTCCTCCGTGGAGTTGGTAATCCAGCATGTAAGACAGCCAGGTCAGAGGATGCCAGTTGCCGGTGTAGCCGGTGGTGAAGGCCCAGTTGATCGCCGGGACGGTGAAGCCGTCTCGGATTTGCGGATTCCACGTTATGTATTCCGGATCATCGAGGCTGATAAGTCCATAACGGGAGACGGGCCAATAAAGGCCCACGGTGACCAAAGCAAGCAGGGCGCAAACTAAAACTGACCAGCCAACGCTTCGACCGCGTGGCTTGGTTTCCTCTTTGTCGTCCCTGACCGGGGCACGGGCGGCTGCGTTCCCCGGCTGGGCCTGGCGCCGGGCTTGAAGCAACAAGTGTCTCGAAAAGAGACCCCAGCATACCACCACCATTAGAAGGCTCCACAACCCCAACCGGCCGAGGGAGAAATCCCCCAGGAAAAGGGGGTCGTGCGGAAAGGAAATAAACGGGACGGGGAGAAGCAGGCTGGCGATCAGAAAGACCGAACGAGAGGGTGGCAGAATCGTCCCGGCGGCATAGAGCGCGGCTGGAATGACCAGCGTATAGCTGTAGTCAGAAAACCGAGGCATAATCAGGCCATAAACCAGGGTGGCGTAGAGAATGGCGGTTGGTCCGACTTCCGCCCAATTTCGCCCCGCCAGCACCCGGGCCACTTTCCAACTGATCAGGACGACCGGCGCGATGAGCAGGCCGTAAAGCAGGCCGGAGCAAAGCAGGCGGGAGTTGGCGGGCAGGGAGGGCAGAAAAGTGAACACCAGCCGCCGGCTCAACGCGTAGGTCGAGGGATTGATAAGGTCTTTGAACGCCCACTGCTGGACATTGAAGGAGACATTGACTTGATAATCCTTGAACCAACCGGGCGCCAGGGCGTACGAGGCCGCCATATACAGGGCAAACAGGACCCCGCCCCAGGCCAAGGGCTTCCAACGCCGCAGTTGCGGGTGCAATAGAGGCAGGCCCAGGAACAGTAAAGGTGTCATCTTGAAGGCAGCGGCCGCCAGCAGGAAGGCGACAAATGCCGGCAAATTCTTTTTGACCAGAAACACGAATGCCGTCCACAGCAGGACGGCTTCTACCGTGGCGACATTTCCGGTGAGGATATTCTTGGGCAGAGCCAGATTGAAAACCAGCAGCGCCAGGAGAGGAAATAGCGGATGCGGGCGGCCCCCGTTGAATTGACGCCACCAAAGAACCACCAGCAGGCCCCAAAGGATGGTCGTCAAGCCCAACCACATCATGGCTGCCAGCGAATAAGGCAGGAACGTAAAGGGCCAAAAGAGGTAAGCGATCGGCAAAGGATAGGCGAAAGGAAATCCATAAGACCCGGCCGCGGTGAATAACAGGCTGTTATCGTAAGGATTCTGTCCGTGCCGAAGGAGGGAGGCCGCAGCGTAGCAAAGCCGGAAGTCCCAGAACAGCGTCGCACGGTGACAAAAGGCATGCCAAAGCACGCCGCCCCCCAAACAGATGGCGGCCGCCACGGAAAACCGCAACACTGCCGATGCTGGCTCGAGTTTCCGTTTCAAAACCCAAACAATCACGATAATCAGGAGTACACCGCCCGCTGCGATGATCCCATACATAAACGATGCTGAAGTCATTTCCAAAACAAGATGATGTTGTCCTGCGGGAATAAAACAGCCGATAAGCGCATGATTGGTCCGATATACCTTGGTCTTGCTACCGTCAACCGTGGCCGTCCAGCCCGGATACCAAATTTGGCTTAGAATGAGGAAATTACCCTCTTTGCTTTCAATCTGGTACTCATATCGGTTGTAGCCGCGGTACACTTGCTTCACCATCCCGCCCGCGAAGCTCATAGGCGTCACATCCCGATCCAAGGCGGTGACATAGGCATCCAGAACCGATGGGGCGGCAACCACTGCGTCCAAAGATTCGGAAGCGTCCTTAACACCATGAACTGATGTAGCAAAATAGGCCGGACCCAAGGGATCTCTTGCGCGCCAAACCTGAACCACCCGCGGCTTGACCCCCTTCCCGAAGAAGAACGTCGGCACATTCGTAAACCGTGCATCCCTTTCATAGCCAACGCGCTCCAGGCCTCTCGCCTCGTTGCATAGAATGTATCTGACATCCAGCGCGCGGAGCATCTCTGGTTTTGCTAACTGCCTAAAATCGGTCCAGACCACGGGCTCATGAGGGATGGCCTGTCGGCTGCCGTATTGGAGAATGCTGAAATACTCCACGAAATGTTTCAGGTTCATGGACGTATAACCATTAAGGGTGTCAACGCCGAAGTACCCCGCCATCCCATAAGGAAGCAAATCCGGTTCGGTGGCGACAATGCGGCCGTGCTGGCGATTGAGCAGGTCGTGCAAAGGGTGGTGCGGAGCAACTCGTGCCAAAGGCAGCACCGAAAGCATCGGCCAGGTCCGCGCCACGGAATCCAATACCGGCAGGACGCAAAGGCAAACCACCGCCCCGATCCGGACCCGCGCCTGAACAAACAACAGCAGCAGAAAGAACACGACCAGACTGCTGATCAGCAATGTGAGATCGGCTCCTGTTGTGCGCGCTGCTAGCAAGCACGCCCCGAGCATCAGAAACGCGCTGGCGGAAAGGAAATAAGAGCGCCTGGCCTGCGGCGTGGCGCGCAAAAGGTTTTCCGCGCCCATTCCGCCAAGGAGCACCGCCAGGAATTGGGCGAGGAACAGAAGTCGCGGAGATTGACGGAATACTTGGAAACCGGGAACAAAGTGATAGGCGAACCGAAGCATGGGGGAGTCAAAACAAAGCACGATCAGAATCGTAATGGCCGCCAGAAGCAACGCCGCTTGCCGCCATTGGTTGCGAAATGCGAACGGCAGAAAGGGAAACCACCACAATCCAAAATAGAAGTTCTTCTCCCAGAATCCTTCGCGATTGCCGCCGGCGTCGCACGGATCCAGCAGGGTCTTCAAATCGGACAGTGTCGGCGGGCTCTGGAGGAAGAAAGCATAATTAGAGTAGGCTCTCGTGCTCAGGAACGCATATTCCATGCGTGGGCAAAGCACCGGAGCCGCAAGCAAAACCCCCACCACCCCGCCACCCAATAGATGCAGCGCTGCACGAATCCGATCTGTTCTTAGGAAAAAAACAAGCCGCACGAACACATAGACCGCCAGCCCCAAAGCCGCATAGTAGAGTTGCTGCATGTCACCCTGGACAAGCGACAATCCAAACACCGCAGCGAATAAGCAGAGTCTGCGCGCGGTTTGAGCTTGCAACAGCATTTCACAGGACCAGAAGAGCAGGGGAACCAGGGCATACATGCTCATCTTGGGCAGCCATCCGGCCTGAATCGTCACCACGTAACGATAACTGAGCATGTAAGCCACGGCGCAAAAGAGCGACGGCGCGCGACTAAACCAGCGGCGACTGAAGAGATACATCGAGAGGCCTGCCAGGAGGAAGTTGAGCAGAATGACGCAGTTGATCGCAATGTCGATTGGAGCAACAAGATACAAGAAATCAAACGGGAATGCATAACTGGATTCCGGATTGGCAAATGCTGGCTGGCCGGCATTCATCGCCGGGTTCCAAAAAGGAGGGGTATGTTCCTCCATCACCGCTCTTGTGCCTACGGCTTTTATGGAGAGATGTTGCGAGACAATGTCTGAATGCGGCGAGTAAATGATCCCGCGATGAAGCCACAAAGGATACAAGGAAATAAGCCCCGCTGCCAGGATCACCAGCAGCGCACTTATTGTCTCAGAGGCGATTTTTGTCCCGCCGCCGCAGGCTTCGTTTCTGCCCGGGAGCCTAGCGAGACCTTTTGCATCGGGAGGCATATTCAACGCGGCGCAGAGACGGGTTGATCGGACAGCTGAGATTTGAAAGGGCCGGCTACCGCGTTTTTACTTAAGAGGAACCTAACCGAGGTCGATTGACAGAGCCCCGTTTGCACACCCGGGCCGGGACGGGCAAGATCTCCAGTAGTTATGTCAACAATCATCCTTCGGCATAATCGGTAGAGGCTGGTACTGAAGCAATCGGAAAAGCTCGGCGTGATACAGCCGAGGACGGCAGTTCCGAGCCGTCGGCTAGCGGTGGTCGGCGTTCCTAGAATTTGTTTTCAAGAACTTCCAGATGGCGTCTGTCGCCAGGGCGTGGGCATTGGCATTGGGGTGGGCATCGTGGGAGTTTACGGTAAAGGATTGGTGACGATGAGCTTCATAAAGCCGCAGCAGATCCAGATGGGGCACGCCTTGTTCCTGCCAGAATTTGTCGAGTTTGACATGGGCGGAGCGAAACTCGTAATCCGGGCCGAGATGCTGCAGGAACGGGAAGGTCACCACCAGCAGATGACCGCCATTGGTTTCCACCAGGCTGCGGAGGCTTCTCAGCCGCCGTTGTTGTTCCTCCCAGACCGGGCCGTCGTAAGCCTTGCGGACAGATTGGTAGTAATTGGCGATGTCCGGTTCGAACCGCGCCTTCAGGTGATAATAGTAGGTGTTGAAGAGGAAACTATGTTCGACGAGGAATCCCGGAGAGTTGGTGGAATTGATCCTTCGATCAACTGCCTGCCACTCGGGGTCGATGTCGGAAAGGTCATTCAGGTTATAGACGAGGACCACTTCATCGAATTGATAATGCTGCGCGGCCAGGGCCCGCACCAGCTCGATCTCGTCCGCGGTGTCGAACCCGAGTTTGGCCATAACGTGCACCTCAGATTCTCCTCCGTTTCTAATCCGATTGGCGAACCGATCTTCGACGTTGGCAACACCATAGCCCGCTGTGAACGAATCCCCGATAAACGTAATCCGGCGTTGACCGCTGGTCCGGGGGGCTGGATACGCGCTCAGGCTGTCACGAAAGCCTGACGAGTTGAGCTTCCAATGGCGTTGCAGCCAGCTCTGGGTGACTCTGGTGAGCGCAAACGAGTCTGTCGTATCGCACCAGAACCGATAGTAGCTTTCCATCGCGACCATCACGGTCGAGACCGCGAGAACGAAAACCAGGAGATTGGCGGCTGCGACCACGCGCCCCTTATTCCGTGACCCGGCACGCATGGAGCAACGCGCGAGCCAAACCAGGAGCGCCCCGCTCATAAAAGGCAGGAGCACGAAGATGGCGTAGGTCAAGGCATCGCCAGAATCCGGGAAGACCTTCATACGGTAAGACGCCGTTCTCCGCGGGATTCCGCAACCCGGACCGAACTAATCACCCAAAGGCATCCCCTCGGAGAGGTTTGGCGGGATCGCGCGTTCGAACACATTGGGAAAGGGTAGCTTCGTGTTCGGCAGCCGGTCAATTGCTTGTTTGGCTCACGGTACGGCTGGCGGGCTTGGTACAATTTCAGACGGCCTCGCAGTTTGACTGCCATTTCTCGTTCGCCGGCCTGCTCGGCAGATTCGATCGCGTTCTGCGCCGTCTTTTGAGCTTCGTCAAAACGTCCGGCCTCGGCGTAGGCGGCGGCCAAGGTGTCCAGGAAGGAGGGAGATTTTGATCCAGCAAAGGCGCGGGCATTTTCGGCCAACTGAACAGCCTCATTACCATTGCGGCATTTAGGGTCGGTGCTGGTCGCAAGGAGCCAGGCCAGATTGTTAAGCATCCCGGCAGAATCAGGCTTGAATTTGAGGGCCTCTCGCCACTCGGTGATAGCCTCGGCCTTTTTCCCCTGTTTGGAAAAGTCTGCGGTCAGGAAGCCATGCGCCAGGGCATAATGCTCTGCAGCTTCTTTCTTCCGGCCCTGCCTGGTAAAAACGTCCCCCAATCTTATCCGTAGGAGGGGAGTCTCGGGCAGAAATCGCACAGCCGCCAAATAATGGCGGACCGATTGCGGAAGGTCGCCTTGTGACGCGAAAACACTGGCAAGGTTCGCTTGGGCCTCGGCAGAGTCGGGTTCTAATAGGACCGCCTCTATGAAGTGCGGCAGGGCCTGGTCGAGCTTACCCTCCACCGCCAGGATCTGGCCCAAATTATTGTGAGCGGTTGAGTCATTGGGATTGAGCCGCAGGGCTTCCAGATACAGGGCTTTCGCCTCCTGATCTTTCCCTTGCTGGTTCAGAACATCTGCGAAACTCAAGCGCGCTTCCTGATTGGCGGGGTCCAGCCGCAAGGCTTCTCGAAAATGGGCAATCGCTTCATCCGTGCTGCCCCTCTTGAGCAAGGCATTTGCCAGGTTATTGTGCGATCTGGAATCGGTTGGGGCCAAGCGAACGGCTGCGGAAAACTCGCGGATTGCCTCGTCGAGTTTGTGTTGATAGAAAAAGGCGAGCCCCAGGTTGTAATGAGCTGCGGAGGAATCGGGCGCGACGGCCACAGCCGCCAGGCATTGCATTTCCGCCTCCTGATAGTCGCCCCGTTCGGCGAGAATGCGTCCGAGATTGTTGCGGGCGGGCCAGGAGTTGGGATTCTTTGCGATGTTATCGCGCCATAAGGCTTCCGGATTGCCAACGATCCGTTCGCGCTGCCAAGTCAGGGCTGAGAGGGGGAGGAGAAGAAGGAGGATGTATGCCAGATGCCGGATGAAGGACAAGGGTTGCCTGGTGAGTGGTGCGTGGTGCATGGCCTGGTACAGGCCGGCCACGGACAGAGCGATCAATCCAGGCAGGGCGAGATACTGGAGATGGTCAGCGACCCGAGACAGGGTTAAGTAGGCCATGTTCAGCACGCCCAGAGCCGGCGAAAGAGCCACGAGGAAGTAACCAAAACCAAACAGGTAGGCGCGGCCCCAGTTTCGACGGCACCCCCAAAATAGCAGCAGCAGGCCCAGAAGAACCGCACCCGGCAGATAAGAGAGCAGGGCAGTCGGGTCAACATTCCATCGGGGATAGTGCATCGTCAGATTCAGCGGCCACAGGTCTTTGCTGATATAGAACCAAACAGCCCAAGTCGCGCCGAGAGAGCGGACCAATAGACTATCCGTGGCTAACTGCACCGAGCCTCCGGGGCCATGATGATGGGTCATCGCAATGGTCTTGAGTCCGAAAGCACCCGCCAGCAGGAAGAATGGGACCGCACGTACCACGTCCCGGCGCGAGGGGTTGCCATGCAGCCACCAGAGGCAGAGCAAGAGCACGATGGGAAGCATCACAACAGAGGGCTTGCTGCACAGTGCCAAGAGAAAGGCAGCGAGTGAGACGCAATAGAGTGATGATGGACGATGGAGGATGGAGGATGGGAAACGCAGTGTTGCGCGGCGCGGATTGCGTGTTGAGGTGTGCTGATTGGTGAGTTCGTCAAACCTCAAAAATGACAACAGACTCAGGAGGAAAAACGCCATTGATAAGGTGTTCTTGCGCTCGGCCACCCAGGTCACCGAGGCTACGCAGACCGGATGGACGGCAAAAAGCAGTGCCGCCAGCCAGGCGCCGGTAACGCGCAAGCGGAGCAGCACCCGCCAGAGTAGCAGGACGTTCAGAGCATGGAGAAGCACGTTGAGCATGTGGTAGCCGGCTTTCTCCATTCCCCAGAGCCGCCATTCCAGCCAGAAGGAGGTCAGCGTCAGCGGAACGTAATCATGGAATTTGGTGGAGAACCAAATATCGCGGAGGCCGTCCCAATCGGCTTTGATCAACGGATTGTCGATAATCATGGCGTCATCGTCCCAGATGAAACCGGCCCGATAGCTTGGCCAGTAAACCAACAACGTCGCCGCCAGCAGGAACGATGCCTCCAAGGCGGTGATGCTCCACGAGGGCGCACGGGAAGTTGCTTCGGTGGCAAGGTTTGTCGTCTTCGAGATCATCAGGCTGCGTTAAGAGATTCCATTAAGAAAGCAACAGGACGTGGGCCGCAAGACGAGAATTCGGCCACAGGCGCGGGGCGGGGAAGCGGACTCGGCCAACAACCGCAACGATATGCGCTTGCGCACAGACGGTGAATAGCGTGAGCGGCGGACTCGTTCTTCGCCTGGTCAATAAGGCAATTGTGCGACACTCTCAGGCGTAAGCATTTCAAACTCCTGCCGGAGCCAGTCCTTCGTCGTTTTTGGAACAGGGGCGCCCGGCGGCGGCTCGCCAAAGCGCGGAACGACGGCTACCGCCAGCGCCCGGGTCTCGAGCCAGTGGCGAACGGTGGCGCCGCAACCGCACACGGCCAGCAATTTGAGCGGTCGGGCGGCTAGCTTCTCGGCCAAGTCCGGCGACAAGGGCGGCAGTCCCGTGAAAATAACAATGGCATTGGCTGCCGGATTCTTCTCGATCAACTGGAGCAGTTGCTCCGCGGTCAGATCACCCGTGTCCATCATTGGTCCCGGTGGCCGCGACAGCCATTCGATTGCGGCTATCCTTGGTGATGCGCGACGGCGTAGGGCTGCCCCGAATGATGAGAGCTGCTCGTCGCCGGCAGTTTGACAATCCTTCGAGGAGGCGCGACCGATCACAACAATATTCCCCGTACCCCCGAGCAGGCGGACGGCCTCCTCGGCGAGCACCTCCCCAACCGCCGCACTCGGACGAAGATTCATGGCCGGGCCGGAGGCTTGCCGCCGAACCACGAGCAGCGCCAGGAGAATTGACGCAACCACAAACGCCACGGCGAGTATTTTGTTTTTCATAAGGAATGACCAGACAGGCTTGGCCGGACAAAGCAACGGCTTACTCCGGGGCCCACATGCACCTGGGGTCGTACTTGCCGTTGCCTCCAAGCTTCGGAAGACCCAGCGCCTGCGCTCCGGACGGGTCTATGCCGGGGAAGAATTGGAATCCATAGGTGCTGACGCGCGCGGCCACCGCGTGGCCATCGGCAAACGAGCCCGTGCATCGCCGGCTATGTCGGTTGAAAGCACGCTCCGGGTCCGAAGTGTAATACCCTCCGCTCAAGTCATTCAAGGGCGTGCGGAAATACAGTTGCTGCATATCCTTCTGTTCCACCCACAAGTCCGGGTTGGTCTCCGTGAGATTCGCGATGAGGCCCCCGTCGGCAAGAACAAGCGTGTCCACCGGATGCTTGAGACGCCAGATCTTGATCGGCCCAACCAGCCATCGACCAATGTCCGGATGATTCATGGCGATGCCGAAACCGCTTTGGACCGATGGGCAGGCCAGAATGTGGGTCGTGGTCGAATACGGGCGCAGCAGATCCGGCCACCAGGTGCAGAAGCCAGGGAAGAACGCCCCAGGTGGCGCTGGGACCCAATCGGCCAGCATGACGATTTGCTCAGTGTTGTCGTTCTCGTACATCTTCATGCTCAGGCTGTTCTGCCTCATGTTGCTCAGACAGTTGGTTGCCTTGGCCTTCTCCTTTGCCCTCCCCAACGCCGGCAATAGCATTGCTGCGAGGATCGCAATAATGGCAAGGACCACGAGCAGTTCAATGAGCGTAAACGCCTCACCGTGTGGCCCATCGGCACCCATTTCCTACGCTTGATCCGGTAGCGAAGACTGGCTAGCGTCGCAAGTGAAATGGGTCACTCGTCCGATCGAGCGTTGAGACACCGGCCGTTCTCATACTGCCATCTGCTGGCGGTGTGGCTATGCCTCGAACCAGGCGCCGGCGGGTTCGCCGTCGAAACGACGGTTCTCCAGGATGTCGTCGTGCGCAACTGGGATCTCGATGATGGTCTGCCCAGCGCGCGCATCTACGCCGTCGCCCGCACTTCCGACGGTTATCTCTGGCTTGCCACGCATAAGGGTTTGGCGCGTTTCGACGGCATTCGCTTCGTCGTCTTTGATACATCCAACACTCCCGGGATGAAAGACGACCGCACCTCGTGTCTGCTAGTGGATCGCAGAGGCGACTTGTGGGCTGGCACGTCCGGCGGAGCATTGCTGAAGCGAGCGGGACAGGTCTTCCAGGCACAGGATCTGGGAGCGGCACTTCCGTCCCGCACGGCGAGCACTATGGCTGCGGGCAAAGTGAACGCCATGACCGAGGACAGCCAGGGTGCTTTGTGGCTGGCAATCGAAGGCGGGGGTTTGCTTCGTTTTCACAACGGGCAGACGGTAGCGTTCAGTACCAGTAGCGGCCTGCCTTCTCTTGATGTCAGATTAGTCCTTTGCGATGCTGGGGGCCGCCTGTGGGTAGTTGCCGGGGGACAGCTTGGCCTCTTTGAAGACGGCCGTTGGCAAGCGGCAAGCGGGCTCCCACCTCAGGCCCAGACGGTCCGGACGATCAGCCCGGCTCGCGATGGCGGACTTTGGGTAGCCACCGGAATGGTTGGTCCACTTGGCAGCCGCGACTTGCTCGTGCACAAGTTCAAGGAAGGAGTGTGGAGCACGCAATTGGAGCCCTATCCGTGGCCAAGGGATTCGCAACAATTCCGAAGGCTGGGCTTGTTCGAGGACCAGACTGGGCGGATCTGGTGCGCCACAGCCGGAGGTCTCTTCTTTCGCTCCCCGGCCGGCTCCTGGCAGCGACTACTGACCGATACTCCATGGGGCCAGGTCGAAATCGTGTGCCTGGCCGAGGGTGAAGATGGACTGCTTTGGATGGGCACGCGCACGATGGGTTTGCTCCAGGTCAAGAAGCGCCAGGCGATGACTGTTTCGCTCCCGGCGAATGCCAGCCAGCGTGCGCTGCTCACGGCGTGCGCCTCCAAGGACGGCAGCGTGTGGTGCGGAACCGATGGTGCGGGCATCTTCCGCTGGCAGGCGGATCAGATCGCCCACTTCGGCCCCGAACAGGGATTGACCAACTCGCATGTCGGCGCGCTGCTCGAAGACCGTCACCTCAACCTTTGGGCCGGAACCGAGGGTGGCTTGTTTCGCCGGGTCGGCGATCGGTTCGAGTCGGTACCCGGGCTGCCTGTTTTGCGGGAGCCGATCCTGGCGTTGCTCGAGGACCGCCAGGGGAACTTGTGGACGGGGGGGCGCACCGGGGTGGTTCGGCTTAACGCGGAGGGAGGAAGATTCTTTGGCGCGGGGGAGGAAACGTTTGGGGGAGCCATTCGTGCGCTGGCGGAAGACAATGAGGGGCGTATATGGGTAGGTTCGAACGGCGCCCTACACTGGCTGGAAGGTGAAAAGTTCTACCATCGTCCGGTGCCACAGGAACCTTATTTGCAGGGTGTCTGTGCGCTGCATTGCGACACCGCCGACACACTGTGGATTGGCACCGACCTCGCCGGACTGCTTCGGTTCCGGGCGGGTCAGTTCGATCAATGGCTTTGGTGGCAGGACGGACTGCCAAATAACCACATCACAGCTATTCTGGAGGACGATCAGGGCAACCTTTGGATGAGCTCGGAAAATGGCATCTTCAGCTTCTCCAAACAAGCGCTGGATCGATACCAAAGAGGGGTCTCTCCGCGTCTGCGGCCAACGCGCCTGACGGTGGCTGAAGGGCTGAGCCACAAGATCTGTTCCGGAGTCGGCCAACCAGCGGCCTGCAAGACAGCCGATGGGCGACTTTGGTTTCCCAACGGCCCTGCTCTCGCCGTGTTTGACCCGAAGACCATTTCGCGCACGGCGCGCGTCTGGACGCCCTTGATCGAGGGGGTCTTAGTGGATGGCGTGCCTGCCAGCTTGGTTCCGGCTGGACTGAGGATACAGTCTGGTGCGCGGCGAATTGAGTTTCAATACAGTTCGCCCAATCTGCTTGCACCGGAGCGGTTGCGCTTCCGTTTCCGACTGGACGGCCTGGAGAAAGAATGGGTCGATGCCGGTTCCCGACGTGAAGCCTCCTACTCCCAACTCCAGCCTGGACAGTATCAATTCCAAGTCATGGCCAGCGGGCCGGACGAGGTATGGCAGCAGGGGGGCCAAGGATTGCCTTTAGAAATCCTGCCGCGCTTCTGGGAGCGGCGGTCCTTTCAAGTCGCCGCCGCGTTGGCCCTGCTTGCCACGGTGGCGGGTGTGGTTTGGGGCATGGAACGGAGCCACTCACACCGGCGCTTGGAACGTGTGGAATTCCAACGCAATCTCGATGCCGAACGCCAACGCATCGCCCGCGACATTCATGACGATTTAGGGTCCGGCCTGACCGAGATTATTCTACTGAGTGACAGTTTGGGCGAGGCCATCCAGCCCACCCCCGCCGATCAAAGCACCGTCGATGAGATTTCCGCCTGCGCCCGTTCCCTCACCCGCAAAATGGATGAGGTCGTCTGGGCCATCGACTCGCGCAA
>OCTA010001687.1_pt1 | contig 20295 bp, 16 predicted proteins | sample 1538991 | NCBI WGS metagenome assembly OCTA01 (sample SAMEA3539302, study PRJEB22396) | soil metagenome | biome: tundra; feature: field; material: soil | place: USA | collected 2010-05 | depth 0.15 m | reverse complement strand
CGGCCGGCGACCTGGTGACGAACCCGGACCTGATGGCTGAAGCGCTGCACGGAGCGAAGGACTGGCAGACCAAGAACCTGCAACTTGTGCTGCATGTGAAGGTGATTTTCGGCGCCCCCAGTTCACCGCAAGTTGTGGCGCGTTACTTCTGGTAACGCGTCCTATGCGGAGGACCCCCGCGGCGGGGCGAAGGGCCTCGTGGATTTGCGCCGTCTGCCCGGCAGCAGCGAACGCGAGGGTCCGCGCCAGGTTACCGTTCGGAGCCCCCAACAGCTCTCCACTTTTGAGCGGAGTCGGTCCTTGGATTGTGCTCGACGCCTGGGGGTAAGGCACGTGCTTGTGGCTGGAGTGAGGGGTCGGCAACTCTTGGTTTGGCTCGTTTGACGATCTTGTATTTTGCAATCTTGCGGTACAGGGTCATGCGGCACCAGCTAAGTTCCCTGGCGGCTTTGCTCATATTCCAATTGGTAGTCTGCAGGGCGCTCACGATGCGGGTTCGCTCCTCCTGAACCATTTCGACAGCGTCGTCCCGGTGCCAGGTGAAGTGGTCGGGCAGGTCATCGAGGGAAAACCAGCCGCTCTCACGGGTTACGAATAGAGCTTCCATCACGTTCTTCAGCTCGCGGACACTCCCCGGCCATGAGTACCGCATGAAGCGGCTCATCACTGCCGGGCTGACGCCTTGGACACTTCGGCCAAGCTGGCAGTTCAGTGCCTCGACGAACAATTCGGTAAGCAGGGGGATATCTTCGGGGCGCTCGCGAAGAGGCGGAAGCTTAATCTGGGTTACCCCCAAACGGAAGTAGAGGTCGCGGCGGAACCGGTTGTCGGGCATGAGCTGCTGCAAATCCTGATTGGTGGCGGCGATAAACCGGATATCGACTTTGCAGATGCCCTTGCCGCCGAGTCGCTGCACCTCCTTGGCCTCAATGGCACGTAAGATCTTGGCTTGGAGGATAGGACTCATGTCGCCGATCTCGTCCAGAAACACGCACCCGCCGTCGGCCTGCAGGAACTTACCGCTGTTGGAGGCGACGGCCCCGGTGAAGGCGCCGCGCTCATGGCCGAAAAGTTCGCTCTCCAGCAGACTGTCGGGGATAGCGGCGCAGTTGATCGCGACGAACGGCTTGTGCCGGCGCGGGCTGTTACGATGGATAGCTTCCGCCACCAGTTCTTTGCCGGTTCCCGTTTCTCCAGTAATCAACACATTGCATTCGGAGCTCGCGACTTTGAGAACATAGTCCCGAACGCGCGAGATAGCCGGGCTCTGACCCACCAGGGGAGGCCCCTGCCAAGGCAGTGTTATGGATCTGGGTTGGGAGTTTGGCTGAGGGCGAATATGACGCGCGACGGCGGTAACCAGTTCGTCATAACATGGCTGCCGGACATAGTCGTGCACACCGGCCTTGATGGCGGCAATGGCGAGATCCTCGGAGCTTTCCGGTGTGAACAGTACTACGGGAATTTCCCGATATTGGGAGCGCAATTGGAGAATTAGATCAATTGAATCGAGAGCACCGCTCCCGACCAAGCCGATCACCGCGACTGCGGGCTGGAAGTGTTCGAGGTGCCGGAAAACTGCCGCGCGGTCGTTGGCTTCGACAACTTCACGGCCTAGATCCCGCAAAGCGGTACGTGCCTTCTGCCGAACCAATGCCTGTTGTTCGCTTAAGAGGATCCCCGACATTCCATCCCCGCCTTTGAGTGGTAAGGCTATACGATATGGTAGTGTGAGTCCAATTGAGATCGTTTCCGCAACAAATAAATGTTACAAGTCCTGGTGTAAAGATAGGAATTGTCTTAATAATCACGTTTCCCGCCAACAAACCAAGAGTGTAACCGCCGGATGTGACGCTCTCACGATCCTGTAACGCCTCCGAGCGGAGACCGCCAACTCGCTGAAAGTAGCCCCACAGATGCAAAGTTATCAGGCGGCGTGTGTATCCACGACCGGTTACACTCGTGGACCCGGCGATGCCCGTGGCGGCTGATTCGACAGGGATTTCCCGCTTGGCCCTGCCGTTGCTAACAGGTGGTGCTGGGTCGAATGGGAGATGAATGGTCAGACGCTCCGGGTGTAAAGGATGGCAGGTACGCGAACTTCTTTAAGGTGGGGTACAACGAGTTCGAATTCCTGGTGGATTTTGGGCAGCTCTTTCAACAGGAGGACACGCCCCACCTGCATACCAGGATCGTTACGGGCCCCGTCTTTGCGAAAGCACTGTGGCAGACCCTTCGCGACTCGGTGGGAGAATTCGAGGCAAAGTACGGTCCAATCCCCGATTTGGAGCCGAAGGAATAGCGATGGCGGAGGGCTCCGATGACACCGGGTGTCGCCGACACCGCAACTTGCGGTCTCGACCTGTTGCTGCCGGCGTTGCGGCGTCTGGATCGGCTGCTGGAAGGCGCCACGCGCGCGGCGGAGTCCGCGTTTGGAGCGAACACGGCGGCGGACCCGTATCGCGGGCTCTACATCAGTCAGGAAGAGGCGCATCGGTTGTTGAAGCGCGACCCCGGGATGCCGGTACTGGCTACAGATCTTGGGGACGTGGAGAGGGCGGCGAGCGCTCCCATGGATCGGCTCCAGAGCCAGTTCGGCCTGACGGATTTTGACATGGACACGGTCGTCATCGCGCTGGCTCCGGAAATCGATCTGCGGTACGAGCGCCTGTATGCGTACCTGCAGGACGATGTCACCCGGCGGCGGCCCAGCGTGGATCTGGCGCTGAGTCTGCTGTGCTCCTCACGGGAGGCCCGCGTGGCCCAGCGCGCGCGCTTCGCCCCCGATGCGCCGTTGATCCGTCACAAGCTGTTACACCTGACGGCGGACCCGGCCCAATCGCAGACGCCGCTGCTGGCGCAAGCGATGAAGCTGGACAACGCGGCAGTGCGGGTGTTGCTGGGGCAGCCGTGCATGGATGGGCGCTTGTCGGCCTTCTGTCACTGGCTGGCGCCGGATGGAAACTCGGGTTCGGACACATTTGGCGATCCCTCGCGGAGGGCGCTAGAGAAACTGGCCGGGGATGCGCGGCGCCAGGGATCGCCGCTGCGGCTGTATCTGCAAAGCTCAAGCGGCCGGGGCCGGCGGCGCGCGGCGCAGGCGGTGGCCACGCACTTAGAGACTAAACTGCTGGTGGTGGATTTGGGACGGGCACTGGCGTCCGGCCCGGATTTCGACACGACCCTCGAGTTGATTTTCCGCGAGGCGGTTCTGTTGGAGTCGATCCTGTACCTGGACGAACTCGACGCATTGCGCGGCGATGACCGGGCGGTCTTTCTGCAAGCGCTAATGGCGCGGCTGGAGGATAGCACCGGGATCGTGCTGCTGGGCGGGGAACGGCCGTGGGCGCCGATTCATTCACCGGTCGGGGTGATTACAGCGCGGTTCGATGTGCCGGATTACAGCGCGAGGAGACGGTATTGGCGGTCGCGCCTGTCGGCAGGCAACGTCGCGGCCACAGCGGCCGATTTGGATGCCCTGGCGGGCGCGTTCCGATTTACGGCGGAACAGATCGACGAAGCGGTGGCGGGGTCCCTCAACCAGGCGCGCCTGGAATCCGCCGAGTCCGGTGACGCGCCCACGGTGAGTATGTCCGCGTTGTTCACCATGGCGCGGAGCCAGTCCAGCGGCAACCTGGGATCCCTGGCGCGGAAGATCGATCCCCTCTACACCTGGGACAATATCGTCCTGCCGCCCGACCAACTGGCGCAGTTGAAGGAGATGTGCGGCCAGGCGAAGTACCGACACGTCGTGTTGGGCGATTGGGGATTCGACCGCAAGCTCTCCCTGGGCAAGGGCCTGTGCGTTTTGTTCGCGGGGCCTCCGGGAACGGGCAAGACCATGGCGGCGGAGATCATCGCCAACGAGCTGCGGCTGGACGTCTACAAAATCGACCTTTCGCAGGTGGTGAGCAAGTACATCGGCGAGACCGAGAAGAACCTGAGCCGCATCTTTAGCGAAGCGCGCGCCACCAACGCGATCATCTTCTTCGACGAGGCGGACGCGCTGTTCGGCAAGCGCTCGGAAGTGCGCGACGCCCACGACCGGTACGCCAACATCGAGATCGCCTACCTGCTGCAAAAGATGGAGGAGTACGAGGGGGTCAGCATCCTGGCCACGAACTTGCGCCAGAACCTGGACCCGGCGTTTACCAGGCGGCTTACGTTCAGCGTGGATTTTCCGTTCCCCGATGAAGCCAGCCGGCTGCTGATCTGGCAATCGATCTGGCCGAAGGAGACGCCGCTCGACGCCGATCTCGATCTGAAGTTCGTATCCGCGCAGTTCAAGCTGTCGGGTGGATCGGTGAAGAACATCGCGCTGGCGGCTGCGTTCCGGGCGGCGGAAGAGAACACCAGGGTGGGGACCGTGCACCTGCTGAAGGCGGTGCGCCGGGAATTTCAAAAGATGGGCAAGAGCGTGCCCAAGGCCGAGTTCGGTCCTTACTGGGACCAGTTGGGGATGGCGGGGTAGATGATTCGCGACCTCAGCGAGACCATGCAGGCGTTGTTGACGCAGCCGGGATTGCCGGCGGAACTGGCGGCGGCCACGGTGAGCTTCGACCGTCCGACCGACCCGTTCACCCCGACGCAAACCACCATCGACGTGTTCCTGTTCGACATTCGTGAGCGGGTGGACCTGCGTTTCACCGAGAACGAGGTGCGCAAGACGAACCAGCAGGCGACGCTTTCGCGGCCGCCGCTAAGGGTAGTATGTTCCTACCTGATCACAGCGTGGCCGGTGGGCGAAACGGACCTCTCGCTGGCGGAGCACCGGTTGCTCAGCCAGGTGCTGCAGTTGTTGTCGCGGTTTCCGTTGATTCCAGCCTCGTTTCTGCAAGGCAGCCTGGTGGGACAGGTACCGCCGATCCAGTTGCAGATCGCGCATCCCGACGATATGCGTAACGCGGCGGAGTTCTGGGCGGCGGTGGGGAACCGGTTGCACGCGTCCATCGTGGCGGCCGCGACCATCACGATGCCTATATTTCCGGACGAGACATACCCGCTGGCCATCACGCAAGATCCGGCGATCCAGCAGACGGATGTGCCGGGGTCGCGGGTGCAGATGTATCGCATCGGCGGCCATGTGACGGATGCGGCGAGTGCGCCGGTAGCCGGGGCGGCAGTGCTGATTGTGGAGCGCGGCCGTACCACCACAACGGATGCCGCGGGCGGGTTCACGGTGAGCGCGCTTCCGGCGGGGAATTTCACATTACGAGCAACCTTCGGGGCCAAAACCAGGGACGTGCTTGTCGCGATCCCGGCGCCGGTGGGGAGCAATTACGACGTGCAGTTACCGTAGGCAAATTGACAGCCCCGAAGGGGGAAAGGAGCAGGAAATATGGCACAGTATCTGGCGCCAGGCGTATATGTCGAGGAATTACCGGCACAAGCTCGGCCGATCGCCGGCGTAGGCACCAGCACCGCGGGATTCATCGGGGTCGTGGGGGACGACGTGATTATGCCCTTCAAGCCCGGCCACCCGCTCGACCCGAACGCAATCGTGGCAGCCGACCGCTACACAGTGGCGCCGGCCAAAACTCCGGTGTTTCTTACCGGCTGGGAGGACTTCAAGAATAATTTCGGCGACTTCACCCAGACCGACAACGCCGGCCATGCCGCGGTGAACAACAACAACACGCTGGCCAACTCCGTTTACGGCTTCTTCAACAACGGCGGTACGGCGTGCTGGGCGATCCGCGTGGCCAAGGCCGCGGACATGGCGGATCCGGCGCCGCTGTTGGTGAGCTTCGAGCCCATCGAGGACATCGCCATCGTGGCCATCCCGGGAGCCGTCGGCACGGTACAGCAGGACCACCTGATCGACCATTGCGAGAAGATGCTGAACCGGACCTGCATCCTGGACGGAGTGGAGAACCCGGCGGATTTCACGGTGGCCTCCATTCAGGGAGCCACGCGGACCAGCGATTACGCGGCGATGTACTTCCCGTGGATCCAGGTGTTCGATGCCGCCACGCAGGCGCTGAAGTACGTTCCGCCGAGCGGGTATATCGCCGGAGTCTACGCCCGTGTGGACGCCACGCGCGGGGTGTTCAAGGCACCGGCCAACGAGGTGATCCTGGGTGCCGTCGACCTGGAATACAAGCTTTCGAAAGGCAACCAGATCGTGTTGAATCCGCCCGGCATCAACGTGATCCGCGCGTTTGACGGCAACATCACGATCTTCGGCGCCAGAACGCTGGGCGGCGACGCCAATCCGAATAAGTACATCAGCACGCGCCGCTACCTGAACTTTCTTCGCGAGTCGATCGACTTAGGCACGCAGTGGGTAGTGTTCGAGCCCAATAACCCGGCGCTCTGGCAGCGCATCATCCGGTCGGTCAGCGATTTCCTGCTGGGCCAGTGGCGCGACGGCGGCCTCTTCGGGGAAACCGCCAAGCAGGCTTTCTTCGTGCAGTGCGACGAACAGACCAACCCGCCGGATGTGCGCGATGCCGGGCAGGTGATCACGGAGATCGGCGTGGCCATCACCAAGCCGGCGGAATTCGTGATCTTCAGGATTCAACAGATTAGTGGCAGTTAAACGCGATTTGGAGGAGTTTACATGGCTAGAGTGGATCCATTTAAGAACTTTCGTTTTCTCGTCGAGATCGACGGCATCACCCAGGCGGGGTTCGCCGATTGCAGCGGGTTCGGCTCCAATGTGGAGGTGGTGGAGTATCGCGAAGGCGGCGATGCCGCGACCGTCCGCAAACTGCCGGCCAAGGTCTCCTATCCGGACATCACCCTGAAGTGGGGCATCACCAACTCCCGGGAGTTGTACGACTGGCACCTGGCGGCCGTGAATGGGCAGATCCAGCGCAAGAACGGCTCCATCATCCTGCAGGACGATCTGGGCACGGAACAGGTGCGGTGGAACTTCTTCAGCGCCTGGCCCAGCAAGTATGCGGCGCCGGAGATGAATGCCAAGGGCAACGACGTGGCCATCGATGCACTGACGGTGAGCTGCGAGCGGCTGGAACGGGCGGCGTAGGACGCGGGAGAGGACCATGTTCCAGACGGAATACGATTTCACGCTGCCCATGGGGTATGCCGACGCCGAAGGCAATCTGCATCGCGAGGGCGTCATGCGGCTGGCGACGGCGGCGGATGAGATTCTGCCGCTGAAGGATCCCCGGGTGCAATCCAACGAGGCCTACCTGACGGTGATTCTGCTGTCGCGAGTGATCGTCAAGCTGGGCTCGGTGGCACAGGTGAATCCGAAGGTAATCGAGGGGCTGTACTCGGCGGACCTGGCTTACCTGCAGGAGTTTTACAACCGGATCAACCGTGCCGGCAAGGCGGTGGTGGAAGCATCGTGCCCGAGGTGCGAGCACGAATTCACCGTGGAGTTGAACGGCGTGGGGGGGTATTAGGCTACCCCCTTCGGGCGCTTTACGGGGAGGTAGCCTTCGTCGCGTACCACTTTCACTGGCCGCCGGAGGCGGTCTTGAATCTGGAGCACGCGGAGAGGCGCCGGTGGGTGGAGGAGATTTCCGCCATCAACCAGCGAATGAATGGGGAGTGAGGAGGATTTAATGGGAGCGCGGGTGCGGCGCTGGGAAGCTTGGGCGCGGCTGTTGAAAGAGAGGCACGGGCGCGTGGCAAGGCGGCAAACGTCCTTGTCCATGGTGCTGCTTCGCTTCCGCAACGGCGTGGCGATCCGGCATGCCTGGCGGCCCCAGGTCTGGGTAACGGTGCGTGCCGGGGCGAAGCTGCAAGTGAATGCATCGCAGGTTCCGGGGCCGGCGGCGCGGGAAATTCCGCCGAGCCGGCAGGTGGCCGTGCGCACCAGTGCCGCGGCGGTCTTCGGGCGGCGCGAGTTAGTGGGTGCGCGTCCGGGCGCGCCGGCGGCAGTGCCGGTGGTGCAGGCGGTGCGCCGGGAGGTGCTGTTGCAAACCCGTACGGCGGCGCCGCGCGGGAGTGCCGCCCCAGGCATGACGGCCGCGTCGAAGGCGTACACCGCGGTCCCGCTGGACACCGTCCGGACGGGCGGGAAATCCACTGTGGTTACGGAGTCGATCGCGCGGCAGGTCATTCACAAAGCGCAGCGACTGGAGGAACTGATGGTCCGTACCGTCCGGAAGGAAACGGAGCACCGGTTGGAACACGTGGTGCGGCGGAACTCGCGGCGCGAGGAGATGCGGCCGATGGTACCCATGGTGCTGCGTCCGGCGGCGGCCGCCGTGCCATCCGATCGGCCCCAAGGGAGCGAAGAACGGGCGGTCCGCGAGCGTGAAACCGTGCGCGAATTCGCGCCGGCGCCGGCCATCAATATCAACTCGCTCACCGAACAGGTGATGGACCAGATCGATCGCCGCGTGGTGGCATGGCGCGAGCGCATGGGGAAATTCTGATGGGACTGACAAAGGCGCGCATCACCGTGGAGAACACCGGCCAGCGGATTGACGTCCAGTTCAACCCGGAAGAGTACAGCCTGAACAAGGACAACAACTTCGCCTCGCAGGCGATTCCCGGACTGAGTTCGCCCCTGCTGCAGTTCGTGCACGGCAACGTGCGCACGCTGGATATGGAGCTGTTCTTCGACACCACCCAGGACCGCACCGATGTCCGCGATCAGTCGCAAAAAGTTGTCGATCTGCTCAAGATCGATTCGGACCTGCACGCGCCCCCGGTGTTGCTGGTGGCGTGGGCGTCGCTGCAGTTGCGCTGCGTGCTGGTGCGCGCCAATCAGAAGTACACGCGCTTCCTGGAAGATGGCACGCCGGTGCGGGCGCGCGTGACCGTCACCTTCAACGAGTTCATCGACGCCGATCACGAGGCCAAGGAAGTCAACCGCCAGACGGCGGATTTCACCAAAGTCTACGTGGTAAATGCGGGCGACACTTTGGCCGGCATTGCCGTGAAGTACTATAACGATCCGCTGACATGGCGGCCCATCGCCATCGCCAACAACATCGACGATCCGCGGGACATCGCGCCGGGCCAGGAGCTGAGCCTGCCTTCGCTTCCGTATCGCGATCCGGCGACCGGGGAGGTAGTGCAGTAGCATGGCGAGGTATGCCCAATACGCTCCGGAGTTCGCCATCGAGATCGACGGCCAGCCCATGCCCGCCGCCATGCGGGCATCGGTGAGCGGCGTCAGCTACAAGGACGGCATGCAGGGCGCCGATCGGGTGGAAGTGACGCTGGCGAATCAGTCGCTGCGGTGGCTGGATCATCCATTGCTGGCGGTGGACAACGGATTCCGGTTAAAGATCGGATATGCGCCGGACCCGCTGGAGGAGGTGTTCGTCGGTGAAATCACCGGGGTGGAGCCTTCGTTCCCTAGCGGTGGGATGCCGACCATCCGAATCACCGCCCAGGACTTCCTGCAGCGATTGACCCACGGCACCAAGGACCGCGGCTTTCGCATCAGCATCCCCAGCATCGGCAATTTTCCGCTGCCGGATGCCGTGGTGGCGGCTATCGTCAGCGGCACCAACGGGCTCATTCCGGCGTTGGACCCGGTGGGCGGCGCGCTTTCCGTGATCATGACGCTCGGGATGTATCTGGCCTTTCCGCAATTCGCGCAGATGGGCGTCCGCAAACAGCGGGGACAAACCGATTTTCAATTTCTCTCCGACATCTCCAAGCAAAACGGATGGGAAATGTTCATCGATCACACGGCGGACCCGCACGGCTACGTGCTGCGGTTCCAGTTCCTGGTGCAGGAGTACACGCCCACACTGACGTTGAAATGGGGGGCGTCGCTGATGGACTTCACGCCGCGGCTGACCACCGTGGGAGACGTCTTCGGGGTCACGGCGCGCGTCTGGGTGGACAGCTTGAAGATGGAGTTCGTGATCGCCGTTTCGTGGGACTACGACCGCGCTACGTTCAACCTGCAGATCTTTCCAAGCCTGATCGGCGACCCGGACAAGGTTTTGGGGCCGGCGGCAAAAGGCAAGACGCTGTCCCTCAAACCGACGGGATTCGCGGCGGCGCCGCAGAAGATTCTGAGCGAGCTGCTGCCCCGTCTGAACAACCGGTTGACGGGCTCGGGGAGCACCATCGGAGATCCGCGCATCAAGGCCAGCCGGGTGATCAATTTCGAAGGGTTGGGCTCGTTCAGCGGGTTGTACCGGGTGACCGAGGCCACCCACACATTTGACGGCGGCGGCTACAAGACCAGTTTTTCGGCGCGCAAGGAAGTCTGGTTCGGCTCGGTCCCAATTCCCAAGGGAGTGTCGGGAATCGCGCGCGTGAACGGACAGTTCTCGATATGAGAGGGAGAGTATGAACGACGCATTGCTCGACCGGTTGGACCAGCTTTCACCGGATTCCCTGCCCGATGGGTTTGCCATCGCGCCGGGAATCGTAACCAACAATCTGGACATGCTCGCGGAGGGAAGAGTGCAGGTGCGGATTCCCTCGGCGCCGGATTTCGAACCCTGGGCTCGTCTGCCGGCGGTGGGCGGCGGCTCCGGCCGCGGCTTCTGCTGGATTCCACAGATCGACGACGAAGTACTGGTGGCCATGGCGCACAACGATCCCAGCGGCGCTTACATTCTGGGCGGCTTGTGGAGCACGAAGGACCGTCCGCCGCTGACCGTGCCGACCGATTTCCTGACCAAGCGGGTGATCCAGACCGGCGTCGGCGGCGCCCCGGGGCACGAGGTGGAATTCGACGACCTGCTGCAATCGATCACCATCACCACCAGCACCAGCCAGAAGATTACCATCGACCCGTTGAAGATCGAGTTGAAGAACACGGCCGGAACGCTGAGCATCACGATGGACAACACCAGCCAGTCGATCAGCATTCAGGCGGCGGTAAAGCTGGAGCTGAAAGCGCCGCAGATATCCATCGAGGGGGTGCAGGTGGAATTGAAGGGCACCACCATCGACGTGCAGGCGGTGGGACCGTGCACGGTTACGGGATTGCCCATCAAGTTGAACTGAGGAACCGCTAAGAAACCGCTCCCTCACGGTCGCGGCTCGGAAAGCGCATCGGAGCCGCGACCGTAAGGGAGCGGTTGCCTGAGACTGAACGGGTTGTTTCATGACAGGCACTGAGGAGACAAGGAGACGATATGCCGTTTGCAGCGCGAGTGGGAGACCCCAGCGGACATCCCGGCGTGATTACCGGTCCGGGAGTGGCCCTGGTTCTGATCGGTGACATGCCGGCCGCGGTGATGGGGGACCTGCACACGTGTTCCATGCCTCCTTTGGCCGGTCCGCACCCGCCCACACCGATCGTGAAGGGAAGCGCCACGGTGATGATCGGCGGCAGGCCGGCGGCCCGCATGGGCGACATGTCGGGGTGCGGCGCCCCCATCGTGATGGGCTGTCCGCTGGTGGAAATCGGGGGTTGAGAAGAAACGTGACTCCGGATCCCAAGAAGGCATTTTTAGGCGTCGGATGGGCGTTCCCTTTGAGAGCGAGCGCGGGGCGCACGGCAACGGCGGCGTATGACGAAGACATCCGCGAGGCCATCCGCATCATCATCGGCACGAATCCGGGGGAGCGCGTGATGCGGCCGGATTTCGGCGCCGGGCTGAACCAGTTCCTGTTCGAACCGGTCAATACCACCACCTTGGCTACGCTGCAACAGCGGGTGCAAGCGGCGCTGGTGGATTGGGAGCCGCGGATCGACGTCAACACGGTGACGGTGACGGCCCAGTGGCCAAGCGACGCCACGGTTCCCGACCCCAACGATCGCGACGTGTTGTTCATCCAGGTGGCCTACACGGTTCGAGCCACCAATTCGAACCAGAACCTGGTGTACCCGTTTTACCTCGGGGAAGGATCGGCATCGTGATCTCCAAGCCCACGGTCGTCCTGGACAATCGCGACTATCGCCAGATCTACGCCCAGTTGCTGGCGCGGCGTCCCGGCTATGTCAGCGAGTGGCTGGCCCCCGACAAGAGCGCCGGCGCGGCACTGGGGGCCATCGCGGCGCGATACGTCGGCGCCCTGTTGCAGCGTCTGAACCAGGCGCCGGACAAGAACAAGCTGGCCTTCTTCGATTTGCTCGGGCTGAGTATCGATCCGGCGCAGGCCGCGCGGGTGCCGCTGGTGTTCCAGCTTTCCGACGGCACCGCGGACGGCAACGCGCCGGCCGGCACCGCCGTGTCCGCGCCGCCTCCGCCGGGCAGCTCGCAGCAGATGGTCTTCGAGACGGAGACGGCCGCCGGTATCATGTCGGGAAAGATCGCGCAAGTGTTCAGCCTGTGGCCGGGACGGGACGAATACATCGACCACACGGCCGATTTTCTGGCGGGCAAGCCGATCGCGCCGTTCTCGATGGACCAGTTGCAGACCGCGCCGCACATCGTCTACATGGCTCACAGCACGGTTCTGGCGCTGGCGGGCAATGTGGAGCTCGGCGTGGAGTTCGAGCTGACGCACGGCAGCGCCCAGCAGTTGAACATCGCGTGGGAGTATTGGGACGGGAAGGTCTGGCGCGGATTCCTGTCGCTGACGAAGAGCTGCCAGGATCCGGCGAGCCCCAACCTGGACAGCACCGTCGGACTGACGGGTAGCGGAACCATCACCCTGCAAGCCGACTGCGCGGCGGCGCAACCCACGGCGGTCAACGGTTCCACGGGGTACTGGCTGCGCGGCCGGCTCTTGGACCCGCTGCCGCAAGATCCGGTGAATACGCTGCCCGAGGTGGAAGGCATCAAGCTCAGCACCACGGTGAACCAGGCGCTGACGCCCACTTTTTCGCTGTCCGCGCCCTATGCGCCGCCGGCTGCGACGGCGTCCGGAGCCACGGCATTCAGCCAGGCTTCGCCGCAACTGGCCAGGTTGTCGGCCCCCGGCGTATTTCAGTCGGTTTCGCAATCGGCGCCCAACGCGGCGAACCTGGGCGGGTACGTAAACAACGAAGCCGGCCAGCCGGTACAGGGCGCGGTGGTGACCATCGCCAATCCCGACGATCCGTCGTTTGGCCAGGTGTCGGCGCCGGTCACGGATGCCACGGGCGTCTACACGTTTGGTTCGGTGCCGCTCGGGGTTTCCTATCGGTTTCGTGTCACCTACGGGGGGATGGACTTCATCCCGGCGGATGGCTCGGGCCGGCCCAAGAATCCGCCGACGCCGGCACAGTCGCAGATGGACCTCATCCTGGCGATCGGTGGTCTCAAGCCGGACCAGGCGTACGCCGACGGCCTCAAACTGGATGTATCGAAGCCGTTCTATCCCCTCGGGCAGCAGCCGCAGCCGGGTTCGTCGTTCTACCTGACCAATGCCGAACTGCTGAGCAAGCCGGGCGCGAAGGCGCGGATGTATGTATCGCGCACTCACTCGCCGCAGGACGAGGCATCCATCACGGGGGGGACTGCCGCCACGCCGGCTCCGCCGACGCCATTGGCACACCTGGGTTTCTGGGAGTACTGGAATGGACGTCTGTGGGCGCCGCTGGCGGTAACGTCCAATCTGAAAACCTCGCAGTTCGACCTGAACGTGACGGAGATAATCGATTTCACCGTGCCCATCGACATGGAAGCCGTGGCGGTGAACAACCAGACTGCCTTGTGGCTGCGGTTCCGTCTGGCCAGCGGCAGCTACGGGTTCTCGCAGACGGTGTCGTGGCAAGCGGGGTCGGGTCCCACGAATTCCTTCAAGTACGTGGTGGCCGCGCCTCCGGTACTCAGCGATCTACGCCTCGGATACACCTGGCAGTTCGGCCCGTTCCATCCCGAGCAGGTGCTGTGCTTCAACGATTTTCAGTTCCAGGACCATACCTACGAGGCCACCTGGCCGGGGCAGACCTTCCAGCCGTACAGCCGCATGAAGGATGTCACACCGGCCCTGTATCTGGGCATCGACAAGCAGCCGCCGGCCGACGACATCGGCATCTATTTCGACGTAGAGGAGAACCCCGGCGACACGCAGGGTCCGGCGCTCGCCTGGGAATACTGGGATGGAGGGGAGTGGAGCGGGCTGGTGGTGGACGATGGTACCTCGCATCTGCGGCTGCCGGGAATCCTGTCGTTCCTTTCCGAACCTGACAGCGCGTCCCTGGCGCGTTTCGGCACGCCCCTGTTCTGGGTGCGGGGAAGACTAAAAGAGGACGGCGAACCGGGATCGCCGACCATCGACGGAATCTATCCCAATGCGGTGTGGGCGTCGCAGAGGCGCACCGATAACGACCTCGTGCTGGGCACCAGCACGGGCACACCGAACCAGTCGTTTCTGATCACCAACGTCCCCGTGCTGGATGGCGAGCGGGTGGAGGTTCAGGAGCTCTCCGGGCCGCGGGCGAACGTGGAGTGGCGCATCGTGGCGTTGCAGATTCTGGGTGGCGATACCGGCGCCCTGGAGGATCTGGAGACGCAACTCGGACAGGAAGGCACGCAGACGGATATTGTGGACGGCGACCTGCGGCTGGTACGCGATCGCAAAAAGCGCGTGACCGAGGTCTGGGTACATTGGCAGAGCCTGCCGTGGCTCTATTTTTCAGGGCCGGACGACCGGGTCTACGCCATTGACCGCGCTCAGGGCAGCTTGCTGTTCGGCGATGGCGTGACCGGCGCGATTCCCCCGGCGGGCGCATCGGTGCTGGTGAAACAGATGCAGTCCGGCGGCGGTGCCGCGGGCAATGTGGCGGTGCGGACCATCAGCCAATTGCAGGGTGTCGTGGTGGGCGTACAGAGCGTGTTCAACCCGCGCGCGGCCGAGGGCGGAGCGGACGGTGAGACCACGGCGGCGGCCATCGACCGCTGTCCCAAGACGGTGCGGCATCGCGGCCGCGCGATCGCCGCCGCGGACTACGAAACCATGGCCTTCGAAGCGTCCGCGGCGGTGGCCGTGGCACGCTCCATTCCGGGACGCAACACGGTGGGACGGCCGGTGCCGGGTTGGATCACGGTCATGATCATCCCGCACAGCCAGGAAGACCGTCCGTATCCTTCGTACGGGTTGCGGCAGGAAGTGGCGGCTTACCTCGCGGCGCGCGCTCCGGCGGATATCGCCGGCGCCGGCCGGATCAACCTGGTCGGGCCGGACTATTTCCCCATCGACGTATTGGCCACGGTGGCGCCGATTACCGATTCGCAAGCGGGCGCGGTGGAGAAAGCGGCGCAGGCCGCGCTGGCGGATTTTCTGCATCCGTTGCGCGGTGGTCCCGGTGGCAACGGATGGGACCTCGGACGTCCCGTGTTTCTGTCCGATGTGGCGGCCGTCCTGGAGAACGTCGCGGGCCTCGATTTTGTCGAAGAACTGAGCCTGGGTCTGAACGGCGTGCCGCAAGGAGACAGCATCGCCGTGCCCGAAAGCTCCATCGTGGTGGCCGGAACCATCACGCTGAAACTTACCGCCGCCGCGAGGTAGCCATGCCGATACCCCTACCCAATCTGGACGATCGCCGCTGGGCCGACCTGGTGGAAGAAGGCCGATCGCTGATTCCGCTGTACGCGCCGGAATGGACCGACCACAACGCCAGCGATCCGGGAATCACGCTGTTGGAGTTGTTCGCCTGGATTGCGGAGATGGACATCTATCGGATCAACCGCATTCCCGATCGGCACAAGCTCAAATTCCTGTCGCTGGCAGGCGTATCGCCCAACCCCCCACAAGCGGCGCGCGCCGCGCTCAGCTTCCAACTGAAAGCGCCGGCCACTAAGTTCGATCTGCCCGCTGGAACGGAGTGCGATGGTGCGGACCCCAACGGCGTCGATACCGCGTTCTGTACGCTTGCGGCACTCACCGTAATGGATGCGTCGATGCAATCGGTAGTGTCGTTCGATTCCTCGGTATATGTGGATCTCACGGGGCGGTGGAATCGCGGGGAGGCGTTGAACCCGATGGGCGCGGCGCCTGCCGTGGGGGCGTCCCTCTACTTGGGATTCGACAAACCGCTCTCCACGGCCGACTGGACGAGCCTCTATTTCCTGACCGGTACGGCCGGGCAACTCGCCACGCCGCATCACTCCGCGCGCGTCGTGTGGGAATACCTGGGTGCGGGCTCGCAATGGCTGGCGGCACAGGCGCAGGACGGCACGCGTTCGCTGACGCAGAGCGGCGGCGTGCGGTTGAAGCCCGGCGCCATGGTGAACGGTTCTGTGGGTCCGGTGAAGACGCCGCTGTATTATGTGCGGGCGCGGCTGTCGGGGGGCCAGTACGATGCGGCACCGGCGGCACTCGGCATCGCGGTGAATGCCGTGGAAGCGGAGCAGTCCAAACCGGTGGTCGAGACCTGGCCGCTGGCGGCGGGCGCGGTGGTCACTGGTACGCCGCCGGCCCCCGGGGACAGTGCCGGCCTGCAAGCGGTCTTCAACGGCGACGGTCAGGTCACGAGCCTGGCTTTCGGGTCCACGGCGGGAAGCGAGACGTTCCTCGTCCTGAATTATCTTCCAGGATCGTCCGTCACGGTCCAAGCCCTGCGCGCCGGCCTGGGGACCGGGGCGCCCAGCCTGACCATTGCGCTCCCCGGCGCTCCGCTGGTGCAGGCGAGCCTTACCTTATATACCAACGAGAACGGTGCGTGGGTGGTGTGGACCCGGGTTGACGATTTCGCCGCGTCGCGGGCCGGGGATTCCAACTATCTCCTGGATGCCACCACCGGCACGGTGACGTTCGGCGACGGGGCACTGGGGCGGGTGCCGCCACTGAATGCGCGGATCGTGGCCGCGTATCGGACCACGCGCGGCGCGGCGGGCAACGTGGCTGCCGGCGCGGTGAGCCAATTGCCCGCTTCGGCGCAGGCCAGCCTGGCTTCGGTGACGAACCCGGGCGCGGCGGCCGGGGGACAGGATGCGGAAACACTGGCGCACACTATCGGACGGGCGATTGAATTGCGCGAGGCATCGCTGCGCGCCGTGACGGAGCAGGACTACGAAACGCTGGCCATCCAGACTCCCGGTACACGGATCGCGCGAGTCACCGCCATCGCCAATGTATACCCCGGATTCGATTGCATGCGCGCGCCTGGCGTAGTGACGGTGCTGCTGGTGCCCAGTCTGCCCGCGGGGCAGCCGGTTCCCAGTGCGGGTTTACGCAGCGCCGTGGCCGCGTATCTGGAGGCGCGCCGCATTGTGGGTACGCGCGTTGAGGTGACCGGGCCGGATTATCTGGAAGTCACCGTGCAAGCTACGGTGGGGGCCTTCCCCACCGCCAATAAGACGCAGTTGCCGCAGGCCATCGCGGCCGCGCTCAATGCGTTCCTGGACCCGCTGACCGGCGGGCCGGACAAGACCGGATGGCCGTTTGGGCGCGACGTGTACCGGACGGAGATCATGTCGGCGATCGCCCAGGTGCCGGGAGTGGACCGCGTGGAATCGCTCGGGCTGCTGGCTGACGGGTGCGGGCCGATGTGCGGAAACCTCTGCTTGAAGCCGTCGTGGCTGGTGACGCCGGGAGCGCACCGGATTCTGGTGGCGTGAGGAACTATGGCCATGGTTGAGCGACGAGAGCTGGAACGGCTGCGCTACTGGCAGGGCCAGATGCTGCGGTCGCGGGACTTCCGCGACGATGGCGCCATCGAGGCGGAGCGCCGCTGGTGGCACAATCGCGCGCTGCATGCGGCGTTCGGCATTAACTACGGATTGCAGGTGGCCGGCGATGCGTCCAGCGGCACGCTCGTATTGACCGTGTCATGCGGCCTCGCGTACGACTGCTTCGGCCGCGAGTTGATTCTGAAGAAAGACCGCCCGGCGCCGTCTCTTCCTTTGGGGACCGCGGCGCAGACGCTGGTAATTCAGACCGCTGCCGGCGGCGCTCAGTTGTCTTGGGTAGCCACCGCAAACCTGGAGATCGGCGATGGTGTGCCGCTGGCGCAGGTGACGTTGACCGGCGGCACCGCCGCTCTCAACAAGATATTTCAGCCTCCTTTTGCGCGCGCCCTGGCGCGTCCCAGACTCGCCACCGGAGACACCGTTCGCGGAGACACGCCGTGGGAGCCGTGGATCGAGGAGGTTACCGGTCCGGATGGAACGCCGCAGCAGCAGACGGTGGGCGTGCAGACCCATATCGACACGTCCGCCGCGGGTTTCACCGCGGTACCGAACTATTTCGCGGAGCTCCAGTGGCCCAATCTGGCGAATCCGTCGGCCGCTTCCTTTGCGCCGGCGTTTTTCCCCAGCATCGCCGACGCGGAACCGGACGGATTCACGTTCCGGCTGTTGATGAAGGGCATCGCACGGCGAAAAGTAGCGGTAGCCTTCGGTGTTTCCGCCGTGGCGGCGCCGGTGCCGGCCAATTCTCCGCTCGACGTTTCAGTGACCGATGCCTCCGGTTTCCAAGCGGGCGATATGGTGGCCAGAGTGAAGCCCAGAGCTCTTCTGGCGTCCACCGTGGATGCGGTGGCCGGAGCGGACGTGACCCTCCACAGCCCGCTCGACGGAGTGTTGCAGGGCGACACCATGGCGATCGGCAATCCGCCGCGGGCGGCGCTGGTGACCAAGGTTCAAGCGCCCGACATGGTGATGGCATTCCAGCTCAACCCACCCCCGGCGGTGCATCCCGGCGACCTGCTGGTACAGATCGCGGCCGGCACCGTGCCCGTCGCCATCCTGGACGTGCAAAACGACGAGATCATCCTGGAGACGCCCATCAACAGCCTGAACGCCGGAGACACGGTTGGCCTGGCAAAGCAGGCGGATGTCTTCAGCATCACCGATGTCCAGGTGGACAACGCGGGCGTCATGACCGTGACCGTGACGGACCCGACCGTGTTCCAACCGGCCGACGTGGTCTTTCAGGTGGGGCCGGCGCCCGATCTGACGCCGGGACCCTCGGCGGCGATCCAGTCCAAGACGGGCAGCGTCCTCACCTTGAAAGCGCCCATCAACGGGTTGCAGAATACCGATCAACTGGGTCGCGTCAGCCTGACTGCCACGGTGACGGGAACGATTGAGAAGCCCATGGTCCTGCGGGTCACGGTGGACGACGCCAGTGTCTTCCGTGCCGGAGATCTGGTGGCGCGGTTGGACGCCGGAGTGGCCATTTCGTCCGCCGCCGCGATTGAGAAGATCGATGGCAAGAAGAAGCTCACCCTGAGCGCTCCCATTCAACTGGACGCCAACAAAAGCGTCCTTGGGGCGGCCAATGCCGCCGGGTCGTCCGCGGTAACCCAGGTCAACGGGGCATCGGTTACGGTGGCCACGCCGGCGGTCTTCCAGGCAGGCGACGTGGTGGTCAAATGGGGCACGCACGACGACCTCGCAGCCCCAAGCGTGATCTCCACCATTGCCGGCAACGGGGTACTGACGCTGCAACCGGCACTGTCCACGCTGCAAGTGGGGGACATCCTGGTAGCGCGAAGGTTTCCTCGACCGGCGACGGTGCTGAATGTCTTCCCGGTCGGTGTCGCCCTGTTGGTGAACGTCGATAACTCCGCGGCGTTCCGCGCCGGCGACCTGGCGATGCGGGTGGGAGACGCTGCACAGACAGCCGGCATGGCCGTGGTGACGCCGTTCGTTCCCGGATGGCTGGTGATGTTTAACGCGATTCCCGGTTTACAGGCGGGCGATCAGCTCGTGCCGATCAACTTCAACACGGTGGCTACCGTGGCCGCCGACCCGGCGGACACGATGCACCTCACCATCGACCGAACCGTGGATTTCCGGACCGGCGACCTGATGGGGCTGCTGACCGCCTATGTGGAGACTTCCGTGGAGCGGGCAGTCTCGCGCGTGGTCAGCAAGAACAATCCGGCGACCAACACGCTGTCCCTGGCGGCGGCGATCGACGGATTGATCCCCGACGATCTCATCGGCCCCGCGTCGCTGACGCCCACCCAGAACTCCATCCGGTTTTCGACGGCGGACCAAAACCTGGCAAGCCTGTTTCCGGGCGATCTGCTGGCGGTGAGCGGCCTGGACCCGTTGTATTTGCAGTTGTCCGATGCGCAGGTGCGAATCGCCAACCTGGATGGACAGACCGGCATCGCCGCGCTGACGCCAGTGGATGGAAGCACCAACAGTTTCAGGCCGGAGACCCTGAGCATCGCGGCGTTGTTCAACGCCAACTTTACCGACGCATTTGTGGCCTTCGCCCAGCAGCAAGACTTGTACGTGTGCTGGCTCGGATGCCAGAACGAGACGCAAACACAGTCCGGGTGTCCGGGAGCGACGGCCTCCGTGAGCCCGTGTCCGCAGAAAGGTAATTAGGATGTGTTCCGGAATAACAGTGAAGCCGCTCCCTAACCCGGCAAAGCCGGAACGAGATAGGAAGCCGATTCAACGCAGAGACGCAGAGATCGCAGAGATAAGCGCAGAGCCCTTGCCACGACGGCGTCGTGGTGGAATGGGGTGGGAAACCCTGGCAGGCGTCTCGCCTGCAGTGGCACGGCGGGTGGGACAGGCCATCGCCTTGTGTGGCCTGTCGTGCTTCGCAGTGTCGCGACAA
>OCTA010001685.1_pt1 | contig 20307 bp, 16 predicted proteins | sample 1538991 | NCBI WGS metagenome assembly OCTA01 (sample SAMEA3539302, study PRJEB22396) | soil metagenome | biome: tundra; feature: field; material: soil | place: USA | collected 2010-05 | depth 0.15 m | reverse complement strand
CTACGGGATGAAATACGTAGACCAGGGAGCGAAATTCTACGAGGCCCAACACCGCGAGCGACAGATCACACAGCTCAAATGGAAAGCCGCCAAGTTGGGATTTCACGTTGTTGAAGCTGCAGCCTAAAACACCTGACTCTATCGCAATCGGAGTTTCTGGGAGGTTTCTGGCCAATGTGACATGCGAATGAATCCGCGGCGAATCCGCGACCGCTGGACACCAGGATGAGCGGCAATAAGCAATGAAGCAGTACATTCGTCTGAGTGGATCGTCTGTTAATGTTGTGCTCCAAAACCAGGGTCGAACGTTGTCTTGGGTTTTGCCGATCTGAAGCTTCTAGACCAGCGGAGCCTCATGGCTTATCCGGCGTCGACAGGCTAACTCGGCGGCGATGCCGAGCACAGCGAGTAAAGGCCGTTATCTATCTCCAATTGAGAAATACAAGCTCAATACCAGTCCAACCGCATTGACCTGTCGATTCGGAGCGGTACCAGTCTCGTTCTGATGTTCGTAATAGGGTTCGAGTTCGAAGCGCTTGCCGATTGGAAAGATAGACCCAACGCTCTCGGCCGTCCTGCTCCATTTATGAAAACTGCTGTCGTAGTAGACTTCCGCGCGTATGTATGGCGTAAAGTGGTAGGAACGCAAGGGGAGAGTTCGTTCTGCTGTTATCCGGTTACGATACCGCCAAGCGAATTCGCCATCGATCGATCTAAAATCAAGCCGGTTTCTATCGGACAGTAATACCCCCCTGACGAGCGGGTACCGGCCTGTTGCCTCCAACAAGCCGCGATGCTCCGTAGGTCCCTCCGTCGAGGGCATGTATCGGTATCCCAGTCTTAGCGTAAGCAATCTGCTCTTCGATGGATCTAGCTCGAAGATAGTGATCTTTTTCAGCTTCAACAGGGGCTTAAGGAAGAAGTCTATATTTGGTCCAAGCTCTGCACGGTGCCTTCACGGTTCTCGCGAGTTGCAGCAGCAAAGAACGAAACCCGCACGTTCGAATTCAACTGAAGGTAAGTGTCAAGCTCAGGCCAGCCCTGGAGAGATTGGGTTTGGGCCGCGAGTGGCAACGCAAGAATCGTCAGCATCGCTCCCACTGCCCCCGCCACAAAGCAGCTCCGTCCACATTGCGTCAGCAGTTTGTTACGACTCCGCACTCCTTCGTTCCTCACTGAATATCCGAAACTGCTCCGAGAGCAATACGAAACGCCATCAATTTTCCAGCTGTTCTAGTTAGCTCGGCAGCAATGAGTATGGGGCGAGGCCACCGGCAATCGACCTCGGGCTTCGAGGGCGTAGTCATAGAAGACGCTCAGTTCGTTTCCACTCGCGAGTCACCCGCGTGCGAGCCTGGCCGATCTTTCGGCGTTGGCTTATGTTCCTTCGGATAAAGGAGCGTAAGCTGCAAGCTCAGTTGCCATCTTGGGAACGGCTGACTCGCTGGTCGTATAGCGTTGTAGTACAGTGCGACGTTCGAGTCGATTGCCTGATTACGGATATTGAAAGTTCTTCCTGCGCCTCCACCGAAAGGCACGAGCCAGCGCTGCCCGGTCGCTTGGGTCCAGTCAGCATTGATGGTCGGAGCCGCGACCAGGTACCAACCGTGTGGCAAGTTGTAGGACAACTGAGTCTCGATCTGTATTTGGTCCACCGAGGCCCGACTATTATGTCCGGGAAGCGACCAGATGTTTTGCACCACCACGCCGGCAAATCCCGAGTCTGGTTCCACCAGCAGGGCGGCAGATGGTCCCATGTCCCACTTGCCGGTGCCCAGCTTGTTATCTGTTGCTGTGGGGATGAGAAGCGATGGTCCCACAGCCCAGATCAACTTCCTAGCGTGAAACGGCGTGAAAAAGAAAGTTGCAACCGTATCGCCCGCGCCGGTCGTCCCACCGTGCATCTGCGCCACGTCAGGTTCGTAGGCCACTGCGGTCGCGACAATGCGCGGCACCAGCAGCCAGTTCTTCGATAAGTGCCAGGGGATAACGGGCTGCAGCTGGAGAGAATTCGAAGTGCGATCATATGGCCCGGCCTCGAAGTTGATGCTCTCCACGAAGGGGATCTTGATCGCATCACCCACCGGGTTCCTCGCCAGATCTCTCAGTTCGTCTATGGTTTGTTGTGCGTGCAGCAGCGGACCAACGAAGAACGAAATCACTAGAACCAGGATTTCCGTTTTGACTGCAGAACCGGGAACGTTGTGTACACCTCTCTCCTGCTCGCGAGGTTGTGAAATGGTTTTCATGTGGAGCGAGCCAGAATCTTGCGGAGTTGGAATCGCATCCCTTTAGGACTCAAACTTCAACTTCCTCCAACAGCATTCTCTGGGCCTCCAGCGTGCGGCGCGCCAGAGCGGGATTGATGCTGGCTACGGCATCGAATTGTGTTAGGTGGACCCTTCCGGTCAGCTCTTCCAGTAAATGAGAGCGTTTGAGGCCATCCATGATCGGCCCCTTCACCTCCGATAGGTGCAAGGTGATGCCGCCGTCCTTGAGCCTGCGGTTGATGGCTTCGAGGCTTTCCAGCGCCGAGTAGTCAATCGTGTTGACTGCCGGACATTCCAGAATCACGTGGCGGACCGCGGGATTGGTCGCGACCGCTTGGTTGATGTAGTCCTCGATGAAGCGGGCATTAGGAAAATAGAGGCTCGCGTCCACACGGAGCGACAGTATTTCCGGGTCGGTCACCACATTGTGGCGTACGACGTTACGGAAATTCATTGTCCCCGGAATCTGACCTACGACTGCCACATGAGGCCTCGATGTGCGGTAAAGGTGAAGGGCAATCGAGAGACCCACGCCAGCCAGGAGCCCGGCCTCGACCCCTTCATACAAGGTGAGGAGAATCGTGGCGGCCATTGCCGCGAAATCGGTCTTTGAATAAAGATAGGTGCGTTTGAGCGCGCCGAAATCTATCAGGGAAAGCACCGCGATGATAATGGTTGCGGCAAGGGTCGCGTTTGGCAAGAAGAACAGCAGCGGCGTCAGGAACAGGGTGGCAAGCGCGATGCCGACCGCAGTGAAGGCCCCGGCGGCCGGGGTCTCGGCGCCAGCTTCGAAATTGACGACCGAGCGGGCGAAGCCGCCCGTGACCGGAAATCCGCCCGAGATCGCCGCGCCGATATTAGAAGCGCCAAGCGCGATCAGTTCCTGATCGGGGTCTACGCGCTGACGACGTTTAGCGGCGAGCGTGAGGGCCACCGAGATCGACTCCACGTATCCCACGATGGAGATCAGAAGGGCCGGCACTACGAGCTTGGTCCAGAGCCCAATTTCGAACGGCGGAAGTGCGAGTTTCGGCAAACCCTTGGGAACCGTGCCGACGATTTTGACCCCATGCTCGGTGAGCCCAAATAGCCACACGGCTGCGGTGGTTGCAGCAATCGCCACCACTGGGCCGACCTTTGCCAGGATGTCTGCGGGCCTTTCACCCAGCCCGAAGCGGCGCAACAGGGGCTTTAGGCTGCGGCGCACCCAAAAAAGAAAGGCCAGTGAAGCGAATCCAATTGCAGCAGTGTAGGGATTGATGTGGCCGAGGTTAGGCAACATGGATTTCAGCAAGTCCACGAAATTCTCGCCTTCTGCGTGGATGCCGAGCACGGGCGCTAGCTGGCTGGCCGCGATCTGGATGCCCGAAGCCGTGATGAAGCCTGAGATGACGGGGTGGCTGAGAAAATTTGCGAGGAACCCAAGCCGCAGTAGTCCCATGGCCAGCAGCAGTAGTCCCGACAGGACGGCGAGCGCAATGGCTGCACCGAGGTATTCGGGTGTTCCCTGGGATGCGACCGTAGCCGCTGCCGCGGCAGTCATAAGACTCGCCACCGCAACCGGACCTACCGCGAGCGCGCGCGAGGTGCCGAAGATTGCATAAAGCACCAGCGGAGCAATCGAAGCATACAGCCCCACCTGTGGCGGCAGCCCTGCCAGCATCGCGTAAGCCAGGGACTGCGGGATCAGCATGACGCTGACAATTGCTGCCACAATAAGGTCGTTGAGAAATGTTTTGCTGGTATATCTCGATCCCCAGTCCAGAATCGGAAGATAACGGCGGAGCAGGCCGGAGAAGCTCGGTGAGACATTCATGCCCCAGCTCCCAAAGCGGTTGCGACGGCGCGGCGGCAAAACCATTTCGTACCTAGCAATGTAACGATCACCATGATCGGAAGTGCCAGCACGATCATGAGAGTGGCTCGTTCATCCACGTCCCGCGCGGAGAGAAGAGGCGCCAGGCACACCCCGAGATTCCGGGTTGTAACCCCGACACTCAGTACGACCTTTTGATCATGCTGCAAGCCCAGGCCGAGCCAGTATGTGCCGATGCAGACAATTCCAAAGAACAGAAACTCGGAGGCGACGGCGAAACTCCCCGCCATACTAAGCAGTCCTTTTCCGTAGATGATGAGGCACAACACGGCCCACACAAGCCCGGCGATCCCAGCCCCCTTCTTCGCTGCAGGCAGCAATTTCGAGGCGAGGACATCCCAGTTGCGGCGGATGATCACTCCGACTGCCATAGGCAGCAGCACGACAATCAGGAGAGGCTTGGCAATGGCCCAGGCACTGGTGGTCAGACCTTTTGCCAACAGGGGCACGGTAAAGGGCATGCAAACTACCGTGCCGACCGAGGCTAAGAGCATGAACGCAGCCGTGAATCCAAGGTCCCCTTTCGCCTTATCCACCAAAATCGGGACAAATGGAGCACAAGGTGCCATTCCCAGCAAGATAAGGCCGATCGCATAAATAGGCTGCAGCGGAATAACGAGGGTGATCGCGTAGGCCAGGGCGGGGCAGATGACGAAGCTCCACACCACCGTATGGACCACGAACGGCATATTTCGAAGTCCCCGAAAGGCATCCGGAAGGCTGAGCCTGAGCCCCATTTCGAGCAGGCTGCCCGCCATGAAGATCGCTAGAAAGATCTTAAAAAGGATCATCCAAATACCACTCATAGGGCATCCCTTCCCTGTTCGTATTCAGGAGGTCTTGGCGCAATGCTGCCAATTGAGCTCTGCCCGCAGCATCTTTTTCCCTGCACGGGTGACCACCTGCTCTCGTGCTCATCATTATTAGGGCGCTTCTCTAGTCGGCACTCATCGCCGCTTGCCATGACCTCATATCCACAGTGAACATTGCGCGTGACAGCATGCCGCCGGAGATGCTTTGAGCTTTGAAGCCGTTCTGCAAGAGAATGCGCGTGGCATAGTAAGCGCGCTGAGCGGAGCGGCAAATGACGTGAATCTCACGACCGCGCGGAAGTTCGTTGAGCCGCGAGCGAAGCTGACTCAGAGAAATGTTGATAGCACCCGGCACGCTCTCGACGGCCAGTTCCACCGGCTCGCGCACATCGAGCAGGAATGCGTCATCGGTCGAGTCCCAGTGAGTGATCGGCATGTCACCACGAAGCACGGCGGCGGCGACCATGCCCGCGAAATTGACGGGATCTTTCGCGCTACCGAACTGCGGCGCGTAGCAGAGCTCGGCTTCTTCGAGGTCGTAAACTGTCGCGTCCATCTGGATAGCCATGGCCAGCGCGCTGATGCGCTTGTCCACCGCCGGCCCGTCCTCACCGATGGCCTGCGCGCCTAGAAGGCGTCCGTCGGACTTGCGGAAGATGACTTTCATCCCGAGCATCTTGGCATCCGGGTAGTACCCGGCGTGCGAATTGGGGAAGAGATAAATTTTCTCGTAGTCCACGTCGCCGATGCGCTTGAGCATTTTCTCGCTGACTCCGGTCCAGGCGACGGCGCCGCCAAACAGTCCGATGATGGAGGTTCCTTGGGTGCCACGATAACGGGAGTCGCGACCGGCGATCACGTCGGCTGCAATCCGGCCCTGCCGGTTTGCGGGACCGGCCAACGCCACCAGGCTGCACCGTCCGGTGACGAAGTCCTTCACTTCAATGGCGTCACCGACCGCGAAGATGTTTGGATCACTGGTGCGCATGTGTTCGTCAACGCGGATGCCTCCGCGTTCGCCGATTTCCAGGCCGGCCGTCTTGGCCAGCTTTGTATCCGGGCGCACGCCGATCGCGAGGATCACGATGTCACCTGGGAACGTCTTGCCAGAAATCGTCTGTACCTCGAGCGCGCCACCTTCCAGTTGTATGAATCCGGTCACGCCGTCATTGAGTACCAGGCGAACGCCATGCCTAGTTACATGACCCTCGACAAGGTTCGCGATCTCCTTGTCGAGAGGGCCTAGCAGTTGATCAAGCTTCTGAATGAGGGTCACATCGAAGCCGAGATGGACCAGGTTCTCCGCCATCTCAAGACCGATGAATCCGCCTCCCACCACTACGGCCCGCCGCGCGGGCTTCACCATCTGAATGCCCGAATAGTGATACATGCCCGTGAGGAACGACGTGCCTCGTTCAATCCACTCGATGATGGTCTTGGTGTCGGGGACGGTCCTGACGTGGAAGATGCCGGGGAGATCGATGCCGGGCAAAGGCGGATGAACCGAGGACCCGCCGGGAGACAACACCAGCTTGTCGTAGGATTCGGTGGTCATCTCGCCGGTTGCGACATTACGCAGCTCGATCGTTTTAGTCGTGGGCGAAATGGAGATCGCCTCGCAGTTGGTGCGCACGTCGATGTTGAAGTTCGCACGGAAGAAGGGCGCGCTCGCAACCAATAGGCTCGACTCCTTGGGGATCACACCGCCCACGTGGCAAGGCAGACCACAGTTCGCGTAGGACACGTATGGTCCGCGTTCGACCATGATGATTTCGGCTTTTTCATCGAGCCTGCGTAGACGCGCCGCACAAGAAGCGCCGCCCGCTACTCCACCGACGATGATGACTTTCATATTTATCCGCCTTCGCAAAGGAATTCCGATATCCGATTGGCCGGTTCCGATCAACCATCCCGTTACTTCGTCTTAGGAAGCACCATCCGCTCCGGTGTGAGCTTCTTGGTCCATGGACATCCCGAGTTCTTCCAGCCGTCCTTCAATGGCTGGGCCTGAGCCACACTGTCAGAGTCCGCATTTACATCGCCTTCCATGCCGTCCACGATGTTGTAGACATGCTTGAACCCGGCTTGCGCGAGCAAATTGACGCCAATCGCGCTACGCCCGCCTGACCGGCACATGAGCATGAGGGTGTCGTCGGGATTAGCCACCTCTCGCACCCGTGCTACAAAATCCGGCAGCGGCTTCATCGGGAACTTTTTCTTTTCTGGATCCCACTCATAGATCTGAACTGCCACGGGAATCTTCCAGGCCATGGTGGGATGGCCGACAAAGAGGTATTCCTCCGGCGTACGCACATCGATGACCTTCACTTTGTCAGGGTCAGCTTTCCATTTCTCGTACGCTTCCTTCGCCGTCAAATAAAGACCCAGTACCGTCTGTTTGCCTTTAGGAATACTTGCATTTGGTTCGGTCATATTCAGTCCTTCAATCTGCGGTACATCGTTTCCGGTGGGACCACAGCCCCCAACCATCGATATAGGGGCTGTGCCCGCCATGAGCAGGACAAGCAGAGAGAGCGGTATCACTACTTGCCTGCGGCGACCTCGATGCCCGCAATACCCTTGTTCTGAAGTATCCGAACCACGACGCGACGGTTTTGGGCCTCGCCCTCGGTCGATTTGTCGTTGTTGCCGACCTGGCGGCTCTCACCCATCGCACCGGGGGCCAGCATGTTGGTCAGCGGAATATGGCCCTGCTGCAGCAGGATGTTGGTGACATTATTGGCACGCTGATCGCTTAGCTTCTGGTTCAGGGCAGCACTGCCTGACGTTGAAGCGTAGCCTTTGACCTGGATCATGTATCCGTTAACCGTCTTGGCCTTTTCAGCCAACGCGATGAGTTGAGGATTGTACTGAGGGTCCACTTTTACTTTGCCATTGCCGAACAACACGGTCACTTCATCAATGATGTAGTAATCGTTGAGCTGACCAAATCGAGCGCTGTTAGCGGCGATTGCCGCCTTATTCGCGGCGATCTTCTTCTCCTGCTCGGTCAATGCCTTCTGCTGTTCTGCCAATGCTGTGTTCTGCTCTGCCAGCGCGGCATTCTGCTTTTCTAACTCCTCTTTATTCTGCTGCGCCTGCTGCTGGGTTTCGGACAAACCAGCCTGGATTGCTTGCGCTTGGTCCAGATCGTTGCCCTTGAATCTGACTTTGCTGGCGACCAATTGGTTCTGGGCGTTGTATGTGCCTTCTACCTGAACGGGAAGTCCGGGAATGAGGGCAGCCATCGACATTTTCTTATTGCGCGCCTTAAATGCGCCGACAACCTGGGCCACATCTGTGCTGTCAGTCAGCAGGACGATGACCTTCGGCGAATCCGCAGTCTGCAATATGATTTCTGAGCCGCTGCGGCCTTTGATGACTCCTTCCAGCTTGGCTGATTGGGCGAATACAATCGTGCTGGATAGCGTAATTACAACGAGCAATAAAATGGTTATCGATACGATTCCGAGGTTCTTGCTGCGAGCCATGAGTTCTCTCCTACTTAGTGTTGTGAGATCGTGAATGCCCCGAGAGAAGGGCTGCTGGCGCAGGTCTTCTCTCGAAGCGATGCCGGTGATCCGAACCGGTCGTTTTGATTCATTCCAACTATCCGAGCCGCCCTCCAGAGGCCAGTGACGCAGCCGTCTGCGGAAGCTTCGCGGTGGTTCTCTTCTTCCATTCCTCTTCCAACAGTTCTCTGGCTGCCTGTTCGAGGAATTCTGGCGCCGCCCACTCGTTCACATCGAAGTCGTTCTTGATGTAGCCGTGGCTCAACATGAAGTCTTTGCCGATCTCAACCGAGACCAAGTTCTGGGGCGACAGGTTGGGCACGAGGTCGACGTCCTTGATGCCTCGGTACGTATCCTCGGCGTCCAGGTAGTAGGTCTGCTTGTCGAGGATCACCGCCGCGGCGTGTTTATGCTCATTGCCCCATCGTCCCACCCTGATCATGCCTTTCATGAACGCGACGGCGAGTTCGGGGTGCTGCTCGGCCATCACATCGGTGCAGGTGATGGTGGCAGGAATGTTGGCCACTTGCAGGGTCCAGTCCGGATACTTGGACAGGTCCTCGATCGCCTTGAACTTGCCCGTCGCCTCCTGGAGATGCTGGAAGGGCTTGCTCTGGGTATAGATCGCATCGACGACGCCCTTTTCCAGCGCGGTTTCCAGCGGACGGAAGGCCAGGTCATGCTTGTGGTCACGCTGAATCCACAAGTCGGATGGGTTGTACAGGGGCTCCAGCATCTTGGGATCGTTGTACCAGTCGTCCGCATATGGGAATTCCACGATCTGGACGTCGGCGCGGGTCATGTCGTTCATCATGAGCATCAGCTCGATGCCTTGTTCCTCTTGGATACGCCACCAGTCGCACTTGATCGTGTTCAGGCTCTTGGAAAGACCGATCTTCTTGCCTTTCAGATCTTTCATGCGGAAGATCTTGTCCCTCGAGCGCACCATCATGGCGCCGCCTTCGTTCGGGACGTGCGTCACGCCCAGGAGTCTGGTCCGGCGGAGGTCGGCATGAACCTGGACGGGTGGGAACAAGCCGCCGAAGCGGATGAGGTTATCCAGGTTGTGGATGTAGTGAGGGTAGAAGTCGTTCTCCCGTGTGTTTCGGAAGAAGTCGTACTTGACGCCGATCTTCTTGTATTCCTCTCGGGTCCAGCCCAGTTCCTGGTCGATGTTGCTGGCGGACACGAGGGGACAATTGGTGTACCAGACCTCTTTCCAATCCAACGGTACCGTGTTGAACTTTTTAGTTTCGGGTTTCGACATTGTTGCTGTGCTCATCGTCATTCCTCCTTTGGCGTGTTCCGAACTCATCGTTAACATTGCGTGTAAGGATGTCCGCCTTCCACATCCTTAGTTCAGCGCACTCTTATGTTCCGGCCGCCGCTTTCTGACCATTGCGGCCAAAAGCTTCGTCGATGATCGATTGCAAGTGCGCCACCAATTCAGGACTGGGCGACTTATAGTCGTCCAGTTCGTACACCCAGCCAAGGAACTCGTATTTGCCTAACCCGAAGCGGTGATAAGGCAACAGCTCATAGTCGATTACGTTCTTATGGGGGCGAATGAAAGCCAGGACCGCACGGATGTGCTCTTCGTCGGCGTTAATGCCGGGAATCAGTGGCGTGCGTGCGATGAAATCTATGTTAGGAAAAGTCTCGTAAGCTTTCTTGAAGTTTTCCAGGATCCGCTTGTTGTCCACGCCGACCCACTTTTTATGTCGTTCTGGGATGGTCATCTTGTGGTCGTGCAGCATGGTATCGACGTGCGGCAGCACCTTTTCCACGAATCGCCAAGGCACGTTGCACCGCAGTCTCGATCGCCGTGTTGAAACCGCGCCGGTGCGCTTCGGCCAGTAATGCTGCACTGAAGTCGGGCTGCAGCAAACATTCGCCGCCGCTCAGTGTCATGCCGCCGCCGGATGTGCGGTAGAAGGAACTGTCCTTCTCCACTTCGTCCAGCACTTGGTCGACGGTCATGGTTTCGCCAAAGAGGTACAGCGCTTTCGTCGGGCAAACCGCAACCGTCTCTGCGCCACACTGGCTAGCCAGGTCCCAGTTGACATGGATCTTGTCATCGGGACCGTCCACGACATAGAAGGCGCCTTCCGGGCAGGGAGGTTTCAAACACGCGCCGCATTCCTTCTTGCCCACACACAACTTGGGGTCATACGCCAGCTCCGGCTTCTGACGGATGCTCTCGGGATTGCCGCACCACTTGCAGCGCAGCGAGCACCCCTTCAGGAAAACGGTGGTGCGAATGCCGGGACCGTCGTGGCTGCAATAGCGTTGGATGTTCAGGACTGTTCCGGTTGGAGCGGATGAGTTGTTGGCTTGATTGTTCACAGCTCCCTCCCGAGGCAGATGCCGAGGGATTGGGCGATCTTGATGAACTCGCTATCCGCAGGCACTGTTCTGACTTTGTTGATCGCTTCCGAGAGCGGTACGTATTGAATGTCGGGCGGAGCAAAGGCCATCATCACGCCGTATTTGCCCGATCCCATTGCCCGTACAGCCTCAGCCCCGTAACCCAGCCCGAGTTGGCGGTCGACTGCGGTGGCAGCGCCACCCCTGACCCAGGGCCCCAGTACGAGAGAATAAGTTTCCTCGGCGATCAGCAGCTGTAGCTTGTTCGCCACAGTTTCGGCCGCTTGGCCTGCACGGTGAATGACGTGTTCACTCGCGTCACCCGAGGCGAGTGGCGAGAGGGAGGCTTTGAGGGAAGATGGCTGTGCCTGCGCTTGCGCGCCATCGACGAACTTTGCCCCTTCGGCCACCACCACCAGCCCATAAGACCGCGTGGGTGTCACCTTTTCCTTCAACCTTGTCGCGACCTTTTGAAGATCACAGGCAATCTCAGGAATCAGCACAACGTCAGCGCGCGCTGCGATGCCGGCCTGCAGCGCCAGCCACCCGGCCTGTTCTCCTAGGACCTCAACCACTGCGATCTTGCGGGCGGACTGGGCCGCCTGACGAACCCGGTCCAGCATCTCGACGGTGAAGCTCAGCGCGCTGTTAAAACCGAATGACACTGCGGTACCGGCAATATCGTTCTCGATCGAACGAGGCACGCAGACCACGTTGAGCCCTTTGCGTTGGAGTTTGTAGAGAATACAAAGGCCCCGGCCGCCAACGACTGAAATCAAAGCATCAATGTTTTCTGCCTTCAGCCTTTCCAACAGCTGATCGGACTTGTCCACTTCTTCGACCATACTGTCTTCAGTCACCTGGCGGACGTGGAACGGATCGACCCGGAGCGATTGCCCCAGGACTCCCGAGCCGGCCGGATCCAGGTTCTCGATCAGTCGAGCGTCAAGCGTCAGAAGTCCGCCATCGGGGTAGCGATCCGGGTGCAGCAAACCATCGAACCCATCCCGGATGCCGACCATCTCCCATCCCAGTTTGCCTGCCGCCAGAGCCGCTCCCATGATCACGGCATTCAGCCCTGGAACGTAGCCGGCTCCCACATTGATAGCAATGCGTCTGAGGAAACTGGCATGGCCTATTTCTGTAGACATGATGTACCTCTCGTCTTAATGCGCGTTGTGTACGTATTCATTGCCTCCCGATCTTCCAGGCTGTGGTGTTCAGGGAGGGTATTCCGGTACGGCGTGACGGAGTGCCACGCCGTACCGGTTCAGTTGAGTCTCAGCACATACCGAATTCTTGCTCGGTCCGTGCGATGATCTCGTCCTGCACGCCGGGATGCAGGGCGGTGAAGAAGGCGCTGAAACCGGCCACCCGGACCACGAGGTCGCGGTAGTTCTCCGGGTGCTTTTGTGCGTCCCGCAGAATCTTGGTGTCCAGGACACTGAACTGTATATGTCCACCACCCAGGTCCATGTAGGTCTTGAGCAGATTCAAGACCGTTTCCCGGCCCTTCCGGTTCTTGAGCGTATCCGGCGGGAGCTTCATATTCATGTGCGAGGAGGTGTACTTCACCGCATCGATACCCTTCGCTGCAGAAACGGCCAGCGCAGTCGGACCATGGGTATCGGTTCCGGGCATGGCGGACACACTTCCATCAGTAAGTGCAACCTTGGCCTTCTTGCCGGTCGGGAGCGCCCCGGTCATGAGCCCGAAGTAGTTGTGAATGCTCTTCGTGTAGGCATCGGGGGCCGACTTGATGTCCTTGCTGATGTAGTTGCCTCCGACCTGCTGGAAAGCCTCGAAGTTGCTGTCGTACACCCGGTGAACGAGTGCGTTTACCTCGGGAATATCGTTGCCGTGTTTGGGCGCATCGAAACACATCTTCCTGACTCTTTCGTATTCGCCCTCGAAGTTGGCGGCCAGTGCTTTTTTCAGCTCAGCCATGGTCAGCTTCTTGTCGTCATAAACCAACTTCTTGACCGCCATCAGCGAGTTGGCGGCGTCCACGCCACCGACGGTGATGTGGGCGGTGGTGTAGTAGTTGGCGCCGCCATTCCAGACTTCGGTGCCTCTTTCAATGCATCCCACGGTCAGGATGGAGCGCCAGGTGCACGGCAGGAATTCCGCGCACAGGATGTTGCCGATAAAGGCATGGTGACGGAGAGTCGCCTGGCAGAACTCCAGCTGCTTGTCGAACGCCGCATAGAGCTCTTCGAAGTCCTTGAACTTCTCGGGATCTCCCGTCGTGGGTCCGACCTGCATCCCGGTCAGGGGATCCTTGCCATTGTTCAGCGTCAGCTCGATGACCTTCGCCAGATTAGGTTGGCCTTCCACCGGGTGACCTGATTCGTAGGGAATGTAGGTTCCCACGCAGGCGCCGACGGCCGACCGTCGTGCTTTCTCGAGGCTGATGTTCCCCCCGAACAGATTCAAAGCCCGGGTCACTGCCACGTCCCCATTGACGAACTGGGGCATACCGATCCCGGTGCCTATGCAGTCAAGTACTTTCTCCAAGAAGGCGCCTTTCAGCTTGTCGTGGTACATGCACGTCAGTGGAGGCTGGGGCAGCTTCATAGCGATCTGGGCATCGAGGACCAGGTAATCCATTTCCGCGGTGGCATCGCTTTCATCCCCGGTAAAGCCTCCGAGGGTGATGCTCTGGCCCAAGTCGGAGGAGTTCTGTGTGCCGACCGCCTGGCCGTAGTAATAGTTGATCTCGTTCAGCTTGATGAACAGGTGCTTCAACATGTAAGTCGCTTCTTCGGGACCGACCAGACCGGCGGCCTTGTCACGCTGATAGTACGGCTCCATGTTCTGACCGAATTGGGCCTCGGAATAACCGCAGCCCACCTGTTCGAGTTCCGCGACGATGTGTCCGAAGAAGTGGGCCTGAATGGCTTCTCTCAGATTGCGGGCAGGATGCTCCGGCACGTGCTCGCAGACTTCGGCGGTGTCCAGCAACTCCTGCTTCCTTTCGGGATTCGTTTCTTTCGCTGCCATGTCCCGGGCGAGCTCGGCATAGCGTTTGGCAAACCGGATAGCGGCCCTCAGGACAATAAGGCACGCTTCATAGAAATACAGTTTCGCCGCGTTCGGCAGACGCATGTCGAGGGCAGCCTGTCTCTCTTCGACGTCCTTGATCACGCTGGCAAGGCCGTTCTGGTAAATCAAAGGGTAGTTCAGGTTGCCGCCACCCCCTGGCCAGGAAAGGAATTCCGTCATGAGTCCGGCGTTAACAGAAGCGGCCACGTCATAGCCATACTTCTTCTTGAAGATCTCGTCAGCCCGAGGCCGAAGCGCCCGCTTGTCCCAGTAGTCCATGACCCACTGGTTCAGTTCCTTTTCTTCCTGGGTCTTGGACTTCTCGACAACCTTGTCGGCTTTCATCCATCCGATGTTCCATTCCGGATAGGTGTACATCGCGTTCATCGAGCTCGCCATGCTGCCCACAAAGAGGTTCTCGTCGATGTACAGCGTCTTGTGCTCAAGCACATGTGCGAGAAACTTGGCCCGCTGGATGATGGGCTGGTAGCCGACGGTTTCTTCGTAGACTTCTTTCATGAACTTCAGACGTTCGTTATCAATCGTGTTCGGGGTGTTCAGGAACAGGTTGCGCAGCCGCTGGACCCGTTCGTTATCGACCTTGATCCCCGCTTTGGGTTCCGTCATAGTTGCCGTGCTCATCTTGATTTCTCCTTGTGCCTCGTTATGAGGGAAAACTCTTTAATCGTGCAATGCGCTTAAACTGATTGACCTCGAGCCTTTTGCACCAGCTCCAACCCACTCACGTCTTGTACTGTGCAGAACTCGAGCACTGGTGCGACGGCACTCAGCTCCATCAAGAGCAGTAGCCGTTTGTAGTTATCCGATTGCAGATGGCGGATTAAATCCTCTGCAGTTTCCCAGTTCGCTTCCAACACAAGCTCGTCCGGGTTTTGCCAGCTTTGTAGCAGCCGACATTTCAAACATCCTGGCTGCACCTGCATGGGCCCCGACAGCGAAACGAGGGCTTTGCTCACTTCTTGGCGTTTTCCCTTTGGCGCACAAATGGTCAGCTGTTCGATAATCATTTCGCCTCCCGTCCGGCGAAATAGCTCTCAGCAGTCAGGTTCCCATCGCCGCGATGCGAAGGAGAACGCGCTGTGCAAACCAACATCGATAACTGATAATTGCAGGGCAGTGGCCAAACCCGCGGCCAACCCTGGTCGGGAGAGCTAAGTCATAAGAATGGATTGAGATGCGTGCGGGAGAAGGCCGTGGTCAGAAAGAACAGACGATCCGCAGAACAGTGGATTTTGGAGTTTTTCTCCAATAGGTTGGAGTTTCCGATTGGCCAACGAACTAGCTGTTGCCCGGAAACGCCGTGGCAGCGCAAGCGCCGCAGACCGCTGCTGCTCCAATGGACCAGGCGGCTGCCAAAATCCCTGCCGATCAGCTTGATTCGCTGGTGGCGCCGATCACGCTCTACCCCGACCCGCTGCTCAGCCAAACACTCGTGGCCTCCACTTATCCTCTGGAAGTCGTTCAGTTGCAGCAGTGGCTGGCCCAGCACAAGGATCTCAAGGAGAAAGCACTCGCCGATGCGGTGAAGAAGCAGGATTGGGACCCCAGCATCCAGTCACTCGCCGCGCTGCCTGATGTCGTCAAATTGCTGGCGGAAAACATCAAGTGGACGACTGATCTTGGGAATGCATTTCTTGTGCAGCAGAATGACGTGATGGACGCGGTACAGCGGATGCGCAAGAAGGCTCAGGATGCAGGGAACCTGAAGTCTTCGGATCAGCAGATAGTCGAGACCAAGGTTGTCGAGAGCAAACAGGTAATCGTAGTGGAGCAAGCGAGTCCAACGGTTGTTTATGTGCCGAGCTATAACCCAACCGTGGTGTACGGTGCGCCCGTTTATGCCTATCCGCCAATCGCGTACCCGCCGCCGGGATATTACGCCGCCGGCATGGCTATCTCGTTCGGTGTGGGCGTGGCCATGGGAGCGATGTGGAGCGGCGGTTGGGGCTACAACTGCGGATGGGGCGGCAATAACAACGTCACCATCAATAACAACAACAACTTCGTCAACAACAGCAACCGCCAGAACATCAACGGCGGAAATCGGGTCAACGGCGACAACAGCAACTGGCAGCACAACCCGCAGCACCGAGGCGGAGCGCCTTACTCCGACCGCGCTACTGCGAACAAGTTCGGTGGAACGGCTCGCGGCGACTCCATGCAGAGCCGTCAGGCGAACGCCCGGCAGAAACAGGCACGCCAGCAGCCCGCAGGCGGCAGTAACACGTCGAATCGCGGAGGAAACGCCGGCGCGGGCAACCGAGGGAACGGCCCAAGTGCGGGTACGCGTGACGCGGCGAACCGCGGATCAAGTCCCAGTGCAGGTACACGGGATACGGCCAATCGGGGCGGAGGGAACCAGGTCGGTAACCAGAGAGTGCCGAGCAACACGCCGAGTTCTACGAACCGAAATGCGTTTGGCGGGTCCGGCAGCGGCATGAGCGGCAGCCAAGCCCGTGCGAGCAGTTCGCGCGGCTCTTCCAGTTATGGCGGATCTCGTAGCGGAGGCGGTCGCTCCAGCGGCGGTGGGGGGAGGCGGAGGTAGTCATGCAGATCACGACGAGAGAGGACAATATGAAATCGAACTACAGCTTAAGCGTACGGTTTGCCGGCTTCGCCTCGATCTTCTTGGTTTGCGTGTTGTCGGTCGGCGCACCGGCGCAAACCAAATCCGCAGCACAGGAGCCTATGAGTTTCGACACCCCGCAGCAGGCTGCCGATGCGCTGATTAAAGCGGCAGGGAGTTACGACGTTCCCGAGATGATGGCCATCTTCGGTCCGGACGGGGAGGACTTTGTCTCGGGTAGCGATCAGGTGCAGGACAAGAACAACACCATCGACTTCGCAAAAGAAGCTGCCGCAAAGAATACGGTGGCCGTGGATAAGGCGAATCCCGCTAGGGCAACCATCATTGTCGGCGAGGAAGAATGGCCTCTGCCCGTTCCCTTGGTGAAGAAGAACGGCAAGTGGTACTTCAATGCCAAGGCCGGCCGGGAGGAAATTCTCTTCCGGCGCATCGGCGCTAACGAGCTTGATGCCATCACAGTGTGCCGAGGATTCGACGAGGCACAGAAGGAATACGCATCGGAGATTCACGACGACTCCGGCGTGAACCAGTACGCGCAGAAGATCATCAGCACTCCCGGAAAACACGATGGTCTGTACTGGAAGAATGCTGACGGCTCATCCGGCGGGCCGATTGGCGACACCGTAGCCAAAGCACTGGATGAAGGCTACTCAATAGGTAAGGGCGGATACCATGGGTACTACTTCAAAATCCTGAAGGGCCAAGGCCCGGCCGCCCCGATGGGCAAGTTGGACTACGTGATCGAGGGCGTCATGATCGGCGGCTTTGCCCTGGTAGCTGTTCCTGCCGAATACCGGATAACAGGTGTAAAGACCTTCATCGTTAGCAACGATGGGATTGTCTATCAGAAAGACCTTGGACCCGATTCCCTCGAACTCGTAAAGAAGATGGAACTCTACAACCCCGATAAGACATGGCAACGGACCCACGACCAATGGCCTGAGAATGTGGCGACGGTTGCGCCGTGACCACTGGCGTTAACAACTGTACTGGCGGCATGACACATTTGGAAGATATCGAATGTCGAGATGGCATGGTTATCGAGCCCTCGCCTAACTGCTAGAAGAAAGCCGGGCAGCGCACAGAATGTGGAGCAAGACCAAAACAGTGCAGGGGCTGGTGATTCTTCTGGTATTAGTGGTGTACGTCACAACTCTTTTCCGCAACCTGCATGAAAGCGAAAGACGATCATTGCGCCTTAAGTCGGAAATCCTCGCAACCAGTCAAGTGCTTGTGTCCATCCGGATCGTGAAAGTGGACACCAGCATTGGCGAAATGACGGCACGAATAAGCCTTCTGCTTGCCGGAAAGATCGCAAAGGACGAAGTCACCCCCACTGCCGACTTGAAGCTCCTTCTTAATAGCCATCGGGGCACGCAGGAATTTGAATTCCTCAAGGGGAGACGTGTAAGCCCCATTGAGGCTGTATTCTCCCTCGATGGCAACGCGAATAATTATCCGTTCGACCGCTATGAGAGCAACCTTGGGATGTTGATGACCACTCCAAGCCGTGCGCCGCAAAAACAAGTCCGACCAGACAAGGATGAGCAGGGAAAGGAAGAACCGGCGAATGCATTTGGCCAACTGATGGTAGGCACTACCGCACTGCAGAAGAGCGAGCCGGTGCCTATCCGCCTTGAGCTCTTAGCGTCCGTTCCGAGAGTGAGGTTCGAGGGCAAGATTGCAGAAATTCCAGGGGAGGGAGTCGAAGGCATCACCCTCAGGTTGACGCGGGCGGGCAATGTGATCGTTCTCTCAGTTTTGGTGATGGTGTTGATGATGTCTCTGGCGATCAGTGTGTTGCTTATGGCCGTGAGCGTGGTCACCTCGGACAGAGGTTTCGACCTGTTACCCCTCTCGCTCTCGCTTACTTTGATCTTCGGACTGCCGGCACTTCGCAACGTACAGCCAGGTGTCCCCCCGGTGGGCGTCATGGGAGATTATCTTTCCTTCATATGGGCGCAGAATATCGTTGGGATCTCCGCAGTCATGATCATGGTTGCATGGCTGAGACGATCGCTGCGGTCGAAGGGACCGAAGGTGGAGTGACACGACAGCACTTACGCTTGGGCGAACCTGCCGTCACGTAGCCGCAGCCGAAGTCACTGCCAGTCAAACAAGTTATGACGATAATCGGGGATTGAGGAGCGGAAACTTATGTCAGCAGCTACGAAGACATCGCCACTTAAAGCGAGGAACAAGACTCCAGTGGTCGATGGGGAGCATTCTCGGAAGGATCTTTATGCAGCGGGTAAGGCACTCCGAGACAAGTGCCCTCGCACTTCCCACGCTGCGTGGGAAGCCTCGGAGGCTCGGCGAGACGCGGTAGAACTTGTCCTCGTAGCGGAGAAGGGGCGCATGCCTGAGCTGCTGCCTCTACGTCACGGGCGCATGGTGCGCTCCGCGTTCACGTTCTATCGTGGGTCGGCGCTGACAATGGCGGCCGATCTGGCCTCCACGCCGACAACTGGAGTTAGGGTCCAATGCTGCGGAGACGCCCACTTGTGTAACTTCGGCGGCTTTGCCACCCCGGAGCGCAGGGTCGTCTTTGCTGTTAACGACCTAGACGAAACGCTTCCTGCTCCTTGGGAATGGGATATCAAGCGCCTCGCCGCGAGCTTCGTTGTTGCTTGCCGGGACAACGGCCTGAGCGACGCTGTGGCTAAAGATTTGGTCATGACTTGTGTGCGCACTTACCGCGAATCGATGGCCGAGTTCAGCCAGTTGAAGACGCTGGAGGTGTGGTACCAGACGATGGATGCCGACAAACTGGTGGCAAACATAAAGGACACCGCGTTCCGTCAAAGGGCGCTGAAGCGCCTGCAGAAGGAACGGGCGAAAAGCATCGCTGAGGACATCTTTCCCAAGCTGGTGGAGCACAGGGGAGAAATGCCCGTGATTAAAGATCAGCTCCCGACGATCTTCCACAAGAAGGACACGCCGCCGGGCAAGATCCCGAGCGCCGTTATGGTCTCAATTGCCAAGTACCGCGAGACCCTGCCGACCGCCTACCAATCCCTGCTGAACCGCTACGAGATCCGGGACGCTGCAATCAAGGTAGTAGGTATCGGCAGTGTCGGAACGTCTTGCTGGGTGCTCCTCCTTATGGCAGGGGAAGGCGATCCTCTTTTCCTTCAGATCAAGGAAGCGCGCGCCTCGGTGCTGGAGCCATACGCAGGCCCGAGCGTCTTCCCCAACCACGGACAGCGGGTCGTGGACGGTTATCGGCTTATGCAGCCCGCAAGCGACATGTTCCTCGGATGGGGCCAGGGCGAGCGTGATCGGCGGCACTATTTCGTCCGGCAATTAAGGGATATCAAGATCAGCGTTCGAGTGGAGACCTTCGGTGCACCCGAGTTGGATCTCTACGCGACATGGTGCGGTAGAGCACTCGCGCTTTCGCATGCACGCTCAGGGTCGTCGGTCCTGCTCACCGGATACATGGGTAAGAGCGACACCTTCGATCAGGCGATCGCGTCCTTCTCGCTCGCCTATGCCGACCAGAACGAAAAGGACCATACGGCCCTTGACCGCGCCGTTCGCAAAGGCAAGGTGAAGGCGGTCTTCGAAGAGGATCGTTGAGCGCCGAATCAAGAAGGACTTAGATCAAGGACTCAAGTTGGCTATGTCCAGCGCCTTTGAAGCTCGATTCGAAGATACCTATTAACCAGTTAGAACCGAACCGGCAGCAAGCGTTCTTCGTAAGTTCCCCCGAAGTCTCGTTGTGGGAGATGTGCCGCTCACAAACGCTGAGTTTCCTCTCGAGCGACGGGCAAACCGAAGATTGACCGAATCAGGGAAGCACCGCGGACAATCG
>OCTA010001684.1_pt1 | contig 20307 bp, 15 predicted proteins | sample 1538991 | NCBI WGS metagenome assembly OCTA01 (sample SAMEA3539302, study PRJEB22396) | soil metagenome | biome: tundra; feature: field; material: soil | place: USA | collected 2010-05 | depth 0.15 m | reverse complement strand
CGACCGTGTCTGCCCAGCGTCCGCACGAACCCAGGGGCCGGATCCGCCCATACCGGATGAATACCCTGCAGCTCCCCGTCACGGACCCTTGGGTTCGCCGGAACTCTGGGCAAAGCCCCCCGCCCCCGCGAACCCCCGCCTAACCACCGGCATGCAGCTGGCTACGCCAGCTCTCACCCACCGCGGCCATAGCGCTGGCAAGCCCGGTCACCGCCTCGTCGGCAGCTAGTTCCTCAAGGCCACGCGCCAATGCCTCGGCGCCATCCAGGCTCATTCCCAGTAGCAAATCGGCCAGCGCGGCTCGGCGCCGGCCTCGCACCCAGTCCGCCAGCCGCCGGCCCGACTCAGTAGGAAGCAGCAAAATCTCACGCCGGTTTGCGGCGGCCCGCTCACGGGTCACCAGCCCGGCTGCATGCATCCGGTCACATAGCCTGCTCGCCGCCGACGCAGATGCCCCCAGCAACCCGGCCAGCCGGTTCAGGTTCAGGCTCCCCTCCCGGTCGATCACCAGCAGCGCCCGCAGCTGGGCAGGAGGCACCGCAGCGCCCACTTCCTCCACCGCGCGCTCGCACGCCTCAAGCAAGGCTGTCAGCCCCACCTCGGCCCGCCCCGCATCCAGCTCATGCGCTGATGCGCGGGCTTCCTCGGATGCCATTGTCCTCACCCCCGGTATTGCCAGACCAGTCACCGGTCTCGGGCCGCCCTGGGCCGCCACGGTAACTGCGCTGAGCATCCGGCGTTACTGTGCTGCCGTAGATCACGCCCATTCACGCATGATGCCTGCACCACGCAGGCCGGCCAAGGGCCGAAAGGCCCCTCTCCGCAGGACCTAGCAGCAGCGGGCTCCGCACCTGGCGACAGGGAACCGGGGCTGCGGGCGATAGTACGGCTGACCGTAGCCGACGGTCAGAGCCGAGCCGATCTGGGGCTGGCAGCCGGCGCGTTGTCCTGCACGAGCTGCCTTCGCAGCTGCGGACGGTACTGCGGATCGTGGGCTGGGATGCCGCCCGCGCCGAGGCGCCGGCCTCAGCGACCCGTTCTCCGGGATGCGGCAAGCGTGCCCTCATTCCGGGGCGTCGCGCCGCAGCAGCATCACGAGGGAGCGCCCGGCGACCGGCAGCGTCACGGAACTCGCGAAGACTTCGGTCTCCCGGTCAGGATCGGCCGTCGCCAGGACGGGTTCCCACCACTGGCCCCACTGTCCCGGCAGCGTCCAGTCGATGGCGTCGTGGTGGGCGTTGAACAACAGCAAGAAGGAATCGTCGGTCACCCGCTGGCCGCGCCGGTCGTGATCAGTGATGGCCTCGCCGTTGAGGAACATGCCGACCGAGCGGGCAAACCCGGCATCCCAGTCCTCGTCGCTCATCTCGGTTCCGTCCGGCTTGCACCAGCCGAGGTCCACCGAGCCCCGGATCGGCAGGCCCTGGAACCAGCGCCTGCGCCGCAGCACCGGATGCTCGCGCCGCAAGGCGATGAGGCGCCGGGTGCAGGAGATCAGATCTTCCTCGATGCCGTCCCAGTCGAACCAGGAGATCTCATTGTCCTGGCAGTAGGCGTTGTTGTTGCCCCCCTGGGTGCGCCCGAATTCGTCCCCGCCGAGCAGCATCGTCACCCCCTGGGAGAGCAGCAGCGTCGCGAGGAAATTGCGCTGCTGCTGGGCCCGCAGCGCCAGGATCCCCTTGTCGTCGGTGTCGCCTTCGGCGCCGCAGTTCCAGGACCGGTTGTGGCTCTCCCCGTCGGCGCCCCCCTCGCCATTGGCGCCATTGCGCTTGTCGTTGTAGGAAACAAGATCACGCAGCGTGAAACCGTCGTGGGCGGTGACAAAGTTGACGCTGGCGCCCGGGTGGCGGGCGTCAGCCTCGTAGAGGTCGGAGCTACCGGTAAGCCGCGAAGCGAACTCACCGATGGTGGCGCCCTCGCCGCGCCAGAAATCCCTGACGGTGTCGCGGTAACGCCCGTTCCACTCCGACCACAGCGGCGGGAAGTTGCCGACCTGGTAGCCGCCCTCGCCGACGTCCCACGGCTCGGCGATGAGCTTGACCTGGGAGACGACGGGATCCTGCTGGATGAGGTCGAAGAAGACGGAGAGCCGGTCGACCTCGTGGAACTGCCGGGCCAGGCTGGCAGCGAGGTCGAAGCGGAACCCGTCGACGTGCATCTCGGTGACCCAGTAGCGCAGCGAGTCCATGATCAGCTGAAGGGTGTGCGGGTGCCGCACGTTGAGGCTGTTGCCTGTTCCCGTCGTGTCGTAGTAGAAGCGCGGCTGATCTGCGACAACGCGGTAATAGGCGGTGTTGTCGATCCCCTTCATCGACAGCACCGGGCCCAGGTGGTTGCCCTCGGCGGTGTGGTTGTAGACGACGTCGAGGATGACTTCGATGCCGGCCTCGTGCAGCGCCCTGACCATCGCCTTGAACTCCGCGACCTGCTCGCCGCGCTGCCCGGAGGCGGCGTAGCCGTTATGCGGTGCCAGGAAGCCGATCGAGTTGTAGCCCCAGTAGTTGCGCAGCCCGCGCTCGGCGAGATGCGAGTCGTGGACGAACTGATGCACGGGAAGCAGTTCCACGGCCGTGACACCAAGGCCGGTGAGGTACTCGATGGCGGCGGGGTGGGCCAGCCCGGCATAGGTGCCCCGCTGCGCCTCCGGGATCCCCGGATGCCGGGCAGTGAAGCCCTTGACGTGCACTTCGTAGATGACCGACTCGTTCAGCTGGATGTCCGGTGGCCGGTCGTTGGCCCAGTCGAAGAACGGGTTGTGCACGACTGACCTGGGCATGCAGGCGGCGCTGTCCTCGTCGTTGCGCGCGGTATCGTCGCCGAAGGTGTAGGGAAAGCAGGCCCGGCCCCACTGGACCTCGCCTTCGATGGCCTTAGCGTAGGGGTCAAGGAGCAGCTTGGCCGGATTGCAGCGCTGGCCGCGCTCGGGGTCCCACGGCCCGTGCACCCGGTAGCCGTACCGCTGGCCGGGGGTGATCCCGGGCAGGTAGGCGTGCCAGCAGAAACCGTCAACCTCCTCGATGGCCACCCGCTGCTCGGTGCCGTCGTCGTCGAACAGGCACAGCTCGACGGCCTGCGCAGCCTCGGAGAACAGCGAGAAGTTTGTCCCAGCACCGTCATAGGCGGCCCCGAGCGGATACGGACGACCTGGCCAGGTCTCGATGGCCTCACTCATCTGCGGCTCAGTCCTTTCTTCGCCGGCCTGGAGCCGGCTGGCGGCGGTTACTGCGGCACTCACGGCGGTGGTCACCGTGGTCTCCGCAGTGGTCACGGCGCGTCCGCCTGCGTCAGGATGGCGACGGAGTCCGGTGGCAGCGCCAGGCCCTGCCGCGTCCGTCCGATACCAGGATCGGACGCGGCGAGCAGGACCGCAGCCGGATCTGCCGGGAAGGTCCAGGTACTCCCGCCGAGGTTACTGGCTATCACGACCGGCCCGCGGCGAACGACAAGCCAGCCTGCGGCTTCGTCGTAGTCCGCCTGGGTGCGGTCCAGGCGGGGATCGGTGAGCGCCGGGATCTGCCTGCGCAGCCCGATCAGGCTCCGGTGCCAGGCCAGCAGGCTGGCGTGCGGTTCCTTGCCGGGCTCGGCCCAGTCCAGCACGGACCGCTCGAATGTCGCCGGATCCTGGGGATCGGGCACTTCGGCCGGGTCCCAGCCGAAACGGGCGAACTCGAGGCGCCGTCCCGCGCTGACCGTCTTGCCCAGTTCAGGATCGGAATGGCCGGTGAAGTACTGGAAGGGAGTGCTGGCACCCCACTCCTCGCCCTGGAAGAGCAGCGCCACGAACGGCGAGGTGAGCAGCAGCGCGGCAGCAACCCGCAGCCGCCCCTCGCTCATCAGGGCGCCAGCGCGCTCGCCGGCTGCGCGGTTGCCGACCTGGTCATGGTTCTGGGCGGCGACCACGAACTGGCTGCCGGCCAGCCCGGCCGGCGGCCGGCCGTGGACCCGCTGCCGGTGCGGTGAGTACTCGCCGTCATACACCCAGGCCTGGCGCAGGGCCTTGGCCAGCAGCGGCAGCGGCCCGAAATCCTCGTAGTAGCCGCTGGTCTCCCCGGTCAGCACGGCGTGCAGGGCATGGTGCCAGTCGTCGGCCCAGGAGGCGTCCAGCCCGAACCCGCCGGCTTCGCTGCTGCGGACGAACCGGGGATCATTCAGGTCGCTCTCGGCGATAACGAACAGCGGACGGCGGACGTGCGCGGCCAGCGTAGCTACCTCGACGGCGAGCGCCTCGAGAATGTGGGTGGCCGAATCATCGACGATGGCGTGGACAGCATCCACGCGCAACCCGTCGCAGTGGTAGTCGCGCAGCCAGCACAGCGCGTTGTCGATGACGAACCGCCGCACCTCGTCACTGCCAGGGCCGTCGAAGTTGACCGCATCGCCCCAGTTGGTCTGGTGGCGCGCCGAAAAGTACGGGCCGAACTCCGGCAGGTAGTTCCCGGCCGGGCCCAGGTGGTTGTAGACGACGTCCATCACCACGCCGAGTCCGCGAGCGTGGGCAGCGTCAACGAGCCGTTTGAGCCCGGCAGGGCCGCCATAGGCGTGATGCGGCGCGAACAGGTCGACGCCGTCATAGCCCCAGCCCCGCAGGCCGGAGAACTCGGCGACCGGAAGCAGCTCGATGGCGTCGATGCCCAGCTCGGCGAGGTGATCCAGGTGCCCGATCACCCCGTCGAAGGTGCCCGCGGCGCTGAACGTGCCGACGTGGCATTCGTACAGGACCGAGCCAGCCAGCGGCATCCCGTGCCAGCCGCTGTCGTGCCAGGCGAATGCCGGGTGGTCCACGACCCGGGACGGCCCGTCGATGCCGCCGGGCTGGAATGCAGAGCGCGGGTCCGGCCGCGGCGAGCCCCCGTCCAGGCTGAACGAATAATCGGTACCCGGCCCCGCCTCTTCAGCTGAGCACGTCCACCAGCCGCCACCCGCTGGCCGCATCGGCAGCCGCCGGCCGCCCGTGACGACCTCGGCATTGCCGGGGCGCGGCGCCCACACCCGGAACTCGTGCATCACCCCTCCCTGCCCAGCACGGCCACGGGAAACCGGCAGAGCAGGTCGGCCACGCTGACGTCGCCGGTGAAAGCCTCGCCCCCGGTCACCGCCTCGCCGCTGAGCACGTCGGCCCAGCGCCCAGCCGGCAGCGCCACGGTGGTCCCCTCCCAGTCCGTGAGGCTGGTGAGCAGCCGGGGCACCACCACCGCCAGCCCGCCGGTACGGGCGTAGGCGAGCACGTGCGAGGCCTTGGGCCCGGCGACGCTGAGCGGCTGGTAGCCGGAGTCGGGTCCGTAGCCGCCGGGATGGCCGCGGCGGTGCTGCAGGAGCCGGTGAATGAGCCAGATCTTCGGGCCGCCCTCGTCGGCCGCCGCCAGCGCGGTCGCCGGGCCGGCGGCGGCCAGCTGGCCGAGCAGGCGGCGGCGCGTGTCGTAGTCGACGGGGCGGCGGTTGTCCGGGTCGACCAGGGAGTTATCCCACACCTCGGTGCCCTGGTACAGGTCGGGAATCCCCGGGCAGGTCAGCAGCAGCGTCAGCTGTGCCAGCGAGTTGATCCGTCCCAGCTCGACGAGCCGGTGCTCGGCCAGGAACGCTTCCAGGTCGGCGACAAAGCCCTTGTCGGCCAGGATCTGGGTGACGAAGTGCCCGAGGGCGGCGTCGTACTCGGCGCCCGGCTCGGTCCACGACGTGTGGACCTTAGCTTCCTTCACCGCCTTGGCCAGGTACGCGGCGACCCGCTGCGAGTCAATCGGCCACGCGCCCACCAGCGTCTGATACAGGAGATACTCGGCGTTGGCGTCGGGCCAGCCGTCGCGCTTGTACCGCTGATTACGCTGCGCCCAGCGGTGCAGCGCGCGCTCCCAGTCCCTGGGCAGCTCGGACAGGAGGCTCAGCCGGGCCCGCACATCACTGCTCCGCTTCGTGTCGTGGGTGGAGAGGGTGAGCATTCCCTCCGGCCACTGCCGCGCCGTAGCCGCCATGGCCCGGTGGAAATCATCCGTCCCGATGCCGAAGCGGCCCGGATCACCGCCCACCTCGTTCAGGCTGACCAGCGGAAGATAACGGTAGAAGGCGGTATCTTCTACGCCTTTCGCCATCACCGGTGCGCTGACCTGCGCGAATCGCACCTGGAACGCCGCCTCCGCCGGGCCGGGCATCTCCCCCACGAGCAGCGCGCCGATGAATTCGGCCAACTCGGCCTCGAGGTCAGGCCGCCGGTGCCGGGCCGCCGCCACGGCGGCGCCCACGTGGGCCCGGTCCGCGGCGGTGGCGGGCCTGCCGGGCCGGGCATAGGTGCGGTAGACACCGAACGAGGCGATCACCTCCCGCAGCGTGTCGCGCAGATCGGGGTGGGTGTGATCGCGCTGGCGCCGGTGACGCTCGCAGACCTCCACGAGCAGGCCGGTGAGGCGCTCCACCTCGGCGGCGAGATCGCCGCGCATGATCTGGATCTTGGCCTCATGAACGATGTCGGCGTAGCTGGCCGCCAGCCCGGTGAAGCGCACGTAGCCGGCCAGCAGGGCACTCTCGTTGCCGGAGTCCACGAAGACCTGGTTGACCCAGTTCAGGAAGTCGTACCCGGTGGTTCCTGCTACCGGCCAGCTCCCTGGCAGCTCCTCGTCCCCCTCGAGGATCTTCTCCACCACGAGGTAGGTTCCGCCGGTCGCCTGATCCAGGCGGTGCAGGTAGCCCTCCGGGTCAGCGAGCCCGTCCACGTGGTCGATCCGCAGCCCGTCCAGCGTGCCGTCCCTGACCAGGTCAAGGATGAGGCGATGGGTGTCAGCGAAAACCTCCTCGTCCTCCGCGCGCAGCCCGGCGAGCGTCTCGATGTTGAAGAACCGCCGGTAGGAGAGCTCCTCAGCGGCCGTGGTCCAGTACGCCAGGCGGTAGTTCTGGCGGCCGAGCAGCTCGTCGAGAGCGTCCGGGTCGCTATTGAGCGCCGATATCTCGGCGTCGATCGCCGCCGCGGTGCCTGGCTGCGTCTCGCACAGCCGGGCCAGCCGCTCCCGCAGTTCCTCGACGCCGCGGTGGCGCTCGGCCACCGCCGCCCGGTCGGTGAGGATGGCATGCGGCAGGCGGCCGAGGTCGGCCGCGAGGCCCTTCAGCTCCGCTGATCCGGCCCCCGCCGCCGCGCGGGTGAGCAGGTCATCCAGGCTCCGCGGTGACAGCGGCGCCTCGTGCTCGTGGTAGCGGACGGTGAACGAGCCGCCCTGCCGCTCGACGGCCAGTTCCCCGGCCTCAAGGACCCGGCCGTAATGATCGCCGAGGACCGGCATGAGCACGGTAGCGATCATCTTGCGCTGCGGGGGATCCCAGTCGATGTCGAAATAGCTGGCGTACCGGCTCGACGGGCCGTTCTCCAGCACGTCCCACCACCAGGCATTGGCCCGGCCAGCGAGCGCCATGTGGTTCGGCACGATGTCGAGCACCTGGCCGAGCCCGGCCCCGGCCAGCGCCCCGGCCAGGCGCCGGTGGGCGGGAGCACCGCCCAGCTCGGCGTTGAGGCGGCCGTGGTCGACAACGTCGTAACCGTGCGTGCTGCCCGGGGCTGCCTGCAGATAGGGCGAGCAGTAGAGGTGGCTGACGCCCAGCGCGGCCAGATAGTCAGTGATGGCGGCAGCGTCGTCAAAGGTGAAGCCCGCGTGCAGCTGGACGCGGTAGGTCGCGGCCCGCGGCCGCGGGCCTGGGGTCGGCGGGGTAACCATCGCGGCGTACTCCAGGAAGAGGGGCTGACGAAGCAGTGCAGGGTGCGCCGCCCCTTAGGTGAAGGCGATTCTCAGGGTAAGCCGGCCTGACGGGCCAGCGGGACTCTTGGCGCTCCCCTGCCCGCCGCCCGCCAGACCTCCTGGTCCGCTGGCTAGCACAGCCAGCGGCTGTACTTATGGCGCGACGCGTGCTTCCAGGTGGGCCACGCGCAGCGCTCCAGGTCAGCCGCAAGGTGGCTGTCCCCGGCGTAGAGAACCCCGAAGCTGAACGCGTTCTCGCCGGCCAGCTGCGCCTGCATGCCGAGGTCCCTGACGGCGGCCCGGGCGACCACGGCGTCGTGATGGTCACCGAGCACCGACTGGAGCTTCTTCATCCGCCTGGCGAACCGGCTGGCCTGCTTGCCGAACGCGGGGCGCACGGCCTCGGCCGCATACCTGGCGTCCTTGGCTGCCTTGCGGGCCTCATGCAGGGCCAGGTCCCGCTCGGGCCCGGCTGGCCTCCGCCGGGCACGGCCCATCCGGCGGCGAACCCGGCGGCGCATCCGGCGGACAGCTGCCGGCAGCACATCCGCGGCCGGCCGGCCGGCTTCCGCGGCCAGCGGCGGGTCAGCGAGCAGCTGGTCAAGTCGGTCCAGCAAGGCGAGGTAACGGCCGCTGTCCAGGGCCGTGAGCACTGCCGAGCGGCCGGCTGCCTCGACCGGCGCGAAATGGGCCCGCAGCCGCGCCTGCACCGGCCCGATGACCAGTCCCGCTGGCAGCTGGTCCACGCTTTCCTGCAGGCAGCCAGCCAGCACCTCGGCATCCCGCGCCGCGCCGAGGACGCCGCCGAGCCACTTCAGCTCATCGCCGACGCCGCCGGTGTCTTTTGCCCGTAGCACCGCGGGAAACGCCTTGAGCGTGCTGCGCAGCCGGCGGGTGGCGACTCGCATGCTATGCACCGAGTCCGGCTCGTCCCTGCGGACGAGCGGGTCCGCCGACTTCAGCGCCGCCACCTGAGCTGCGGTGTACCGCAGGACCACCGCCGCGGCCGCCGAGCGCGGGGTCGGCCTGGCCTGGCGGTCAGCCGCGGGCAGCCGGCCGGCCAGGGCCCGCTCCAGCTTGGCAGCGTGGCCAGCGGGGCGCAGGCCGCCCCGCCTGAGCGCCTTGTCGGCGGCCTGCAGCAGCCGCATGGTGCCACCGGTCAGCTCGACCTCTACCTCCTGCCAATGAGAGAGGGTGGCCGCGTCGCCCATCGCCTGCGCGAAGACGTCGTCAGCTGCCACTTCGGCCAGCGATGACCCCGCGTCGTCGAGCAGGATCCGGACCTGGCGCCTGGTGGTGATGAGCGCCACCGGCCGTAGTTCCGCGCCGCGGGCGTGCGCGCGGACCAGCGCGGCCAGTTCCGCCGGCACCTTGCGCCCGGCTCGTCCCAGGGGCAGCCTGATCTCGGTCCTGGTGCCGGGCCCGGCGGGCAGCTTGAGGTGCCATCCGGAGTCGTTGCCGCCGCGGCGGCGCCGTAGCGTCACGCCAGCCCGCAGGAGGCGCAGCTCTTCGGTGTCGTAGTACTCGGCCTCCAGGGTCTGCTCACCCGAGTCTGCCTCGGTGGCGACCATCGGAAGACCGCCGAGCGGGGGCAGCAGGGCGCCCGGTGCCGACTCGTACTTCCGCTCGGTTTCCCGCATCTCAGTAACCATGGGGATGTCGCTACCCGTGGCGGGCTACCTGATGCGGCCGCGCCCGCCTCGCCCGGCCGCGTTTACCAGAACTTCACCTAGATACGGTCTCCCGCTGCGCTGCCGCTCCAGGCGCGCGGATGCCGCTGACCGCAGCCGCACTACCCGCGGCAGGATCCGGCATTCGGCCGGCCGTGGATCTGGCGGAACGGGTCAGCCGGACGCGTTCGGTTTGCAGCGTGCTGGCCCGGGTAGCCGAAGGCTTCCAGGCGGGAGCGGAATCCACCAGCTCCGAGCCGGGACCGATGAGGGCAGGAGGGGCCGGATGACCGACGTTTTCGAGGTGCTTGCGCAGGACCACGATGAAGTGCGGCGGATGCTCGCCGCGCTGCAGAGCGGGCCGACGGCACTGACCGGAGCGACCGGCAATCAGCTCGAGGCCCGCAAGAGACTCACCGGTCAGCTGATCATTGCCGAGACCCGGCATGAGGCAGTGGAGCAGGAATTCTTCTGGCCCGCCGTGCGCAGCCAGGGGCCCGAGGCGGACCGGCTGGCTGACCAGGCAGCCGAGCAGGAACGGCAGGCGAGGCAGGCTCTCGCTGCGCTGGACGTGCTGGATGTGCACGCCACCGAGTTCGAGCCGCTGCTGACCGAGCTGGTCAGCGCCGGGATTGAGCACATCGAGTTCGAGGAAGAGCAGGTGTGGCCGATGCTGCGCCAGGCCATCAGCCCCTTGCAGGCAGCTGAGCTGGGCAGTGAGATCGCCCAGGGCAGGGAGCTCACCGAAATCGTGGAGCAGTACATCCAGGAGTGAATGCGCGATCGACCGGCTGGCATAGCAACCAAACGACAGGAGATCCATGCGCCCAGTGGCAGACCAGACCATCCTGATCACCGGTGCGACCGACGGGCTCGGCAAGGCGGTAGCCACCGAGCTCGCCGCCACCGGCGCCAGGCTGGTGCTGCACGGCCGCGACGACGGCAAGGGCGCTGACACCCTGCGGGAGATTCAGCAGCAGACCGGCAACGGGCACCTGTCCTGGTACCGCGCGGACCTGTCCTCGCTGCAGGAGACCGCCGGCCTAGCCGCGCGGCTCGGCGGCGCGTACGGCCGGCTGGACACCGTGGTCAACAACGCCGGCGTCGGGTTCGCCGGGGCTGGCGACGGCCGCCGCGCGGTGAGCCGCGATAAGTACGAGCTGCGGTTCGCCGTCAACTACCTTGCCCCGTACCTGCTTACCCGGCGGCTTGAGCCGTTGCTGCGCCGCAGCGCGCCGGCCCGGGTAGTCAACGTCGCGTCGGCGGGGCAGGAACCGATCGACTTCGCCGACGTCATGCTGGAGCGCGAGTACGACGGCCTGCGCGCCTACCGGCAGAGCAAGCTGGCGCTGATCATGTTTACTTTCGATCTCGCCGCCGAGCTGGCCGGCACGGGGGTGACGGTCAATTGCCTGCACCCGGCGACTCTCATGCCGACCAAGATGGTCAACGGGTTCGTTAAGCCGCGCAGTTCGGTGGCGGACGGCGCGGCGGCCACGATGCGCCTGATTGTCAGCCCTGCTCTGGAGAATGTGACCGGGCGGTATTACGACGGGCTATTGGAGGCTAGGGCGCTGGATCAGGCGTACGACGAGGATGCGCTGCAGCGCCTGCGCAAAATGTCTGACCAGCTCACCGGGCTGATCAGCGGCAACTAGGAGGGGCGGCTTGGTTACCTTGACGACGCAGGCGGCGCAGCTGCCGCGCGATGAACGCACCCATGCGCGCTTCGCTGAGGCGCTGGCCCATTCGAGGCAGCTGTATTCGGCAGCCGCCCGGATGACCCGCAACCCGGCCGACGCGGAGGACCTGGTCCAGGAGACCTATGCCCGCGCGTACGCCTCGTTCTATCAGTTCACCGAGGGAACCAACCTCACGGCATGGCTGCACCGGATCCTGACCAACACCTTCATCAGCAGCCACCGCAAGAAACAGCGCGAGCCTGCGCTGAGTTGTGCCGGACTCGAGGACTGGCAGCTGGAGCGTGCCCAGTCGCACACCGCGGGCGGCTTGCGCTCAGCGGAGGAGCTAGCGCTGGATCGCATGCCGGATACCCGGGTCGCCAAGGCGTTCAGAGAACTTCCTGACGACTTCCGGATGGCCGTTTACCTCGCCGACGTCGAAGGATTCGGCTACCGGGAGATAGCCGCGATCATGGGCTGCCCGATCGGCACCGTGATGTCCCGGCTGCATCGTGGCCGGAGCCGGCTGCGGGAGATGCTCACCGACCGCATGAGCCCCCTCGGGGCAGCGGGAGCCTGATCGGCGCGCCGCGGCCACGGACGCGGTCGCGCTGCGGACGTTGCCCGGATCACAACGTGAATCCGGCCGCATAGCAACCAGGCTAGACCTTGCGCCACCGCGCCTCACACGACGAATATATGCCGAACGTGACCAGGCCGACGGCGACCAGCGCCAGCAGCGAGGGCCCCAGCGGCGTCGAAGCGAAGGACCGCAGCGTGGCATCGACGCCCTTGGCCTGCCCCGGATTGGCCTTCACGCCCGCGACGACGAGGAAGATCCCGGCGACGGCGAATACCACGCCCCGGGCGACCCCGCCGACCTGGCCCAGACGCTCGACTGCGCGCCTGGTGGCTGGCCTCGTTCCGGCCAGCTGAAGATGACGGAGGAAATCCTTCCGCCAGGCCCGGAAGGCAAGGATCGAGCCGCCGATGGCGAACGCGAGCCCCGCCACGATGACTACGAACCGGCCCCCGGGATGGGCCATGACCGTGGCCGTGAGGTCCTGGGACTGGGAATTGCTCGATTTGGGTGCGCCGGCGCCGATCGCGTACTTCACGATGCCGTAGGCCAAGAAGCCGTAGAAGATCGCTCGCGCCAGTGCCGCCAGCCGGTGGCCCGCCTTGTTGCCGCCGGGCTCCGCGCTGCCGTAGACAGCCTCGGTCAGCCGCCACAGCGCCAGGCCCGCGAATCCGGCGACGAGCACCCACAGCAGGATCTTGCCGACCGGGTTGCTGCCGACGACACGCAGCGCGCCGCTTTGGTCCGCTTGCTTGCCCGAATGACCGAAGGCCACCTCGAGCGCTATTACCCCAATGATCATGTACAAGAGGCCGCGGGCTGCGAGGCCGGTGCGCGCGAGAAGCGCCAGCCACCGGCTCCTGGCGGCCTGCCGCCCCGCGTACTTGGCACTGCGAGCCTTTCGCCCTGCTATCCGCGTGGTCACTGCCGGCCTCCCTTAGGAATGTGCCGGGAACTGCCCCGGAACAAGAGGGTTAAACTGGCCACCCGGTACGACAGCGCGGTCTCCCGACGAATGCCGGCCAAGGACTGCCCGAACGCGGTCACCGTGCGCGGCATCACCAGGAGGGATGTGTGAGAGCCGCGCACATGGGCAGCTCAGGACGAATGATTTTGCCCCCCGGCCCGGCCCGTTGCCGGCCGCAGCAGCGCAATCAGGAGAATCCGTGTCCGCAACCGTGACGTCCTCGGCCGATGAAGGCCCGGCGGGCGCACCGACGGCAGGCCCGCAGGAGGACCTTGCCCGGGTGGAAATGGCCCGGGCCGGGGTGCGGGCTGGCCCGCAGGAGCCCCCGGACCGGATGCAGGAAGCCATGGACGCTGCAGCCGTGATCGCTGAGCAGACCAACGGCCTTGGCCATCCGGGCCGGCCGCTGAACAAGCGTTCGCCCTTCTTCATGGGGATGGCTGCCGCCGCCGGCGTCGCAGTGACCTACGGGCTCGTCGAGCTGGTGATCAGGGCTCGCTCGGTGCTGGTCCTGATCGGCCTGGCGCTGTTCATCGCGGCCGGCCTTGATCCGGCTGTGAGCTGGCTGACCCGGCGCGGCCTGCGCCGTCCCGTGGCCGTGATCGTCATTCTGCTGGCCGTCCTGGCGGTGGTGGCAGGCTTCCTCGCCTCGGCGATCCCGCCGCTGGCCGCACAGGCCACCGCTCTCACGCAGCATCTGCCGCGGTACATGAACTCGCTCAAGGACCACAATTCCGAGCTGGGCAGGCTGAACCAGCGTTATCAGATTCAGCTGCGCCTATCCAAGCTGCTCTCCACCCGCGGGACCGCGCTGATCGGCGGCGTGCTCGGCGCCGGGGAGCTGGTCCTCAGCGCGGCCACCTCCCTGCTGGTCGTGGCCGTCCTGACGGTCTACTTCCTAACTGGCATGCCCCGCATCAAGCTGTTCGCCTACCGGCTGGCGCCGCAGTCCAGGCGCGCCAGGGTGATCCTGATCGGCGACGAGATCTTCACCAAAGTGGGCGGCTACGTGCTGGGGAATTTCCTGACTTCCGCGATCGCGGGAGCCGGGACCTACATCTGGCTGACGGTCTTCGGGGTTCCCTATCCCCTCCTGCTGTCGCTGCTCGTTGCCCTGCTGGACCTGATCCCGGTCATCGGCTCGGCCATTGGCGGCGCCGCCGTCTCCCTGGTGGCGCTGACCGTGTCGCTCCCGATCGCGATCGCCACCCTGGGTTTCTACATCGCCTACCGGCTCGCCGAGGACTACCTGATCGTGCCCAGGATCATGGGCCGGACGGTGGCGGTTCCCGCGGTCGTGACCGTCGTGGCAGTCCTGATCGGCGGCGCGCTGATGGGCATCATCGGTGCCCTGGTGGCGATTCCCGCCGCCGCCGCGCTGCGGCTGCTGCTGCATGAGGTGACCTTCCGCCGTCTGGACTCCAGCTGAACGGGAACACTGAGCTGAACGGCAACACCGTGCAGCCCGCCAGAGACGAGGCGCCGCCGCGACGTCGCTGGCGGTCGCTCTTCAAGCACCCGGTGCGGCGCGGCGTGCTGATCTTCATCCTGATCCTGATCATCGAGTACCTGGTCATACCTGAGCTCATCGGGGCGAGCAAGGACCTCTACCTGCTCGGGCGCATCAACGTCCTCTGGCTGATTGCCGGACTGGTGCTCGAGGGTTTCTCGCTGTTCTGCTACGCGCTGCTGACCCGCGTGCTGCTGCCGCACGGCGGAGTGCGGCTGAGCCTGTCCAAGCTCTTCAGGATCGACCTGTCCGCGGCCGCAGTGGCGCATGTCATCCCAGCGGGGACCGTCGGCAGCGCCGGGATCGGGTACCGGCTGTTCACCCAGGAAGGCGTGCCGGGTACCGACGTCGGCGTGATGATGGCGACCAAGGGCATGGGCTCAACGGTCGTGCTGAACGTATTGCTGTGGCTGGCGCTGGTGATCTCTATCCCGATGGAGGGATTCCACCCGATCTACCTGACAGTTGCCATCGTCGGCGCGGTAGCGCTGGCGGCGATCGCGGCGGCGGTCTTCGGCCTGACCCGCGGCGGCCAGCGGGCCCGGCGGGCCGTACGGGCCATCGGCCGGCCGATCCCGGGTGTCGGCCCCGACCGGCTCGAGAAGATCGTGCTGCAAGCCGGATCGTCGCTCCGCGCGCTGGGCGGCAACCGGCCCGTGCTGCTCTGGTCGCTGACCTGGGCGTCGCTGAACTGGCTGCTCGACGCCGCGTCGCTGTGGTGCTTCGTCGCGGCGTTCGGCGGCTACGCCAACCCGGTCGGGCTGTTCGCCGCCTACGGGATCGCCAATGTGCTCGGCGTGATCCCGGTGACGCCGGGCGGTCTCGGCGTGATCGACTCGGTGACGCCAGTCCTGCTGGTGAGTTTCGGTCTCACCAGGAGCGTCGCGACGCTCGGCGTGCTCGCCTGGCGGCTGGTGAACTTCTGGCTGCCCATCCCCACTGGCGCGGCCGCCTACATCAGCCTCAAGGTGCCCAAGGGCTCAGGGCTGGCCGCGATGCGCCGGGCACTGTCCGACCTGAACCCGAGGAGCTCGCCGGACCAGCAGCCCCCGGAGCCCGCAGCCGCCGAAGACGGTCCGGCCGACGGCGGTCCCCCGAAGGACAGTCCCGTGGATGCGGGTCCAGCCGGGGAAGGTCCCGCGGCTGCGGACGCCTCACCTGCGGCGAACAGTGATGCGCCGTCGAGCTCGGCTGGCCAGCGCCCTGGATCCTGATCATTGCGGGCCGTGGCCCGGCGGGTCCGGCATCGGTGCACCGGGGCCGCCACCGTCGCGTCAGCCGACTCCTGGTCCGACAGGCTCGCCACAGGTGATGTTTGCGGGCCGGCACAGCGGGCAGCGCGACAAACGTGGGAACTCTGCTGGGTTCGTGGCGAACGCCGGGGCCCGATGACCAGACCGGGCCGCGTTGAATCCGATCGAGCGCGTGATACGCCGGGTGGACAAAGCGCAGCAGCACCACAAAGCGCCGGCCTTCGCCTTTGGAGTGGTCAAGAAGTACGGGGACGACAACGGGGGCGTCCTCGTCGCGAATCTCGCTTATTCGAGTTTTGTCTCGCTGTTTCCGCTACTCCTGGTTCTCGTCACGGCCCTTGGCCTGGTGGCTTCGGGAAATCCGGCGGTGCGCAAGGCGGTTCTGGACGCGGTAGCCAAGCAATTCCCGCTGATGGGCGACCAGCTGGCGGGCAACGTTCACGAACTCCGGCGGTCGAGCACAATCGGGCTAATTGTCGGCTTGCTTGCCTTGATCTGGGGGGCCAGCGGCCTAGCGCAAGCAGGCCTCTTCACGATGGCGCAGGTGTGGAACCTACCGGGCCCGGCGCGGCCCGGTTACGTGCAGCGCCTCGGCCGCGCGTTCACTTTTATTGGCGTGCTCGGCCTTGGCGTGATCGTCACAACGCTACTCAGCCTAGACACCTTCGGTCATCAGGCTGCCGCCGTAGCAGTGCTGGCGAAGGTAGTCGCGGCGGCGGCGAACGTCGGCATCTATTTCGCGGCCTTCCGCGTCCTGACACCTAAGGGCGTGCCCGCTGGCAAGCTCGTGCCTGGCGCCATCGTCGGCGGCATCGCCTGGACCTTGCTGCAGGCACTGGGCGGCTACCTTGTCCACCACTATCTGCACGCCGACTCGGTCTACGGCGTGTTCGCCACAGTCCTCGGCCTCATCGCCTGGATATACCTGGGCGTGGAGATCACCGTCTACGCGGCCGAAGTCAACGTGGTGCTCGCGCGGCGGCTGTGGCCGAGGTCGATTGTCCAGCCGCCGCTCACCGAAGCCGATCGTTCTTCCATGGCGCTGCAGGCGCTGCAGAACCAGCGCCGTCCAGAGCAGCACGTGGATGTGTCCTACGACGACCGACCGCCGGGTGCGGCGGATTCCGGTCAGACACCGCAGGCGCCCGGCGAACGCTGAGCCGCGGACCAGGCCTTGGCTACCCGGCCTCCGGGCCGGCGTCTGCTAGCTCACCCAGGCCGCGCGCCAGCGCCGCACCGCCCTCTGCGGTCATTGCCGCCAGCAGACTCCCGAGCGCCGCACACCGCCGCCCCCGCACCCATCCCGCCAGCCGCCGGCCCGTCTCCGTCGGCACCACCGCGATTTCCCGCCGGCTCGCTGCCGCCCGGTCCCGCGACACCAGCCCCGCCGTCTGCATCCGGTCCAGCAGCCTGCTCACCGCCGACGCCGACGCCCCCAGCAGCCCCGCCAGGCGGCTCAGGTTCAGGCTCCCGCCGCTGTCGATGATCAGCAGCGCCCGGAGCTGGGCCGGGGGGACGGCGGAGCCGAGTTCCTCCACCGCCCGGTCGCACGCCTCCAGCAGCACACCCAGCCCGGATTCGGCCAGACCCACGTCCAGCTCGCCGTTCCCTGAGCGCCAGGCCATTTCAGATCCCATCAGGCACCATTGTCGATCTCGGTCACGGACCGGCCCACCGCCAGCATCCGAACCCGCCGCGACACCAGACAACAGCCATGTAGACAGCCCTCCCTGGCACTACTGTCCCCGGCGCCGCACCCTATGCAGGAAATCGCGTAATGCCGGCGCCACGATCGGGTGATGCAGTCACCAGGGGCAAGGGCACGGACGTAACTCAGGCCGGCCCGGCACCACCGCGCAGCCGGTCCCGCTGCGGTCCAACTACGTACTTCGGATCCCGCGCGGAGGCGCGGCCCGCCTCGAAGATGCCGAACCTGGTCAGCGCCGAGGCAGCCAGCAGCGCTGCGCCGGACAGCGCCGCTAGCGCGCGGCTCCGGCCGGTGAGGGCCGCCCCGGCGAGCCCTGCCGCTGTGAGTACCTCGCCGACCTGCAGGAGGGTGCCTGCCCGGCCCGTCTGGTACGGCTCCGCGATGTCGCCAAGGCGGCGCACCATCAGGTTCTTCGCAGTCAGCTCGGTTGCGGCACCCAGTACCGCGAACCTGATCGCCTGCCCGGCATGCGCGGTGGGCACGACAAGCATGCCGAGCCCGCCCGCCGCCGTCGCGGCCGAGCCGGCGAACACGTAGGGCATCTCGCGGTGGCCCTCGTGCCAGGCTGGCACGGCAGTGTCGCACAGCAGTGCCGCGGTGTACGTGGCGACGCCCGGGGCCAGCACGGCCGCCCCGATGGTGGCGGCGGTCCCGGCCCTGGGCAGCCGGCCGGTCAGCGCGCAGGCGGCCGCGGCACCAGCCGCCGGGCCGTAACCGGCAAGCAGCCAGGATCCGACGCTCATCGGCGAGGTGACCTTGAACACCCGCAGCATGTTCACGAAACGTTCTGGCCGGCCGAGATCATGCACCAGCGCGACGGCGGACAGCCCGATCGCGCCGGCCGCCCCGGTCTTGGCGGCACGAGAAAGCTCCCGGTTGCCTGCCAGCTGGGTGCAGGCGCCTAGCAGCGACGACGCGCCGGCCAGCCCGCCGAGAAAGAGATAGCCGGGCACGTCCGGCGCCCGCCATACCGGTTCCTTGAGCACCGGGCGGCCATAGTAGGAGCGGAACTCGGCACGCGGGACGACCAGCCGGTCGCCGCGCTGGCCTTTGCCCCGCCAGCGAGCCCCGGCCCGCCCTGCCAGAGCGCCGCCCGGGCGGTTCATGACTGGCCTCGTGACCGGCCGCCCAGGCACGCCGCCACCGCACCGACGGCAAGGGCAGCGCCAGCGGCGGCCACATGCCGCCACATCCTGGGCAGGTCCCGGGTGGTGACGACCGGGTCCGGCGGCAGGCCGTACACCTCGGGCTCGTCAAGCAGCAGGAAAAACGCGCCGGCCCCGCCGATGCCGTCGCCCGGATCCTCGCCATACAGCCGCGCCCCGGCCACCCCGGCGTCGCGCAGGTCGCTCACTCGCTGCCCTGCCCGATCCCGAAGCTCATCGACCGGGCCAAACTGGATCGAGTCGGTGGGGCATGCCTTCGCGCAGGCGGGCTCGAGCCCGGCGCCCAGCCGGTCGTAGCAGAGCGTGCACTTGAAGGCCCGGCCATCGTCCGCGCGGCGGTCGATCACCCCGAACGGGCAGGCGGGGACGCAGTAGCCGCAGCCGTTGCAGATGTCCTGCTGGACGACGACCGTGCCGAACTCGGTGCGCATCAGCGCCCCGGTCGGGCAGACATCCAGGCAGGCCGCCTGGGTGCAGTGCTTGCATACGTCGCTGGACATCAGCCAGCGGGAGCCAGCGGGCCCGGGCTCACCGCCCGGGGCCGCAGGCTCCCCGGGGCGGCCGATCTGCTCGATGAACGCGACATGGCGCCAGGTGGAGGCGCTCAGGCTGCCTGTGTTGTCATACGACATCCCGGTCAGCAGCAGCCCGTCCTCGGGCACCGCGTTCCACTCCTTGCAGGCCACCTCGCACGCCTTGCAGCCGATGCATACCGAGGTGTCGGTGAAGAATCCCATCCGCGGCGGATGGTCGGGATACCCGGCCCGGGCCGCCGGGTCCAGGCCCGGGGCAGGCCCGGCGGGCACTGCCGACAGGTGCGCAGGCTGCGCGGTCATCTCACGCCTCCGTCCCGGTCTCGCTGGTGATCCCGGCTCGCTCCGCGTATTCGCGGACGAGGTCGCGCAGCGCGGGCCCGCGGGGCCGCCGCCCTGGCCGGATATCACACGCCAGCGCCTTGACCTCCTGGATGTGCACGTTCGGGTCCAGCGACAGGTGGGTCAGCTCGTTCGCCGCGTCCCCGGTCGTGTAGCCGTTCGGTCCCCAGTGCCACGGGAGCCCGATCTGGTGCAGCCGCCGGCCGCCCACCTCCAGCGGCATTATCCGCCGGGTGACCATCACCCTCGCCTCGATCGCGCTGCGCGCCGAGATGATCGTGGCCCAGCCCATGTGCTCAAGGCCGCGCTCGGCGGCCAGCTCGGGCGACACCTCGCAGAAGAGCTCCGGCTGGAGCTCAGCGAGATAGGGCAGGAAACGGGACATCCCGCCGGCCGTGTGATGCTCAGTGAGCCGGTAGGTGGTGAACACGTAAGGGAACACCTCGGAACCTGGCTGCGCGCCGCTGGGCTGGAACCGGTTGTCCGGGTGCCTGATGATCTCCCGCACCGGATTGTGCTGCTGGGGGTAGAGCAGATTCGGCACCGGCGACTCCTGCGGCTCATAGTGGGCGGGCAGCGGGCCGTCCACCAGGCCGGCCGGGGCGAACAGCCACGCCTTGCCATCGGCCTGCATGATGAACGGATCGATGCCGGAGATCGCGTCGACCCCGGTGGCGCCGTCCGGCGGCCGGTAGGAAGGCGCCCGGTCGGCAACGAAGTCCGGCACGTCGTGCCCGGTCCAGCGGCCGGAGTCCGCATCCCACCAGACGAGGGCCTTGCGCTCGCTCCACGGCTGGCCGTCCGGGTCGGCCGACGCCCGGTTATAGAGCACCCTGCGGTTGGCGGGCCAGGCCCACCCCCACTCCGCCGCCACCCAGTCCTGCTCGGACCCTGGCTTGCGGCGGGCCGCCTGGTTCACCCCGCCGGCCCGGACCCCGCAGTAGATCCAGCAACCGCAGGCGGTGGATCCGTCTGCGGCAAGCTGGGTGTAGGACGACAGCGGCTGGCCGCTGGCATCCCGGCCGTTGATCTCCGCAAGCACCGCGTCGGGGTCCGGCTCGGCCTGCGGGCCCCTTACCGGGTAGTCCCAGGTCAGGTCCAGGACCGGCCGGTCCATGCCGGGGTCGCGGCGCAAGCGGCAGCGGCCCGCGGCGCGGCCGCCCGGCTGCGGGCGGCATATGTGC
>OCTA010001683.1_pt1 | contig 20315 bp, 20 predicted proteins | sample 1538991 | NCBI WGS metagenome assembly OCTA01 (sample SAMEA3539302, study PRJEB22396) | soil metagenome | biome: tundra; feature: field; material: soil | place: USA | collected 2010-05 | depth 0.15 m | reverse complement strand
CCTTCAGGGAAAAGGCCGGTTTCTCGAACCTAAACCGCCGTCCCGACGGAATGCCCCCCGGGCAATTCCCATTGCACCCCTACAGGCTCACGGCTCGTTAGGCCCGCTCCACACCGGAAGAGGCAGCGGGCCATTAAGACCGGGCTTCAGGTGGTAACCGCTGCCTGGTACGATTCCGCACGCTGCATGGAGGGTCCGTTGAAAATCGGAGTGATCGGCGCCGGCGCCGTCGGTTCGGCCTGCCTGTTATCTAGCATCCTGCGCGGCGTCGCGCGCGAGATTGTCGTGGTAAACCGCGACCCTAAGCGGGCAAAGGCCGTGGTGACCGATCTGCAGTACGGTGCAGCGCTCTCTTCGGTCGTCGAGATGCGTGTCGGAGATTACACGGATCTGACCGGCGCGGCACTCGTCATGATTACCGCCGGGATGAATGAAAAAGCCGGCGGAGCGACAGATCGCGGCGATCCGGCAGGCCGGCTCAAGCTGCTCGAGTCGAACGTCGGTATCTACCGGCAAATCCTTCCCGAGATCTTCAGAACGGCACCGAAAGCGGTCATCCTGGTTGTCACCGATCCACCGGACCCGTTGGCCGACTTCGTTCGCACTTTCGGATTCACGCGTGTCCTGAGTACGGGGACGATGCTCGACAGCCTGCGCTTTCGGTTTCACGTGGCCCGGTACCTGAATGTCGCTTCGGCATCTGTGGAAGCTGACGTCCTGGGCGAGCACGGGACGTCGGGAGTCTTCATGTGGTCTTCGGCGCAGGTTGCAGGCGTTCCAGTCTTGGAGGCTCTGCACCAGGCTGATCGCAGCCGTGAGGAGCTCTGTCGCAGCATCGAGCAGGACGTCCGGTACGCCAACATCACGATCATCGAAGGCAATCAGGCCAGCCAGTTCGGCATCGGCATGGTGTCTGCGCGCATCGCGGAGATCGTGTTACGCGACGAGCGACAGGTGATTCCGATTGGATCTTACAACCCCAAGTATGGCGTCACGCTCTCGATGCCGAGCGTACTTGGGCAAACAGGTGTCGTGCAAGTCCTGGAGCCTGCGATGTCCGATGAAGAACGGGAGGCCTTGCAGCGGAGCGCCGAAACGCTGAAGGCGGCTGCGGCACGGATCCAGGGCGGAGACCTGCGCGCGTGACCCAGGCGGTGGGCGGCGCTTCGACGGCCACGTCACTCCGGGTGACCTGAGCGGCGACGTAGTCCTTGACGGCGGCGCGCTCGGCTTCGGGGACGCTTGAAGAAAAGTCTATGTTCCACGCTTGCCTCGGCGCGAGGTCGTACCCGACCGCGCGCGCGAGGTCCTCCAACTTCTTCGCGTCCCTGGCGCTCTGAGAGCCGAGAGTGAGGCCGAAAGGTGGGTGGCGCACAGGAGCGCGGGAAGCGCCGTCGGAGGACTGCCGCCACGCGGCGACCGAGAAGAGCGCATGAAAGGCCCCCGTCCGGCCAGAATGCCCGTCTAGGGGCCGGGATCAAAACGCCTCGGCGGAGACGAGAAAGAGGCAGAATTGCCCCAGTTTCACGCGCCTCAGCCCTCCGGCAATTCCCATTGCGCCCCTACGCTAACGGGAAGAACTTCATCAGACCTGTCTCAGGCCGTCGGCGATGGAGCGGCTCGCCGACCTGAGGGCAGGCACGAGCCCGGCGAGAACGCCGATTCCGACAGCCAGCGCGAAAGCCAGGGTGAGGACCTCCGGGTACACACGGAACGTCGCCGCGAGGGGCAACATCGGGGTCAACATGAGCTGATGTCTCAGAGGAGGCACGGCGACCATGAAGAGAAGGATGCCGAAAACCCCACCGGCGAGCGCGATGAACACGCTCTCGCCGAGGACGAGCGCCAGAATCGTTGATCTCTGAAAGCCGAGCGTGCGGAAGACGGCGATCTCCGTGATCCTTTCGCGCGCGGCCATCGCCATCGTGTTCCCCGCGATCAGGAGGATGACGAAAACGATGACGGCACCGATGGAAGTCATGAGGAGCTTCACGTTCCCGAGCATCGACACCATGCCGTTTCGGAATGCGTTCTCGGTTTCCGTCTTCGTCGGGTAAGGAGAGTTTTCGAACATTGCGTCGATCACGGGTCCGAGGCGCTCCGAGGCGGCGGCGTCCTTCGCCTTGATCCAGATCGTGGAGGCCGAACCTTTGAAAGACGGGAACCGCTCGTCGATGATCCGGCGGTCGAAAAAGAGGGTCGCCGACGTGCCGTTCTCAAGGTAGTAGACGGCTCGGATCGTGAGCTCGAGCGTCATCGGGAAGGTATCTCCGACGAGAACGACCCGGTCTCCCAGCTTCCAGCCATACCTGGCGGCGAGGTTCGTGCCGACGACGCAGCCAGTCCGGTCTTGGCGCCAGGCGCGGGAGGAGCCTTCGACGATCTCGGCGTCGTCGAAGACTTTTAGGAAGGTCTCTGGATCGACGAAGACCCGGGGGAAAGAGTTTCGCGCTCCAGCGTCGCGATATTGGCCGCCGAAGAAGTTGAAGTCGGAGACAGCCTCGACTCCGGGGAGCTGCCGGACCTTCTCCTCGTAGGTCGTCGGCAGGATGCTTGCCAGGGAGACGCGGTGACGCACGACGAGCCGGAACGACCCGTGCGCCGTCCTCGGGTCTGGCGCCTCCAGCGCCTTCAGGAACGTCCCCATGAGGCAGATGACGAGGAGCGGCAGGACGATCGAGCCGAGGGTCAGCAGGGTCCGCGTCTTTTTGCGGAACGCGTTCTTGAAGATGAGGGGGAGAAACTTCATCAGGCTTCCGGGGCTTCGGATCGAACCGTCGCGGTTGCGTTCTCCCACGCACGATCAGGGTGCGGGGAACATGGATGAGGTTAACGACGCCAGTTCCGAGTAATAGATTCTAGGGCCCGAGCGCCGCTTCGGAGCACGAAGACAGTGCGGTTAGAGCGTCTGCCGATCTCCAGCGTCCGGTAGTCTCGGACCACCGCGCTCTGTGTCATCCACCCGGAGATCTGAGCTGCCTCGAAGCTACCCGAGCACCCGGGAGTAGACTTTGCGCCGGCGCCGCCTCAGTGGAGCAGCCTAGTCAACCGTTCTGGAGCCTGCCCGCCGGTGAGGCGATGGGACGGCTGGGGGCGACGCCGAAAGGGCTGTCGCCTGCCGAGGCGCTTGCGCGGCTGAAGCGCTATGCGAGTAGCCGGCTCGCTCCGAAGAAACGGACCGACGCCCTCACGCTACTCGTCGGGCAGTTCTCCAGTCCGATCGTACTGATGCTCATCGGTGCGGCCGTGATCTCGATGTTCCTGCACGACCCCACCGACGCCGTGATCATCCTGGTGATCGTGCTGGCCAGCGGCCTGCTCGGCTTCTGGCAGGAGCGCGGCGCGGCGGGAGCGGTCGAGAAGCTGCTCTCGCTCGTGGAGGTGAAGGCAAGAGTCCTGCGGGAGGGCGTGCCGGCCAACGTGGCGCTCGCGGAGGTCGTCCCTGGCGACGTCGTTCTCCTCTCAGCTGGTGCCACCGCTCCGGGCGATTGCCTGCTGCTCGACTCGCGCGACCTCTTCGCCGACGAGGCTACTCTCACCGGTGAGACGTTCCCGGCGGAGAAATCGGTGGCGGTCCTCCCGGCGGAAACGCCGCTCAGCAAACGCGCGAACTTCGTCTTCATGGGGACGCACATCGTCTCTGGGAGCGGAACGGCGCTGGTCGTCGCCACCGGCAGGGACACCGAGTTCGGCAAGGTCTCGGAGCGGCTGAAGCTGAGGCCGCCGGAGACCGACTTCGAGCGCGGCGTACGGCGCTTCGGCTACCTGCTTCTTGAAGTCACGCTCCTGCTGGTGATCGGCATCTTCGCGTTCAACGTCTACTTGCACCGCCCGGTACTCGACTCGTTTCTCTTCTCGATGGCCTTGGCGGTTGGGCTGACCCCGCAGCTCCTGCCGGCCATCGTCAGTATCAACCTCGCCGCGGGCGCCAGGCGCATGGCGGAACGGAAGGTGATCGTCAAGCGGCTCTCGTCGATCGAGAACTTCGGCAGCATGAACGTGTTGTGCACCGACAAGACCGGGACCCTAACGGAGGGCGAAGTCACGCTTCAGTGCGTAAACGACCTCGAGGGGAAGGAGAGCCAGCAGGCGTTGCTCTACGTCTACCTCAACGCCGCTTTCGAGACCGGCTTCGCCAGCCCAATCGACGCCGCGATCCGCAATCACTGCGTCATCGACATCTCGGCCTGGAAGAAGCTCGACGAGGTGCCGTACGACTTCCTGCGTAAACGACTGACCGTCCTCGTGTCCGGTCCCGAAGGGCACCTGATGATCACCAAGGGCGCGCTGGCGCAGGTGCTGGAGGTGTGCGCGACCGCCGAGGATGCGAGCGGAGCGGAGCACCCGCTGGAGAGCGTGCGAAAGCAGGTTGAGACGCGTTTCGCCGAGTACAGCAAGAACGGCCAGCGCACCCTCGGCCTGGCCCGCAAGAAGCTCGCCGCGGCGAGCGGGATCGGCAAGAACGATGAGACCGGCATGTGCTTCATCGGCTTCGTCCTCTTCACGGATCCACCCAAGCCGGGCATCGCCGCGACCATTAGACGGCTGCGAGAGCTGGGGGTGAGTTTGAAGGTCATCACCGGAGACAACGCCCTGGTCGCGGAGTCGGTCGCTCACCAGATCGGCTTCGAGAATGCCGCGGTGCTGTCGGGCGGAGAACTGAGGGACATGAGCGACGGCGCACTCCTGCAGCGCGTCGACAAGGTCAACGTCTTCGCCGAGGTCGAACCGAACCAGAAGGAGCGGATCATTCAAGCGCTGCGCAAGGCGGGGAACGTGGTCGGCTACATGGGCGACGGGATCAACGACGCGTCGGCCCTACATGCCGCCGATGTGGGGATTTCCGTCGAAAGTGCGGTCGACGTGGCAAAAGAAGTGGCCGACATCGTCCTGCTCGAGAAGAATCTGGATGTGCTGATCGACGGCGTACGCGAAGGCCGTATCACCTTCGCCAATACGTTGAAGTACGTGCTGATCGCTACGAGCGCGAACTTCGGAAACATGTTCAGCATGGCCGGCGCCTCGCTCCTGCTGCCGTTTCTTCCGCTCCTGCCGAAACAGATCCTGCTTACGAACATGCTCACCGACATGCCGGCCATGACCATCTCCAGCGACGGCGTCGACGACGAGATGCTGGTCAGGCCGCGACGATGGGACATCGGCTTCATCCGCTCGTTCATGCTGACCTTCGGTTTGCTGAGCTCCGTGTTCGACTACCTGACGTTTGGCGCGCTCTTGTACCTCCTCCACGCGAACACCGACCAGTTCCGCACGGGGTGGTTCGTGGAGTCTGTGGTCTCCGCCGCTCTGATCCTTCTGGTCGTACGTAGCCGGCGGCCGTTCTTCCACAGCAAACCGAGCCGGCGCCTCCTGCTGGCGACGCTTGGCGTGGTGATGGCGACAGTGGCCTTGCCCTACCTCCCCTTCGCTCCGATTCTCGGCTTCACGCCACTGCCACTGACGTACCTCGGCGCAGCGGCGGTGGTCGTGACGCTCTACATCGCTTCGGGAGAGCTGGCGAAACGGCTCTTCTATCGACGGTTCGATCGTGAGCCCTCGATCGCAAAGTGAGCTCCGGTGTGGGGCTGCAATGGAAATTGGGGGTCGTTGTAGGGACGCAATGGGAATTGAGGCGGGCGTTGTCGCGCACAGACCAGCGCCTCCGCCCATACGATGCCTTCGTGCGCGGACACGTGGCGACCGAAGGCCGAGCCGAGAGCGAGGCCGAGAAGGTGCGAGGCGCGCAGGAGGGCGGGAAGCGCCGCCGAGTCAAGCGAACGGCCTCCGACAGCATGACCAGGAGTGCCGCCTCGCGGCGACCGAGAAGAGTGCATGAAGAACTCCCGTCCGGACAGAATGCCCATCTTCGGGACGGCGGAAAAGTGCCTCGGCTACGAGCCACAGGCGCCCGGCAATTCCCATTGCGCCCCTACACCCCCTGGCAATTCCCATTGCACCCCTACAGAACCCGAGGAATCGGGGAGGATATCCGCGGGCGGCAAACACAGAGCCCATAGAATGCCTCCGATGAAGACAAAGATTGCTCCTGCCGACGGCGTAAGGGAAATCCTGCGAAAACGGGTCCCGCGGGCCAAGGACCTCGACGATCTGCCGGATGAATTGCAGCTTGGGGAGGGCGGCCTCGGACTGGACTCGATCGCTCTCGTCGAACTGCTCCTCGAGTGTGAACGGCTTTTTCGCCTCCCACCACCGCTGGCGCTCCTCGATGGCCCCCCGCTGACTGTCGGCCTCCTGGCGGAACACGTTCGAGCCAGCGCATGCCGGTGAGCCAGGCGGCTCGGCGCTCCTTTGATTTCTTGGAGCGTTGTCTGAGCCACGTGGCCGAACATCGGCCGCAGCTCTCGCTATCCGCCGGCGGTCATGTCGGACACCTGCGCAATCGCCTTTCGCAGCGCTGGCCGAGTCCGGAACAGGTCCACATCCTGTTTCCGTCGCTTAGCCGGCACGAAGCGGCAAGAGTTGCCTGGAAAATCGGAGGAATTGAGGCCCGGAATCGCATCCTCGCCAGGTACCTGGAGAAAGACGGAGACCGAATGTTGCCGGGGCTAATGCCTCGACCGGCCCCGGCGCTCTCACGTCTCCATCCGCCACTCATCCTAGGGTTTTTCCACGTCGGTGCTCCGCATGCCCTCGGGGCGGTTTTCGAATGGCTACCAGTACCGGTACTCGCCCTGCGCCTCGGCCTTCGAAGGCCAGCTGTTCCGACGCTCACTGTGCTGACAATCGAGGGAAGCACCCAACAGCGAGCGCTCGTGTTCTCCCGTGCCATGGCCCATCTGCAGGCTTGCGGAGTCGTCGCTTCGGCCCTGGACTTCGTATCTGGCCCGAGCCTGACGGTGCCCTTCCTCGGCCGCTCATTGGAGTTGGCCCGAGGACCTTTTGCTATGGCGCGGCTCGCCGGCGCTCCGCTAGTACCGCTGGCGGCGCGCTGGCACGGCGGCATCGTGGAGGTCGAGGTCGGTGACGAGCTGGTCGCGGATGGCTTCTCAAGCCCCGAGATCTGTGAGAGGAACTTGGCTACAGCTGCGGCCGGCTGGCTCGAGAATTACTTGCGGAGCGATCCTGGCGAGATGGGCCTGGGCCTTCTCCACCGGCTCGTCCTATCCAGCGATAAGTAGCTCCCGGCCTATCCGTTCGACGGGAGTGGGCGTGGGGTGAGTGTGCCGCCCGACGGTCGTCAACACGGCGACCGACGCATGGTGAAGAGGATCGCCCCCTCTCGATCCAGCTCGCCATCGGCCAGCTTGCGGCGCAGTTCCTGGTAGCGGATCTTGCCGTTGGCGGTACGCGGGATGCTTCGTGGCGCAAGTACCACCACCGTTTCGACCGGGAAGCCGACGGTCCTCTCTACCGTAGCTGCGGCAGCCGCGGCAAGTTGCGACGGCGAGTAGTCGTAAGCGGGATCGACCTCGACCGCCAGCACGATTTCCTCGCTCGCTCCTTCGCCTGCGGGCGGTAACCCGACGGCAGCGGCAACACGTACACCTCGCAGGCGCTCCGCCGGCTCTTCCAGTTCTCGAGGTGCCAGGGGGACCCCCCCTCTCTTGAGGAGAGCGCGCTCGCGGGAGAGGACGTATAGGTGCCGGTCTGCGTCGAGAACTCCAACGTCGCCGGTGTGCAGCCAACCGCCTCTGAGAATCTGACGGCTCGCCTCGGGCGCTTCGAAGTAGCCGGCAAAGCAAGCCGGGCCACGCAGGAGTATTTCCCCCACCCGGCCGGTCTCGACGACGTCCGATCCAGCGATGCGCACTTCGACTCCCGGAAAAGGCCGGCCGCAGGAGACGTTGCCGTGGCTGTCAACGCGCAGCGTCTCTCCGGGACGCAGGCAGGTCACACCGAGGGTGGCCTCCGCCAGACCGTAACCGGGACGGATCACGCCGGGTACACGGAAGCGCTCCTCGAAGGCGACGATCGTGCTCTGCCGAACCGGTTCTCCGCCGTCGGTGGCGAAGCGCAGTGACGACAAGTCGAGTCCGTGTGGATCTACAAGTCGGGCCGCCAGCCGGTAGGCGAAATCCGGTGCGCCGAGGATCGTTGCGCGGACCTCCGACGCCTTGGCGAGCCACTGACCGAGGGTGCGGATGGCGGGCGGCACCAGATGGCAAGGCGTTCCGAAGTACACGGGCCCGAGGACAAAACGGAGTAAGCCGAGATCGTGCCAAGGAGGTACCCAACTCACGAGGATGTCCTTCGGCTCAATCGCCAAGAGCTCGCGGGCGGCGCGGAGCGAGGCAAGAACGTTCTTCTGGGTGATCACTGCGGCCCTTGGTTCGCCGCTCGTCCCTGACGTCAGCTGCAGGAAAGCGACGTCATTTCCACAACCCCACTGTTCGGGGAAGGGTGCGGTTCGCGGCACCGTGGCGAGATCAACCACGGGCAGCCCGGCGGCACCACAAGCCGCTGCGACCCCTTCGGCTCCGGCACCGGCGGTCAGCACGAGTCGTGGCCGCACCCGAGTGGCTCGGGCGGCAGTCGTCCGAGGCGGGACCTGGGGATCGAGAGCACAGGGAGCCGCCGCCAAGCGCTGCAAGGCGAAGAAAGCGCGGATGAAGGTCAGACCCGCGGGCAGCACGAGGACGACTCGGTCGCCGCATGCGACGCCAAGGCGGGCCAGGCCACCGGCGAGGGCCGCGGTCTCGGCCCGCAGCTCCGCGTAAGTAACTGCTTCCGCGGCGGCGGAAAAAGCCAGTCGGGTGGGAGCATCTCCAGAGCGGGCGGTTAACACCGCATCAAGCGTCTCGACGTCGTCCCCTATGGACGAGAGGAAGTTCACGATCTGACTGTACCTGAGCTCGTAGGTGGGTCGACTGGAACCATGCCCATTGCGGAGGCTGAGGCGATTCCGCCCTCCGAAGCGCGGGATTGGCGCGGCGTGCGCGGGCGCAGTCCTAGCTGTCGAGCAAGCCCTGGAAGACCGGTCGGCCTTCGAGCGTGGTCCGGAAGCCGTAGATAGCGAGAGCCGCGACGACGGCAATCGCGAAGATTCCAGAAGGCGCGTACCAGGCGGACAGGTGCCGAGTGATCGGAAAGACGTTGAGAATCCGCCACGCGAAGTTCCCGATCACGAACGCCACGAGGGCGTAGCGAATCAGGACGACGACGCCGCTTCCGAAGAAGACGATGAGGAAGCCTGCATCGATCAGGAGTGTTCGGACTAGAGGTAGGGGTGCAATGGGAATTGCGGGGCGCTGCGGCGCGTAGAGACCTCGGACGGACGCCGTCGCACCTTTCTGCGATCACGCCTCCCTGCGGCAGGCTGGGCGAAGGCCCGATGGACTCGCCGTTCCGAATCGAGTACCTCGATGTGGGGCGGATGCTGCCGGTGCTCGTTCGAAAAGCGGCCTGACGCAAGGTCCAGAAGGCTCAGCCAGGGGCGCTAGAGTGAGCCGACGTGCGCGCGCCGACCGGGAGAGCGAAGACGAAACGCTGGTCTCTGCGCGCCAGGACCGGCAGCAATTCCCATTGCACCCCTACACTGGCCCGCGAGTCATGGCGCGATCTTGTCCTCATCGACCACAACTTCCTCTCTGCACCCAAGGGCTGGAGCCATTGATCCGCGCGATACCGAGGGCAGCCGATTTCAGAGAATCCTCATCGAGGGGGACAAGACCCCTACTTCACCGGCTGGAACTCCTTGTGGCCGGTCTGCCAGAGCAGAAACGCGAACTGGCCCGCGAAATTCTTGAAGGTGACGATCTTCTCCTCGGTGAAGTGGCCGTTGTCGTAATTGACCTTCATCAGGACGGGCTTTCCCGAGGTGCTCGCGTTCTGGAGGGCGGCCGCGAACTTCCCAGGCTCCCATGGGGCGACGCGCGGGTCGATCCATCCACCGACGCAGAGAACCGCCGGGTACTTCACGCCTTGCTGGACGTGCTGGACTCCGTCCATCTCGTACAAGGCCTCGCATTCGACGGGATCCTTCACCGTGCCGAACTCAGGGGCGTTGACGGGGCCGTTCGGGGAGAACTCCATGCGCATGGCGTTGGCTGTAGGGGCGCAATGGGAATTGCGGCACGTGTAGGCGCGCAGAGACTAGCGTTTCGCCCTTGCGCTCAGCTCGGCACGCGCACGTCGGCCCACTTCAGCAGGAGATTCGGAGACTTTACTCAATAAAATTGAAGCTGTTATTCAACAAAATCAAGCACTTCTCTGGCCGGTTTCTTCCTGTGAATTCCACGCACCACGGCCCCCCGGCAATTCTCATTGGACCCTACAGCGTGCGGGACAAGGCCTCTTTTACGGTGACGACAAATTTTGACATTGAGGTGGACTTCGATATGTATTCACGCCCGCCGATTTTTCCTTTTCCAGCCTCCACTTCATCCTCCGAGACCAAAGAGGTGAGAAAGATCACCGGTATCGTTTTGGTGCTCGAATTCCCGGACAGATATCCGAAGGCGCCACCTCCGTCGAGAGAGGGCATCATGACGTCGAGAAGTATGAGATTCGGCTGCGCCGAAACAGCCAGCTCGAGGGCTGTCTTCGCGTCGGTAGTCGTCAAGACCTCATAACCCTCCTTCCTCAGAATCGCTGAATACAGCGTCAGCAGCCTTTCATCGTCGTCAACGATCAAGATCTTGTTCATGCCCTCTCCTTTGGCAGGCTCATGTTAGCGCGGTGTCCGTGAACCCTTTTGTAGGGGTGTGTGGGGGCGCAATGGGAATTACGATGCCCCGTGGCGCGGACAGACCAGTGGTGCCATCTTCGTTCGCACAGCCAGTGCTGCACACGTCGATCTATTCGGGCTCCTTCGCCGACCTTCCTGACTGCCCTTCAGACCGCTTTTCGAACGAGCACGGGCAGCAGCCGCTCCGTATCGAGATACTCGACGCGAAACGGCAGATCCATCGGGCATTCGCCCGGCCTGCCGCGGGGAGGTGGGATCGCAGAGAGATGCGCGTGCGTCGGTCCGAAGTAGATTTCCGCAGGCGTCGCCCCGCCGAGCGCCTGATGCGGGCGGAAGCACGTGTAGTGGACGAAGCCCAGCTCGATCTTCTCCATCAGATCTAAACAGCCTTGGGCCGGGTCGACGTGCGCGCGCCGAGAAAGAAACCGAGGCCGTGACTCTGTCTCTACGCGCCACAGCCCCCCGCAATTCCCATTGCACCCCTACACCGATAATCGTGGCCTGAACCCCAGTGAAAAAGCTCCGGGGCTCGCCTGCTCTGATCACTTCTTGGCCGCCGGCAGGAGACCCGGGGGATGCGATGGCTGTGACTCCGGCGGCATGTTCTTAATGGGCGGAACGGTCTTCAGGTACGCGAAGATGGCCTTGAGATCTCTCTCCGTGAGCTCGGCAAATGAGTCCGCCGACATCGGTGGAAGGATCGGGCGCCCCGTTCCGAGGTGGGCCCCCTTCTTGAGCGCCTTGACGAAGGTGTCGACTTCCCATGCGCCGAGGCCGGTGTCGGGATCAGGGGTGAGATTGGGAGCGTAGGCATCTCTCTAACCCTCCGGGATCACAAGGACGGGAGCCGGGCTTTCACGAGCGACGTCGTGAGACGTGGAGCCGATGAGGCGGCGCCCCCCCTTGCCGTGGCCGTGACGGCCGAGAACGACGAGGCGCGGACGCCACGCCTCGATGGCCGCCAGGATGCCGGTGACGGCATGGTCGGTGCGCACCTCGATGGAGACCTCGAAGGCTCCCGCGGCCCGCAGTTCCCCGGCGAGAGCCTCGAGGCGGCCCGCGCCCTCGCGGTTGAACTCGTCGAGGCGGCTCGCTAGGTGCGGAAAGATCTGGCTGTACTCCTGGACGTGCAGGAGATGCAGCTCGCCGGGCGAGCGCTCCGCGAGCTTCCGTGCGAACGCGATTGCAGCGTCGCTATCGGGCGAGAAGTCGGTTGCGACGAGCGCCCTGCCGAACAGGGAGACGAGCGCCCTGCTGAACAGGGAGTCGCAGATGTATTGCTCGCGAGGCAGGCCTATGAGCCGGTTGACCTTGATCACCATTACCGGGAGCTGCACGTGGCGGAGGATGGCGTCGGCGATGGAGCCGAGCCACACCTCCTTGACCCAGGACGCCCCGTGAGAGCCGAGTACCACCAGTTCGGCGCCCTCCTCGCGGGCGATGCGCTCGATGTTCAGGTAGGGCACGCCGAACTCCAGCCGCCAGGATGCGGAGACGCCGGCTTCCCGTACGTGCTGCGCCTGACGCTCGAGTTTCGGCGCGTGTTCGACCCGGAGCGCATCTTCCATGCCTCCCGCTCCCGCGTGCACGTGGGCGATCGTGACGTGGGACAGCCTCAGCCCCAGGCCCTTCCAGCCCGCGATGCAGTCGAGGGCGAGGTCGGAGGCGGGAGACAGATCGGTCGCGAAGAGAACCCGGCTAAACATGTGCACCTCCTGCCGGGGCCGGCACGGGCTCCGGCCCGAACCAACCGCGCGTCCGGTTGCAGATCGAGCAGACGGAGAGCCTGACGGGGACTTCGACGAGGACACCAACGACCGTGGCGAGCGCCGCGCCCGAGCCCGGTCCGTAGAGAGCGACCGCGGTCAGGATGGCGATAACCCCGTTCTCGGCGCTTGAGGTTGGCCGAGCCGGGCGCTCTGTGAAGTGGGCGTCCGTGCCCGGCCGACACGCGGTAAAGGCAGATGCAAGGGCGAAGGCCAAGTACCGCATTCGTCTCGTTCTGTGCCGTCTAACGATATCAAGCTCAGCGGCGAGCGTAGCGAGTCCGCCGCGACGATGTTAGGTTAGCGCCCCTTGTGTCTGTCGAACGAGTGAGAAGAAAACCTGAAGATCATATTTTCGGTATAGGTGCGGGAGAATCCAGAGCCGCTCAGCGCCACGACCGCATCGGTGAGTTCCGGGCCATGAGACTCTTCTAGGGCGCGATTGAGCCGCCGACACGCCCAGCCACAGAATCGTTCAAGGACCGTGAGATCCAGATTTGCGTTTTGCCTCCTTCTAAACGCTTGGCCAGTCCTGGCGGGCGAGCTGACGGGGCGGCTTATGCTGAACGACCGGCCCGCCGCCGGCATCACGGTGTCGGCGGTGCCGTACGAATCCTCCCTCGAGAAGGACCGCCGCGAAGCAAGACGCGGCCCGGTGCCGGAGGCGATCGCAAAGGCCATCACGAACTCGAAGGGCGAAGAGGGCGTGTGGTCAGAAGGACTTCCGCGGCAATGGGAAGGGCTGCGCTGTTATCCGTTCTCAGCCGCTCTCTACATTTCGGGCGCCCCATAGAGACCTCAAGTGTGGGCCGCCCTACAAGTACAAGCCCTGCTCCGCTCGCGTACCTGCCGGCGATTCCGGCCGTCAGCGTGTACCAGCGTCGACGATGCGACCGCGGACGCCTCGTCCCGAGGCCAGCTACCGCGAAGCGGTTTCGTTCAACAGGATGCCGCTGCGGATCCAGTTCCTGTTTAACAGGGCGTTCCGATGAACGCAGATGATCATCTGAAGGGTGAATCCGGGCGATCCGAACCGACAACCTGGACCGGGCTACTCTACGAGTATGAGAGGTCGTCATGGCGACGAAGGAGACCTTCGGCTTTTCTCCCGTGAGCGTCCTAGCGAGGCCTGGCCGGCCTACTGCCTGTCGTAAACGAGCACGGCCCTGCTTGGCTCGCCCTTTCCGTCCGTCTTGTACGAATCGGTGAAGCTCTTGCCGTCCGCCGCGACCGCGTGCGTGCCGGTCCACGCTGTCTTGCTGTCCCGCACGGCGCCGAACCTGTCGACCCAGGGCGACGCGAGCAGCGCGCGCACCGTGAACGCGTACGAGCGGCCGTCCACCGGCGTGATCGATATCGTGTAGGCGACCTGCGCGCCGCGGACGGCGTAGGGGTACGGCTTCCCGTCGAGGCGCGCCTCGAATTCCACGAACGTGGGGTTGCCATGCGCGTCCGTGCCTTCGTAGCGCGCATGGAGGAGCCCGCCCCCCCGGTCCTCGTAGACGCGAGTCTGACTCTTCGCCGTCCACGCTTCGGTCTTCGACTTCTCGAGGTTCAGCTTCCACGTCCCGACGGCGGACTGGACGTGGATGTCCTCGGCCCCCGCGACGGAGACAGCGCCAAGGAACGCGGCGGCGACGGCGAGCATCAGAAGGCGGCGCATGAATCCTCTCTTCCCTAGGGCGATTTGACGCGCAGCTTATGCCGTGCACGGACCGCTCGGCAACGGATCGCGCCGGCCGCCACGTGACGAATACGGGCGCCTCCAGTTTCGTCGTCACTGCGGGAGCAGGAGTACGACGACCTCGTTCTTGCCGTCGGGCTCGCGGCGTGGCTCGCCGAGAAGGGACGAAACCCCTGGATCCAGTACCTCGAATATGAGCTCGAGAGAATCAGAAAGGAGCGGACCGGGTGAGTTTCTTCATAGGGGTCGAGCTCGGTCAGGTCTCGGACATCACCGCGATCGCCGTGGATGAGCATCGCCTTCATGGCTCAGGCCCGGTGATTGTCGATGAGTGGAAAGGGTTCGCCGAAGACGAACTGCCTCGCCTGGACGAGGAAGTCATGCGGAAAGCCAAGCTTGATCTTGCTCGCCTCCTCGAGCCGCGCGAGGGCCTTCTCGGGAAGCGTGACCGAGAGAGCGCCGAGGTTGTCCTGGATCTGGCCGAGCTTCGTCGCGCCGACGATCGGGATGATGTTCGCGCGCTCACGCTGCGCGAGCACGCGAGAGTGTTCGCATGCGACACGATCCACGCCGGCACATCCGAGACGCCGACGCAGAGCACCGTGACCTGTCTCAAGGAGGAGGACTCGAGCCTCGGAGGTCTGGCGAGCCGCCTCGGCTATCAATCGGAGGCTGCTTTCAGCCGGGCCTTCAAGCGCTTCATCGGCATCTCGCCGGGGGCGGTTAGGCGGAACGAGGCCGGCGCCGGCAACGAGCGCGCGTTGCCCAGGGCTTCGTGACGGTTTGGCTCCCTCGCCTATCGCGTCCAGGGCATCAGCCTCGGGCAGCCCGTTTTTCCTTTCGGATGGCGCATGTCAATGACGATGCGCCGCGTCACATCCCCGCCTGATGCAGTTGCGTGATTTCTTCCGGCATCGGGCGCCCTTACCTTGGGTGTGGAGAGATGTCCCATGGGCGATCCGCCCCGGCCTCCGGTTCTTCTCACGACCCAGGATCTGGCCGCACTCCTCGCGGTGCTCGCCGCTGACGGCTACACGCTGATCGGACCGACTGTCCGCGACGGCGCCATCGTCACCGACGAGATCGCGGGCCTCTCGGACCTTCCGCGCGGCGTTTCCGACGAGCAGGCGCCCGGGCGCTACCACCTGTCGCGTCGCGCGGACGATGCGCTCTTCGGGCACGTCGTGGGACCCCACTCGTGGAAGCGTTTCCTGCATCCGCCCGAGCTGCGCCTCTTCGGCGCCTCGCGCGACGGAAAGGCCTTCGCGATCTCTCCTCCGGACGGCGCGCCGCCACCCCGCTACGCCTTCGTGGGCGTGCGCCCGTGCGATCTCGCGGCGATCGCGCGTCAGGATCGCGTCTTTTTGGGCGGGGCGTTCGTCGATCCGACGTACCGAGCGCTTCGCGACGGGGTGTTCGTCGTCACGGTCCAGTGCGGCGAAGCCCGCGCGAGCTGCTTCTGCGCCTCGACCGGGACCGGGCCGCGCGCGGATTCCGGTTTCGACGTCGCGCTGACGGAGCTGATCGCCGAGGCGCGGGCCCCCGAGTACCTCGCGGAGGCCGGGACCGATCGCGGCGCCACGCTCCTCGCGAAGGTAGCCGGGCGAAAAGCGGATCCGGAGGAACTCGGGAGAGCCGCGGCCGCGAGCCGCCGGGCCGAGGCGCAGATGACGCGCCGCCTCGAGACCGATGGGCTCCGCGAGGCCCTCGCCGCAAGCGGCGAGAGCTCCCGCTGGAAGGAGACCGCGAAGAGGTGCCTCTCGTGCGCGAACTGCACGATGGTCTGCCCGACCTGCTTCTGCACGACGGTGGAAGACACGACGGACCTCACCGGCGACCACGCGGAAAGGTGGCGGCGCTGGGACTCGTGCTTCACGATGGACTTCTCCTACATCCACGGCGGCAGCATTCGTCGTTCTGCCGCCTCCCGCTACCGCCAGTGGCTCACCCATAAACTCTCGACCTGGTGGGACCAGTTCGGGGCGTCCGGCTGCGTCGGCTGCGGGCGCTGTATCACCTGGTGTCCGGTCGGGATCGACCTGACCGAAGAGGCCGCGGCCCTCCGAAAGACCGCGCGCCCCGCCTGAACTGCCCGAGGAGGCCTTCATGCACGATCTCCAGCCGCTCCTCGCCACGCACCCGTTCTTCGCGGGCCTCGACCCGGAGGCGCTCGCCACGGTCGTGGGGTGCGCTTCAAACGTGAAGTTCGACGCGGGCCAACCCGTCTTCAAGGAGGGCGCCGAAGCGAATCAGTTCTACATCGTCCGCCACGGCCGAATCGCCGTTGAGGCGTTCTCGCCGACGCGCGGACCGCTCGTGATCCAGACCGTCGAGGAAGGGGAGATCCTCGGCTGGTCGTGGCTCGTCGCGCCATACAAGTGGCGGTTCGACGCACGCGCCCTCGATCTCACGCGCGCCATCGCGCTCGACGGCAAGTGCCTCCGCGAGAAGTGCGAGACGGACCACGACCTCGGCTACGAGCTTCTCAAGCGCTTCGCCAACGTGATTGGCGAGCGCCTCGACGCGACGCGCCTCCAGCTGCTCGACCTTTACGCGGCGCCCGAGAAAGGCCGTCCGTGACCGTCGGCCCGGCCGTCGCCATCATCGGGACGGACCCGATGCGCCCCCGGCCCTACCGCGTCCAGAAAATCGAGCGCGAGACGAGCGACACGTTCACGATGCACCTCGTCCCCGAGGTGGGCCACGCGACGTTCCCGTTCCGGCCGGGCCAGTTCAACATGCTGTACGCGCCCGGAGTCGGCGAGGTGCCGATCTCGATCAGCGGCGACCCGTCCCTGCCACAGGTCCTCGTCCACACGACGCGCGCCGTCGGCGCCGTGACGAAGGCGCTGGGGCGGCTGGAGAAGGGGGGCGCCCTCGGCGTGCGCGGGCCATTCGGTACCGCGTGGCCGGTCGAGGAGGCCAAGGGGTCGGACGTCGTTTTCGTGGCGGGCGGCATCGGGCTCGCGCCGCTCCGGCCGGCTCTCCACCACGTTCTCGAGCACCGCGAAAGGTACGGCCGCGTCGTCCTCCTTTACGGCACGCGGACGCCCGAGGACATCCTCTACGCCAGGCAGCTCCGGAAATGGCGCGCCGAGCTCGACCTCGACGTGCACGTCACGGTCGACCGCGCGACGCGCGACTGGCGCGGGAACGTCGGCGTCGTGACGACGCTGATCCCCCGCGTCCCGTTCGAAGCGCGCCAGACCGTCGCGCTCGTCTGCGGCCCCGAGGTGATGATGCGCTTCACGGTTCTGGAGCTCGAGCGGCGCGGCATCGCGGCGGACCGCGTCCACGTCTCGCTCGAGAGGAACATGAAATGCGCGGTTGGGCTCTGTGGGCACTGCCAGATCGGTCCCCTCTTCGTCTGCCGCGACGGTCCGGTCTTCCCGCACGCGCGTGTGAAGGAGCTCGTCTCGGTGAGAGAGGTCTGAGATGGGACGCAGGAAGAAGCCGCGGCTCGCCGTCTTCAAGCTCGCCTCCTGCGACGGCTGCCAGCTGAGCCTGCTCGACTGCGAGGACGAGCTCCTCGTGGTCGCGGGAGAGATCGAGATCGCGAACTTCCTCGAGGCATCGCGCGCCGTCGGGAAGGGGCCCTATGACCTCGCGCTCGTCGAGGGGTCGATCACGACGCCGCACGACGCCGAGAGGATCCACCAGATTCGCCGCGCGTCCAAAGTCCTCGTGACGATCGGCGCCTGCGCAACGGCGGGGGGGATCCAGGCCCTCCGCAACTTCCGCGACGTCAGAGAGTTCACCCGCGCCGTCTACGCATCGCCTCAGTGGATCGAGACGCTCGGCAAGTCGACCCCTGTCGTCGACCACGTCTTTGTCGACTTCGAGCTGCGCGGCTGTCCCGTGCGGAAGGAGCAGCTCGTCGAGGTGCTGAGCGCGTTCCTGAACGAGAGGAAGCCCGTGGCGCCCGCGTACAGCGTCTGCGTCGAGTGCAAACGGCGTGGGACGCCGTGCGTCATGGTGGCGCGGGGCCTTCCCTGCCTCGGACCGGTCACTCACGCCGGCTGCGGCGCTCTGTGCCCCGCGTACGACCGCGGCTGCTACGGCTGCTTCGGTCCGATGGAGACGCCCAACACGGCGTCTCTCGCGAGCGGCTGGCGCGCGCTCGGATCGGACGACGCGGACCTCATTCGCGCCTTCCGCTCCTTCAACGCGGGTGCCGAGGCGTTCCGCCGGGAGAGCGAGAGTCATGAGCGGAAGTAAGAAGACGCGCACCGTCCGCATCGACGCGCTCGCGCGCGTCGAGGGAGAGGGCGGCGTGCTCGTCCGCGTCAAGGGAGACAAGGTCGAGGAGGTGAAGCTCCGGATCTACGAGCCGCCCCGGTTCTTCGAGGCGTTCCTCAGGGGACGGCACTTCACCGAGGCGCCCGACATCACCGCGCGGATCTGCGGCATCTGCCCGGTCGCCTACCAGATGAGCTCCATCCACGCGATGGAGGACGCCTGCGGCGTCACCGTCACGGGCCCCATCCGGGACCTCCGCCGGCTCCTCTATTGCGGCGAGTGGATCGAGAGCCACGTCCTGCACGTCGCGATGCTCCACGCGCCGGACTTTCTCGGGTATGAGAGCGCGATCCACATGGCGAAGGACTACCCCGAGATCGTTACGCAGAGCCTCCAGCTGAAGAAGCTCGGGAACGAGATCGTCGCCGTCCTCGGCGGGCGCGAGATCCACCCGGTCAACGTGAGGGTCGGCGGCTTCCACAAGACGCCTTTGAAGAAAGATCTCGCGCCGCTCGCGGAGAAGCTGAAGGCGGGGCGCGACCTCGCCGTCGGGATCCTCCATTTCGTGGCCGGCTTTCCGTTCCCCGACTTTTCACCCGACTACGAGCTCGTCGCGCTTCGGCACCCTTCGGAGTACCCGTTCAACGCGGGACGGATCGTTTCGAGCCGCGGGCTCGACATCGCGGTCTCGGAATACGAGAGCCGCTTCGCCGAGGAGCACGTCCCGTACTCGAACGCCCTTCACTCCGCGCTCAAAGAGCGCGGCGCCTACTTCGTCGGGCCGCTCGCGCGCTACGGCCTCAATTTCGACAGGCTCCCGCCGGCAATCCAGCAGCTCGCGAAGGAGGCCGGTCTCCCGCCCGTCTGCAGGAATCCCTTCCAGAGCATCGTCGTGCGGGCGGTGGAAACCGTCTACGCGGTCGACGAGGCGCTCCGCATCCTCGCGGCCTACGAACCGCCGGAGCGCCCCTGGGTGGACGTCCCGCCGCGAGACGGCGTCGGGATGGCGTGCACCGAGGCGCCTCGCGGGATTCTCTACCACCGGTACGGGATCGGCGCGGACGGCCTCATCCAGGAGGCGAAAATCGTCCCGCCGACGTCACAGAACCTCCGGACGATCGAGGACGACCTCCGGCTCTTCGTCGAGAGGAACCTCGCCCTGCCGCAGGACGAGCTGACGCGGCGCTGCGAGCAGACCGTCCGGAACTACGATCCGTGCATCTCGTGCGCGACGCACTTCCTGAATCTGACGATCGAGAGAACCTGACGCCTTGACGCGGATCCTCATCGGGATCGGAAACCCCCTTGCGGGAGACGACGCCGCCGGCCGGCTCGTCGCCCGCAAAGCGCGGCTGCGGCTGCCGGCGGACGTCCGCGTCGTCGAGGCGACAGGAGACGGCGCCGCTCTCCTCGACCTCTGGAGCGCCGGCAACGAGGTGATTCTCGTCGACGCCGCGGTCTCGGGCGGCCTGCCGGGCGCGATTCACCGGCTCGACGCCGCGGCCGGACCCGTGCCCGCGCGGCTTCACCTCCGGTCGTCGCACGCGTTCGGCGTCGTGGCGGGCATCGAGCTCGCGCGGGCGCTCTCCCGCCTGCCTCGGCGGCTGACGCTCTACGCAATCGAGGCGGGCTCTTTCGACACGGGCCGGGGACCGACTCCCGGCGTCGCGCGGGCGATCGGCGAGGTCGTGGACGCCGTCGTCGCCGCGTGGACCCACGCCCCGATCTGACTCTCGACAGGGCGGGGAGGGCGGATGCATCTGCATCGTGGCGACGTCCCCGCCGGCGCCCGATCCTCATAGGTCCCGAACATCCGGAGGACTGTCCCATGCCAACAGAAGCGAAGAAGCAGACCCCGAAAAAGGCCCCCGCGAAAGACGTTTTCGTCTATTCGAACCCGTTCCCGAAGGGCGAGGACACGATGAAGTACCGCCTCGTCTCGGGTCCGAAGGGTTTCGTCAAGAAGGCGAAGTTCGCC
>OCTA010001679.1_pt1 | contig 20330 bp, 23 predicted proteins | sample 1538991 | NCBI WGS metagenome assembly OCTA01 (sample SAMEA3539302, study PRJEB22396) | soil metagenome | biome: tundra; feature: field; material: soil | place: USA | collected 2010-05 | depth 0.15 m | reverse complement strand
GGCAAGACGCTCGATGAGGCGCGGCAGATCAAGAACACCGACATTGCCGATGAACTCGCACTTCCCCCGGTCAAGATACATTGTTCGGTGCTCGCCGAGGACGCCATCAAGGCCGCGATCAGCGACTACCTCGCCAAGCGCGCCGATCATTAGGAGATCCCATGTCAGTCGAACCGTTTATTCCGGTGTTCTTCAGCGACGAGGCCACATCGAAGGTGCGCGATTTGATGCTCGAGGACGGCAACCCCAATCTAGTGCTGCGCGTCTTTGTCTCCGGCGGCGGCTGCGCGGGCTTTCAATACGGCTTCGCCTTCGAAGAATCGAGCGCCGGTGGGGAATTGCTCGCTGGCGAGGAACCGGCCGCCGGCGAGGAGCTGGTTGCCGGCGAGGACCTGGTGATCGAGAGAGACGGCGTGCGTGTGCTCATCGATCCGGTCAGCCTGCAGTATCTCGCGGGTGCGCGAATCGATTACGAGGAAGACCTGGATGGTTCGCGCTTCGTCATCAAGAATCCCAACGCCAAGAGCACCTGCGGTTGCGGAAGTTCATTCACTACGGCCGATAACGGAGGCACCAATGGCAATCCAACTGACGGAACGCGCTGCTCGCCGGGTGCGGCAGTCCATCGATAAACGCGGGTCCGGAATCGGGCTGCGGCTCGGCGTACGTACCGCGGGGTGCTCGGGACTCTCGTATACGATCGAATTCGCCGACCGTCGAGAGCCGGAGGACTGCGAGTTCGAGAGCCTCGGCGTGACGCTGCTGGTCGCACCGAAATTCCTGCCCTATCTCGCGGGCACTGAGCTCGATTTCGTGCGTGAAGGGCTCAACGAGGGATTCAAGTTCCACAACCCCAATAGCAAGGCGCAATGCGGCTGTGGCGAGAGCTTCACGGTATGACGCTGCGCCGATGAACATCGACTCCGCCGGCGATGCTGCCTACAGTAGCGCGCGCTTGAGCTACTATTCCATGTTCGATCTCGAGCCGCGTTTCGACCTGTCGATGGAACGGCTCGATCTCGCCTACCGGACGCTCGCGATCCAGGTGCATCCGGACCGCTACGCGAACGCCACGGTTGCCGAGCAGCGGCGGGCGCTCGAGCTCGCGACGCGCGCCAACGAAGCCTATCGCGCGCTCAAGACGCCTCTGTTGAGAGCACGCCATTTGCTGAGTCTGCGCGGAGTCGAGATCGCCGAGGCCGGTGCGGCGATATCGCCGGCGTTCCTGGACGCGCAAATCGAATGGCGCGAAGCGCTCGCCGATGCGTGCACGGCCCGCGACGAGGCCGCGCTGCGAGCGCTCGGCGCTTCGGTGCGCGCGCACGCCGACGCAGGCTGCGCCCGGCTCGCGGCGCAATTGGACGGCGCGTGCGATGACGCGGCCGCCGCACAAGGTGTTCTGCAGCTCATGTTCCTCGATAAGCTGCTCGCCGATGTCGATGATGCACGCGACCGGCTGGAGGCCTGATGGCGCTGCTTGGTATTGCCGAACCCGGCGAAAGCCAGGCGCCGCATCAGCACCGCCTCGCGGTCGGCATCGATCTCGGCACCACTAATTCGCTGGTCGCGGCGGTCCGCGACGGCTCGGCTCGCGCGTTGCGCGACGAGGACGGCATGAAGTTGCTCGCGTCCGTCGTCCGCTATTTGGCCGATGGCCGCAGCGAAGTCGGCCTCGAGGCGAAGAGCCGGCAGGCGGCCGACCCGCTCAACACGATTGCGTCCGTGAAGCGCTGGATGGGGCGCGGCCTGGCCGATCTGTCGGCAACGCAGCGCCAGGCCTACCGGTTCGTGAACGGCCGCGGCATGCTCGAGGTCGAGACCGCGGCCGGCGTGCGCAACCCCGTGGAAATTTCCGCGGAAATACTCAAGGCATTGCGGCTGCGCGCCGAAGCTGCGCTCGGCGGTGAACTCGTGGGCGCCGTGATCACCGTGCCCGCATATTTCGACGACGCGCAGCGCCAAGCGACCAAAGACGCCGCGCGGCTGGCCGGGCTCAATGTGTTGCGCTTGCTCAACGAGCCGACGGCCGCCGCGATCGCCTACGGCCTGGAGCACGCGAGCGAAGGTGTCTATGCGGTGTACGACCTCGGGGGAGGCACTTTCGACATCTCCATTCTGCGCCTGACGCGAGGCTTATTCGAAGTGCTGGCGGTGAACGGCGATTCGGCGCTCGGCGGCGACGATTTCGACGAGGCGATCTATGCGTGGATCGTCGCGCAGACGCATTCGCACGATTTGCCGGCGCGTGACCGCTGTTTGCTGATGCAACAGGCCCGGCAGGCCAAGGAATGCCTCTCGTCGCAACAGCAGGCCGAGATCTATGCGCGCATGAGCGACGGGACCGCGGTCGCGCTGACCCTCGATCGCGCCGCGCTCGAAGCTCTGACCGCGAGCTTGGTTGCGAGGACGCTGGTGCCGGTGCGCAAGGCGCTGCGCGATGCCGTAACACCGATCGAGGCGATACGCGGCGTGGTGCTGGTCGGCGGCGCGACGCGCATGCCCGCCGTGCGGCGCGCGGTCGGCGCCTATTTCGAACGTGAGCCGCTTACCGACGCCGACCCCGACGAAGCGGTCGCGCTCGGTGCGGCGATGCAGGCGAACGCGCTTGCCGGCAATCGCAGCGGCGCGAACGATTGGCTGCTGCTCGACGTCACCCCGTTGTCGCTCGGCCTGGAAACCATGGGCGGCTTGACCGAGCGCATCATCGCGCGCAACAGCACCTTGCCGGTGGCGCGCGGGCAGGACTTCACGACGTTCAAGGACGGTCAAACCGCGATGAGCCTGCACGTCGTGCAAGGCGAGCGCGAGCGGGTTGCGGACTGCCGTTCGCTTGCGCGCTTCGAGTTACGCGGCATTCCGCCGATGCCGGCGGGCGGCGCCCGCATCCGCGTCATTTTCCAGATCGACGCCGATGGGCTGCTCAGCGTCAGCGCGCGCGAGCAGAGCTGCGGCGTCGAGGCCAAGGTCACGGTCATGCCGTCGTACGGACTCAACGAGAACGAGGTCGCCGCCATGCTCAGCGATTCGGCCGCCCACGCCGCGACCGACGCGGCCACGCGTGCACTCCAGGAACAAATCGTCGAGGCGGGGCGCTTGCTCGAATCGATCGACAGCGCGCTGGTCGCAGATACGGAATCTTGGTTGAGCGGCGACGAACGCGCGAACCTGGAAGCGGCGATGGCGCAATTGCGGCTGGCGCTGCGCGAGGAGCACGCCGATCGTATCCGCGCGGCGGCAGGCGCTCTGAACGAGCTCGGTGCGCCGCTCGCCGCGAGACGCATGAACAATGCCGTACGCGAGGCGCTGGCCGGCCGCCCAATCACCGAGTTCTCCTAGAGAGCGCTTCAATGCCCAAGATCAAGGTAATGCCCCATGAAGATATGTGCCCGCGCGGCGCCGAATTCGAGTGCCGCGCGGGCGCGGTCTTGTGCGATCAATTGCGCGCCAATGGCGTTGCCGTCGAACATGCCTGTGAGAAATCCTGCGTCTGTACGAGCTGCCACGTGCTCGTGCGCGCGGGCTTCTCGTCGCTGCGTGCGGCCAGCGACGCCGAAGAGGATCAGCTCGGCAAGGCCTGGGGACTCGAGGCGACCTCGCGGCTGAGCTGCCAGGTGCGTATTGCCAGCGCCGATCTGGTCATCGAGATCCCGCGCTATACGCTCAACATCGTCAGTGAACACCATTGAACAGAAAGATCCGATGGGCGGACACGCGGGAGATCGCCGTTGCGTTGCTGGACGCGCATGGCGAGGTGAATCCGCTGCAGATTCGATTCACCGACCTGCACCGCTGGGTCAGGGACTTGCCGGACTTCGTGGACGATCCGCAGCGCTCGAACGAAAAGATCCTGGAAGCCATCCAGATGGCGTGGATCGACGAAGCGAAATGAGCCGCTCGCCTGTCGCAAAGCCGACAAACGACGCGCGATGTCGATTTCCCTCCCTCGGCACGACGAGCCGGTTCGCCGAAAAACGCTCGAATAGCGCCGCGACAGCGGCATTTCGCGGCTTGGCACGCGAGTTGCTCTGTCTGAATCAGAGCGGTTGATTTCCACAGGACGACGACCATGTCAAAACGAGCCATCACCGTCAACGACACGACGCTGCGCGACGGCGCGCAGAGCGCCGGGGTGGCGTTCACGATCGAGGAAAAACTCGCGATCGCGCGCGCGCTCGACGCTGCCGGCGTGCCGGAGATGGAGATCGGGATTCCGGTCATGGGGGGCGCGGAGCGGGAGACCATTCAAGCGATCGCGGCTTTGGGGTTGAGCGCGCATCTCATGGTGTGGGGGCGCATGACCCAGGAGGACATCGATGCCGCCGTCGGCTGTCCCGCGGATATCGTCAATCTCTCGATTCCCGTATCCGATATCCAAATACACCACAAGCTACGCCAGACCCGCGAGTGGGTGCTCGCGCAGATTCGCCGCTGCGTCGACGCCGCTCTCGGCGCCGGCTGCGAGGTCTCGGTCGGCGCGGAGGATGCCTCGCGCGCCGATCCGGAGTTTCTCGTCAAAGCCGCCGAGGCCGCTAGCGCCGCCGGCGCACGCCGCTTCCGCTTCGCCGACACACTCGGCGTACTTGACCCGGACGCGACCGCGCGGCGCATCCGGCTGCTGTGCGGCGCCGTGGACCTGGAAATCGAAATGCACGCGCACGATGACTTCGGACTCGCGACCGCCAACACGCTGGCCGCAGTCAACGCCGGCGCCACCCATATCAGCACGACCGTCAACGGCTTGGGCGAGCGCGCAGGTAACGCGCCGCTCGAGGAAGCCGTGATGGCGCTGCGCCATTTGTACGGCATCGAGAGCGGCATCGATGCGCGTCATTTCCCCGCGCTCTCGCGCCTGGTCGCCAAGGCTTCCGGGCGTGACGTGGCATTCAACAAGAGCATCGTCGGCGAGGCGGTGTTCACGCACGAAGCTGGCATCCACGTCGACGGCTTGATCAAGAACCCGCTCAACTATCAGGGCTTCGATCCCCTCGAAGTCGGCCGAGAACACCGCATGGTGCTGGGCAAACACTCCGGTTCGCGGGCGGTGTGCCGGGAGTACGCGAAACTCGGCATCGCGCTGACCGGCCCGCAGGCTATCGACATGCTGGCGCGCATCCGCGATCACGCCGTGGCCAACAAGCGCTCGCCTGACAGCGCGGATTTACAGCGCTTCTACCGGAAATCCGCGCTTGCCGACCCGATCTTGCGCACCCGGCGAAGCACGATGGGCGGAGTCAGCTCATGAGCGACATTTTGATCAGCGACACCCTGGCGGACATGCGTACGCTGTCCTCGGCGGAGGAGTTCTTCGAGTATCTGGCGCTGCCGTACGACCCCGCGGTGCTGCACGTCACCCGGCTGCACGTGCTCAAACGCTTCAATCAATACCTGAACGCGAGCAAGTCGGAGACTGCCGATCTCGACTCCGGAGCGCGGTTCCAGGCCTACCGCGAGCTACTGCTGCGCGCCTACGAGGACTTCATTCGCTCGACGCCTGCCCAGGAAAAAGTGTTCAAGGTATTTCAGGATGCCGAGGGCGCTCATGTCGGTCTCGAGAGCCTGCGCCGCACGCTGCCCCCGCGCACCACGTCCTGAATTTAACGGGAGTCCGACATGCACATTGTCGTTTGCATCAAGCAGGTACCGGACAGCGCGCAGATTCGCGTGCACCCGGTCAGCAACACCATCATGCGACAGGGCGTGCCGGCCATCGTCAATCCGTACGACCTCTATGCCCTCGAGGAGGCGCTGCGCCTCAAGGACCGCCATGGCGGACGTGTGACGGTGCTGTGCATGGGGCCTTCGCAAGCCGACGCCGCTTTGCGCAAAGCGCTCTCGTTCGGCGCCGATGAAGCCATTCTGCTGAGTGATCGCGCCTTTGCGGGTTCCGATACGCTCGCGACCAGTTACGCGCTGGCGGCGGCGATCCAGCGGATCCGCGAGGACATGCCCGTCGATTTGGTGTTCGCGGGAAAACAGACGATAGACGGCGACACGGCGCAGGTCGGACCCGGTATTGCGAAACGCCTGGGTCTGCAGTTGCTGACCTACGTGGCCAAGATCGATGCGTTGGACCTGGAACTCCAGCAGATCGTGATCCACCGGCGCGCCGAGGGCGGTGTGCAGGTCTTGAAGACAAAACTGCCATGCCTGGTCACGGTGCTCGAGGGCATCAACGAAATGCGCTTTGCCACGATGGACGACATGTTTCGCGCCGCGCGCCATCCGCTGAAGGTGTGGGACAAATCAGCCGCCGGCATCGGCGACCTAAGCAAGATCGGTCTCAAGGGCTCGCCGACGGTCGTCGCGAAGGTCTTTGCACCGCAGCCGAAGGCACGCAAGGCCGAACGCATCGAGGTGCACGGCGACGCGCCCACGGATCTGGCCGCGACCTTGTTGACGAAGCTATTTACCCACCATCCGCAACTCGAACGCGAGATCGCCGGGCGCGCGTCCTCAAGCATGCGGCAATTGTGAGCATTGCAAATGACTGACGTTCAGCCGAAGAAAGCCGCCACCGGGCGCCGCAAAGTCGAACTCGATCCGCGCCTCGCCGCTTACAAGGGCGTTTGGGTGTTCGTCGAACACGAACGCGGCGTCACTCATCCGGTGTCCTGGGAGTTGCTCGGCGAGGCCCGGAAACTCGCGGAGCAGCTCGGCGTCGACGTCGGTGCCGTGGTGCTCGGCGCGCCCGGCCCTGCGCTGCGCGAGGCCTGCGACGAGACGTTCCGCTTTGGAGCCGACGTCTGCTACCTCATCGAGGATCCGGTACTCGCGAGCTATCGCAACGAGCCTTACACCCAGGGCCTCACGCAGCTCGTCGACAAATACCAACCGGAGATCCTGCTGCTCGGCGCGACGACGCTTGGCCGCGATCTCGGCGGCAGCATCGCGACCACGCTTTCTACCGGGCTCACCGCCGATTGCACCGAGCTCACGATCGATCCGGACAATCGCAGTCTCGCTGCGACGCGCCCGACGTTCGGCGGCAGCCTGCTGTGCACGATTCAAACGCTGAACTTTCGGCCGCAAATGGCGACGGTGCGTCCGCGCGTGATGCACATGCCCGAGCGCGGCAGCCCGCGCAGCGGCAGGATCATCGAGGAGACGCTCGGCATGATTGAGGCGTCCATCATAACCAAGGTGTTGGAATACATACCCGACGAGCAGCAGGATCAGGCGCAGCTCGCGTATGCGGACATCATCGTCTCCGGCGGACGCGGCTTGAGGCGCCCCGAGAATTTTCAGCTGATCTGGGATCTTGCCAAGGTCCTCGGCGCCGAAGTCGGCGCGACTCGCCCGCTGATTCAAGCCGGCTGGGTGACCGCCGACCGCCAGGTCGGTCAGACCGGCAAGACCGTGCGCCCCAAGCTCTACATAGCCGCGGGCATTTCGGGCGCGATTCAGCATCGCGTCGGCATGGAGAGTTCCGACGTCATCATTGCGATCAACGAGGATCCGAATGCGCCAATCTTCGATTTCGCCACCTATGCGATCGTCGGCAACGCGATGCAAATTCTGCCCGCGCTGACCGACGCCTTCCGTCAACACGGCGCCACCGCGAGGCGTGCGGGGTAATCATGAGCGAACAATTCGACGTACTGGTCATCGGCGCGGGCCCCTCGGGCAATGCGGCGGCGTACACCGCCGCCAAGGCGGGTCTGAGCGTGCTGCAAATCGAGCGGGGCGAATCCCCGGGCTCGAAAAACGTACAAGGAGCGATCCTCTATTCTGACGCGCTGGAGAAGATCATTCCTGATTTTCGCGACGACGCGCCGCTCGAGCGTCATCTGATCGAGCAGCGCATGTGGATGCTCGACGACGATTCCTATGTCGGATCCACCTACCGCTCGCAAGCATTCAATACGCCTCCCTATAATCGTTACACGATCATTCGCGCACAATTCGACAAATGGTTTTCGAAAAAAGTGCAGGATGCCGGTGCGCTGACCATTTGCGAAACGACGGTGCTTGGGCTGCACATGGACGGAGATCGCGTGGTCGGTGTCAAAACCGACCGGGCCGGCGGCTCGGTCTACGCCGACGTTGTGATTCTCGCCGACGGCGTCAATTCGCTGCTCGCCAAGAAGGCGGGATTTCATCCGGAACTGCAGGCGCGCGACGTGGCGCTCGCCGTCAAGGAGATTCATTTCCTGCCGGATACGACGATCGAGAGCCGATTCAATGTCGGACCGGAGGAAGGCGTCGCCATTGAGATGGCGGGCAAGATCACGCAGGGCATGGTCGGCACGGGATTCCTCTATACCAACACCGAGTCGCTGACGATCGGCGTCGGATGCCTGCTGTCCGACCTGCGTGCACAAAAAATCACGCCGCACGCATTGATCGAGAAGATGAAGGAGCATCCGGCGATCCGGCCCCTGCTGGAGGGCGGCGAGATGAAGGAATATTGTGCGCACCTCATCCCCGAGGGTGGCTATAACGCGATACCGACGATCTATGGCGCGGGCTGGATGATGGTTGGCGACGCGGGCATGTTCGTCAACAGCGTGCACCGTGAGGGCTCCAATCTCGCGATGACGACGGGGCGCCTTGCGGCCGAGACTCTGATCGAGCTGCGCGCCGCGGGCAAGGACTTCACGGCCGCCAATCTTGCGCGCTATCGAAGCAAGCTCGACGAAAGCTTTGTCATGAAGGATTTAAAGAAGTATCGTGACATGCCGCAGATCCTCGAGAAAAATCCGCAGTTCTTCACGCAGTATCCGGGGCTCATCAATCGCGCCGCGCACGAAATGCTGGTCGTCGACGGCGCCGACAAAAAGAGTAAGGAGCGCGACATTCGCCGGAGTTTCGTCCGCAAACGCTCGCGGCTCGGTCTAATCGGTGATGCGTACAAGCTCTGGAGGGCGTTCGAATGAACAAAGTCGAGGAAAAGCTGTTCCAGAACCGCTACAAGGTCGATGCCGGCCGGCCGCATATTCAGATCGCCGACGCGGACGTCTGTCAGCTCAAATGCGAATCCAAGCCATGCACGGTCTGCTGTCCCGCGTCCTGCTACACCAAGGAGGCCGATGGACAGGTCACGCTGATCACCGATGGCTGTCTCGAATGCGGCACCTGTCGTGTGATCTGCAGCGACCATCGCAACGTATTGTGGGAATATCCGCGCGGCGGCTATGGCATTTTGTTCAAATTCGGCTGACGAACCCAGCCGGCGCGTCGGCTCGGCCGGCCGCGTCAGAACTTCTTGACCGGGATCGCGTGCTTGCGCAGCGCGTAGCCGATCTGCCGGGGAGTCAAGCCCAGAAGGCGCGCGGCCTTGGCCTGAACCCAGCCCGCGGTTTCCATCGCCTCGACTAGGCGCTCCCGGTCGGTTTCCGGGTCGTCCGACCGCGGCGCCGCGGTCTCGGCCATCGATTGGGGATCTGGCTGCACTGCGCCCGCGGAGTCGCGTCGGGCGGGGTACGGCGCATCGCCGCGCGCATCGGCACTGCGGCGTGCATCGGCGCTGCTGTGCGTATCGGCACTGCTGCGCGCATCGGCGCCGCCACGAAATTGTGCCTCGTCATGAGCGGCCCGCGACGGCAGCGGCGGTCTGCTGAACGGTGTCACGCGACCGATGGGCAGGGACACGTAGCCATCGGTCGAGTCCGCGGGCTTTTTCCAGAGTATCGCCGACAAGCATTCGTCGTGGCGGCACGCGAAGTCGTTCGCGGTGATCCGCTCCGAGTTCGCCAGCGTGGCAGTGCGGCGGATGCAATTCTCGAGCTCGCGGACGTTGCCGGGGAAATAGCAGGAGGTCAGGACGTCCATCGCGCTGTCGGTGCAGGAAAGATTCACCTCGTTCTCCGCATTGAAGCGGTTCAGGAACTCGCGCGCGAGCAGGGGAATGTCGCCTTTGCGCTCCCGCAGCGGCGGTATGAAAATCGGCACGACGCTGATCCGATAGTAAAGGTCGGAGCGGAACGCGCCCTTGGCGACCGACTCCTCCAGATTGCGATTGGTCGCCGCAACCAGGCGCACGTCAATCTTGATCGTCGATGTCCCCCCGACGCGCTCGAATTCCCCCAGCTGCAGCACGCGCAGCAGTTTGGCTTGGAACGCCGGTGATATCTCGCCGATTTCATCGAGAAACAGCGTGCCTTTGTCCGCGAGTTCGAAACGGCCTTTGCGTTGCGAGGTGGCGCCGGTGAACGCGCCTTTCTCGTGGCCGAATAATTCCGATTCCAACACGCTTTCCGCCAGGGCCGCGCAGTTGACGCCGACGAATGGTTCCTCGTGCCGCGGCGACCACTCGTGCAGCGCTCGCGCGAACAATTCCTTGCCGGTGCCGGATTCGCCGCGCAACAACACCGGCGATTGGCTACGCGCTACTCGACGCACTTTGTCGAGCACCGCTTTGATCGCGGGCGTATTGCCGATGATTGCGGCCGCCGACGGCGAGTCGGTTTTTGGCGCCGTTACGTTCTCTGCAATCGTTCTTTCGAGCCGGCGCTGCTCGTGCATGAGCCATTCGCGGTCGCTCGCGATGAGCCGCTGCAGGCGCACCGTTTGTCCCAGCAAATTGGCAATCATCGTGAGGAACCGAACGTCCTCGTCGAGACTGAAGTAGGCTCGGTCGCCATTGTCGAGTTCGATGGTCACCGTGCCGACGACGTTGCCGCGGTCCTTGATGGGTACGCCGATGAACGAAGAATCGCTGTGCGTTGAACCCCAAACCGAAAAATCCCAATTCTCGAACAAGGGATCCTTCTTCATTTGCTTGATGACGAGCGGCATCTTGGTCACGACGATGCGTCCAATCGCCCGCTCGGGCAAGCGATCGAAATAGCGTCTCGCGGTCGCGTCGCTCCAACCGGATCCGACGACCATTTCTGCCGCGCCGCGATCATCGAGCAGCGCAATCAAGCCGTGGCGCATGTCGAGGAAGCTCGCGAGCAACCGCAGCACACTCGAGAATGAAGTTTCGAGTCTCGCGGGGACCGCGAGCACCTTGGAAATCTCGTAGACGCCCACGAGCGCGATATCGGCGCGGCGCACGCCGCGTGGCCGTGCATCGCTGCCGACTTTGTTCATCTGCACGTCCGGCAAGTTCGCTCCGGGGATTTCCGTGGAAATCATTGACCAATGCCAAAGATAGGTACCATGCAAGAAGCGTGCTAAGTCGCATTCTTTGCGGCGCGAAGGCCAAGGCTTCAATCCTCAAGGAGTTTTATGGGCTAACGGCACCGCTCGGTGATCGCCGCGGTAATGGCCGCGCGAATATCGCGCATCGCGCGAGTGGGCCCGCACTTATGCGGTGCGCTGCCTAGCAGTATGTTGCGACGCACCTCATCTCGACAGATGCGTTTCGGCGCCGCGCACCGTCTCAAGCATTGACCGCGAGCAGCAGGTGAGATGCGTTGACCAGCGCGCAACAGCAGCTGCCGTCGGCAAGATCGAGTTCCCTGAGCGCCTCACAAGTCACGATCGCCGTCAGCATGCGGCCGGCCGCCGATTACGCGCGCTGGTGCGGATATCGTCATCGGCCGAAAGAATCATGAGACTCGCCTTGATCGATGCGTTCGCTGCCAAGGAACGGCCTTATGCGTGGGACCTGCATGCACTCACTCATGCGTCGGGACGGCGGACCGCGGTGCCGCTGTCAGACGATCCCACGTCGGTTCGTCGACGACCTGCTGCTTCCACTGTGCGTGGCAGGCCCTGCATGCCTGCAGCGTCGTCGACAGTTGCGCAAGGACACGGCTGCGATCACGCAAACGCGCGGCCGCGGCGATGCCATCGGCCGTGTGGTGGAACGCCAGTGCTTGACTCGCAAACGCCGGGGACGCCGCGCCGATGCGTACACAAATCCTGCCCACCTCGTCCGAAAAGCCGAGTCGGACCGCCGCCCGCTCGGCCGCACCGAAGTCGTTCGCGGCCAGTGCCGTGACGATCTCCTGCACGGCTGCCAAATGATCGCGCATCATTTGCTTCTGATGATCCGCCATCATCTGCAGCAGCGGTAACGGGCGACGGTCTTCGATTGGGTCGTCCGCCATGATCGGGGCGTCCGCCGCGGATGCCGTTGCCGCTGATTGCGTGGCGGCCAACGCGGGCTCGACGGCCAGCATCAACAATACCCAGATCGCGTTCGACCCGATCATCAGCGTCTTGCTCCCGAGCGCTCGTAAAAAAAATGGACGATATCCGGAAAAATGCATGAACTGTGCCAGTGGGCGGCGCGCACCCGATGCAGCCACTCAGCGAACTTTCGCCGGCGCGGCATTGCCCGGCGTATGCACGGCAATGGGTGCTACTGCGCGAATTGCACGAAAGCCGACAATAAATCCTGAGGGTTTGCGTCGCGACCCCGACAATGGCCACCTCAGGCTGGAGCAATGCGGCCAAACGGACGCCCGGTCACGACCTCCGTTCAGGCACGAGTATTGCAGCGTACTTGGCCATGGACCGCGCGGTGCGCGGTCCAGGATTAGACCCCCAACAACGCCGCAGGATTCGAGATACCGATGGCCAACGTCACTTTTTCATCGCCGGTCATGCCCAGGGACATCACCGTTTACGCAGTCGCGGGACATCGCGGGACTCTGTTGGCGATCGCCAAGGCGCACAAAGTGCCGATCCCGTTCGACTGCCAGGATGGGGAGTGCGGATCCTGCCAGGTTCAGGTATCGCACCTGTCGCCTTCCAAGCGCATGGGCATCGCTCTGACCGAGAAGGAAAAGGAGCTGCTGCGCCAGCTCGGCAAAATCACCAAACAGGAAATCATGGACGCCGAGGTCAACGATATGCCGCCGCGCGTTCGTCTGGCCTGCCAGTGTTTCGTGCGCGACGAAGATATCCTGGTCAGCTTCGAGGGCGATGAAACCTTGCCGGTCAAAGGTCCCAGCCTGTCCATAGCCGCGTCGATTTACAAGGGTGGACTCACGATCGACTCGCTCGACGAGTTTCTGAACTTCGCGCTGCAAGTCGAGGACGACGCGGCCGCGCATTACGAACAACTGGCCGAGTCCATGAAGGCGCATGGCAATGCAGAGGTATCTGAGTTGTTCACAAAGCTGGCGGGCTATTCACGCCTGCACTACGAGGAAGCCAAACGGCGCATGGTCAGCCACGTCGTGCCGGTCAAGGTCCCGCCACTGACTCTCTGGCCCGATAACGTGACACCGGAGCGCACGGCGATTTGGGCCGGCGATGCTGGGCTGTCGCGCTTGGACGCGCTCAAGGTTGCCTTGCAGGGTGAACGGCGCGGCTATGAATTCTACTACGCCGTGGCCAACACCAATTCCGACGCCGCGATTTGCGCCGTGGCGAAAGAATTCGTCAAAGAAGAATCCGAGCACGTGGAGGCTTTGAAGCAATGGATTGCGCGCGAGGAATATTCCATTGCGCAATCGCCGCTGAAAACGCCGCCTCCGAACTTTTGAGGGAAACCATATCACCATGGAATCGGTCGAAGAATTTCTGGCCTACGCGATCAAATTGGAACAGGAGGCGGCGCTGCGCTTCGGACAGCTCGCCGATGCCATGGCCACAGCCGAGAATCGGGAGGTCATGGAACTGTTTCGGCGTCTGTCGGAGTATTCACAGCTGCATTTGGCCGATGCGCGCGCGAGAGCGGGATTTCGCGAGCTGCCGGTGCTGAGATCGCGTGATTTCAACTGGCCCGACATCGAGAGTCCTGAAACCGCGGCCATCTGGGCCGCCGATCCGATGATCGGGCGCGAGCAGGCATTGCAGGTCGCATTGGAAGCCGAGAGGGCGGGTCTCGCCTACTACCAAAGTATTCTGGATTCGACCCAAGATCCGGAGATCTGCGCGATGGCGAAGGAATTCGTCGAAGAAGAAACCATGCACGTCCGCGAGCTTCAACGCTGGACTTCGTCGGGCGTCGAATTCGCGCACAGCGCTGTCATGCCAAGAGACTAGGGCAGCTTCTCGCAGGTCGGTCGAGATCACTTTGATGTATGCGTGGTTGCGCGTAAACTGAGCGCATACACAGCGATTGGCAAGCGATGAGAAATCAGCCTACCGGGACCTCTGGGCGTATCCGACCGTGCGAAGCTCAAACGGTTCGGTCCGATGTCCATCCATGCGCAGAGGCAGTTCGAGCAAGCGTTCGCACGCTACACGACGCAGGGAGTTGAAACATGCGTGTACTCGTGGTGGGCGCCGGGGCAATCGGCGGTTATTTTGGGGGCCGGCTGCTTGAGGCGCGGCGTGATGTCACGTTCTTGGTCCGGCCTCGCCGCGCCGCCGAACTTGCAAAAGCAGGTCTGATCATCAAGAGTCCTCGCGGGAATCTCACGCTGCGGACACCTTCGACAATCCTCGCGGAGAATCTCCGTGATCCCTTCGATCTCGTCTTGCTGAGTTGCAAGGCCTACGACCTGACCGCGGCAATGGACTCCTTCGCCGCGGCGGTTGGGCCCGACACCCTGGTGCTGCCGCTGCTCAATGGCATGAGGCACCTCGAGATACTGGACCAGCGATTCGGCAAATCCCATGTCCTTGGCGGTCTCTGCATCGTCGCAGCGACGCTCGACGCGCAGCGCGCCGTAGTCCACCTCAACGACATGCACAGGCTCGCATTTGGCGAGCGCGACGGCGCAAACCCTCAGCAAATACGCGCCGTCGTCGAGGTCTTGGGTAACGCCGGTTTTGACGCCCATCTCAGCGGCAATATCGTGCAGGAAATGTGGGAGAAGTGGGTCCTGCTCGCGACGCTGGCCGGTGCCACGTGTCTGATGCGCGCAGCCATCGGCGATATCATGGCATCTGCGGGGGGAGGCGACTTGATCCTCAATCTGCTCGACGAATGTCGCGCCATCGCCGCAGCCGCGGGGCACGCACCGTCGGCCGCGTTTCTGGACCAGGCGCGCGCCGCATTGACGGCGAGGGGTTCCCCGTTGACTGCCTCGATGCTGCGTGATGTGGAAGGCAACGCTCCGGTCGAAGCGGATCATGTCGTCGGCGATCTGCTTCGCCGTCGGCAGTCGGTGTCCTCGGACCACAACGACCTGTCGCTGCTGGCGACTGTCTATACCCATCTGAAGGCCTACGAAAACAGGCGCGAAAGAACACTCGCGTCTGCGTTGAATGCGGGCGGGTAGCGAGGACGGCCGACGCACGACCTGGGCGGTCACACTCGCGGCCGCCGCGATCCTCATGGTGACGATGGGCGCACGGCAATCGCTCGGGCTGTTCATCTCGCCGCTCAAGAGTTCGACCGGGCTCGGCATCGCCACGATCAGTTTTGCGTTTGCGGTCGCGCAACTGATGTGGGGCGTCATCCAGCCGGTGGCCGGTGCCGTGGCGGATCGCTACGGCCCCGCAAGGATTCTGATCGCGGGCCTGGTGGTGCTGGCGATCGGCATGGCATTGACGCCGTTCGTCACTTCGGGCTTGGGTCTGGTCGTCTCACTGGGCATCCTCGCGGCGATCGGTTCCGGCGCAGGCAGTTTCTCGGTATTGATCGGCGCCGCGTCGCAACACCTCGCGATCAATAACCGCGGCAAGGCGGCCGGCATCATCAACGCCGGAGCATCGCTGGGGCAATTCGTTTTCGCTCCAATCGCGCAGTCGCTAATCCAAATGCTAGGCTGGATGGGCGCGATGTGGTCACTCGCAGCGGTCACTGTGGGCGCGCTGCCCCTCGTACGGGTCGTGAGCCGGGCAAGTCCGGCGGGACCGGCAAGTCCTGCGCCTGCCATCGCCGGCAGCCGTGGCGCAGCGCCATGGCGGGCAGTCCAGGACGCGATGGGCGATCGCAGCTATCTGTTGCTGCACGCCGGCTTCTTCACCTGCGGGTTTCACATCGCATTTCTCGTCACGCATCTGCCGAGTGAAGTGAATCTTTGCGGCCTGCCGCCGACCGTGGCGAGTTGGTCGCTGGCCCTCATCGGGCTCGCGAACATCGCGGGTAGCCTGCTTGCCGGTGCATGCACGCAGCGATTTCGCAGCAAGTACGTGCTTGCCGTCATGTACGGCTCACGTACGCTGTTGATCGGCTGTTACCTGATGGCGCCGAAAACCCAATGGACATTCTATGTCTTCGCGGTGGGCCTCGGACTCACCTGGCTCGCCACCGTGCCGCCGACCGCTGCCATCGTGGGCAAGCTGTTCGGTATCCGGTATTTGTCGACGTTGTTCGGCCTCACGTTGCTGTCACACCAGATCGGCGGTTTCCTCGGCGCCTATCTCGGCGGCATCGCGCTGGTTCGATTCGGCAATTATCATTGGATGTGGTATGCCGATATGGCGCTGGCGGCTGCCGCCGCGATCATCAATCTGCCGATTCGAGAGGCTCTGATTACGCCGGCACCCGCGGTCGCGTGAATGCGTGAAGCGCCGTGCTTCGGCGCTGCCGAGCAACTATTGCGCAAGCCGGATTTAGGCGCCCCTAAAATTGTCGAGGATCTCGCCGGCGGTGAGAACACGCGGATAGATCGCCACGTCGGCGAGACCGCCGGCGAGAAAGCTGCCCTGATCTCGCGTACCAAGCCTGACAGGTGCTGAACCGTGTTTGCGGATGGATGTCGTACGAGGAATATCGTGCACCTCGTGACGAAGCAGGGCCGTGGCGCAGCACGCCGTTCTTGTAGATGGAAACGCCGGCACGAGGATTGTTTGCATCGCCGGGATCAAAGCAAGCGACGACGTGCAGCCAGGCGCCACGCCGCAATTGATCCTCAAAATAAGCTCCAGCGCCCTGGTTCTGGACCCCGCGTTCCGACGTCGAATTCCAGATGTAGGCCGACACACGATTGGGTCGCGACGATTCCTTGCTGTAAAAGCGAAATCCCCATTCGAATGCTCCGGCCTGACCCTTACCCAGCCAATGCACGTAGTGCTCGCCGGTTTGACCGGGAAATATGAGTAAATCGGGGCGGAACCAGGCCTCCACTGAGAGTCCCCGACCGCTGGTTGCTTGACTGAAAGCTGGGCTATCCGGCACTTCGACAAAAGCGTCAACGCCATTGAGTCCAATTGCACCGCCCAAATCGTTTCGGACGGCGCCTGTCTCGCCAAAGACGACGCCGCCGTCATAGGCACCGTTGTGCTCGTTATTAGTCATGTCGTGCGCTGTCGGTCCGGATCGCTCATCCAGTGTATTTCTTGCCTTATTGCGCCGGCGAAGCCGGCGGATGATCCGACCCCTCTGTCTGACAGCACCGATGTCGGGATCCTAATAGGTCCCGAAAGTGCTTGCGCTCTTCCGGCGTCATCTGCTGCCAGCGTTCCTGCATGCGGGCCCGCCAATGCCAGCCGCGACGCCCGCGACCCACGAGCCCGCCGAAAAGAATTCGCGACAGCACGAGCAGCGCCAATGCTTGTAGATAGGTGATCGCATGAAGCCCAGTTACGCCGGGAATCACGGCATTCCAAAGCGACATCACGACGTATCCAAGCACCGCGATGGCCACCGCGGCAAGGACCAGTAGTTTCATTCCTCTGAGAACCCAAAATCGTTTCATCACATGCTCCTCACTTGTCGAATTCCGAATGTATGTCCTGCAAACGTTGCCGCAGATGGCGAACCGCGGCATGTTTTCGCCCGAGCAGCGTATTCACACTGATGCCCAGCTCAGCCGCGAGCTCCTTGAAACTTCGGCCCTCCAATTCGTGCGCGACGAATATTTCGCGCTGTTCGAGCGGGATCTCATCGAGAGCCGCAAAGAGTTCATCCGCGAGTACCTCGCGCACATAGCTGTCCTCGGGGCCCCAAGCCGAGGGGGCAAGCCATTCGTCTAGAACCCCCGCAGGTTCGATGGTGGGCCCGGCATCGTGAAACGATGGCGCATCGAGCGGCAGCGCTCGGCGCGACCGCTCCCGGAAGCGGTCGATGATCCGGTTGCGCGCAATCCGCAGCAGCCATGCGGCGACATGCTCGATGGGTTTCATGAGCCGGTACGCCGAGACCAGCTCGACAAACGTGTCCTGCACGATGTCCTCGACCTCGCTGAAGTCGGCGATCTGGCGACGCACGAATGCGCGCAGCCGCGGTCCCTGGCTTGCAACCACTGCGGCAATCCGATCGTTGTCCTCGATCGTGGGGCGGGCGGCCGCGGTTACCTGATTCATACAAGGATAGACGTTGGATGACTGAGAATATTGTCTTGGATCGGAATGCGAATCCCGTACCGGGCTTGTTTGGTATCAATTCGTCTCAAATCAAGGGCGCGAAGCGCGCGAAAATCCCCCTTAGGGCGGCGGCGGAGCCGCACTGCGGGTCTCCCGGTGGTACGCACAGATCGCCGCCAGCGGGCACGACGGGCAGGCCGGCTTCGTGCGCTTGCACATTACTTGGCCGTGGAGTTGCAGAAGTTCGTGGGCCTGCCGGAGTTCTTTGAAATGGGAGCCAATTTGTTGCTCGATCGCGCGGCTAGCGCCGTACATGCGCGCGTAGGATTTCTCCTCTTTGATGAAACCGAGCCGCGCCAGCACACGCAGCGCGTTGGAGTCCGGCGCCAAAAACGGTTGCACGCCGGCATACAAAAGAATCTTCTCGGCTCCCGGCTCGCCGATTCCCGGAAATAGGCGCAGCGCTTTTTTTGCGCTACGAACCGGTCCGGCGATCGCGGGCCGCAGGTCGCCGTCGAATCGTTTGAGCGCGATCTCGGCGCAGTCGCGCAATTTGGCGGCAAACCTCTCCTTCAATATCCCATGTGCCGTGACACGCTCGAGAGCGCTTCGGGGCGCATCGAGGATTTCCTGCGGCGAGGCACCCACCTTGTGCTTCAACATCTGGAAGGCTGCCGCTCGCCGTTCCGGTGGCGCGAGGTAGGCTACGTTCTCCCAAAGAATGAGTTCAAACGGCTCGCTCGTTGGAATCGAGTGAAGCGCGCCGTAATGCAAGCGCAGCGCTTTGATGGCCGCCGTAATATCGGGTGCCGAAAGAGCCATTGTCGTGTTCCTGTACGACCGATTCTCGCCGAGTTGCAAGTAATATCCGAACTATACGACGAAGCGTCAAGGATGACGCGACCCAGCGGTGGGAGTTGCGCGGCGATGCGAAGCAGAGCCGCCAGCTGCCCCGGCCGCACCGAGAACCTGCGCTGATTCTTGCATCGACGACTCCGGGCACTCAGTGCTCTGTGATTCTAGTGCGCATTGGCCTGCTGTTCACGATGGGTGGGCGCGAGGCTGCGCACGCGTATTCGTATCGGCGTCTTTTGCACGACGACGCCGTTCAACGTTTCGAGGAACGCTGCGAATGATTCGGTATCATAGGCATCGAATACACCGCTGATCGGCAGGCCGGCAGCCGCGAGCGGCGGCGGACCTCCGGCGAAGATCGCGACGGCGTCTTCGACAACCTACAGCTGACGCTCCCTGCTCATGCGGTTCTGGACACGGCACCGCGTCAGTGCCCGTGACTCTGCGCGGGACCATTGTTCTTCCTATCCAAAGTTTGGTTCGCTAGACTCGCGGCTATTCGGGTATTGAACTTCACCGAAATCCTCCTTGGAGCGAAACTAATGGATACGCTGAGAATTCGGGCAGGCCTGATGGCTGTCCTCACGCTGTCGTTGGGCGCCGCCCTGGCCGCCCCGCCGTCGAGTGCGCCGGAAAATAATTCTGAATCAGATGCCGAAAAGCCGCAGGGTGGACGATTCGAGCCCTTCAAACCCGAAGCCAAGGTCACCAACGGCACGGCGACGATCGGCGGACAGTCGATCTCTTATCAGGCGATCGCCGGGACACTGATAGTGCATCCCAAGGACTGGGACGACGTTCCGCGCGATCCGAAGGCCGACAAGGACACTCCGGCATCATCGGGCGATAGCGGCGAGCCGAAGAATCCGACCGCCGAAGCCTCGGTGTTCTACGTCGCTTATTTCAAGGCCGGCGGCGGCCCGCGGCCTTTGACGTTTCTGTTCAATGGGGGCCCCGGTTCCGCGACGCTTTGGCTGCACATGGGGGCCTTTGGGCCGCGGCGCATCGTCACCGCGACCGACGCACACACACCGGCGTCGCCCTACTCGTTGGTCAACAATACATCGAGCTTGCTCGACGTGAGCGATCTCGTCTTCATCGATGCGCCCGGCACGGGATTCAGTCGGATCGCGGGCAAGGACAAGGAAAAAGCGTTCTATGGCGTCGATCCGGATGCCAATGCCTTCGCGGAATTCATCGTTCAGTTCCTATCGAAATACGATCGTTGGAATTCGCCCAAATACATATTCGGCGAAAGCTACGGTACTCCACGCGCGGCGGTACTCGTCAATCAACTCGAAGCGGATCGCTCGATCGATTTCAACGGAGTGATTCTGCTCTCGCAAATTTTCAACTTCGATTTGAGCCCCGACCGGCCGACCTTAAACCCGGGAATCGATCTGCCTTACCAGACCGCGTTGCCGCCGTATGCC
>OCTA010001677.1_pt1 | contig 20351 bp, 24 predicted proteins | sample 1538991 | NCBI WGS metagenome assembly OCTA01 (sample SAMEA3539302, study PRJEB22396) | soil metagenome | biome: tundra; feature: field; material: soil | place: USA | collected 2010-05 | depth 0.15 m | reverse complement strand
GGCGAGAAGCAGATTGAGAAGCTGCGCAAGGGGATCGACGACTATCGCCGCAGCGTCGGCCGCTTCCGCATCGACATGGCCGAAGACGCCGCAGGCCGCATCTCAGCCTATCTGCTGGCATTCCTCGGCATTGAGAAGGTGACCCCCGCCGGCTCCCTGCGCCGGGGCCGCGAAACCGTCGGCGACCTGGACCTGCTGGTCACTGGCCCCGCCTGCGCTCCCGAGCATACCGCCGCCGCCGTCGACTATGTGGCTGCTTACCCCGGCATTCACGACATCCTTGCCAAGGGCGAGAACAAGGTGAGCTTCCATCTAAGCGACGGTCTTCAAGTGGACGTACGCCTGCTGCCCTCGGCCTCCTATGGCGCCGCCCTGCAATACTTCACCGGTTCCAAGGCGCACAATGTGGCGTTGCGCCAGCGAGCCCTCAAGATGGGCGACACGCTCAGCGAGTGGGCGCTGGCCCGTCTCGACGACAACACGACGGTCGCCGCGGCCATCGAGCAGGAAATCTACGCCGCCCTGGGCATGGACTGGATTCCTCCCGAGCTGCGCGAGAACCTGGGCGAAATCGAAGCCGCGGCCCACCACGCGTTGCCCCGGCTCATCGAGCAGGCCGACCTGCGCGGCGACCTGCACATGCACACCAACTCGAGCGACGGGCACAACACCATCGGCGAGATGGCCGAGGCCGCCATGGCCTGCGGATACCAATACATCGCCATCACCGACCACTCCAAGAACCTGGCCATGACCAACGGCCTGGACGAAAAACGCGCGCTTGAACACGTTCATCGAATTCAAGAGGTGGACTGCCAAATGGAGGGCCGCATCCGCGTCTTCACCGGCATCGAGGTAGACATTCTGGCCGACGGCGCCCTTGACCTGGACGACGAAGTGCTGGTGCAAATGGAGATCGTCATCGCCAGCGTCCATACCCGTTTCGAACAAAGCCGCGAGGAGATGACCGCCCGCGTGCTGCGGGCCATCGAGAACCCCTATGTGCGGATTCTTGGCCATCCCACTGGCCGGCTGCTCCTGCGCCGTGAGCCCTTCTTGATGGATATGGGCTCGGTCCTGCGCCGCGCCGCGGAGCTGGGCGTGGCCGTGGAACACAACGCCGCCCCCGAGCGCCTCGACCTCAATGACCGCGACCTCCGCCTGGCCAAGGAGCTGGGCTGCCGCATCGTCATCGACTCCGACTCCCACGACGCCCGCAACCTGGGCAAGATGGACTACGGCCTTCGCCAACTCCGCCGCGCCTGGCTGGGGCCTCAAGATGTGTTGAATACGCTGGGGGCGGAGGATTTTCTGGCCGCGCTCAGGCCGAGGTCGTAAACTGCGATTGCTCCAGTCTGCTCTCGAATGTGTTTTGATGGATCGAACGAGCCTTGTCAACGGTTCTCTGGAGGTGACGGATGTGGGACTTTTTACGCGAACTGATAAAGCCCGGCAACAGGCAGTATTTGGCGGTTTTCGCAGTCGTGCTGCTGGGCCTCGCGGTATTCCTGGCGTTCTGGATCATTGCCTACGTCAAGAAGGACAAGCTCAACATATCGCACAGGTTCTTTGGCCGCCTCTGGATTCATATCAGCGGCGGTCCCGACGATCCCGCGTCGCAGCCTCGGTCTTACCGCAAGCTGCTCTACGTGAAGGTCAACTTCCTCTCCAACCAAAAGACGCAGGCCGCGCCTTTCTACCAACGTACGGTGGACCGATTAGACGGCCCGGACCGCTTGGTTCCCGTCTACGACGAAGCGGTTTATTACACGCTGAAGTTGTTCCCGGAGAAGCGAACATTGGGGCCGGAGCAGGACCAGTCAAGCGGCGTGGTCGATCCCCGGCTCGTGATTCCATGGCTGAACAAACTTGAATTCCATAATGAGGGTGCCCGGCGCGTCAAGCAGTTGGTCGATATTGAGGCGAACGCAGAGTCGGATACCATGCTCTCCGTATCCCATTTTCTGAATGGATTGCAGGCCGGCAACCAGGACTTTTGCACCTATGCCGATGAGGATGCGGAGTCGCTCCGTCTGGTTGTTGATTTCTCTTCGATTCCGAATGCCGGCGATCTCATCTCCATGGACCAGGCCGAACTGCTGGTGGGTGGGCGTTCCGTCGATACAGACGACCTGAAGTTTCAGCGATGCGGCGAATCGGTCTACATGGCGCACTGCAAGGACGCTAAAAAGGGCTCGCTGCTGAAGATGGTTTTCACGTTCAAGAACTGGGACAGCGCGACCGGCGGCCTCGCCCTTGGCCGCGGATAGCAAAGCCGCCTGGGCCCCGGCAAGCCATCATTCCATGCGGTCGATCGCTTCGACAACGCTTCGCCGCCGAATCTGCTCCACCGGCCGCGCGATCATGATCTTCTCAATATGCTGGTCAAGGGCCACACCTCACGCCTGAGCTTCGGCGGCGAGTTGAGCCTTGATCACGGGTCGCACACGGGTCGTACCTAAATCTGGATCGTGGAACTGCCCCCCTCCAATTGAAGGGTACGGGCTTTAGCCCGTATATCAAAGGCCAGAAAAGAAAGGGGCATTAGGCCCTGAGGGAATGAATGGCTTCTGTATGACTTCGGCTCAATCATGAACCAATGCGAGCGCAGTTCACTCCTCGAAGATCAGTCTCAAACGACCGGATCCCTCAGGGGCTAAAGCCTGCATTGATTCTAAATGGTTTATGTACGGGCTAAAGCCCGCACCCTTCAACTGTCGCCGAAATTTATATGCGTCGGCCCTGCTACCCGCACGAAATTCATGGCCCGCCTTGCGCAGTTAGAGATAAGATAAGGGCGCTATGAGCCTACTGCATCAAGATACCCCGGAAGAAACCGACGACGCCGCCCGCGGCGAGGAATTCACCAAAGATTCCAGCCACGTGGTTTGGGCCAGCGTGGTTGCGGCGGTGCTGGTCACCATCGCCATCGCCGTCTATGTGATCGCCGGGCAAAAGCCGCCCGCGGCCAGCGGAGAGATCGAGCAGGTGTGGGTCCACCCGCAGCGCACCGAAACCCCGGCGTTCGACGCCAATGGCGCCGCCATGCCCCAGGAGAGCTTCGACCAGGTGTATGTTTTTGCCCTGGTCAAGCTGCACAACCAGAGCAAGGAGCCGCTCTTCCTGCACAACATCATGGCCAATACCAAGCTGGACGACGGTATTCATTCCAGCTATGCGGCAACTGCGGCGGATTACGACCGGGTATTTCTCGCCTATCCGGCGATGCCCGTGCCGCACGGCAAGGGGCTGCCCCTCATGATGACCATCGAACCTGGTCAAACCGTCGAGGGAACCATCGTTTCGGCCTTCCGTATGAACAAACAACAGTGGGACGCGGGCAAGAACCTGAGCTTTACCTTCGCCTTCCAGTACCAGCCCAGCCTGGTGCTCGTGCCCCACGCCGCGGTTATTGTCCAGTAGAACCCGGTCCGGGCGCGTTCTTGGGCGTCGCCAGATATCCGGTGATCGAGGAGTTCTTTGCCCCGACGGAGTTCACCACGATCTCGAAGAGCAGCGGATCCTTGCCGCTATAAAACTGCAACGGCTCGTTCAGGTTCCGGTCCTTCTTTTCGTACTGCTTGTCGTCGGAATACACCGACAGGGTGAACTTGCTCTTTTTGAAGTCGGCCTTCTTCAGCTCCAGGCTCACCGTGCCCACGGGCTTTTTCTGGCCCTTGGTCAGAGTGAACTCGTAGAAGTTCCGGTCGCCCTTGTGCTTCAGGAGTTCCAGTTCATCGTGATTACGGGCGATCAGGCTGCTGTGGCCGCTCAAATCCCCCTTCATCGACGTTAACTGGCTCACCGTCTCGGCCAAATCGCTCTGCGTCTTGGCCACATCGGTCTTCACTCCGCCCACGTCGGTCTTCACGTCTGAAACCGCGCTGGTGACGTCGGTCACTTGCTGCGCAGTCTGCTTCTGGGCGCTGGCCAGCCGCTTGTTGTCGGCCTCTTCGCGCTGAGTGATCTCCTGGGCGCGGGTGTCCAACTGCTTCTGTGTTAACCCCAATGATGTTTTCAGCTCATCGGTGGCCACTTCCAGACGGGCGTCGGTCTCGCGCAACCGCGCTTCCAGCTTGACGTTCTGCTGCTTCGCCTCCGCCAGTTCACTTTGCTGGGTTGTCAGCCGACTGCCAAGCGTGTAGCTCCAGATCAGGCCACCCAAAGCTGCCAACAGGGCCACGGCGATCGCAGCCAGCAGTGCTCCGGAATAGGTTCTGGGGACTGTTTCAATTTCTTCACTCATTTGCTTGCCTTTCTTCTCTCTGGCGGCCGTCCAGCGAACCGCTCCTTTAAGGGCCTGTGCGCTCGACCCAAGCCATGGTGATGACGACGTTCCGTCCTGTTGGACACCGATAGGGGGATTCGCTCTGCGGAATTTCCCGTGCCTTTGCTGAGTTCCAGCTTGCAAGGTCCAAACTCCGCAGACGCCGCCCCGCGCACCTCAGGGGGGAACCTCCCGAATATATCGCAAAAAATCGAGAATGTGCAGAAAATACTGCCTATTCCCGCCAGTTGATGCCTCCTGGAGCCATTCGAAAAGCCGTTTCAGCCCCCTTTGCCGTCCCGCACTCCGTGACAACCAGGGAATCGCTACGTTATAAACATCTTTACTGCATTTTTCAGGCGGAAGGCTCGTTTTCAATTCCGGGGTCCCCAGCGACCGGGGTCCTCAGGAAGCGAATTCTGCTTCCTGGGGTGGAAGCGATGCCCCGACCCTGGAGGGTACCTCGGCGCCCACTTCGTCGCTGGGGTGGACGGCCAGGACATCCGCCGCAAACGTATCGAAACATTGTAAGAGGGAGATCCGAAAGCTATGACGACCGCTGTCGCTGGGAAGGGTCTGGAAGGAATTGTTGCGGCGAACTCCGGGATTTGCTGGATCGACGGAGATGCGGGCGTGCTGGCCTACCGCGGCATCGACATTCACGAGCTGGCCGAGAACTCGACCTTCGAGGAAACCACCTACCTGCTCTGGAACGGCATCCTGCCCAACGAGTTCGCCTTGCGAGAGTTCCAGTCCCAGTTGGCGCTGGCCAGGGGCCTCGACTTTCGCATTGTCAGCCTGCTGCGCAGCATTCCCGCCTCGGCGACGCCCATGGAGGTGCTGCGCACCGCCGTCTCCGCGCTCAGCTTTTACGACGCTGACGAGAAGGACAACTCCCACGACGCCAACGTGCGCAAGAGCTACCACCTGACCGCGCAGATAGCCATGATTGTGGCCATCTACGACCGCCTGCGCAAGGGACTGGAGATTGTGCCGCCCGACCGCTCGCTGAACCACGCCGCCAATTTTCTCTGGATGCTAAACGGGGTGAAGCCCTCGGAAACGGCCGTCAAGACGCTGGACATGGCGCTGGTGCTGCACGCCGAACACGAGTTGAACGCCTCCACCTTTGCCGCCCGCGTCATCGCCGCCACTTTGGCCGACATCCATTCGGCCATCACGGGCGCCATCGGCGCACTTAAGGGGCCGCTCCATGGAGGCGCCAACGAAGGCGTCATGCGCATGCTCTACGCCATCGACAAGGCCGGCGCCGACCCGGTGGAATACGTCAAAGGCATGCTGGCCGCAAGGCAGAAAATCTCCGGCTTCGGCCATCGCGTCTACAAGACCGAGGATCCCCGCGCCACCCACCTGCGCAAGATGAGCGAGCAGCTCGGCAAGGACGCCGGCGTGCCCAAGTGGTTCGATTATTCCCGCGCCATCGAGCTTTACATCAACGCCGACAAGAAGCTCAACGCCAACGTGGATTTCTACTCCGCCTCCACCTACGCCACGCTGGGCATCGACATCGACCTCTATACGCCCATCTTCGCCATCAGCCGCATCGCCGGCTGGGCCGCCCACGTCATCGAGCAGTTGGACGACAACCGCCTCATCCGTCCCCGCGCCGAGTACATCGGCCCTGTCTACCCCGCCCACTGGATCCCGATGGGCGAGCGCGGGTAAGCCTCTGTCGGCAAGGAGACTTTCTGGAGGATTTCGGAGTCTAACGGGCAGGGGCTCACCCATGAAGAAGAAGCTTGTTCTTGCCCTTTTGAGTGTTTGCGTGGTTGCGGGCAGCGCCGCCGCACTCGCAGAAACCCTTTATCCCATCCAGGGACCACTGGCAGCGCAGGCGACGCCGCCGGTCATGAAAGCGACTTTCCATGGAACCAGTTCAGGGAATTTTTCTTTGGTCCAAGCCAACGGCGAGACTTTCCAGGCAAAGTGGGCTGCTGTGACTCCGTCTTTCGTAAACAACAAGACGCCGGAAAACCTAGCCAGCTACCTGCCGCAGCCCAATCTGGCCTTTGCCTGGGATACCGTCTATGGGCAGGGATACTTCTTAGCCCAGGTTCTGGGCACGCGCATCATGCAGGTTGTCGCAACGGGCGATAAGGGAACTGTGATTCAGGTAGAGCGTCTGTATGGCGATCCGCTCGCTGGATTCAGTGGCGTAGCAGTGGACAGTAAGGGTAATGTCTACAAAGTGATCTGGCCGTAGCGGCAGGCAGGTCCAAGCAGGTTCTGGCGTCACCCCCGCCGCGCCTTCCACAGCAGATAAAGCCCCCACGCCGCCAACGTGCAGACGTCGCGGATCTCGCCGTTCAGCATCATCCGCTCGAACTCGCCCACCGCAACCGAGCGCACCTCAAGGTCGTGCTCCTCAGCATCGGGATCTTTCTCCGAAGCGGTCAACCCGGTGGCCAGAAAGACGTGTATCTTTTGCCGTGCGAAGCCGTAGGCGACCCACGGGGTTCCCAGGTAGGTCATCTCTGCGGCGGTCAGGCCAATTTCTTCCTTCAGTTCGCCGCGCGCCAGCTCTTCGGGGTTTTCAACTTCCCTCTCCCAGCCGCCCTGCGGCAGCTCCAGCGCCCGCTCCTGGATGGTGTAGCGGAACTGCTCCACCAGCCAAACGCGGCCCTGATCGATCGGCAAAATGATGGCGCAGTCATCCTTGTCCACCACGCCATAGATGCCCTTGGTCCCATTGGACCGCAGAATCTCGTCCTCTCGCACCCGCATCCAGCGGTTGCGATAGACCTCGCGGCTGGAAAGCGTGGTGATGGTGCGACCGGCGCTGCCTTGGACCGGTTTCAAAGGGTCTCCTTGTGCATCGAGAATCGCCTACTCGTCCCGCAGCCGGTACTTGCGCAGGCGGCCCAGCAGCGAGGCCGGTCCGCTCACCGACAGCCGCACAAGGTTTCCTTCGTACTCTCTCGAATGCACCACCATGCCCGCCTCGATGGCCGCCAGAACGCCGCCCTCCTGCTGCGGAACCCTCAGCTCCGCCTCGATCACCGGATCGGAGTGCAAAGCCCGGTCGATAGCGTTGAGCAGCGCCTCCATTCCATCCCCGGTACGCGCCGAAACCGCTACTTCGTCGCCCGCTTCAGATCGGGCCTGCAACCCTTGGCGCTGGTCTTCGCCAAGCAGGTCGATCTTGTTCAGCACCTCGATGCGCGGCTTGTCTAGACAATCGAGCTCGCCTAGAACCTTTTCGACTTGAGTTTTTTGTTCCTCGCCATACGTCGAGTTCGCGTCCCGCACGTGCAAGAGCACCTCGGCCTGGGCTACCTCTTCAAGCGTGGCGCGGAAGCTCGTGACCAGAGTGTGGGGCAGGTTGCGGATAAAGCCCACCGTGTCTGAAAGAAGCACCTTGCGCCGGCTGGGCAGTTCGATGGCGCGAAGTTTGGGGTCCAGCGTGGCAAACATGCGCGGCGATTGCAGCACCGCGGCGCCAGTCAGGCAGTTGAAGAGCGTACTCTTGCCGGCGTTGGTATAACCCACCAGCGCCACCGTGGGCACCGGAACCGACTCGCGCCGCTGCCGCTGCTGGTGGCGAACCCGGCGCACAGATTCCACTTCGCCCTTCAAGTGGTCGATGCGGCTCTGAATCCGCCGCCGATCTGTTTCCAGTTTGGTTTCGCCGGGGCCGCGCGTACCGATGCCACCGCCCAACTGCGACATCGCCTTGCCCTTGCCGGTGAGCCTGGGGAGCATGTACTCAAGCTGCGCCAGCTCCACCTGCAACTTGCCTTCGCTGGTGCGCGCGTGGCGGGCAAAGATGTCCAGAATCAACTGCGTGCGGTCCAGCACCCGGCAAGGCAGCGCGGCCTCAAGATTGCGCAGTTGCGTGGGCGTCAGGTCGTGGTCGAACAGCACCAGGTCGGCCTCTGTGGAAGCCGCCACTCCGGCAATCTCCTCGACCTTGCCCGCGCCGATCAGCGTAGCCGGATCGGGCCGCGAACGGCGCTGCATCAGTTCGGCAACCACCACGGCGCCTGCGCTTGAAACCAGCTCGCGAAACTCGGCCAGCGATTCTTCCACGTCCAAGCTCGTATCTGCACGCGCCTGAACCTGTCCAAGCCCCTGGCCCAAGAAGGGGTCACCGCTCGAGGGAAGGAATCCTTCAGATTCTGGAAGTTCCGCCGCCCCATCCGTTGAAGTGGAGTCCAGCAGGGCAGAGTCCAGATCCATGGCGTCTAGACGCACCAACGCCAACCGCGCGCCAGCCACGCCTGCGCGGTTGCTGCGTGAGCGGAGCCCGGGCTCCGCCCGCGTCAGATCTACACCAACCAGGACCGCACGCTCCGGCTTGCCACCCCCGCGACCAAGACCCGTCGCTGGGAACCCCGGCTTGCCACCCCCGCGACCAAGACCTGTCGCTGGGATCCCACCGGAACCGCCGGTCCTGCTCTCCTCTGCTGCCAATCGAGGCCGCTCCCCGCGGGCTATCGTTGTTCCGAGGCTACTGGCGCGGCGAGCGGCGCGGCCACCGCGGAAATGCCCGTCTGCACGCCCACCGGACGATGCTCCGAGTGCATCACGCTCCGGTTGCTCACCACCGTCGAAATCGCGTGCTTGAAGATCAATTGCTCCTGGCTGTTGTTTTCCAGCAACACGGAATATTTGTCGAAGGACCGGATCTTTCCGGTGAGCTTGACGCCGCTGACCAGATAAATCGTAATCGGGGTTTTGTCCTTGCGGACCGTGTTAAGGAATGTGTCTTGAATGTTTTGTGCCGGCTTGTTCTCCATGTGCCGATCTCCTTCTTTCCTCTTGGGGTTTGGATGCAGCTTTACTGCACTTGCGTGAAAAAGCAAAACGACGGGCACGGCGCCGGAAACCCCGACGCCGTCATATCCCGCAATGTGACAAGACTATAGCGATTTACCAACCTTTTCAACTCCAACGCACCAAAACTCCTCTCCGGGGGCCGGTTTCCCCAAGGAAAATCGAGGATGTTCCTCGCGGAGCAGTTCATCTCATCGCCGGAGCAGATTCCACCAAACTACAGTAGAAAAGTGGCGCTTCTACGCTCCTCCATCTTCCGCCTCGGCCAGCGGTCGCTCGTCCGCGGCATCCTGCTTGCCATCGGCGCCCTGGCTGCCAGCTTGCGCCTCGCCGGCTTTCCCGACTTCGACGCCCTGCACACTTCGCACTGGCAGATTCTCGCCGTTCTCGTCGCCTGCTGGGCGATGGTCGAGACTGCCCGATGCCTCGGCCGCCACTGGAGCCTCTACCACGCCGGAGTCCTCATACTGCTTTACGCCGAATTGATGATCCTGGCCCTGGCGCTCTTTTTCTGGCTCTACCTCCTGTAATCTACCGTCGAAATCTCCGGAATTGCCGTCGAAGCACGCGACCCCTGCCATAACTCCCTTGTTACCATGTACCATGGTGCAAAACCCACGGTCGTGTTCCTCGCGATCGAGAGCGGGAAATCTCCCCAGGGGATCCTTTGGAGGAAGACATGTTGAAAGGCTTTCGGGGTTTTATTCTGCGAGGAAACGTTGTAGACCTGGCAGTCGCCGTGATTCTCGGCGCTGCCTTCAATGCCATCGTCACGTCGTTTGTGAAGGACGTGCTGACACAGTTGATCGCCGCCGTTGTGGGCAAGCCGGACTTCAAGGAAGTGGTGCTCAAGCTGAATGGCACCCCAATCTACGTCGGCAACTTCCTCAACGCCGCCATCTCGTTCTTGATCGTGGCCAGCGTGGTCTATTTTGCCATCGTGCTGCCCCTCAATACGCTCATGGCCCGGCTCAAGAAGCCCGAGCCGGATGCTCCCTCCTCCATGAAGAGCTGCCCCGAGTGCCTGAGCGAGATTCCGCTGGCCGCCAAGCGCTGCGCACACTGCGCCCAGCCCGTGGCATAGAGCCTTACAATCAATGGGGCTTTGCAGGTTGCGGAGAACTCGCGGCTTTCCACCCCAGCGACAAGGACCGGTCGATGGGGTGGAGAAGTTGTTAAAAATACATTTCCTCGGGGGCTAAAGCCGCGCCCTTTCAAAGCAAGCAAATTTACCGTCCAACAGGGTTTTTCCCGCAACCTGTTTGGTCCCGGAGGTTTAGATTTTGGGAATTTTGATTGTCTTTCTCGAAAGAGTCCAACGGATGAACGTGCACAACCCGTTTGCCTGTCTGCTTCTGCTCTCGCTCATACCTGCTGCGATTCCGGCCCGATCCGCCGGACAGGCCGCGCCCCCAGCCGTCTTCGGCTATGCCGACTTCACCGCCCAGTCCAAAATCGAAGAGAGATTTCTCGCCGTCCCCGACTCCCAACTGGCCGGCCAGCATCTCAAGATCCTCACTGCCGAGCCTCACCTCGCCTCCACGCCTGAAGATCGCAAGACCGCCGAATACGTCGCCCAAAAGTTCCGCGATGCCGGCCTCGACACGGAGATCGTCCCTTACCGCGTCCTGCTCAACCAGCCCAAAGTCGTGCGCATTGAAGCCTTCGACGCCGCCGGTCAGCTTCTCATGACTGGCCCTACGCGCGAGCACGTCCAGGGCGACCCCTACCAGGACGATCCCCGCGTGGTCATGCCCTTCAACGGATCATCGGGGTCCGGAGATGTGATCGGTGACGCGGTGTACGCCAACTATGGCCGTCTTGAGGACTTCGATCAGCTTGCCGCCCAGCACATCGACCTTCACGGCAAGATCGTCATCTGCCGCTACGGCGTGAACTTCCGCGGCGTCAAGGTCTACCTCGCCGAGCAGCGCGGCGCGGCCGGCGTACTCCTATACTCCGATCCGCAGGACGACGGCTACTTCAAGGGCGACGCCTACCCGAATGGCCCCTGGCGACCGGAGACCGGCGTCCAGCGCGGGTCAGTCCAATATCTTTTCAAGTATCCCGGCGACCCAGAGACCCCCGGCGTGGCCTCCACGGTCGACCTTCCCGACTCCGCCCGCATTTCGCCAGAAGGCAACCAGCCCCACATCATCTCCATCCCCCTCAGCTACTACGATGCCATACCCATTCTGAAAGCCCTCAAGGGCCAGGGCGTGCCGCAAGGCTGGCAGGGCGCGCTACCCTTCCGCTATCACCTGGGAGGGGTTGGGGGATCGGTTGGGGGCCAGATTGGGAGATCGCCCGGCGTGAAGGTCCACCTCATCTCCCAGCAGGATTATCAGCGCCGCATCATTTGGGACGTCATCGGAAAAATCCCAGGCTCGGTGTACCCCGACGATTGGGTCGTCGTGGGCAATCACCGCGACGCCTGGGTCTATGGCGCCGTCGACCCCAGCAGCGGCACGGCCGCCATGCTTGAATCGGTGCATGGCGTCGGCTTCTTGCTGAAGCAGGGCTGGCGCCCCAAACGGACTCTTGTTTTCGCCAGTTGGGACGCCGAGGAAGAAGGCCTCATCGGCTCAACCGAGTGGGTCGAGCAGCACGCCAAAGCGCTCGAACGCGCCGTCGCCTACTTCAACACCGACGTGGCCGTCTCCGGCCCGGATTTCTCCGCCGCCGCCGTCCCCTCGCTCAAGCAGTTCATCCGCGAACTCACCCGCTCCGTTCCCAGCCCTGTCGGCGCAACGGTTTACGACCAGTGGAAGAACACCCGCCCCGACGCCAGCGAACACCGCTCCTCCAACGCCCCGCCCACCGCCGAAGAGGTCAAGGTCGGCGACCTCGGCTCCGGCTCCGACTTCACGCCTTTCTTCCAGCATGTAGGCGTGCCCTCCACCGACATCGGCTCCGAAGGCCCCTACGGCGTCTACCACTCCGTCTTCGACAACTTCGCCTGGTACACCCAGAACGCCGACCCAAATTTCGCCTATCTCCAGGAGATGGCCCGCGTCCTCGGGCTTGAAGCCCTGCGCATGGCCGATGCCGACGTGCTGCCCTACGACTACGTCACTTACGCTCGCGACCTCTCATCCTACATTGACGCGGCGAAACGCAGAGCTGGCGACGATGGACTCCGCTCTCTCGACTTTGCCCCCGCCCAGGCCGCTGCCGCTCGCTTCGCTACTGCGGCCGAAAAGGCGCACAGCCGCCAAATCGCGCCCTCCGGAGACCTGGCCAAACTCAATCTCGCCCTGCGCCAGACCGAGACCGCCCTCATCTCCCCGGCCGGCCTGCCCAATCGTCCCTGGTACCGGCACACCATCTTCGCTCCCGGCGAGTTCACAGGCTACGCGGCAGTCGTGATTCCCGGCGTCAATGAGGCCATCAATGCCAGGGACTCCAGACGCACCGCCCAACAGTTGGACGTGCTCGCTCAGGCACTCGACCGCGCCGCACACACCCTGGAAGGTGTGCTGTAAGCCGGTCCGAATGAAAAAATACGCTTGACGTAACGCGTAACCGAGGGTAGGATGGAGTGTGATTGCAGACTATCGAGACAAGCGCACAAGGGATTTCTCTGTTGGGATGCGTGTAAGAGCATTCGAAGGCATTGAACGGCCGGCTCGCTTGAAGCTCGACCGGTTGGATGCGGCTACAACGCTTAAAGACCTTGCCCTCTTGCCCGGCAATCGTTTCGAGGCTCTGGTAGGCGATCGCAAGGGGCAATACAGCATCCGCATCAACGACCAGTGGCGAATCTGTTTTGAGTGGCCGGTGCCGGCCCTAGGTCCATCCAACGTCGAGATTGTCGACTATCGCTAGGAGAACAGCATGCCTATCACCGCGATCCATCCAGGCGAACATTTGGCAGAGGAGTTGAACGAGCTTGGCATGAGCGCCTCTGAGCTGGCGCGCAAGCTGAATGTGCCCGCCAACCGCGTCACCGCCATCTTGAACGGGCAGCGATCCATCAGCGCAGACACGGCCCTGCGTCTGGCCCACTTCTTCGGCACCAGCGCAAATTTCTGGCTCAACCTGCAAGTCCTTTACGACCTGCGCATTGCCGAGCAAAAGACCGGTCTATTCATCCGGCCGCCGCGGCTTGTAGCATGACCACTGAGGCGCTCGACCGCGACGCGCACACCTTGGAGTCCGCGCCCTAGCCCAATATTGACTCGATTCGATTCCGATTCGTTATTTTCCCCTTTTCTGCATGGCGACCTCGGATCGGGGTCCGCGTCCCGTTACGAAGGTATCGGTTTTCTCGAAATATCCACAAAAAATATTTTCCACTTCTACCATCCAAGAGCTATGATCCCCCAATTCCGGCCCCTCCAGGCTGAAAGCGCCCGAAAGGAGCGTGCGTCATGTTCAGTTTCGTAATCGTTCTGGCTTTCGTCGCAATGATCGTCGGCCCAGCCATCCTGTCCTCGATTCAAAAGGCCAGATCCCGCGAACACGACATCTGAAGCCCTTTCGCTGGCTCCGCGACGCCCCGGCGACGCATTCCGGTCCGCGCCATCGCCATCTCCATCTCCGCCTCTCGAACCCAGGGCAAACGCATCTTGATTTCTCAGCGATCCTTCGATGAAACAGTTGTGGCGCTGCATTTGCTTGTTCTTGCGGAGGGAGCAGGGGTCTTCAGACCCCTGAAACACGCGCAAAAGCGATGGGCTTTAGCCCCGGGCCTTCTGTTCGCAGCCGAGACAAGGCCCGGGCCTGAAGGCCACTCAGTCTATGCCCCTGTTTCAGGGGTCTGAAGACCCCGGCTCCCTCCGAAAACAGCCATCTGCATCGAATCGCAGTTCAAAACTGGATACGCTGGCGAAATTAAGATGCGTTTGCCCTACTCTCGAACCTCTCATGGTTGACCCCGCGCCGATACCCTCGTATCGTTAGAGGTTGACTATGAAGATTTCCCCAAACACCTTGCGGATCGGGATTGCGTCTGCCGTGATCGTCGGTACCATCGGCTGGCTTGCCTACTCCGGCTATGGCGCCAACAAGAGCTACTACGTCACCATCGCCGAGCTCGGCGGCATGGGCGACAAGGCCTACCACAGCCAGTTGCGCGTCGAGGGCTTCGTCCAGCCCGGCTCCATCGAGCACGACGGCCCCCACGTTGACTTCGTGCTCAACGAGTTTGAAAGCCACAATCCCAAGGCGGGTTCGGGCCGCCTGCTCAAGGTAACCTACAAGGGTTCCGAGCCGCCGCCAGACACGTTCAAGGACGACGCCCAGGCCTTGGCCGAAGGCTCCTACGGCCGCGATGGCGTCTTGCACGCCACCGTCCTCCAGGCCAAGTGCGCCAGCAAGTACGCGCCCGCCGGACCCAATGGTCAGCCCGGCGCCAAGCCCGCGCAGCCCGCCGCTTCGCCTGCCAAATCCACCGCGATTAGTACGCCTCAGCCCACTAACCCGGCCTCATAGGGATGACCGCACCCGCCTCAGAGGCCATCCGCTCCCCCCTGTGCGCCAGCCTTGATAAGGTCTCCAAGCTCTTCGGCTCCTTCGCCGCGCTCCGCCAGGTCTCGGTGGACCTCGAACCCGGCCGCTGCTACGTCCTCATCGGCGAAAACGGCGCCGGTAAATCCACCCTGCTTCGCATTCTCGCCGGGTTGCTCCGCCCCAGCTTCGGCACGGTACGGGTCTTCGGCTCGCAAGACCCGCATGACGCCCGCGCCCGCATCGGCTACATGTCGCACGCCCCCATGCTCTACGACGAGCTGACCGCCCAGGAAAACCTGCGCTACTTCGGCAGCCTTTACCCCGGCCGGGCCTGCCTCGCTCCGGCCGAGGCCCTGCGCCAAGTGGGCCTCGACCCCGAGCTGCCCCGCACCCTCGGCCAGTACTCGCAGGGTATGAGGCAGCGTACCTCGCTCGCCCGCGTCCTGCTCCCCGTCCCCGAATTGCTCCTGCTCGACGAGCCTTTCTCCAACATGGATATAGAATCCGCCCACCAGATGGTCGAGCTGCTGGCAGGGTTCCGCCAGGGCAACCGGACAATTGTATTGACAACCCACCAGCGCGAGCTGGCCGCCCCCATCGCCGACTGGGTGCTTGCCCTCCGCGCCGGTCGCGTGGCGTCGTTTGAACCGGGGAGCCCAACCCTATGAAGACCAATGGCGCACGCTTTCTTGAATCCCTCGGCATTCCCTTCGAACTCCGCGAGTACGAAGTCGATCCCAACGACCTTTCCGCCCTTACCGTGGCCAAAAAGATCGGAATGCCGCCCGAGCAGGTCTTCAAAACCCTCCTCGTTACTGGAGGGCCCAACGTGTACCGCTTCGCCGTCATCCCCGGCGATGCCGAGCTGGATTTCAAGAAGCTCGCCCGCGCCTCCGGCCTCCGCAAGGCTGAGATGGCGCCCCTCAAGGACGTTCAGCCCCTCACCGGATACATTCGCGGCGGCGTCACCCTCTTTGGCGCACGAAAGCCGTACCCTGTTTACATCGACGAGACGGTGATCCTGTTCGACCAGATCAGCGTTTCTGCCGGCGCCCGCGGAACCCAGCTCATCCTCAGCCCCGCCGACTACCTCCGCGCCGCCCAGGCCCTCGAAGTCGAAGTCCAGACCGCCGACATAACCAAAGATATCCAAAAATCTTCGGGTGCCCCAGGTCCGGGGTCCCAGCAGACAGGTCTTCGTCTGCGGGGTGGAGATCTCGATTCTGAGACCTGGGAACGCACAAACTCCGGAACAGGGGGTGCACCATCCTTGCACCGGCCCTTTGGTGCAAGGGTGGGAGACGACGAACCCAACGATCCGAGTTCCCCAGAGGGCCACGCCTGATGCCCCGCGCCCTATGGACCCATCTGGTCAAAGATCTGCGCATCGAGTGGCGCTCCCTCGACGCAATCCTCTCCATGCTTTTTTTCTCCGGGCTGGTGGTCGTTCTCTTCTCCATCGCCTTCGATCCTCGCGGGGCCTTTTCTCAGCAGATCGCCGGCGGCGTCCTCTGCGTGGCCACCATGTTCGCCTCCGTCAGCGCCCTCAATCAGGCCTGGGCCCGCGAAATCCGCCACCAGGTCCTCGACGCCCAGCGCATGGTCCCCTCGCCCGGCGCGGAACTCTACCTCGCCAAAGTAATCGTCAACTTTCTCTTCGTTTCCATCGTTCAGGTGATTCTGGCGCCCGTCTTTCTCGTCTTCTATAACCTTCACATCGAGGGGCAGGCCTGGCTTTTGGCGATTGTGCTGCCGCTGGGTACATGGGCCCTGGTCGCCAACGGCATCTTCTTCGCCGCGCTCTCCATCCGCAGCCGCAATCGCGAGCTGCTGCTTTCGCTCATTCTTTTTCCCATCTTCATTCCGGCTCTCCTGGCCATGGTACAAGCCACCACAGCCATCCTCACCGGCGAAAGCGACCCCACCTTGTGGATCAAGCTCCTGCTCGGCTACGACATCATCTTCACCACCGCCAGTTTGCTGCTCTTCGACGTCGTCTTCCACGCGGAATAGGCCGCGTCAACCTAACGATTGACATTAATAACGGAAGCCGTTATTATTTTCGGTGATCAAGAGCTTTAGCGACGTTGACACTAAGCTACTTTGGGAAACGGGCAAGAGCCGCAGCATCCCAGCCAACATTCGGACCGCGGCGCTCAAGAAACTCACCGTCCTGCATTGGGTCACCAGTCTTTCCGATTTGGCAGTTCCGGGCGGCAATCGTCTTGAAGCGTTGATGCGGGATCGTAAAGGCCAGCACAGCATCCGGATCAACGACCAATACCGCTTGTGCTTTGTGTGGCACGATGGCGATGCAACAAAAGTTGAGATCGTGGACTACCACTAGGAGGACTCATGGACAATATCCCCTTTGCCTTCTCGATCCATCCCGGCGAGATTCTCCTCACGGAGTTCATGGAGCCGCTCGGCCTCACCGCCTACCGGCTGGCCAAGGAGCTTCATATCTCCGCCCCACGAGTCAATGATCTGGTCCGCGGCAAGCGCGGCATTTCGTCCGACACCGCGTTGCGGCTGAGCCGCTACTTCGGCAACTCCGCTCAGTTCTGGATCGGTCTGCAAAGCGGCTACGATCTTTGGGTCGCCTCCAGGAGCAAGGCCCTGAACAAGGTAAAACCCCGCCAACAAGCCGCTTGAACCCGCCGCTCCGCTCCCTATACGTCCCGATGGACCCCGCCCGCCCCCGCCGTCGTAAACTGAAAGCGTCTCACCAGGATTCCCCATGAAGAAACTCGCCATCGGTCTCTACGTCGCCGTCACCGTCGCCCTCATGGTCTGGGGCTTCTACCAGGCCATCTACGTTGCCCCTGACGAACAGACCATGCACGAAGTGCAGCGCATCTTCTACTACCACGTGCCCTCGGCCATGGTCGCCTTCCTCTTCTTCGCTATTTCGCTGGCCGGCTCTATCGGCTTCCTTGCCTTCCGCCGCAACCGCGCAGGCTGGGCGCAAGTCTCCGACGCCTGGGCCCTGGCCGGCGCCGAGGTCGGCGTGGTCTTCTGCACGGTCGTCCTCATCACCGGGCCGATCTGGGGCCGCCGCGCCTGGGGCATCTGGTGGACCTGGGACGCGCGCCTCACCACCACCCTCGTCCTCTGGCTCATCTACGTCAGCTACCTGCTGCTGCGCCGCTTTGCCGCAGGCCCTCAAGTGCAGACATTGGCCGCTGTCCTCGGCATCTTCGGCGCACTCGACGTGCCCATCGTCTACATGTCCAACCGCTGGTGGCGGACCCAACATCCAGCTCCCGTTTTCGGTGGAGACGCCGACTCCGGCATCAAAGACCCCGCCATGCTTCACGCCTTCTACTGGAACATCGTGGCCTGGCTTGCCTGGGGCCTGCTCATCCTCGCTCTCCGCTACCACGTCGAACGCCAGCACCAGGAGTTCGCCGCCCAGGAAGCTCAGGACGCCCTCGACGCCTGATTTCGCAGCAAGAACCTGCTTCAGAAGGACAAAAAATGGATACACGCGCCATTCTCGATCATCAGTTCGTCGTAGCAGCCTACGCCATTACCTGGGCCATCCAACTGGGCTATGTAGCTTGGCTCGCCCTCAAATGGCGGGCGCAAAAGCGCGACGCAGGCCGCACCATTCGCAACCCACTGTGATGCCGCTGTCATGCGACTAACATACGTATATTTAACTACTTAAGGAATATCGGAACAAGTCCTGCCGTAATTGAGACATTCCCTCAGGGGCTGAAGCCCCGTTAATTGTGCGGCATTTGCGGCACGGCTAAACCCGTGCCCTTTCAAAACGCCGGCTTATTCAGAGGTTCCTTAAAGAACACCATCAAGGCCAGCGCTCAAGTTCGGCCAGACTCGTCACCCCCCAAAACTTTCCACCATGCCCCTTCAGGATGAAGGCCTTGACGCCCGCTGCTTACAAGAAGACCTGGCCGCATTCAAGTTTTCTCCAACTCCGCCGATGATTCCGTTGTGGAGTGTTCTGACGAGCCTCCCCGGAGAGTAAACAATGCACATGTTCTTGATTGCCCTGGCCTTTATCGGAGTCGTTGTTGCCCCCGCGATCATTGCCGTCTGGTCCGGCCCCGACATCGACGAAGCTGAATAATTGCCGCAGCCTTTGGAGAATTGCCCTTCGCCCTCCCAGCCATTAGACTGATGGTTTGAGGGGCCAGTCATGTTGGTTGTCATGAAAGCGCAGGCCACGCCAGGTGCCCCAAGTCTCGCATCTGCGACCTGGGATACGACCGAAGCCAACCAGACCTGTTTCTGGAACGCCGGACTCATTTCATGAACCTGCGTCACACTACCCCAGTTCGTCTCTCCGCCTGCACCCTGCTCGCGCTCGCCCTCACCGCCTGCCGCCATCACGACTTTCCCCAATACCCGCCCAACTACCGCGAATTCGCCTACATCACCAACGGCGGCAGCGGCACCGTCACCGTACTCGACGTGGTCAATGTGCGCGTGGACCGTGAGCTCCAGGTAGGCGGGAATCCTGTCGCAGTTGCCGTCAGCCCCACGCGCAACGAAGTCTACGTCGTCAATTCGGGCGCCGAAGGAGCGCAAGGCTCGGTCTCGGTCATAGACGCCGAAAGCAACACCGTCACCGCCACCATTCCCGTTCACCGCCTGCCGGTCTCCATCGACCTCGACCCCACCGGGGCGCTGGCCTATGTAGCGAACTCCGGCTCCAACACCATCTCCCTCCTCGACCTCAAAGCCCACCGCGAGGTTGCCGTGATAGGCGCAGGCGAGGTCCCCGTCTCCGCCCGCATCTCCCCTGACGGCAAGACCCTGGTCGTCGCCAACCGCGGCGGAAACAGCGTGAGCCTGATCGATCCCGCCACCAAATCTGTCCGCGCCGTCTTCGAGGGCTGCCCAGGCGCCAGCGACGCCGTTATCCTGCCCGACTCCTCCAAGACCTTCGTGGCCTGCGCAGGCGGCCATCAGGTCATGGCCATCGCCATCGCCCACTCGAAACTCAATCCCGACCAGCCTGACCGTCTGGAGGCCCTCCTCGACGTAGGCCGCGCACCCGTCCAACTCGCCCTCAAGCCCGACGGCGGCGAACTCTTCGTCTCCAACTCCCTCAGCGATTCCATCTCCGAGGTCGTCACCACCACCGACGAGGTTGGCGGCGCTTACATGATGGGCGACGATCCCGTCCTCGGCCTCGTCTCCGCCGACAACTCCATGCTCTACGTCGCCAACATCCACTCTCAGTACGTAACACCGTACGCCATCGACGACGGCAGGCGCCTCGGCTCCATCCACGTCGGCGACGGCCCCTCAGCTCTTGCTTTCTCCTCCGCCGGCCATCTCATCTTCGTCATTGACTCCCGTTCCGCCGACGTCGCCGTCGTTCGCACCGCCTCCCGCTCCCTCTTCACCATGCTTCCCACCGGCCACGCCCCCAACGCCATCGCCGTCAAGGCCTTCAAACTGCCCTGACTGGTATTCTTTTTGGGGACAATCGTTGCACCGAAGGGTCGGTGGTATCACTTCGTTGATTTTGCCCGGTCCGTTACTGAGGTGTTCGTGTCGTCGATCGATGCCGATCTGTTCGGATTTATGTGGAGATGGGCACCGGAGTTCCGGCTTATCTGATAAACTGAACTTCATTGTTAGGTTGGCAGATCAGGTGCCAGTTTGGTCTCCATTTGGTGTCCAAGAAGGCCTCAAATTCAGTCCGAATCAGCGAAAAGGTAGAACAGAGCGAACAGAACGAAAGCAGAGAAAGTCGCTCATTCTACGTGACATATATCCAAATTGCTTGAAATGCAATCTGGGGACGTAGCTCAGTTGGTTAGAGCGCTGCCCTGTCACGGCAGAGGTCGCGGGT
>OCTA010001676.1_pt1 | contig 20360 bp, 22 predicted proteins | sample 1538991 | NCBI WGS metagenome assembly OCTA01 (sample SAMEA3539302, study PRJEB22396) | soil metagenome | biome: tundra; feature: field; material: soil | place: USA | collected 2010-05 | depth 0.15 m | reverse complement strand
CTCGGCGCGTGATCCACGACCATCAGGACAGGACTTACAGGAGACACCACTAGGCACGGGCCTTTGAAGCAGGAAAAGAACTCCAAGTGGGCGCGCGGGCGCCAAGCGCGACCGTCACGCACGTACGCCCTCTCGTAAGCCGCAGCCTCGGGTCTCGCTGTCCGCCGTTCGACGAACGGCGCATCGAGGAGGATTCGGCATAGCCCGGGGGATGTGGATCGGGGGGCTAACGCCCCACCGTCCATCCGGTCCGCTGCTGCGGTGTTCGCCGGCGTACGTGCCGAGGCCGTGACGTTGATATTCAGCTAGCTGACTAGGGCGTACCGGGTTCGCTCCATCCGGGTGGTTCCGTAGCTTGGTGGTGTGCCTCGTCCCGATTTCCCGTTGACGATCTTGGAGTTTCAGCAGCGCTTCGGTAGTGAGGAGGCGTGTCGGGCCTATGTGTTTGCTTCGCGCTGGCCGGGGGGGTTCGTTTGTCCCGGGTGTGGCGGGCGCGATGCCGGTGCTGAGACGCGCCGGCATCTGTGGATCTGCACTGAGTGTGGGCGTCAGAGCTCGGTGACCGCGGGCACTGTGATGCACGGGACGAGACTGCCGCTGCGCACGTGGTTCTGGGCGGCCTATCTGGTCTCGACGTTCCATCCTGGGATCTCGGCCAAGCAGCTGCAGCGCCAGCTCGGGATCGGTTGTCATGAGACCGCGTGGGCGATGTTGCACAAGCTGCGCGGCGCGATGGTCGCCCCCGAGCGCGAGTTCCTCAAGGACGAGGTCGAGATCGACGAGTTCTATCTCGGCGGCTACGAGGAAGGGCTCAGAGGCAGCCGCCAGCGCGGAAAGAAGGCCTTGGTGGGCGTCGCGATCGAGGTTCGCGGGCGCGGCTCGGGCAGGCTGCGTCTACAAGTGCTGCCCGACCCGTCGAGCCCGTCGCTGCTGGCGCTGACGAAGGCGACCACGGCTCCGGGCGCAATCGTGCACACCGACGGCTACCAGGCCTACAACGTCTTGACCAAGCACGGCTACGACCACCGTCGCCACCCCAAACAGAGAGTCGCACCCGGTGAGCGCCTGTTGCCTCGCGCACACCGCGCGATCTCGAACCTGAAGGCATGGATGCACGGCACACACCGCGGCGTCTCCCCGGAGCACCTGCCCGTCTACCTCGACGAGTTCGTCTTCCGCCACAACCGCCGCGGCACCCCCATGGCCGGCTTCCAGACGCTGCTCGGCCTCGGGCTCGCACACGAACCGATCACCTACCGCGAGATCATCAACCGAGCCGCCTGACACCTACTTGGAGCGAACCCGGTACGCACTAGAGCGCTAGCCCACGATTACGCCGCCGCTGGCTTTCCAGCTGCATGGATAGTCGAAGCGCCGCCAGTGACGGCGGCGCCCGGTCCCCGCTTCTCACCGCGGGGGTTCGAACAGCCTTTCCGGCACTGGGTATTGTGCGGCGCACCGTGCCTGAGATGGACCTCCACGGACAGCGCGTCACCTACCACCTGCTGGGGGACGGCCCGGCGATCCTCCTCATCCACGGAATCACGTCCAGCTCGCGCACATGGCGTTCGGTGATGCACGGGCTGGCCGAGCGGCACACGGTCCTCGCGCCCGACCTGGCCGGTCATGGCCGCTCAGGCAAGCCTCGCGGTGACTACTCGCTCGGCGCCTACGCCAGCGGCTTACGCGACCTACTCGCCGTCCTCGGCATCCCCAAGGCGACCGTCGTCGGGCATTCCCTGGGCGGCGGCATCGCGATGCAGTTCGCCTACCAGTTCCCAGATCGCGTGGAGCGGCTGGTGCTGGTGGACAGCGGCGGGTTGGGCGAGGAGGTCAGCCTTGCGCTGCGGGCGGCGACATTGCCGGGCGCCGAGTTCGTTCTTCCCCTCTTGTTCAGCCCGATCACGCGCACCATCGGGCGCGTGATCGGGCGGGTGCTGGGACGCCTCGGCGTAAAGGCGAGTGCCGACGTGCGCGGCCTGGCCGAGGGCCTGGACTCGCTGGGCGACTCCGACGCCCGGCGCGCATTCGTCCATACAGCCCGCTCGGTCATCGACCCAAAGGGCCAGCGGGTCGACGCTCGCGACCGCCTCTACCTCTCCGAGGACGTTCCGACGATGCTGATCTGGGGGGCGAAGGACCCGATCATTCCGCTCGAGCACGGGCGCCGCGCGCACGAGGTGATGCTGCACAGCCGTCTGGAGGTCTTTCCGGGCGCCGGCCACTTTCCGTTCAATGATGATCCCAAGCGCTTCGTCGAGATCCTGAACCACTTCACCGCCTCGACACCGCCGGCCGACCTCAGCGGAGAAAGGATCGAGGCCCTACTCCGCCGCGGCCGGCGAAACTCGGAGACATGAAGATCCGCGCCGCCGTCCTGGTCTAGGTGGTCAATGTCAGCGCCGGCCGACCATCCGCGGCCGAGATAGCCGCGAGGCGATCAGCGAGGCGCCCAGCCCTCGCCGCGCATGAGCGGCGGCGACGCTTACCTGCTCGATGTGCGCGCAGCCATCGACGATGCTGCTGAGCAGGTACGCGACCAGGCGATTCCACGCATCGACAGCGACCCAGGCGTGGCCGGCGGCCCGATAGACCCTCTAGATCGGCCACCGCCAGCGGCTCCGCCGCGGCGATCTCCGCCATCCCAATCGCAGCGAAGCCGCGGCCGGCCTCGCGCTCGATTTCGCGCAGGGCTTCAAGCTCAGAGCGCCGGACCAGGCGAATAGCCGTCATCGACTCGCCAGTCTCCCGCAGCCGGGGCCCTGCTGCGGCGTCGCCCATCGACCTCAACGGGCATCTGGAGGACCCGACGCTCGGTCGAAGCGCCGGACCCGCTCGAATCCCCGCTAAGACCGTCCGCTGATCCTTCGCGTTACGGACGCAACCGCCGTGCGGTCGCGGCGGCGTTCGGATCCCGGTCGGGGCGCCCAGGAAGGGGTCGTGGGCGCCTCATTGGGCGGACCATCGCGCGAACGCCTCCCAGTAGGGGTCGAGCCGTGGGGGGGTCAGGGGCACCTCGCGCCCGTCTGCGTCGAGCATCGTTCGCGCGGCGCCGGCGGGTAGCACCTCGCCCACATCGGCCGCCGGGATGTTGGCGTTGGCGAGCGCGGCCAGCAGCCCTTCTGCGTGCTGGGGTCGTACGGTCGCCACGAGGGTGCCCTCGGAGATGGAGAAGTACGGGTCGATCCCCGCGGCGGCGCAGACGGCGGCCACCTCTGGCCGTATCGGGATCGCCGACTGATTGATCCGGAGTCCTACCCCGGAAGCTTCCGCCACCTCATACAGGCCGCCGAGGACGCCGCCTTCGGTCGCGTCATGCATCGCGGTCACACCGGCGTCCCGGACCCCGTAGGCGGCCGCTGCCCGCGCCTCCGGCACCACCGTCATCGACTTCACCAGACCCTGCGCTGCCGCGAGCGTGTCGGTCCCGACCTGGCTGCGCAGCCGGTCGGGGAAGCTCATCGCGAGCAGCGCGGTAGCTTCGATCGCCGCGCCCTTGGTGACCACGACCCGGTCACCAGCCCGGGCCATCGTGGGCGTGATGTAGCTGTTTTCGGGACCCAGGGCGAGGCACGTGGCGCCGCCGACCATCGGCCAGGTGCAGCCGGCGTAGCGGCCGGTGTGCCCGGTCACCACGGCGATCCCAAGCTCCTCACAGGCCCCGGCGTAGGCCTGCCACAGCGTCGCGAGGTGGTTGTCGGGGAGCTCGGCAGGGAGGTTGAGGTCCACACTCATCGCGCGCAGCGGCAGCCCGCTGGTAGCCGCGTCGGAGGCCAGGATGTGCACCGCGAACCAGGCGGCCTGCTCCCAGCCCAGCGAGGGGAGCACGAACACCGGATCGGTAGTGACTGCCATCACCACTCCCGGCGCTACGCGTAGCACGCCGATGTCGACACCGGCCCGGGGGCCCGCCAACACCTCTGGGTCGGCGGCGCCGAGGTGACCGAGGATGGTCTCACTCAGCAGCGCCCCACCGATCTTGCCCAGGCTGTTGTCGGCCATCGTCAGCCTCCGTCTCCTGCTCGAAGCGTGCGGCAGCGCCGCACGATGGTCGCCAGTCGCCGGACCGCCGCGGCCGGATCCTCGGCCCGGCTCACCGCGGAGATCACCACCACACCCGTTGCGCCGGCGTCCAGCACCTGTTCGGCGTTGCCGGCGACGATCCCGCCGATCCCGACCACCGGCAGCTGGGTGGTTGCGGTCACCGCCCGCAACCCGGCCAGCCCGGCGGCGATCGCCTCAGGCTTGGTGCGGGTGGGCCAGACGGTGACCCCGAGGTAGTCGGCGCCGGCGGCCTCGGCGGCGGTCACGTCGGCGACGGTCGCGACGCTGACGCCAAGCAACCGGTCTGTCCCGAGCCGGCTGCGGCCGGTGGCATAGTCGTCGCCCTGGCCGAGGTGCACCCCGTCCGCGCCGCTGTCCACCGCCACCTCGAGCCGGTCGTTGACGAGGAACAGCACGCCAGCCGTCGCGCACACAGCGGCCAGCGTCCGGGCCAGCGGCAGCAGCTCGTCGTCCGTGAGCTCGGGCGCACGAAGCTGGACCGCGTCCGCGCCGCCGGCGATCGCGGCCAAGGCGACATCGAGATGGCCGCGGCTGCGGCCGGGATCGATGCCGGTGACGACGTAAACACCGAGTCGTCCGGCGAGATCACCACGACCGCTGGCCGGACCGGTCATCGCAGCATCACCCGCGACCGGCCCGCGGCGGCGTCGGCGAGCCACACCCGGGCGCAGGGCAGCAGATCGGCCGGCAGCTCTTCAGGTGAGAACCAGTCCCAGGCGGTGCCCTCCTCGTGAACTTCCCGACTCCCGGTTCCAGCTGGCCCGGACAGGGAAGGACCCCGGCACCGACGGCGCCCCCGCGACAGGCACGCGCACGTGAGATCAACACGCGAAACGACCGGCCGAGAGACGGCCATCGATCGCTCGCAGATGACTACCGCCGGACCCATATCCCACCCCCAGGAACGAACGCGCACGACATCATCCAAGGTTACTTCGTCGACGTCATCGCGCAGGTCATCCGACTCCGCCTGAACGCGCACGGGAATCTCGATCATGCCGGCCGGGTTCAATCCCGAACGAAACCCAGCGGAGGGCCGGCATTCGTAGCCTCACGCGCGGTATCTCGGTGCTCACCCACTGAGCCGGCGTCTCGCCCCCGCCTTGGAGCGGGAGGCGCTGCGAAGTCGCTGCCGGTCCAGAACCGTAAGGCACCCCGCCAACTATCGGTCCACCGGAATCTCGGGACGGACCCGCGACCAGCTCGCTTGCTTAGAGGACGTCCTCAAGCCGCTCCCGCGCGAGCGTCAGGCGCCAGGCGGGCCAGACGCGCGGAGAGGGTTCCCAGTCGAGACACCGACGAAAGGGGCGGCGACCTCGCACTCTGGCCGCGCGAGCTCGAGGCGACGGTTGGAAACCCCGATGCACTGCTCGGTTCGTCCGGGCCGAGCGCGGGGTCGAAGCCGGTGAGCGCTACCCGCTTGCGCGCCGAGCGGAAGTGCGGTGCCGGGGATGCTCTCGCCAGCCAGTACCGGCGCTAGAGTGCTGCCCGGTCGCGATGAGCGCCGACGCGTCCTCCTATGTTGCCCTTTACCGCTCTGGCGAGCTTGCGGAGCGAGTGGGGTGTGCGCTCCAGTTGTTGGGTGCGCCGTGCAGAGTTTGTCCCAGGCTGTGTTCCGTGGACCGCCTCGCGGACGAGCGGCGGACTCTGCCGGATCGGCCGCCACGCGATCGTTGCCTCCCATTTTCCGCACTTCGGCGAAGAGGACTGCCTGCGCGGCTGGAACGGTTCGGGCACGATCTTCTTCGCCGGCTGCAACTTGCGCTGCGTCTTTTGCCAGAACTACGGCGTCTCCTGGGAGGTCGAGGGTCGGGAGGCGCCGCCCGAGCGGCTCGCTGCGATGATGCTGGAGCTGCAGGAGATCGGCTGCCATAACATCAACTGGGTCACGCCGGAGCACGTGGTGCCGCAGATCCTGGAGGCGCTGCCACTCGCGGTCGGGGGTGGATTGCGGCTGCCGATCGTCTACAACACGAGCGCCTACGACAGTCCTGACAGCCTTGCGTTGATGGACGGCGTCGTCGATGTGTACATGCCCGACCTCAAGCTTGTCGGCAGCGAGCGGACGCGACGCTACTTGGGCAAGCGCGAGTACTTCGAGGTCGCAAGCCGCAACGTGCTCGAGATGCAGCGCCAGGTCGGAGACCTTGCGCTCGACGAGCAGGGGCTCGCACGCCGCGGGCTGATCGTCCGCCATCTTGTGATGCCGGGGCTGCTCGACGAAACCGAAGACGTCCTGCGCTTCGTGGCAAGCAGCTCGGGTCCGGCACCTACGTCAACTTGATGGGGCAGTACTACCCGGCCGGCAGGACCGAGCGGCACCCGGAGATCGACCGCCGCCCGTACGCGGAGGAGCTTTTGCGCGCTTTCGAGATCGCGGACAGCCTTGGGCTGCGCCGGCTCGATGAGCGCAGTCGGCGGCAGACCGTCGGGGCGCGCTAGCGTACGGCCCGTGCGAGCGCCAGTGGGAGGCGGCGAGACGAGCTGGCACGTTCAGGGGAGCGGCTCGACGCGGGCGTGACCGCCCTCGGCTATGACGAGCACGCCCGACCCCTTGGACATCGGCGAGACGATCTCGCCGGTGAGGCCGAGGACAGCCGCCTCATTGGTAGGGCTGTGGCCGACGGCGAGCGCGCGATCGCCGTCGGAAAGGCGATCGAGAATCCGCCGCAGTCCTGCGGCGAGGCGTTGCGAGTCCTCGCGCACGAGTTCGGGGTCAGCCTCGCGAAGGGCAGAAAGCTCACCGCTTCCAGCCGTCTTGTAAGCGGCGAACCAGCGATCCTCCACGCCTGAACGCAGCCCCGGCTCGACGACCACGCCACCGCTGACCAGCTCGGCGAGCACGCACGCGAAACACGCAAGCGTCTGCGTGGCGCGCTGCGCCCCGCTCGAGACCAAAAGCGTATACGGCCCGGTGAGCCGCCGGCCGATCTCCAGCGCCTGGCGGACTCCCTCGTCGGTGAGAGCGTCACCGTCGTTGGCAGTGTGGCGGCGAAGCTCTACGTACCGCGGCACCTGAGACCTCAGCAGGTCAGGTGTAGGGCAGCGGCGGTACGCCGATCGTCGAGTTCGCCGTACCGGCGAACCGCGGCGTCGGTAGGCAGGCACTCGACGGTGATGCCTCTCCGCTCCAGCTCGGCGATGGCGGCCGGATCGGGGCGAAGCCGGCCCTGCGCCGATGCCGACGATCAGCCGCTCCGGCAGCTCGTCGAGCACCTCCGCGAGATCCTCGAGCACCAGCGAGTGTCCGTCCCGCCGCCACCAGTTGGTGAGGACCCGATCCGGCAGCACGATCAGATCACGCGTCTGCTCTAGACCATCGACCGCGATCCGTCCGAAGTTGTAGTCGTCGAGTCGAGCCACAACTGAAGGCTACCCGCGTTGTCTGCGCCGAATGCGCGCCCCGGGGATGGAGCGCGGTCTACCGCCCGCGCGTCGACTTCCGCTGCATCGCGCTGGGCGAGCGGCAGTCAGCACCGTCGACGACCGAACGCGTTCGTCCGAGTTCGCGCCAGCTCGGGGCTTTGCGTCGGGTCAGGCGGCGCTATGAGCGTTCCTCAAACGGGCGCGCACCGAGACTGCCTTTCGACTTCGGCGAAGCGGAACCGGGACTCAGATGAGCCGAACGTCCTGCTCCCGCTCCAACTAGCGAGGTCTGCTGGGGTGCTGCGAATGCTGTGTTATGGGCAGCATGGTGATGGAGCGCGAGGCTAGGCGTGTCGCGAGACTCGGTATGGCTGTTGAGGCTTCTGCTGCCGCCAAGAACGGACAGGTCGCGCGAGTGATGGCCGTCTTTGCGATCGCGGCGATCGGGTGGGCTTCAAGGCGCGAAGCGCCAGGCTGACTCCCAGAACTCGAGCTCGTAGCGACTGCTGGCGAGGAAAGCCTCTTGCATCCGCCCTCTGGTTTCCGCTGCGGCACCGGTGGCGGCTTCGTCGCAGACCTCGCGGCACCAGCGGGCAAGCTTGGCGAACTCGTCCCCGGAGTACATCTCGATCCACCGCGCGTAGCGCTCCTCGGTGGGGCGCCGGTCCTGGGCGAGGCGCTGCCCCAGTTCGCTGTAGCCCCACATGCAGGGCAGCAGCGCCGCGACCAGCTCGCCGAAGTCGCCGAGCGCCGCGGTGCGCAGCAAGAAGTCCGTGTAGGCACGGGTCGCTGTGTGCGGACGTTCGCGCTCAAGCTCTTCGCGTGAGATTCCCCAGTCCGCGGCGTAGGCGCGGTGCAGGTCCATCTCCGTCCGCAGGGTCGACTGCGCGAGCTCGGCGAAGCGCTCCATCAGCTCGAGCCGCGGCGCGCGGGCGCAGGCGAGCGCAAGCAAGCGTCCGTACTCGATCAGGAACAGATAGTCCTGGCGCACGTAGAAGCGGAACCGCTCGGGATCGAGCGTGCCGTCGCCTATACCGCGGACGAACGGGTGCTCGTACTGGGCCTCCCAGACGTCCGCGGCCGCTTGCCGTAGCTGGTGGCTAAAGGGCATCGGCAAGCGTGTCCCAGAACAGCAGCTCGTACGCCTGCAGGAGACGGGCGGCGCGGCGAGCACGCGTCGGTGAGTCGCCGGCCGCCAGACCCTGGTCCGCCACCGCGAGCGCATGCTCCTCGAAGCCGGGAGCGGGCTCAGCGAAGAACTCGAAGAATGACGTGTCGCAACGATCGCGCAACAGGTCCGCCAGCCGCCGGCAGTTCTCGCCCCAAGCTGCGAGGTTCGCCAGGAACGCGAGCGCAAGCTCGGCCCGCGAGCCGTTGAGGGCAAGCCAGGAAACGAACGCCGTGTACGCCTGACAGCCCGGCTGGGGCTCGTAGCCGAACAGCCCACCCTCGTCGATGCCGAGCGACGCCGCAAGCGCGAACAGACGCTCAAGCGCCTCGCCCTCCCCCTGCGTTAAGACAATGAAGAAGTCGCCCGCCGGGGGTTCGGGAAACCGCGCGGCGAGGTTCGCAAAGCTCCGCCGGTCACTGCGCAAGATCGTGTACTGCTCACCGGCGAAGGCGCGCAGCGACTCCTCAGGTGGCGGTGCGGCGAGGTAACGGTGACCGCGGATCGCCTGCTCGACGGGCGCGAGCTCCCGATCCAGACCCTCGAGCAGCTCCCGCGCGCTCATCGCTCGTAGGTGCCGACAAGCTCGGCCACCGCGAGGACGTTGTCCGCGATCGCGCGCTCCAGCTCCCTGCGGCTTGCGCCAGAGGGGACCGCCGGCTCGCTCGCGAGCGCGTAGAGGCGGAAGAAGTACCGGTGCGACCCGTGGCCGCGCGGCGGACACGGTCCCCGATAGCCGACCTCCCGAAAGTCGTTGCGGCCCTCGCGAGGTGCACGCTCACCCTCCGCCAGGCGGCGATCCTCCGGGTTGATCCCCCAAGCAAGCCAATGCGTAAACGTGCCAACCGGCGCGTCAGGGTCATCCACGATCAGCGCAAGCGAGACCGCATCCTCCGGCACCGCCCTCCACTCCAAGGGCGGCGAGAAATCCTCACCCTCGCAGCAGTGCCGGCGCGGGATCGGCAACCCAGGCGCGAACGCACTGCTGCTCAACTCCATAACGCGTTTCTACCACGTGAAGCGCGGCCCTCGACATCCAGCCCGCGTCTGGGCAACCAGCCTGCTCCCAAATCGCGACCACCGCCCTCATCACCGCCACGCTGCTGCTCTGCGCCGGGCTCACCACCCGCGTCCAGCAGGCACCGGCGATCCTGCTCAGTGTCCGCTGAACGTTCCGCTTGCGAACGCCTCGACTCAGGGCTCAGGGCCTCCGTCGAGGCGGTCTCCGGCGATGAACCGCGCGTCAACGGCGAGGATCGCGGTCAGCGTCCGCAGGTCGATCGCGAATCGGACGGCCGACCAGCCGGCGACGTTGAGGGGGTTCCGCTCGGTGATCCGGTAGCAGCTGCGTGGTGGGTCCGACGGCAGACTGCTGCCTGTCCCTCAGCTGCGCAACTCTGCTCGGACGCGACCAAGACTGCCGCTCGCGCCGGGCAATGCGACAGTCTCGCGCGCTTCGAATGCGCCGTCGCTGGCTGCTGGGCCTAGCGCGAAGCAGGTCATATGCGAATAGCGCGCGAGACTGCTGATTCCAAGAAAACGGTATTCGCGCGTGATGACATCCGATCGCAGCGCTGGGGAACTCAACTGCCTTTGACAGCCGTAGCGGGCTGCGTCATGATCGCGGCATGGTGCGCTAGCGCTAGCGCGTGGACCGGGGCGTCGTGCATTGATCGTCGGCTACGGCAGGAGCGTGAACCGTTGAGCAGCATCGCGCAGGGGTCGGTGGCCGCGCAGCCCGAGACCACGCGGAGCCAGCCGCTGCTCGGGAGGGGCATGCTGCTGCTGTTCGTCGCGCTGGTCTGCTGCTTTACCGCATGGGGGGTTGCCCAGGACTTGACCACGCCGATGGTTGCGGGCTTCAAGCGCATCTTCGCGATGAGCACGTTTCAGGCGTCGCTGGTGCAGCTCGCGTACTTCGGCGCCTACTTCCTGCTCGCGTTGCCGGCGGCGTTCATTAATAAGCGCTTCGGCTACAAGACGGGCATTCTGACTGGTCTGGCGCTTGCGGCTCTCGGCGCTTTCCTGTTCTTCCCAGCGAGCAAGATCATGACCTACGAGGCGTTCCTGGTCGCCCTGTTCGCGATGGCGGCGGGCTGTTCGATTCTCGAGACGTCCGCGAACCCGTACGTGATGTCGCTCGGTGCGGAGAGCACTGCGACGCGGCGCTTGAACCTTGCCCAGGCGTTTAACCCGGTCGGCACGAACATCGGCGTGCTGCTCGCTTCGACGCTGATCCTGCCCAAGCTCGTCGACCCGGTCGACATCTCGTCGCTGTCGCCGGCCCAGCTGCACACGATCCGTGCGGGTGAGCTCGGGGCGGTGATGGGCCCCTACCTCGGTCTGGCGTTTGTGTTGGTTCTCATCTTCGTCCTCATCGCCATCCAGAAGGCTCCGGCGATCGTCGAGGAGTTCCCTGATGCCGGCCCGCACGAGGGCGGCGCGCGCGAGCTGTTCGGCGTGCTGTGGCGCAACAAGCGCTACCGGTTCGGCGTGGTCGCCCAGTTCATGAACGTGGCTGCGCAGGTGTGCTCGTGGACGTATCTGATTCAGTACGTGGAGCAGGCGCTCGGCGGCAGTCTCGCGAAGGGCGGCGCCTACCTCCAGCTCAGCCTGCTGATCTTCCTGGCGTCGCGTTTTCTTATGACCTGGGTCATCGGGTACATCCGCGCGACCAAGGTGCTCGCGGCGCTCGCGTTTTTGGCCGTGCTGTTGTGCGTGTTCGCGATGTCGAGCCCAAACCAGGCCGGTGTGTTCGCCGTCGTCGCGCTGTCCTTCTGCCTGTCGCTGATGTTCCCGACGATCTACGGGGTCGCCCTCACGGGCCTTGGGCCAGCAACGAAGTTCGGTGCGGCCGGCCTCGTCATGGCGATCGTCGGTGGGGCCATCATGCCGCTGGTCCAGGGCAAGCTCGTGGACGCGACGAGCCCGGCGTTCTCGTTCATCGTCCCGGGCTTCTGCTTCGCAGTCGTCGGGCTTTACGCGCTGTATGACCTGAAGGCCCCGCCGAGCGTGATCGGGGGCAAGGTCGTCGGCGACGCGGGCCCGGCAAGCCTCACCGGACCCGCGCAACCCGCCGAGGGTGCGGCGTGAGCGGTCGGTGGTGCGCTGCCGCGGCTGTGGCAGCCATCGCGCTGGCATTGAGCGCGTGCGGCGGCGAGACGCCGACCAGCGCCACGACGAGCACCAAGCGGCTCGAGGTCGTGTCTTGGTGGACGTCAGGGTCCGAGGCGGCGGCCCTGCGGGTTCTGTTCGCCACGTTTCGTAGGTCGAACCCGGGCGTCAGGGCGATAAACGCCGCGGTTCCCGGCGGCGCCGGCTCCAACGCGATCGTCGAGCTCGCCAAGCGCCTGCAACACCACGACCCGCCCGACGTCTGGCAGACGTTCGCCGGCACGTCGGTCCAGGCCTATGCGAGCGGGGGTGTGGTCCGCAGCGTCGGGTCGATCTTCGCCCGCGAGGGTCTGCGCGCGAGGATGAATCCCACGATCCTCAAGGCCCTGATGCACGACGGCCGGCCCTTCGGTGTCCCGACCGGCGCGCACCGCAGCAACGTCCTCTTTTTCAACAAGAAGGTGCTCGAGCACGCCGGCGTCCGCCCTCCGTCGAGCGGCTATGCGCTCGCGGCGTTCCTCGCCGATCTCGAGAAGGTCGAGGCCTCTGGGGGAACGCCGCTGTGCCTCGGCGGCAGGGATCCCTTCACCAAGGTCGAGCTGTTCGAGAACACGCTGCTGAGCGTGATCGGGACGCGCGGCTGGAAGGACATGGTCAACGGCAACCTCGACTGGCGCAGCGGCCGGGTGCGGACGGCTCTCGAGCGCTTCGGCGCCATGCTCGACTACGCCGACCCGAACGCGAGCCGGCTGACCTGGGACCAGGCGACGAGGAAGCTCGCGGCCGGCGGATGTGCCTTTGAGTCCATGAACGACTCGGCCTTCGGCGAGCTCGTTGCCGACGGCGCGCACGAGGGCGAGGACTTCGGGGCGATCCCCTTCCCCGGCACCGACGACAGCTTCCTCGCGGTCGTCGACGTCTTCGTCGCCGCGACGAAGGCGAAGGATGCCAAGAACGCGCTCGCGTTCCTCAGCGGCATCGAGAAACCCGCCACGCAGCTCGCGTTCAGCAGGGCGAAGGGGTCGATACCAGTTGTCCGCGACGTCAACGTCTCCTCGCTTCCGGCCTACCAGCGGCAATCCTCGAAGGCCTTCTGGACATTGCCGGTGCTCCTTTCGATCGCGCACGGCGAAGCGCTGAGCCCGCAGTTCGAGGAGGGTCTCTACAACGCGGTGTCGAAGTACGTGCGCACGCGGAGCCCTAACGCATTCGCGGATGATCTCGAGACCGCGGTCTACAACGCCCACATCCCCCAACCCTGATCGTGTACCAAGGGTGTCCCAAGACACGCCCGGCGCCGCGATCGTAGCGGCGGATTGTCGTCCCCGCACCGGATCATGGGCTATTTCGTGGCGGCGGCTTCCATCAAGCAGGCGCAGGTCCGCGGGCTCGCGCAGAAAGTCCTCGGTTGCAGGACTGGTGCAATGCGCTCGCTCAGGCGCGCTGCAGCGAAACATCTCCAGCAGCACCCAGCTATCCGTCGGTTCTCGTTGCAGGCCGGCGAGTCGTCGAGTTAAGTGGCGCATGCCGCTGGGCGTGTCGCGACTCGTCGTGTCCGCGGAGCCGCCTCGATCCGATCGCGTGAGGTGATGGGGATGTTCGTCGTCGTCGGGGAGGCGCTGGTTGATCTGGTCGGCGAGCGCGGTGGCCGGACGCTGGCCGTGTATCCCGGTGGAAGCCCCGCGAACGTAGCGCTCGGCCTGGCCCGCCTGGGCAGCCCCGTGACGCTCAAGACGCGCCTGGGGCGCGATGCGCTCGGGGAGATGATCCGGGCGCATCTGGAGGCCAGTGGCGTCCGGGTCGACGCCGGCCCCGACGAGGCGCAGGTGTCGACGAGTCTGGCGATCGCGAGCCTCGCGGCCGGGATCGCCTCCTATGACTTCCGGATCGACTGGGACGTGCGTACCCTGGCGCCGCTTCCGATCGAGGCGCGCTGCATGCACACCGGTTCGTTGGCCACGGTGCTGCCGCCGGGCCGCGCGCACGTCATTGACCTCATGGAGCGCGAGCACGAGCGCGGCCACGTTACGGTGTCCTACGATCCCAACGTGCGACCGGCGCTGATGGGCGCAGCGGCGCGGGCGCGGGCGGATGTCGAGCGTCTCGTTGCCCTGTCCGACGTCGTCAAAGTAAGCGACGACGACCTGCACTGGCTCTACCCCGACCGGTCAGACGAGGACGTGGCCCGCGACTGGCTCGGGCGGGGGCCCGCGCTCGTCGTGGTCACCCGCGGCGACGCGGGCGTCTACGCGATCTCCGCGCGCGGCGAGCTGCGCTGCCCGGCGATGGCGGTCGACCTCGTGGACACCGTCGGCGCGGGCGATTCCTTCACCGCCGGCCTGCTCGACGGGCTGCGTCGCGGCGACCTGCTCGGAGCCGCGCGGGGCGACGCGCTCGCCGCGATCGATGAGGCGACGCTGGCCGATGTCGTCGCCGAGGCGGCTTTGGTCGCCGCGATCACCTGCTCGCGACCGGGCGCCGACCCGCCAACCCGTGCCGAGGTCGACGCGGCCTCCACGGCCAGGCGACCGGCATGACGCCGAACGCGCTAGCATCGATCGATCTAGAGCTTCATGCGCTCGATGGGCTCGGGTACATCACGTAAACAAATGGGGTGAGACCAGCAGCCGCGACGGACGGGGCGAGTGTCGCTCCTTCTGGTGCGGGGGAGCAGTGCCGGCGGCGACGGCGAAGACAGCCGCAATGGGCTAGGAGCGGAACTCCGGATCGTCAGTGCCGCTTTGTGGGAATGCGGGAGCGGCCCGGACGACGGGGGTCGCTGCTGGATCGGAACGGGAGCAGAAGCGGCTGGCGGAACGGCCGCCACTGCCGCTCTCCGATCCTGATGCGGAAGGACAGTTCGTATACGCCCGACTGGTCCGTCCGCTCAACGATCCCCTTGCGGGCGCCCGCTCTTGCACTCTTCGACGGCCGTCGTGAGGCTTCGGAGGCGCTCGAGCGGGTCGAGGGTCAGATCGGGCCACAGCGCGTCCGCTCCTCGATCGGCCTACGGACACACGCGGGCAGTGGCCTCAGCCTTCGCCCTCCATGCGCAGCTGGCCGTCAGCCCCGAATTCCGCGCGGAGCGGGGAAGCGGCCTGTCCTTCGATGTGCTCTGCCGTGAACGCGATGCAGGTCTCGGCGTCGGACGTCCTGTGCTCACAGCGGATGACGGCGGCTACCGGATCGTGGTCGTCAGAAACGTCCGTTGTCGCGCAGCCAGGTCAGCGCGCGGATCGTGACGTTCCCGCGCCAGTCGGTCGTCTGCGCCGGCGACCAGGCGAGCCAGTCGAACATCCAGCCACCGTCTTCCTGTTGTTCGGACTCGACGGCGTCGAGGTGAGCCTCGACCCGGGCTTCGCTGACGAGGCCGCGCGATCGGCTGCCTGGACGGGGTGAGAGGTCGAGCGGGCGCAGCGCCTCCCCCTCGACGCCGCCAACCGGCGCGACCGCAGACGGATCGACGCGTGCGGCGAGCGACGCGATCGCCGCGCGAGCGCGCTCCTCGTCGGGCACGACGTCGAGGAACGCGCAGGCGTACTTCAGCCAGTAGCCGCCGGGCTGCTCGTTTGTCTCGATCGAGCGCCAGCACCAGTCGGTGGCGCGTGCGAGCCAGTCGTCGTCGCTCACGCCGCCCGCGTGAAGGACCGCGGCGAGCGCGAGCGTCAGGACCGATCCCGGCCCCGGCGCAAACCAGGGCGCGTGCGGGTAGTCCTCGAAGCCGGGCAGCACGGACGGAATGCCGCCGTCTGGCTCGGCGATCGACGCGATCCAGGCGCGCGCGTCGCGGGCGATCTCGCCGCCCGCCGCGCCGGCCTCGTTCAGGATCTCGAGCGCGTAGAGCGTCGGCGCGGGCTGGCTGCCCGGGGAGCGCAGGTCTGGCTCCAGCGCGTGGCCGAAACCGCCGTCAGGGTTGCGGTAGCCGTGCAGCGCATCGATCACCCGCTGCGCTGGCCCGTCGGTGAACAGCAGGCTGTAGCGGTGGCGGTCCACCAAGCGAGCGGCGGACCAGACGAAGTTCTCGGCGGCGGAGGTATCGATCGGCACGCCCCCGCACGTTAGGCGGCGGTGGGCGTGCGGTCTTTGAGAAATCGGACAGGCGACATGCCGGCCAGGCGAGTGACCTCGGCGGTCATGTGGGCCTGGTCGGCGTAGCCGGCATCGAGCGCGAGTTCCGCCAGTGGCGCGGGCGGAAGCGCCTGCAGCCGCCGAAAGCGCAGCACCCGTGCCAGGATCTTCGGCCCGTAGCCGACGCCATCGCTGAGTCGGCGCTGCAGCTGGCGCGCGCTCACGCCCAGCTCAGCGGCCACCGCGCCGACGCGTGCGCGCGGGCGCCCGAGTGCCAAGACCGCGGCACGCACTAGCGGATCGGGCGCGCCTACCCCGCGCAGCTGCGCGGCTCGCAGCAGCAGCTCGAGCGGGTCCGAGCCCGCCGCCAGCGCCTCGAGCAGCGCCGCGGCGACGTCACGTCCCAGCACATCGGCGGCGTCCGGCGAGACGTCGCACAGCTCCGACGCCGGCACCCCCAAGACCGCGCCGGCCGTGCCCGGCCGCAGCCGCGCCCCGACAAGCCGCTCGCCCGGAGCGAGCGTCACGACGCGGGGCTGGGTGTCAGGCCCGGCGATGCTCAGCCGATCGCCCGCCCAGATCAGATCAACACAAGCGTCCGGCACGATCAGCTGCTGCTGCCCGATCGTCGTGCGCTGCTCCCACGTGCAGGCCACCAACGACGAGGCGACCAGGCGCTCTACGTAACTCACGACCCCAACGCTACTCCGCTTGTTCCTGGAGCTTGCCCCGCTAACGCCGCGGTCTCCGCGCATTGCGAGACGGTCAGCGGGAGCAGCAAGAGGGATGTCCTCACACGAAAGCGCGTCCGCTGCCTCACACGATCGTGGCTGCGCCGCCGACCGCGCCCTGCTCAGCGCCGAAGGCCGCTCCGCGCACAAGTGATCGAGGCATCGACAATGCATTGCGATCATCACAATGTTTTGCGATGATCGCAAGATGGATGACTTCATGGTCCTCGCAGACATCTTGCTGTGCACTCAGCCGTCCGGACCGTTCCAGCGCGATCCGTTCACGGGCGCGACCTCTGTGGAGTCGGAGGCCCCGGCCGCCGAACCGCGGGCGCTCGTAGCGGAGAGGTTGCGAGCGACGGCGGGGGTCGTCGGCTTCTACGGGCACGATCCACTCCTGACGGCCCTTGCCGGGCTGCGCCGACAGCGCCACGACCTTGACGCATCGATGCGCCGACTCCTGGCCTACGGACGAGAGTTCACCCGGCCGCGCCCGTACAGGCTCGCTGACCTGGCGGACGCGGCGGGAATGTCGATCTCAGGGGTACGTACCGCCTACGATGCCGACGACATCGCGCAGGTCGCCGAAGCGACCCGGCTCACCGCCGTGGCCAGGCAACCCAACACAGACCCCTCGGGGGCCTCACCGCGATGATCCGGTTCGACCACATTGGTGTCCCGGCGCGCCAGACTCGACGCAGCCGGCTTGCTGGCGAGTCTCTTCGATCTCGACCGCGAGATCCCGGACGGCTGCCGCTTCGCTCCAGTACGAGTCAGTTCCGAGTTCACGATCGATTTCTTCGACTCCAAGCACGTCGAGCCGATGCATGTCGCGTTCATCGCCGACGACGTCGCGTTCGACGCCGTCCTCGAGCGGCTGTAGTCCCATGGAATCGCGTACGGCAGCCAGCCAAACGAACCGACGAACGGTCGCATCGATCACCCACTGGCCGAGCGCGGCCTGTACTTCCGAACGCCCGACGGACACCTGCTCGAGGTCATGGCTCTGGCTCCTGGAAGCAACGACGGATGACGCCAGCGGTCACCGACGACCCCCAGCAGCCCGTGACCAACGCACTGCTGCTCTGTGGTGTCGCCGCGGGGCCGCTGTTCGTCACCGTCTTCTTGGCCGAGGGTGCCAGGCGCCCGGACTACAAGCCGCTGCGCCACCCGGTCAGCTCCCTTTCGCTCGGACCCAAGAGGTGGGTGCAGGTCGCGAACTTCGCGGTGGCCGGGATGTTGTACCTCGCCGGCGCCGCTGGACTCTCACGCACCCCAGATCCGCTCCTGGTCACCCGACTCGAACCAGCGCTATTCGGCGCGGTCGGCCTCGGCCTGCTCGGCTCGGCCGCGTTCACCACCGACCCCGTCAGCGGCTACCCACCCGGAACGCCCGACGCGCCCGCCGAGGGAACGAAAAGCATGACCATGCATGGCATCGCCGCACTGCCGATATTCCTCGGGATCCCAGCGGCCGCGTTCGCCCACGCGCGGCGCTTTCCGCGATCCGGTAACTCAGCCTTGGCGCTTTGCTCCGCCGGTACCGGCATCTCGATGCTCGCCACCATGGGACTGGCCGGCGCAGGCTTCAATCAAGCACCGAGGCTCGTCAACCTCGCCGGACTGTTCCAACGCGCCGCCATCGTGACCGGATTCGGCTGGCTCACAGCGCTATCCGCACGAGCGCTCCGGCGATCATCCCGCGCTACCGCAAGCTCCGCGACCTAGCCGCCGCACCCGCGCGGGAACCGCTCGCGTTAGGGCACCTCACGGTTCTCCTCCGCGCCTCCCTCGATCCCAGGTGGAGCATACGCGTCCATCCGCCAACAGACATCCACTGCAACAAGAGCAGGGCTCACCCCCAGGTGGTCGCCTGGACCTGCTCGTCGCCACAAGCGCGTCTACGAGCTCCCGCCCGCTCAGGGTTGGTAGGCGGACGCCCAAGTCGGCTTCTCAGGTCGCCTCCGCCGCAGCCTTCTCGGCTCCCGAGGTCCTTGACCGCGGACGCCGCTCTGCGGCGTCCGCGGCTCGATGGGAATGTGCGACGCTGCGGCGTCGAAACCAGAGGCCCTCAGCAACCGGTCTCTTCCCCAGCGGCCCGCAGCTCGTCGGCCTGCCGGCCCTATGCAGCGCTCAGTTCTTGCGAGCGCGCGTGCGCGCCCGGTGCGCCCCGTCCGCCACGGCAGGCGATCGGGCGCCAGGCTTGGGCCCCGCGCGCGGCGCTGATTGCGCGGCTGCGGGCGCCGGACTGAGCTTGTATTTCGAGGCCTTGGCGACCGCCAGCACCGTCTCGGGCTTGACCCGGCTGGCCGCTCCAAGCTCCTTGCGCAGGCGAACCAGCGCGAGTCGGATCAGATCGTTCTGGCTGACCCCACCCTTGCCGGCCGCGACGCTCAGCCATTTCGCTTCGTCCTCAGCGATTCGGACCGACTTGGCGGTCAGGGCGGTGCGCTCAGCCATCGCCCGCGCAGCCTACGCGATCGCCACCCACTATGCCAGCCGAGTCACAACCCGCGACGGCGCCAGCGAGAATCCGTTCGCCGGTCGTTCGCGGCGGACGCGTAGTGGGCAAGAGGCCCGGGAACCCTTACCGAGGCAGTCGTTTGCTGCGGACGGGGCACGGAGCAAGCACGGCGAGCGTTAGCTCGCTCCCCGCGTCCTACACGTGCAGCAAGCGCTTTCCGGGAGTTGCGCTCACTGCTCCTATCGCCCAATCTCGGGCGTCCGGCTGCCAGGGTCCGCACGCTCGCTTTCACTCCCCCGCCGCCTCGCGTCGGGCGATAGCGTTGGCGACGTGGCGATCGTCCCGCTCGCGGTCCGCGCGGCGGTGCCCAAGAACCCTCGGAGCTACGAGCAGGAAGAGGAAGGTCGGTCGCGTCCGTGGTTGGGGAACGACCACGTCAGCCGGTTGTATGCGGCCCGGCCCTTCCACGTCCCGAGCTTGGACGCGATGACGGTAGCGATCGCGGCGTGCCCCTGGGCCACTGACTGGTTTCCGCTGATGTACCAGCCGGCGCCGGTGCCGCGAGCGACCCGCCCGCCCCAGCTGTGCCAGTGGATGTCGCAGACTAATCCGGTTGGGTCGCCGCCGTAGTAGATCTCGCGCGGCTTGACTTGACCGAAGCCTTTGGTCCCCTTCACACCGTCGAAGCGGTAGTAGGGAAAGGCCTTGGGACTGACGATCGGTTCGACTGCTGCCGTGGCGGTCGCGACGAGCAGGACGGCGATCGACGTGACGAATAGGAGGATCGGCGTTCGGTGCATCGTCGCGACCTTATAGCCACGACAACGCCGCGTCCAGGTCGTGACAAGGGGCAGGCAGGACACCGGTGGGAGCTCGGACGGAACCACGTCGGCATGCAACGGTCCGCGGGGCGCGATGAGGCTTGGCGTCCTCCAGGACACGCGGCGAGACGCGGTCGTCGTCGACACGCCTCGGGGTAGGGGAGGTGGCGCTCGTTATTCCCAACCAGCGTTTGAACGATCACTTCCGCCGCTGTGCCCGGACGGTTTAACGCGCCTGCTTCGCCGACGTCGGAGTGGCCCGAAGGGCCAACGCAGCTCGACCGCGGTGCATAGGCATGGCCGCGGTTCTGCGCGCCTTGGTGCGCGCCCCGGTTTCGGCGATCAGCGGAGCTGAGCCGCCGGTGCGGGGCGCGCCCTGCTCGTCGCTGGAAGCGAGGCTGCCACCGCTGCCGGCGCTGGCGCCGTTGTTACTGAAACCTGATTCGGCGTCCATGACGCTCGCGGGTGGCCGGCGGCGGCGCTAGGGTCAGCGGTAGTGTCCGAGCGTGCGAGGATCGACGTAAAGCTGTCGCTCGATGGCGTTCGGGTCCAGAGCGAGACGA
>OCTA010001675.1_pt1 | contig 20366 bp, 21 predicted proteins | sample 1538991 | NCBI WGS metagenome assembly OCTA01 (sample SAMEA3539302, study PRJEB22396) | soil metagenome | biome: tundra; feature: field; material: soil | place: USA | collected 2010-05 | depth 0.15 m | reverse complement strand
CGCCTCCGGTCCGGACGGCGCGCTGCGCCGGTTCGGCACGGGTCGCAAGGGCGACTTCGACTTCGAGAGGGTCTGACATGACGCCCATTTTCAACGCTTCGGAGTGGCTCGTTGACCGCCATGTGGAGGCGGGCCGGGGTGAGCACCCAGCGGTGCGGGGGAGCCGGACCCTGACCTATGCCGAGCTGGCGGAGCTGAGCGGTGACGTGGCTTCGTCCTTGCGTCGCCTGGGGGTGCGCCGCGACGACCGGGTCGTCTTCGTGATGTGTGACGACGTCGAGCTGCTGGGCGGGATTCTGGGGACTTTGCGCGCCGGGGCTGTCGCGGTGCCGGTGTCCACGATGCTTGCCGCCCATGAGCTGGCCAAGATCGTTGCCGACTCGGGCGCCCGGGTCGTGTGCGCGACCACGCAGTACGTCGACACCGTCGCCGCGGCCATCGACCTCGCCCCGGAGGTGGGGCACTTCGTGCTTGCCGGCGCGGGCGCGCTACCTGCGCTGTCCACCGCGTCGGTGCGGGGTTGGGAGGACTTCATTGCTCTGGGGCGAGAGAGCCAGGGCCAGGACCGCACGGTGGCCGGCACCGACGAGGATGCCTGTGCGCTGTGGCTCTATACCTCGGGCACCACGGGTTCGCCCAAGGGTGCGATGCACCGACACGCCAACATCCGGCACGTCTGCCAGACCTACGGCGAGCAGGTGCTGGGGATCCGGCCGCAGGACGTGTGCTTGTCGGTGGCCAAGCTCTTCTTCGCCTACGGCCTGGGCAACTCGGCGTGGTTCCCGCTCTCCGCGGGAGCGACCACGGTCCTGGAACCACGCAGCCCGACGGCTCAGGTCATCGCCGAGCGGATGAGCCAGGACAAGCCGACGATCTTCTGCGGGGTGCCGACCTTCTTCGCCCACCTGGTCGCCAGCGATCTGCCCGATGACGCATTCGCGTCGGTGCGCCTGGCGGTATCGGCCGGTGAGCCGCTGCCGGCCCCGCTGCAGCACCGGTTCACCGACCGTTTCGGGGTGGAGATCATCGACGGCATCGGGACCACCGAGAGCCTGAACACCTTCTTGTCCAACCGGCCCGGCGACGTCCACCCGGGCACGACCGGTCGCCCGGTGCCCGGCTACGAGCTGCAGCTGCGCGACGCCGGCGGCGGGCTCGTGGCCCTGGGCCAGCCGGGGACCCTCTACGTCCGTGGTGAGTCCATCGCGCAGGGCTACTGGCGCCGCACGGCGGCATCTCGGCATGTGTTCGTCGGGGAGTGGCTGAACACCGGTGACACCTACCTGGAGAACGAGGACGGCTACTACACCTGTATGGGGCGAAGCAACGACCTGATCAAGGCCGGTGGCATCTGGGTCACCCCCAGCGAGGTCGAGAGCCGGCTGCTGGAGCACCCGCTGGTGACCGAGGCCGCCGTCGTCGGGCTCTCGGACCAGGACGGGCTGGTCAAGCCTGTGGCCTGCGTGGTGACCCAGGCCCCGGTCACCCAGGACGAGCTCATCGACTGGTGCCGCGAGGGGATGGCCCACTTCAAGTGCCCGCGGGCCGTGGTCTTCGTCGCCGAGCTGCCCAGGACGGCCACGGGCAAGCTGCAGCGCTTCAAGGTACGCGAGCTGGTCACCGAGAACGTCAAGACGACTGTCGAGCAGCCCTTGGACACCTCAGGGCAGACGGTTCACCTGTGAGCGAAGATCGAGGTCGCCGGCCGGCGAGCCGTCTTGGGGTGTCAGCCGATCGATGACCACATCGAGCAGGCGGCGCCAGGCGATGACCTTGGGACCTGCAGTCACACCCAGAAGCACGTTAGCGAAGGAGATCTCGCATGAAGCCCAGGCACAAGACCGCCCCCGACTCACCGGACCAGCTGTTCGACATCGACTCGTTGCTGAACGACGAGGAGAAGGCCGTTCGCAGCACGGTGCGCCAGTTCGTAGACGAGAAGGTGAAGCCGCACGTCGCAGACTGGTACGACACCGGGCAGTTGCCGGCGAGGGAGCTTGCGCGGCAATTTGGCGAGATTGGCCTGCTCGGCATGCACCTGGAGGGCTACGGGTGTGCCGGTATGTCGGCGACCGCTTACGGCTTGGCGTGCCTGGAGTTGGAGGCAGGTGACTCGGGCATCAGGTCGCTGGTCAGCGTGCAGGGCTCGCTGGCGATGCAGGCCATCCATGCTTACGGAAGTGAGGATCAGCGCACGCAGTGGCTTCCGACCATGGCCAGCGGTGAGGCAATCGGCTGCTTCGGTCTGACCGAGCCGGACCACGGCTCTGATCCGGGCGGAATGCGCACGCTCGCCAAGCGGGACGGTGAGGATTGGGTGCTCAGTGGCACAAAGATGTGGATCACCAACGGCTCGGTGGCCGACGTCGCGGTTGTCTGGGCACAGACCGAGGACGGTATCCGGGGTTTTGTCGTTCCCACCTCGACCACCGGGTTCACCGCCAACGAGATCACCACGAAGATGTCTCTGCGCGCGTCGGTGACCAGCGAGCTGGTCCTGGACGGTGTGCGGTTGCCGTCGTCCGCCATGCTCCCAGGTGCCCAGGGGCTGTCGGGGCCCCTGGGCTGTCTGTCTGAGGCACGCTTCGGCATCGTGTTCGGGGTAATGGGCGCTGCCCGGGACTGTCTGGAGACGGCGATCGACTACGCCCGCACCCGTGAGCAGTTTGGCCGTCCCCTCGGCGCGTTCCAGCTGACGCAGGCCAAGCTCGCCGACATGACCCTTGAGTACGGTAAGGGGGTGCTGTTGGCTCTGCACCTGGGCCGGCTCAAGGACGCCGGCCGGGTTGCACCAAAGCAGGTAAGCCTGGGCAAGCTCAACAACGCGCGTGAGGCCATCAGGATCGCCCGGCAGTGCCGCACGATCTTGGGCGCGAACGGGATCACCTCTGAGTACCCGGTGATGCGGCACGCCAACAACCTCGAGTCGGTGCTGACCTATGAGGGGACCAGTGAGATGCATGCTCTCGTCATTGGACAGGCCCTGACAGGCCACCAGGCCTTCCGCTGACGGTTCACGTCAGCGGTCCCGTTTCGCGAATGGGCAGGCCCGGCTGGCCCGGTCACCGGCGCCGGCCTGCCTCATCCTCCATCCGGTCCCATTCCGCTTGTGCCCTGCGGTCCCAACGGGCGTGCAGGTCATGGAACGTCGCAGCTGCGCGCGGCCCGGGCCAGTCGTGGTCGAGGAGCTCGCTGGGAAGGTCGGGGTCCAGGAACGGGAACCGGCGCCACTCCTGGACGAGGCGCACCTGGTTGACGAACGCGTCCTGCTCAGTGGTGGCCTTGGCATCTCCGAAATGGTCGATGAAGGCGAGGTAGCGCTTCTCCACGTCGTTGAGGTCCCATGCCGTGTTGATCAGCTTGCCCGGATCGCCCGCAGAGACGGCGGGACCGGCCCAGGCGAAGGCGCGGTCGTGCAGGCCCAGCTCGTCGATAGCGATGCGAACCTCGGCCTCCTTGTCGGCGTCCGGGACCACCCACAGCCCGGGCGAAGGTGACCCCAGTCCCAGCCAGGTGAGCCGGGTTCGTAGCCGATGGCGAAGCTGTCGTTGGCTCTCTGGGACACTCACGGTCAGCACGAGCCAGCGGCCGTCCCACGGGTGAGGCTGTCGCATGAACCCGTAGATCCGCTCGGTGCCTTCACCCAGGAGCTGCTCGCCGGTGGCGGTCAGCTGCCAACGGACCCGTCGGCCATGCGGGGTCGAGGACATCAGGCCCTCGCCGGCGGCCCGGAACAGCGCCTGACGGGCCGACTTCTCCTCGACGCCGAGCGCTCCCAGGGCTTCGACCAAGGTGCCGGTCCACACCCTTGCGCGCCGGTGGACGAACTCGCCAAGAACCGTGAGCAGCAGAGAGCGGGCGCTCGGGTACCCCGACTCGCGCTGCAGTCCGTTCGTCTCGCCCGGTCTGGCCGCCGCGGACTCCTTCTGGTGGGCGCTTGGCACTCCTCTGCCCTCCTACTTGTTTGACATCTCCTTGGGCAGGATTGTCTCATCCGGTGGGTGATTCTTCGGGAAGCATGCACTGGCGGCGCGTCCCGGTGTGATATAAATACTACAATCTCTTGACGAATCTTACAATATACGTGGAGTATTTGTCTTTAGTTCCCATTCCGCCTGAACTGCTGAGAGGTGCGACATGCCTGTCGCCGCCCGCGATACCCAGAGCTCTGCTCAGACCGCGCGTGCGAGCACCTCACCAGCGGGTGCCTACGCGTCTGCTGTGAGCTGCGGGCAGATCGCCCCGATCTTCACCCGGCCCAGCGCCTCCGGTCCGGACGGCGCGCTGCGCCGGTTCGGCACGGGTCGCAAGGGCGACTTCGACTTCGAGAGGGTCTGACATGACGCCCATTTTCAACGCTTCGGAGTGGCTCGTTGACCGCCATGTGGAGGCGGGCCGGGGTGAGCACCCAGCGGTGCGGGGGAGCCGGACCCTGACCTATGCCGAGCTGGCGGAGCTGAGCGGTGACGTGGCTTCGTCCTTGCGTCGCCTGGGGGTGCGCCGCGACGACCGGGTCGTCTTCGTGATGTGTGACGACGTCGAGCTGCTGGGCGGGATTCTGGGGACTTTGCGCGCCGGGGCTGTCGCGGTGCCGGTGTCCACGATGCTTGCCGCCCATGAGCTGGCCAAGATCGTTGCCGACTCGGGCGCCCGGGTCGTGTGCGCGACCACGCAGTACGTCGACACCGTCGCCGCGGCCATCGACCTCGCCCCGGAGGTGGGGCACTTCGTGCTTGCCGGCGCGGGCGCGCTACCTGCGCTGTCCACCGCGTCGGTGCGGGGTTGGGAGGACTTCATTGCTCTGGGGCGAGAGAGCCAGGGCCAGGACCGCACGGTGGCCGGCACCGACGAGGATGCCTGTGCGCTGTGGCTCTATACCTCGGGCACCACGGGTTCGCCCAAGGGTGCGATGCACCGACACGCCAACATCCGGCACGTCTGCCAGACCTACGGCGAGCAGGTGCTGGGGATCCGGCCGCAGGACGTGTGCTTGTCGGTGGCCAAGCTCTTCTTCGCCTACGGCCTGGGCAACTCGGCGTGGTTCCCGCTCTCCGCGGGAGCGACCACGGTCCTGGAACCACGCAGCCCGACGGCTCAGGTCATCGCCGAGCGGATGAGCCAGGACAAGCCGACGATCTTCTGCGGGGTGCCGACCTTCTTCGCCCACCTGGTCGCCAGCGATCTGCCCGATGACGCATTCGCGTCGGTGCGCCTGGCGGTATCGGCCGGTGAGCCGCTGCCGGCCCCGCTGCAGCACCGGTTCACCGACCGTTTCGGGGTGGAGATCATCGACGGCATCGGGACCACCGAGAGCCTGAACACCTTCTTGTCCAACCGGCCCGGCGACGTCCACCCGGGCACGACCGGTCGCCCGGTGCCCGGCTACGAGCTGCAGCTGCGCGACGCCGGCGGCGGGCTCGTGGCCCTGGGCCAGCCGGGGACCCTCTACGTCCGTGGTGAGTCCATCGCGCAGGGCTACTGGCGCCGCACGGCGGCATCTCGGCATGTGTTCGTCGGGGAGTGGCTGAACACCGGTGACACCTACCTGGAGAACGAGGACGGCTACTACACCTGTATGGGGCGAAGCAACGACCTGATCAAGGCCGGTGGCATCTGGGTCACCCCCAGCGAGGTCGAGAGCCGGCTGCTGGAGCACCCGCTGGTGACCGAGGCCGCCGTCGTCGGGCTCTCGGACCAGGACGGGCTGGTCAAGCCTGTGGCCTGCGTGGTGACCCAGGCCCCGGTCACCCAGGACGAGCTCATCGACTGGTGCCGCGAGGGGATGGCCCACTTCAAGTGCCCGCGGGCCGTGGTCTTCGTCGCCGAGCTGCCCAGGACGGCCACGGGCAAGCTGCAGCGCTTCAAGGTACGCGAGCTGGTCACCGAGAACGTCAAGACGAAGGTTTGAGCAGCCCTCGAGCCGGGCTTCTGGAGTCGCTCAGGTCGTTTCCGGGGCCAGGTCGCTGCCGCTGCCCAGGCGAGGGGCCCAAGTGGTCCGGTGGCATCGAGATCGCCATCGCAGACCAGTGCCAGCGCCGTACCCGCCACGCGCAGCAGCGAACTGGGCCGGCTCTCACGGCCAACCGCGGTCCGAAGGGGCAGTGGGGGTTCAGCTGGGTAACAACCAGTACCCAGGGTCGATGCGGCAGTGCGCATCACACCGCCGGGGCACCGTCTGTGCTGCAGACTGCACGGGTCACCAGGAATCGCCGCTGTGATCGCCGTAGGGTTCGGTGAGGATCGACACCACAGGTCCCCGGACACTGGCCGGCCCCGGCTTCGGTGCTGGTGGCCTGACTGGACCCACAGCTCAACAGTTCCAACCTTTCCCATCGGGGTGGACGCCCCGGTGCTGGCCGAGCGTTAGGTGCCATCGTGCTGGACGGAATACTTCTTGTCGACGCGCACGTCCATGTGCCGAACCTGTCGACCCTGAGCCCCGCGTGGGTGCGATGGGCGCGCGACTTCGGGCCGGACGGGATCCTCGAGGACGTCTGGGATGAGGACGGCCTGCCCTGCCCGGCGCGCCTCGATGAGCTTTTCGCGGGCCAGGGTGTCGACGTCGCACTGCTTATCTGTGAGTACAGCCCGAATGTGACCGGGACGCAGGCCTTCGACGATCTGCTGCCCCTCGTCGAGCACAATCCGAGGAGGTTCCGGCCGATAGCGGGCCTCAACCCGCTGCTGGGCCAGCCGATCGCGGAGCTGGAGCGTCAGCTTGACCTCGGTGCCGCCGCGCTGAAGCTGCACCCTGTGCACGGCGGCTTCCGCTGCGACGAAAGGTCCCTCTACCCCGCATATCAGGTCTTGCAGGATCGGCAGGTGCCACTGGTGGTTCACTGCGGCACGAGCACCTTTCCCGGTTCGGTCAACGAGAACGCCGACCCGCAGATCCTTCTGCCGGTCATCCGGGATTTCCCAGGCCTGAAGGTTGTCCTGGCCCACGGCGGCCGGGGACGATGGTATGACACGGCAGCCGCCATGGCACTCACCTATGACAGCGTGTGGATCGAGCTGTCCGGCTTGCCGCCTAGGCGGCTGCCTGAGTACTACGCCGGGTTCGACCTGGGCCGGCTCTCCCGCAAGTGGATCTTCGGCACCGACTGGCCCGGGGTGCCCGGGGCCGCGAAAAACGCCGCAGCGGTGGCCGACCTGCTCGATGGCGATGTCGTCGCTGCGGTTCTCGGTGGTAACGCGACGAACGTGTATGCCGGTCTGCCCGGGCTGGCGAGCCTCGAGGCTGGCCCGGCTCGGCCCCTGGAGGTGTGAGGTATGCCGATCTATGCTCTGGGCTCCCTTCTGCCGCAGGTCCACCCCGACGCCTACGTCCATCCGGACGCGGTTGTCATCGGTGACGTCCGGATCGGCGCGTACTCCTCCGTGTGGCCCGGTGTGGTCCTACGGGCGGACTTTGGGCAGATCCTCATCGGTGAGCGCACGTCGATCCAGGATGGCACCGTCCTGCACACCACCGAGCAGTGGCACACCGTGATCGGTGACGACTGCGTGGTCGGTCACAACGCCCACCTCGAGGGCTGCACGGTCGAGAACTGGTGCCTGGTGGGCTCGGGGTCCGTGGTCCTGAACCGGGCGGTCCTGCGGGCCGGCTCCGTGGTCGGCGCTAACGCACTGGTGCCCGAGGGCTTCGAGGTGCCGGTCAGCTACATGGCGCTCGGCATCCCGGCACGTGCCACGCCCATAGACCCCAAGAAGCACGCCGAATGGATGGACGTGGCCGTGCGTCTGTACGCCGACAACGCCGAGCGCTACCGACTCGGCCTGCGCAGGATTGACCAGGAAGGGAACCCCGATGTGTGACAGCGACGATGTGCCGCGGCCGGCCCGAGCTCTGACCCACGAGCAGCTCGAGCATCGGGGAGCCGGTGTGTACCTCACGGGGAGCGAGGTCTTCCCTCATGGCAGCACCGAGCGGCGGGACCGTGTGATCAGCGCCGCGACCCGGGCGCGGGTCACCGGGATCACGTCATGAGCCAGGCTCGCGTGGCATACCTCGTCTCGGGGGTGCGCACCCCGATCGGTCGCTACGGCGGCCTGCTGGCCGGCGTCCGATCGGACGACCTGGCCGCGCACGTCATCCGCGAGCTGACCGGACGGCACCCGGACGTTGACTGGTCTCGGGTCGACGAGGTCGTGCTCGGGTGTGCCAACCAGGCTGGCGAGGACAACCGCAACGTGGCGCGGATGTCGGCGCTGCTGTCGGGCCTGCCGGCGGAGGTGTCGGGGATCACGATGAACCGTCTGTGCGCCTCCGGCCTCGATGCGGTTGGTTACGCAGCTCGCACGATCATCGCCGGAGAAGGCGACCTGCTGGTCGCCGGAGGCGTCGAGAGCATGAGCCGGGCGCCGTTCGTCCAGCCCAAGGCGCAGGCACCCTATGCGCGGTCCGCCGAGATCTACGACTCGACCATCGGGTGGCGATTCGTGAACCCGGCGATGCACAAGCAGTACGGCACCGACGGTATGCCGCAGACGGCGCAGAACGTCGCCGATGAGTACGACATCAGCCGTGAGGACCAGGACGCCTTCGCTCTTCGCTCGCAGGAGCGCGTGGCGAAGGCACAGGCCAGCGGGCGGCTGGCGCGGGAGATCGTGCCGGTGCCGGTGCCACAGAAGAAGGGCGGGCCGGTCCTGGTGACACGAGACGAGCACCCGCGGGAGACCTCGGCGCGGGCCCTGGCCGGTCTACGGCCGCTGTTTCCCGGCGGGTCGATCACCGCGGGCAACTCCTCCGGGGTCAATGACGGTGCGGCTGCGTTGCTGATTGCCTCCGAGGACGCGGTTGCCCGGTACGACCTGGTCCCCATGGCACGGATCATCTCCATGGCAAGCGCGGGCGTGGCGCCCCGGGTCATGGGCATCGGACCGGTTCCGGCCGTGAACCGGCTGCTCGAACGCACCGGCGTGCACCTAAGCGACGTGGGCACCATTGAGCTCAATGAGGCATTCGCGTCCCAGTCTCTTGCCGTCCTGCGCGCGTTCGACCTCGACGACGACGCGGCGCACGTCAACCCGCACGGAGGCGCTATTGCGCTCGGTCACCCGCTAGGCATGAGCGGGGCGCGGTTGGCACTGACCGCCGCGCACACTTTGGCCGACGAGGGGCTCGACTACGCCATCGCCACACTGTGCGTGGGCGTCGGTCAGGGTGTTGCGATGCTTCTGGGCCGTCCCTGAGCCGTGTTCGTGAAGAACATGGTTACGCCCTGAGGTTCTGCAGACGGACCTGACCCCGTGACACGGTGCGGCCCCGGTCGTCGATGGTCTCCACCAGCCAGACCTGCTGGGACCTTCCCCGGTGCAATGGTCGCGCGCTGGAGGTGAGGTTTCCGGCGGAGCAGGCGCGGTAGAAGTCGGTGGTGTTCGAGACGCCGACCACCTTGCCCTCTTCACCGAGCCACAGTGCAGCGCCCAGGCTGGCGAGCGTCTCGACCACGGTGCAGTGGACGCCGCCGTGCAGGATGCCATGCGGCTGGTGCATCTCCGGCAGGACCGTCCATCGGGCCGTCACCTCGTCGCCGCTGGCCGTGTCCAGCACCATGCCAAGGCTCTTGGCGAAGGGCCCCACGTCGATGTTCGTGTCCACAGTCTCAATGCTCCCAGCTTCTCGGGCGAACAGGCTGGGCCCATCCTAAGTCGAGGCAAGCAAGGCGGCCTGCGGGAGTTCGTCTGCCGCGGCGGCCGGCCCAGGCCTGCCTCGAAACGGTTTGGGGGCCAGGTTTATCTCCCACCGGTCAGGGGCGATCGGCGCGCCAGGTGGTACTGATCGAGCCGCCAGAGGCTGGGCGCCCGACCGGCTGCCAGCAGCGGCCGCGGGCACAGATCGGCGGCGACGGGATCCCCCGGGCTCCCCCGGGCTCCCCCGGGCTCCCCCGGGTTGATGGCCGCCCTCGAGCTTGTGTCGGCTCTGACCCGACATGATAGGCTACATTTTGCGCTCGTGGTTGCAGATTTTTGTAGGTAATTAACAGTTCGTAGAGATACCTGCGCCGCTCGCAGGCAAGGTAGCGCCGGCACGGTCCAGGACCTGGGCACTCTGCTGGTCGGCACCTTGCCAGGCACGCAGTGGAACCCCCGTCATGGACAGATTGAGGTCACGATGAGCAAATGTCTCTCACTACCGGAGGCTGTCGAGCGTTATGTGCCCGATGGCGTGGGGCTGCTTTCTGTCGGCGGGATGCACCTGCACAACAACCCGATGGCTCTGGTCAGAGAGGTCATCCGCCAGCAGCGGACGATCCGGCGCTTGCTGACCAGTCCCTGCGGTGCCCTGAACGCTGATCTCCTGGTGGGAGCAGGGCTCGTGCAGGAGATAGCGACCTCCTATGTCGGCTTCGAGCATCTTGGTCTGGCTCCATGTTTCAGGCGGGCAGCGGAGTCGGGCGCGATCCGAGTTCTCGAGTGCGACGAGGCCTACATCACGCATGGCCTGTACGCGGGAGCGGGTGGTCTGCCGTTCATCGCGCTACCGGCAGGTTTGGAGGCCTCGGACGTCCCGAAGGTGAACCAGGAGAGCTACGCGATGGCCACCGATCCCTTCACCGGGGGCCAGGTGCTGGTGGGCGCACCACTTCGCCCCGACGTAGCGCTCATCCATGCCTACCAGGCGGATGAGCGCGGCAATGCAGTCCTGGGCGGAGCACACTTTGTCGACCGCTTGATGGTGCAGGCGGCGAAGACGGTGGTACTCCAGGTCGAGCAGGTGGTGTCCACGCAGGAGATCGCCGCACACCCCGTGGGCACGACGATCCCCGGCTTCCTCGTCCAGGCGGTGGTCGAGGTCCCTGGAGGCTGCTATCCCACCGCCTCCCATGGTGCCTACGACTTCGATGAGGATCAGATCAAGGTCTATCTGAGCATGGCGGGCAGCGCCGAGGGAACCATGGAGTACCTCTGGCAGCAGGTGACGGGAGTTACCGAAGACGAGTACCTCGAGAAGGCATCCCCACGCCTGAGCGAGCTGCGCTATGGCGACGGGCTGAAGTCCGACGCCCGAACCGAGCGGAGGAGCTGAGATGGCTGTCACGGTTGGCTCGCACACAGAAGAGCTGTCCTGGTCTCGCAGCGAGCTGATGGCGGTCGAGCTTTCCGCGCATCTGCGCGACGACGACGTCGCGGTGATGGGGACCGCCAGCGCCCTGCCGCAGGTAGCCTGTCGACTCGCTCAGCTCACGCACGCTCCTGACCTCTGGTACATCGCGGGCGGCACCTGCTCGGTCAACCCCCGCCTCGGTCCGGTGGTGTCATCATGCTGCGACTTCGACCTGCTCAGGGCTGACACGGCGATTCCCCTCAGTGATGTCGTGCTCCTTGAGGGCCGCGGTGACGTGCTGACGGTGTTCTTCGCCGGAGGCCTGCAGATCGACGCGTACGGCAACTGCAACCTCGTGGCAGTGGGGGAGTACTCCCACCCGAGCCTGCGCGGGCCCGGCACCGTCGGCCTGCCTTTCCTCTCCCGGGTCGGAAGGGTGCTCATCTACACCCAGTCGCACAACCGGCGGACCTTCGTGGAGAAGGTCGACTTCCTGAGCGGGCCCGGGTTCCTCGGCGGGCCGGCCGATTGGGCCGCAGCGGGGCTCTCGGGGGGTGGGCCGGCGCTGGTCGTCACACCCCTGTGCACGATGGGCTTCGATCCGGAAAGCCTGCGGATGCGCCTGGTCTCGGTTCATCCGGGCGTCGAGATCGACCAGGTGCGCGAGGCCACAGGTTTCGACCTCCTGATTCCGGACTCTGTTCCGGTCACTGCGGCTCCGACTTCTCGGCAGCTGTCCATCCTGCGCGACCTCGACACCGACGGCCTCTTGAAAGGACCGTAGAAAATGACACTTAACGGCAAGTTCGACCAGAAGACGGCGATCGTAACCGGGGCCGGGAGCGGGATCGGCCGCGAAGTTGCCCTGGGGCTGGCCCGCGACGGCGCGAAGGTCGTGCTCGGTGATCTCTCGCTCGAGCGCGCCCAGCTGGTGGCAAAGGAGATCAGCGCCACGGGCGGGACCGCCGTTCCCACCCAGGTGGACGTGGCCGACGCTGGCCTGGTCCGCGCGATGGTGGCAGCGACCATGCAGGAGTTCGGCCAAATCGACATCCTGGTCTCCAACGCTGGCTGGGACAAGGTGATGCCCTTCGTCGGCACCGACGAGGGACTGTGGGACCGGGTCATCGCCATCAACTACCGCGGGCATCTCGCGTGCACGCACGCCGTCGTGCCCCACATGATCGAAGCCGGGTCCGGCAAGATCGTCCTGCTCGCGTCCGACGCGGGTCGGGTGGGATCTAGCGGTGAGGCCGTCTACTCCGGCGCCAAGGGCGCCGCGATCGCGTTCTCGAAGGCGCTTGCCCGGGAGACGGCTCGGCAGGGGATCAACGTCAACTGCGTTGCCCCGGGGCTGACCGACACCCCGATGCTGGCCAACGTCAGCGAAGGTCACGAGAAGCTGATGGCTGCGATCATCCGGTCGATTCCGCTCGGCAGGGTCGGAACGCCCGTGGAGGTCGCCCGGGCCGTGTTGTTCCTTGCCTCTTGCGATGCCGACTACATCACCGGCCAGACGCTGAGCGTCAACGGTGGTCTGAGTATGGTCTAGCCCGAATTCTGTGACCTCTGGGGGCCGGAATCGCCACCGGTGCACATCAAAGCCGGCCGATCGATGGTGCTGACGCTCCCCAACAGCCGCCCCTGCCTGGTCTCCCGACCGGGCATGGGCGGCTGTTCTCGTGACATCAAGAAGGTGTCGCGATGCGCTCCAGACGACGGGTGGGTCGGTCGACCGGCGCATCACACCTCCTGGCCCGCTCTGGCCCGCTCCTGGGACTTGCCGGCGGGGCTGCGGTGAAGCCCCCCGGCGCCCGCTCTGATCCTGGTCCGGCCTGTGGGACCAAAGACTCATACGACAGATGCTTGACGTGGCACAACTGGAATGATTAACTACACTCTAGATACGAGAAGCTAAGTAGATGTAGTATTTCTGACGTACCGCGCGAACTACAAGGAGCTCCGCTGATGACCTTTGAACAACTGCCGGCGGTCGAGTACACCGAGGTCCGCTACACCAAGGCTGACTGGGTGGCCCGGATCACGATCAACCGACCCGAGGCGTACAACGCGTACAGCACGCGGACGCTGATCGAGCTGGCTGCAGCCTTCCGAGAGGCGTCATTTGACGACGAGGTCGCCGTCATCGTCTTTACCGGAAGCGGCAAGTCGGCCTTCTGCACCGGTGGGGACGTCAAGGAGTACGAACGCGTGTACACCAAGTCGCCTCACGACTACTGGAAGTACATGGGACTGTTCAGTGCGTACATCGAGAGCATCGTCAACTGCGGCAAGCCGGTGATCGGCCGGCTCAACGGCATGGCAGTAGGTGGTGGCAACGAGAGCCACCTCGCCTGTGACCTCTCGGTGATCGCTGAGCACGCCTACGTCGGTCAGGTCGGCACCAAGGTCGGCAGCGTGGCCGCGGGCGGCGCAACTCAGTGGCTCCCGATCTTCGTCGGCGACCGACGTGCCCGGTGGATGCTCATGCTGAACCGGCCCGTCCTGCCCTACCAGGCGCTCGAGTGGGGCTTGGTCAACGAGGTCGTCCCCTCGGTCGTGAAGGACGGCGAGTTCATCGTCCACGCCTCCGCCGAGCAGATCGCCAAGGCCAAGAAGGGACAGGACGGCTACTCGATCGACCTGTCCAAGCTCGACGAAGCCGTCGACTCCATCGTCAAGGACCTGATCGACCAGTTCCCCGAGTGCACTCGCTACACCAAGCAGCAGGTGAACTTCTGGAAGGACCTGGCCTGGCACCAGACCGTTGGCCACGCCCGCGACTGGCTCTCGATCCACTACTCGAGCTTTGAGCCGATCGAGGGCATGAACGCCTTCGTTGAGAAGCGCAAGCCGGGCGTCAAGATGCTGCGCGAGGCTGCGGCATCCCCTGAAGGATCCTCGGAGTTCCCCTGGGGGTCCTACGCCAAGAGCTGTCCCGAGTGCGGAGCGCGTTTCATCCCCGCCCAGTTCGGCTACTGCGGTCAATGCGGGAAGGCACTGGAAGAGGACTTGTCGGCATTCACGGGCACGTCCAGCGACGAGACGGCGAAAGGGTGACGACGGTGACAATGCCGCGTGTTCTTGATGCGTACGAGTCCATGTCCGTCGATGAGGCGATCGGGATGTGCCGGGATCTGGTTGAGGACCCAGACTTCCCGACCGTCAAGCGCTGGCGCGACGCCGGCGGGAAGGTCGTCGGCCACTTCCAGGTCTACTTCCCCGAGGAGATCGTGCACGCGGCGGGCCTGCTGCCGTTCAAGGTGCGTGGAGCCCCGGTGGAGGCCCGTCAAGGCGAGTCCCACTTCGGCTCCTACCTCTGCTCCATCCTGAAGACGTCGCTGGAGCTCGCGTTGAGTGGCCGGGTCACCCTGGACATGTTCGTATCGCACCCGATCTGTGACTCAGCCCGCAACCTTGCCGCGGTCTGGGGACGGAACTTCGAGCACCCGTGCGAGATCCTCTACCTGCCACAGAACGCGAACTCAGCCCACGCCTCGACGTATCTGCGGGGCGAGTACGCCCGGCTGACCCGAGAGGTGGAGGCGATTGCCGGGCGTCCCATCACCACTGAGCAGCTCCAGGCCTCCCTCGGGGTGTTCAACGAGAACCGGCGCCTGCTCAGAAGGCTCTACGAGATCAAGCGCGACATGCCATGGCTGCTGCCCGTGGACAAGGCCTACTGCCTGGTCGCAGTGGGCGGGATGATCCCGCGCGAGGAGCACAACCAGCTTCTCGCGTGGGCGATTCCCAAGATCCTGGCGGGCGCAGGGACCCCGCAGGACCGGATGCGTCTGGTCTTCACCGGTGGTTTCTGCGAGCAGCCGCCGCTGGATCTCCTGCACACCATCGCCCAGTTCTCCTACGTTGTCGACGACGACCTTCTGATCGGGCTGAGGTGGATCACCGAGGACATTCCGGTCGGCGAGGATCCACTTGCCGACCTGGCGGAGGCCTACCTGGAGCGCTCGTCCTACAGCCCCGTGCAGCACGACCTGCGCAAGCCCAAGGAGCAGATGCTCCTCGAGCAGATCAAGGCCGCCGGTGCCGGGGCCGCGATCATCACCGCAGCGAAGATGTGCGAGCCGGGTCTGGACGAGATAGTCGCGTACACCAAGGCTCTCGACGATGAGGGGATCCCCTACTTCGTCAGCGAGTTCGAAGAGCGGATGACGAACTTCGACAGCCTTCAGATCCAGCTCGAGACTTTCATCGAGAACCTGCTCTTTGCGTGAACGGAGATCACCATGTCCAGCACCACCCAGCTAGTCCATGACGCACCGGCCGAGAAGAAGGACTCCTCGATCATTGGCCGCGGAAACAAGGAAGGCAACAGGCTCTTCCGGGAGTGGTATGCCGAGCTCACCAGTGCCCCCGAACGCAAAGAGCACTCAGCGTACGTCTTCGTCATGGGCAGCCTCGCCGAGATCATGCGGAGCTTCGGCATCCACACGATCTTCCCCGAGGTCAACGGGCTGCAGCAGGCGGTACGTCACGTCGCCGACGACTACATCGGCCAGGCTGAGGACTACGGCTTCTCCGCTGACGTGTGCGGGTATGTCAAGGCCGACGTCGGTCTCCAGCTCCGGGGTGGCGATCACCCCATGGGTAAGATCCCGCCGCCGTCGCTGTCGGTCTACACCAACGCCTGCAACACCTACATCAAGTGGGCTGAGATCTGGGAGCGGATGTACCACGTCCCGATCTTCACTCTCGACGTGCCCGGCAGCCGCGCTGCAGGCCGGCTGACCTGGCCGGGGAACGTCGACTTCGAGAACGACCGCAAGTACGTCGCCGGCCAGATCAAGGAGCTCATCCAGCTCTGCGAGCAGGTCACCGGCAAGCGGTTCGACATCGACAAGCTGCGCGAGACCATGCACTACACCAACATCATGAGCCGGAAGTGGAAGCGACTGATCGAGCTCAACAAGAGCTCGCCCGCGGTCTACAACGCGGTGACCGACGGCACCGTGTTCCTGGGCATGATGAACGGCTACCGCGGACGCCCCGAGGGCGCGAAGTACTTCACCGAACTCGTCGAGGAGATGGAGTACAAGGTCGCCAACGGCATCGGCACACAGTTCGAGGAGAAGTACCGCCTCGCCTTCGTCGGCGTTCCGTGCTACCCGATCTTCCGGCGTTTCTCTGAGATGTTCACCGGGCAGGGCGGCGCCTTTGTCGGATCGAGCTATCTCTGGTTCGCCTCCGGCGGAGCAAACCTGGGTTACGAGTACGACCTCGACCATCCGCTCGAGAGCCTGGCCGAAGGGCTCCTGGTGACAGTCCGGGACTCGATGGACTCGATGTTCTACTCCGACCGGAACCTCATCGACATGATCGAGCCCTACGGCATCGACGGGGTCGTCTATCACCCCATCAAGTCGTGCCGGACGGTCTCGACCGGACTGGCCGATAACCGCCGCGCCGTGATGGAGGCCACCGATGTGGCGACCTTGTTCCTGGAGTCTGACCACATGGACAAGCGTGTGGTCTCCGAGGCGCAGCTGAAGAACCGCGTAGATGCATTCTTCGAGGGACTGGTGACGCGCAGGCAGCGGAACATCTCCCCTGGTGCGCAGCCGGCTAGAGCCTGAGGGCTAGGAGGAGATCAGAGATGGCTTATGCAGCAGGGGTCGACGTTGGTTCGACCCAGACCAAGGCAGTGATCATCGACGAAGACCTGCAGATCGTGGGTCGAGCCCTCGTCTCTACCGGTGCGAACGTGACTGTCGCAGCCGAGACCGCCTACGAGCTGGCGTTGCAGCAAGGCAACATCCACGAGGAGGAGGAGGGCGTCGGCTTCATCGTCGGGACCGGCTACGGCCGCTACAAGGTGACCTTCGGTGATGCTCAGACCACGGAGATCTCCTGTCACGGCAGGGGTGCGGTGCACATGTTCCCCGGGACACGCACCGTCGTGGATATGGGAGGCCAGGACACCAAGGCCATCAAGGTGAGCGCTACTGGAGAGATCCTCGACTTCGTCATGAACGACAAGTGCGCGGCGGGAACCGGTCGCTTCCTCGGGGCCGCGGCCAGCGCACTCGACCTCCCGCTCGACCAGCTCGGACCTACCGCGCTGCAGTCCAGCCGGCCCGTGAAGATCACGACGACCTGCACGGTCTTTGCCGACGGCGAGATACTCTCCCTGATCGGGAAGGGTAAGAAGGTCGAAGACGTCCTGTTGGGCGTCCACCACTCCGTCGTCTCCCGCTCGATCGGACTACTGAGCCGCGTCGGGATCGACCAGGAGGTCACCTTTACCGGAGGTGTGGCCAACAATGTCGGCATGGTCAGCGTGCTCAACCAGGAGCTCGGCTTCGAGGTAAATGTCAGCGAGGACTCCCACTACATGGGCGCACTCGGTGCTGCGTTGTTCGCGATGGATCGGATCGTGGCCGGCCGGAACCCGGCTGGCCTAGTGGAGGTGAAGGCATGAGCATCACTGCTGGCATCGACGTCGGAGGCTCCTACACCAAGGTCGTCCTGCTGGACGGCGAACAGATCATCGGCCGCGCGATACTTCGGACCGGCTACAAGCCCGGCATCGCTGCCCGGGAGGGTCTGGCTAGCGCGCTTGCGGACGCGGGGATCAGCCAGAACTCGGTCGACTACACGATTGCGACCGGTTTTGGGCGCTTCCAGGTGCCGTTCAGCCAGATCAACGTGACCGAGCTGACCGCTGCTTCCTGGGGGGCGCACGCATTGTTCCCCGGGACCAGGACGATCCTGGACGTCGGGGGTCACGCGGTCAAGGCCTCCCGGATCGACGAGGCCAGGCAGGTGAAGTCGTTCCGGCTCAACGAGAAGTGCGCCGCCGGTACGGGTGCCTTCCTGGAGAAGACTGCGCGCTACATGGGGTTCGGCACCGAACAGATCGGTGCGCTGGCTGCCACCTCGAGCGTGACGGTATCGATATCCGGGGTGTGCACCGTGTTCGCCGAGGCCGAGGTGATCAACCACCTGTCCCAGGGGGTCGCAGCTGCCGACATCATGCACGGGGCGATCGTCTCGCTCGTCGGGAAGTCGGTCCAGCTCATGAAGCGCGTCAAGGTGGAGCCTGAGGTCACCCTCATCGGCGGCATCATGCGGTTCCCGACCATGGTCAGCGCCATCAGGGAGAAGCTCGACGGGGATGTCAACGTCCCCGATGGGGACCTGGTGCAGTTCGTCGCTGCGATCGGGGCTGCCACCTTGGCCCAGCACCAGATCAGCAGGCTGGCCGAAGAGCCGGTACCGCTGGCACAGGGCGCGAACCTGGTCGGTGCCGGAGCATCGTAATGTCCACCGCCCTGGAGAACAGCAAGACCAGCAGCCAGCAGCACCTCGAGCTGGAGGCGGCTGGTTGGCAGCGTCGCTTCGAGGCCGAAGCCACAAGGGCCGCAGAGCTCGTCGATCTGTACTCCGAGCTCTCCTACGAGGTAACCACCCGCCCGATCGTGCCGGAGGAGATCGGTGCTGACTGCGCGGGATGTGCCATCGTCGCCTGCCAGCGGTATGTCGCGGTCTACACCAGAGGTCCGCAAGGAGATGTGAGCTGATGCATGGGCTTATTGTGCTGATCGACCGGCTGGAGGGCGAGCATGTCGAGGTGCGTCATGCGCTCGACGGACTTGCCTCGGTCGAGCAGGGTGACGCCGTGGCCCTGCGCCGCGCCCTCGAGGCCGGGTTCGAGATCCTCGGGCCTGGCCTGGACGACCACAGCAGGGACGAGGATGACGACCTGTTCCCCCGGATAGCCGCCATGATCGGGCAGGAGATGGTGAGCGTCTTCGTCGAGGAGCACGTGCGCATCAGGGCCCTGCGAGACCAGGTCTACGAGAGCATGCGACACGGGGTGGGCGACTTCGAGGGGTGCGCCGAGCTGGGTGACCTGCTCAGTGACCACATGGAGCGTGAGGACAAGGCACTGTTCCCCTCCGCGCGCGATGTCCTGGCTGACTGAGGCCGACCTGCGGCCTGCAGTGGACTCGCTCCACACCCGCGACGCGGTGATCTTGCCGCGAGCAGCGCTGCCGGCGGCAGTGCCGGCCGCACGGGGCGGGCCGTGGTCCTGGCCAGCGACCGGTCGTAGACCGCTGGGGCAAGACCCATACCTTGGACGGGCACGTGGGCTGATACCTCGCTGCCGCCCTCGTCGCCACCTTGCCCCGGCGCACCTCAGACTCTGACGGGGCCCCGGCGTGCCTTGGCGCTCTGTCGGCATCGCCGGGGCGGGCGGCCTGTCTGCGGTGCCACCAGCTCGGCGAGGCCACGATCCCGAGGGCGCAGGGATCTGTGGTTGGTCAACCCGGGCTCTTGACGCCCCTGGAATCAGGTGATTAACTACTAACTTGAAACGATGGTCGAATCAGATGTAGTACTTCCAGGCCGACCGTCATCTTCTGCGCAGCCGGGTCATGACCCAGGCGGGCCCTGACTCTACGAAGGAGCACAGATGAGCGAAGCAGCAACGAGCGCCATCGGCAGCAAAGAGGTTCTGCGCCTGTGCGTCAACGGCCGGGACCGTGAGGTGCTCGTCAAGCCGTACTCAACGCTGCTGGAGGTGCTGCGCGAGGACCTTCGCCTCACCGGGACCAAGCACGGGTGTGAGACGGGGGAGTGCGGGGCATGCATGGTGCTGATCGACGGTGTGCCCAAGTTGAGCTGCGTCGTGCTTCCAGCCCAGGCGGAGGGTTCGGACGTCACCACGATTGAAGGGGTTGCCCAAGGCTCCACGTTGCATCCTGTGCAGCAGGCTTTCATGGACCGCGGTGCGGTCCAGTGCGGATACTGCACGCCCGGGATGGTGCTGGCGGCCAAGGCGCTGCTGGACACCAACCCCACGCCGTCCACCGGCGAGATCAAGGAAGCGCTGGCCGGCAATCTTTGCCGCTGCACTGGGTACGTCAGCATCGTGGAGGCGGTCCAGGAGGCCGGCAGGGCGCTGGCACGATGACGACGCAGTCAGGCGGGAGCCAGAGTCCGCAGGGGGATCTGAGGATTGTCGGCAAGCCCCTGCCGAGAGTGGACGCGGTCGGCAAGCTGACCGGCGCAACTGCCTACGCCGACGACATCGAGCTACCCGCAACCCTGTTCGTCAAGATCTTGCGCAGCCCCCATCCGCATGCGCGCGTGCTGTCGGTGGACACCACCAGCGCATCGTCCATGACCGGGGTCACAGCGGTGATCACGGGCCATGATCTGCCCACCAAGTACGGCATCATGCCGACGACCGAGGACGAGCTCGCGCTCGAGCACGAGAAGGTCCGCTTCGTGGGCGACCCGGTGGCGGCGGTCGCAGCGGTGGACGAGCAGACCGCGCTGGCAGCCTGCC